>OLRU01000003.1_pt1 | contig 343687 bp, 276 predicted proteins | sample 1672961 | NCBI WGS metagenome assembly OLRU01 (sample SAMEA3136741, study PRJEB25190) | human gut metagenome | biome: human gut; feature: human-associated habitat; material: faeces | place: Austria | collected 2013
TGAGCCAGGATCAAACTCTCCGTTCGAAGGCGGCGTCTCCGCCGCCGACAGATCATGTGAGTGTGATTCTGTTTTTAAAACTCTCCGTCGGGGCCTTAGGGCCCCTGACAGGGAAAAAGTTAAGCTTGCTCTCTCGAATGTCCGTCTGACATCCGAGAAGACGTTTGTTCCGTCTCTCGAATTCCATCCTCAGTATCCGGTTGTCAAGGTTCCGCGGGAGGCTTCCCGCCCCGCCGCCCTCGCGAGCGGCGCAAGGAAATACTTTACAGGGACTCGCATCCCCCGTCAAGCGGTTCACGAAATCTCGACAACTTCGCTCTCCCGCCCGACGGGCCGCCCGGACCGCCGGGGGCGCCGCCTTCCGCACTTCCGAAAAAGGCAGCTCGCATATGATACAGCTCCCGGGATTTCGCGCAAGGGGGAATTTGAAAAATCTTTCATCCGCACGAATGGCCCCTGAGACGGCCGAAATTCCGTCGCAATACGTTATGCGTCGCCTCGTTTAATTGCCATGACGGCCGTGACCATATCCCTTACCGGCCCCTTGGCCATGTCCGTGGCCCTCGTAGGAATCGCCCTCCTGGCCGCTGTGGCATGCGTCGATGCGATCACGCAGCTGACGCATAGTCATAGAAGCACACTCCTCGAGCGTGTATGAGGGATCGAGGCTCATCAGCTCTTGGGCAGCCTGATAGCGACCAACGCCCAAACCCGCCGCAGCTGCCGCATCGCGAGTGGCGCTATCGGCACGGCGACAAGCATGTTCACAGGATGCAGAGGACAGCGCCTCGTCGCTTTGAGCAACAAGGCTCTCCCCCAAGCGATTGTTCTCAGAAACCACGTTGACGTCAATAAACGCATCTTTCTCAGCATAAGAGCCGAATGCGTCACTCGACAGCAGCGCGCCGATGACGTCGCCGTAAGGGCGATTCAGCATATCAACAGCGCCGAGCACGACAGCGCCATCATCATTGAGCGCTTCGGCTTCAATCACGATACCGAACGTATTAACCGTAAGCTCAAGAGAGGGATTCACCTCAATGTCCACGAAAGCAGACGGCGCACGATACACGCCATAGGCACCGACGAGGGCCAGCGCGAGCAAAAGGCATGCGGCCCAAGCAGTGACGACACGCACTCGCGGGCGACGCCGCAGGGAGGCGCGATGCACCTCAACAGAAGGAGCATCCGGCCGCCTCTTCCGCTCTTCCTCGAGAAGGGCCAGCGTGCGTCCGCGGAGCGCCTCGGAAGCATGCTGAGCATCGTAGGCCTCACGGATACGCTGCTCAAGATCGGTCATGAGAGGGCCTCCTTCAGCGTCTTTTTGCCGCGGGCAATCCAGGAATACACGGTATTCACGGGGACGTCGAGCATCGAGGCGATCTCCGGAGCCGTGTAGCCCTCGTACAGGGCAAGATACACGGGAGTGCGGGGAGGGTCATCGAGGTCGCTCATGGCATCGAGCACTTCTTTCACACGCGAATCGGGCTGAGCCTCCTCATCGCGGGACGCGAGCGATTCGAATGAGGTCTCATCAAGCGGCACATTCTTACTCGCAGCCGCCCGCCGCATATCGCGGCACGTGTTCGAAGCAACGCGAATCAACCACGCCTTGCGATGTTCCTCTTCACGAAACTGAACATCATCTGCGAGTGCGTATTTTAGAAATGAATTCTGGAACGCGTCCTCGGCATCCGCATGGCGACAAAGCGCCGTAAGGCAAACGCGCCACACGGTATCGCCATGACGCGCCATAGTCTCTTCTATGTCAGGGGCAGATCTCACGCACTCGCAGGGTTTGTTTAGCGAGCGCAGCCGTGACCGCCGCCATGGTGACGGCCATGGCCATGACCCTGGCCGTTCCCGCTGCCGTAGTTGTCGCAGACGCCATCACCGTCGGCATCCACGTAGCCCGGGCAGTTCGCTCCAGCACCGGCGCAGTTGTCGCATATGCCGTCGCCGTCGGCATCCACATACCCAGAGCACGCGCCGTCTTGGTAGTTGTCGCAGACGCCATCGCCGTCGGCATCAGCGTAGCCGGGGCACGCACCATTCTCATGCCGGTCGCACGCACCGTTGGCATTGCGGTCGGCGTAATTCGGACACGTCGCCGCAGCCGAACGGGAGCCGATCGCCATCGGCGACGACGGGGAAAGGGCGGCGAAAGCCACCGCCGGCACGCAAAGCGCCAACGCGAGCACCACGACAACAACGAAGGTAGACTTCTTCATAATTCAGGTTCCTCCTTGAGTTTTCTTCCGTCTCTGCAAGTAACACGATTCAGCCACGCGAATCCTTGCAACTTTTTTCATTTCTGGAAAAAACTCCTCTAAGCGGAAAACGCCGCTGGCACTCAGCCGGCAAACCTCAGCACACTTACGCCGGCCTCAAAAGCTACTCGAAGCGCACGAACTTCTTCTTCCCCACCTGCACCTCGGCGCCGGCGAGAACCTCGGGAGCCACGTTGTAGGCTTTGGGGGCAAGCGCCTCGCCGTTGACCTTCACGCCGCCGCCGTCGATAAGGCGACGCGCCTCGGAGGCGGTGCCAGCCACGCCGGCATCTACCAGAATCTTCGCCACATATACCAGGCCGTTCTCATCCGGCGTCAGATCGGGCGCGAAGACGGGGGCGTCGGCCGGGAAGCCGTGCTCCTTGAACTTGAGGTCGAAGTCGGCCTCGGCGGCCTCGGCGGCAACATCGTCGTAGTAGGCGGCCACGATGTTGCGGGCGAGCGCGCGCTTCACCTTGTTGGGATGCAGCTCGTCGGCGGCAAGGCCGGCCTCGATGCGATCGATTTCGTCCACGGCCTCGGTGGAGGCAAGGCGGTAGTACTTCACCATGAGCTCGTCGGGGATGGACATGACCTTCCCGAACATATTGGCCGGCTCGTCGGTCAGGCCAATGTAGTTGCCGTAGCTCTTCGACATCTTCTTCACGCCATCAGTGCCCTCAAGCAGTGGCAGCGTGAGGCAGACCTGGGGCTCCATGCCCATCTTCTCCATGAGCTCGCGACCGGCGAGCAGGTTGAACAGCTGGTCGGTGCCCCCGAGCTCCACATCGGCCTTGATGACCACGGAGTCGTAGGCCTGCATGACCGGGTAGAGGAACTCGTGCAGGCTGATGGACTGGCCCGACGTGTAGCGGTTGTGGAAGTCGTCGCGCTCTAAGATGCGAGCCACGGTGAAGTTCGCGAGAAGCTTCAGGAGCTGCTCCATATCCAGATCGAGGATCCACTCTGAGTTGTAGCGCAGCACGGTCTTCTCGGGGTCGAGCACCTTGAAGGCCTGGTCGACGTAGGTCTGCGCGTTCTCCTGGATCTGCTCGCGCGAGAGCTGCGGGCGCGTGGTGTTGCGCCCGGACGGATCCCCGATGAGCGCCGTGCCGTCGCCGATGATGAGTGTCACCTGATGCCCCAGATCCTGGAACTGGCGCAGCTTGCGCAGGGGCACCGCATGGCCCAGATGGATATCGGGGGCTGTCGGATCGACGCCGAGCTTCACGTTCAGCGGCACGCCGCGCTTGAGCTTCTCCAGGAGCGCCGATTCGGGCACGATCTGCGCCGTACCGGATTTGATAATGTGCAGTTGTTCCTCAGGAGTAAGCATGGGTACCTCTCTGCGCGTCGCTTGCAAGTTCAAGGAATTATAGCGCAGAAAACACCCAGCGAAACCAACTCTGTCGAGCAGTTCGACGAAGTCCCGACAATGTCCGCCACGCTTCACCGCAATGGCGAATAGGAGCCAGTCGACTGAGAGCGGCACTACGTCGGTGTGCGGCGAAAGCGCATCGTAAAAAGACCGATGCCCGTACCGATACCCTCGTTTTCCAGTACAGCGCTCAAAGTCCAGACGATTCCACTATGGAGACAATCTTTATAGGCTGAACCGCCGATTTCGCAAACAGCTCTTTGAGGGTTTCGAAAGCCTTCTCATTCATCCCATTGCACGCAAATGTCTCGCCGTCCAAATCCTATATGGCCAGCAATTTCCCCTTGACAAGCTCGTGTTGCCTGTTCACCTATGCAACAAAGGGAATTTCTGCAAGAACGGTTGTCTCGAAAGCGGGATCGAATGGGGCAACGGTGACAGCGAGGCTGAATTCCCCACTTGACAGCAGACGATCGACTACGAAATCGGGGTATTCGTAGCAATTTGGGCATAGGGCTTGTTGACAGGATTCGAACTTTTCCAGCGATCCCTCCCCGAAAAGGCCGAACGTTCCAGTCGACAGGACGAGGTCGACGGGGGTGCGCCCCCGAGACTCGCAGCAATGTCCAAGCTGAGGCTATGGACATCTTCATACCAACAGATTGTACGCTCGTAGAGCAGATCGGCTTGCTTCGTAGAGATCAAAGACCCGTCGGCCAATTTGGAGAACAGCAGCATCTTGAGAGCTAATTCAAGCGAATCAATCGACTTTCTCAAACCTTGATAGCTCATCGGAATAGCGCGGGCAGCGTCTACATAGCTCCTCAATTATGCGCGCAGTCCATATCCAAACTGGTAAACGATCCGGACTGTTCCAAAACAGCAACCTTCGCTCCCTCGCGCGATGCTGCTTCAGCGGCAGATGTGCCCGACACGCCGGCACCAATGATCACAACATCGAAATCCTTGGCCTCGACAATATCAGTAATGGGCTCGGGGGACATCTCCCATGAGTATTTCTCGGCAACCGTCGTCTCCCCTGTGTCGGAAAGATCCTTAGAAGCCGATGCTGCTGGGACGCAGCCAGCCAGACAGGCCAAAGCTGCCCCTGCCGTACCTAAGGCGGCTTAAAGGTGCATTCAGGGCAATATCCTTTTGGCTAGGCTCATGGCGTTGCGCACAAGGCGCAATCGAGGAAACAGGCTCATTTGAGCGACTCGATGAAGTCGAGAAGTTCTTCCCGGCTATGCACGCCCAGCTTTTGATATATGTGCTTCACATGCGCTCGCGCTGTATTGTCGCTAATATAAAGTTTTTGGGCAATCCACGCAGCGCGCCTTCCCTGCACAAGAAAAAGGAGAACCTCTTTTTCACGATTCGTCAGTCGGTATTCAACAAGCTGCTCGTCAGTAACCTTCCGAGAGGAAGTTTCATCAAGCCGCTTCTCCAAAAGCCGATAATCGCGCAGTATTTCAAGGGCACTAAGGGCTATCAGCACAATGAGGCTAGAACGCCAGAGGACATTTGCAACCTCGTCACCGAACAGCACGAGACACGCACCAGAAGCAAACCAAGCCAGTACGTTGAAGGCAATAACGACGAGTCCCGTCACGTAGAAAGTCCGCCGACCGACACCGACCAGATCGACAATGACTATAACCGATAAAAGCGACTCGGAAAAACCCCAAGGAGTCGCCGTGCTTATCACCTGGGCCTCTCCAGACAGATCGGCACCAATCCAAGGCACAACTAAAAGCAGCAGGCACGCAAGAATGGCGTAATAACGAAAATTCACAATACTCTTGATATGACCGCGAGCGGCAACCAAGCAAAGTGCGCAAAGCAGAGCACCCACGATAACACAGTAAAAGCTCTCGGGCGTTTGGAGGACTACGCTAAGGCGACCAAATAGCATCGCCGCCCAGCCTATCCCCAAAGAGCATTGGCACACCAAGCAGCCTGCAAGAGGAATAGCCATGGCTTTAAGAGCCGAAACGACGTCTTCCAGCGGGTGAGAAGAATCGCCTATCTCCATTTCTCTGGAAGAACGGAGCACACCGCCGCGAACGAGCAGAATGATAGCGACCACTAATACGCAGGAAGCAATAATGTCAGTGGCCATAATGTCGCGAACAATGGTAAAAATCGCGACCGATAAGACCGCCTTCCCAGCAACTACCGCACTGAGAATCATGAGGTTCTTTGCATAGACCGGATTTGAGTCAGCTTGTGGCATAGCGTTCATAGCCTGTATTATCTTGCAATTCGTATTCAATTGGTAGGAGGCCTATCAGGCATTTTGCAAAGATTACCCAAAACGTTTATTCATCTTGGCACGAAAATTACCAATTATGGGCATCGTGCTCCCAACCAACCTCTCCCATAATCCTCGGTGCGCAAAGCCGCGATGGCTTTTAAGCGCACCCCGCCTCTGCGGGTCGCAACACAACAAAGGAGGAGAGACATGAAACAAGAGCAGCTTTCGAGGCGCGGTTTTCTCAAGGGCGCCGGATTGGGAGCCCTCGCCGTATCGGGAATGAGCGCAGGCCTTCTCGGAGGATGCGCGCCACAGCCCAACGGAAACGCATCCAAGGATCAAGGCGACGGGGACGATGCCCTCGCCGAGACCGGAGAGCCTCTGCACATTGGCGATGCTCAGGCAAATGGCGAACTCACATGGCTTCCAACCGAACCCGCCGACCCCACCAACATCGAAGAGGAGCTGACAGCCGATGTGGTCATCGTGGGCTGCGGCACAGCCGGCACTTGCGCTGCACGCGCTGCAGCCGAAGAAGGCGCATCGGTCATCGTTGTCGAGAAAGCCGACCACACAGCTGTCTGCCGCAGTGGTCAATGGGCCGTCATTGGAGGCGAGACCAACAAGCGTTGGGAGCGCGGCGTTGGACAGGCCAACTACGTCGATCCCGACGAAGTCGTTGAGGCGGTCATGACGGAATGCCAGTACTATCCGAATCGCGCCCTGCTCAGCAAATGGGCGTACAACAACGGGGAGGTGTTCGATTGGTTTATTGCCGCTAAGCCCGATTTGTTTATCAGCGAAAGATCGACCGATCCGCTGCCCGCCGTCGAATCTGAAAACGATTGCTCCATTTGGGTTCGCTATTATCCGCTCCCTGAAGGCTTCGATCTTTCGAAGGAGCGCGTCAAGGAGTTCCAGAGCAGCGTATCGTTCAACCCGTCCCAGCAGCCCGTCCTCGCAGCAAACTGGCAAAAGGCGGAGGAGGCGGGCGCTGTCTGCTACACCAGCCATTTCGCCGAGAAGCTCATCAAAGAAGACAACAGGGTTACAGGCGTATTCGTTCGCAATGCGGAAACCGGAGCCTACAAGAAAATCATGGCAAACAACGGCGTTTTGCTTGCAGGTGGCGACATTTCCAACAATCCCGAGATGAATGCCTACTACGCGCCCGATCTGGTATTGAACGGCATTCAGAACATGTGGTCGGATATGGATGCGGAAGGCAATTTCACCAACACAGGCGATTGCCAGAAGATGGGCGTCTGGGCTGGTGGAAAACTTCAGCAGAAAGCCGCTCCTATGGTACATTACATGGGAGCCATGTCGACCATCGGCGCTGCCCCTTATCTCAGTCTGACCCTGACGGGCAAGCGCTTCACCAACGAGGATATCAGCGCACTCCAATTCCAGAGCGCTGCCGAGCGCATTCCTGGCAAGGCTTTCTACACAATATTCGACGCGAAATGGCCCGAACAACTTCAGGCATTCCAGCCCCGTTTTGCATCAACAAATTATGTGGTAGACACACCGACGCCGGAAAACCTGCTCATCAATGACGTACACCCCTACGTTACGCGAGACGCCATCGAACAAGCTTGCCAGGCAGAGGGGCCCTTCAGCATCATCAAAGGGGAAACCATCGACGAGCTCCTTTCGAAACTCGAAAACCTCACCGATACAGCGACAGCCAGAGCATCCATCGAGCGTTATAACGAGCTTGCCCACAACGGAAAAGACCTCGACTTCGGCAAGCCGGCGAATCGTATGTTCCCCATCGAGAACGGCCCCTTCTACGCATTTCAGGGCGGCATGAACGTTAATCTTGTCACCCTCATGGGACTTGTAGGCGACGAAGAGTGTCATGTTTTCAATGAGAACGACGAAATCATTCCCGGCCTCTACGTTGCCGGGAACGCCCAGGGCGAGAGATTCTCCGTTAACTACATTCCCACTATGAGCGGCATGTCTCACTCTTTGGCAATGTACTACGGTTACGTCGCGGGCAAAAATATGGCTGCCGGAATTTAGGCACAGCGCACAAAGCCCTCCCCCATTGCGCCCCGGCATCTACCGGGGCGCCTTTCGATTTGCGCAAGGACAGCGTTCACTCTGCGAGAATCACGTTACTACGCTGATCAGCGACTCGATGCAGCGCGTCGCTGAATCCGCTTATGCTGAAGAGCACGAAATACTCCTGACGATCGGGGTCGCCCCATTTCACGCGACGGCTCTTCTCTTCCAAGTTGGTTAGCACGTCGACACCAACGGGAGTTCTCTTGAATTTGCACTCTCCGAACACGATGGCGTTGTCCGCCTCCGAAAGTCCTACGATATCGATCTCCCCGTCCTTGGCATCCCACCAACGGCCTACCTTTTCCAGAAACACCGGCACAATTCCTTGGGCCGAAAGATCCCAGAGCTGCGCGCGGCACACGTCCTCGTAGACGTAGGCGACATGGCGGTCAATAAGCTCTTCTTCAGGCGGTCGAGCACTAACTCCCCATGACCCGACTCCAGATAGCTCAGGCCCGGCTGGACGAACTGGAACCAGAACTGGAGAAAATTGTCCGCAATTACAGCCACCAAAGAGTTGAAACATTATGCAGCAAAACATTATGTTGTTGAGCATAATGCTTTGTCGCGATTCTGCCGCTGCTTCAAAAGAGGCTCAGGCCGATGCAGCATCATTTGCCTGAGCCTCTTTCTAACTTTCTCTAACTCAATCTAAATTATTTTTTAGAATGGCTTATAAAGTGTTAGAGAGCGAGCCAAGACAGCCGCTACGAGACGCCGCGGTAGAGGTGGCCGGAGGTGGTGTTGGGCATCTTCGCGATGGCGTTGCCGTCGTTTTGGGCCACATGCAGGGCACGAATGGCGCGTCCCACGGCGTGGGCCGTCTCCTCGGCGTTCATGAGGGTGGCGTCCACCATATAGGAGGAGATACCGGCCGCGAGCAACTCGGGCATCGACGAGGCGATATCCAGTTCCACCGCGTTGTAGAGGTGGCTGCGGCCCATGGCGTCGGTGACGACCGGGAACTCGTAGCCCTTGCGATCCTTCAGCACATGGGGGCTCTTGCGACGCGGGCATTCGGCGCAGTTCTCGTCGCAGGGGCCCTGGCTCATGAGCATGCAGTGCTCGGTGACCATGAGTTCCTGGGCGCCGATGAGCAGCACGCCCAGCTCCACCGGGGCATCTTTGGCAACCTCTTCGATTTGCCGCAGCGTGAGCTCCGGCGAGAGCCACACGCGCGCGGCCCCGAACTCGCTAGCGACAGCCAGCGAGAGCCCGTTGGTAATGGGCACATGGGAGCCGACATCGAGCAGCGCCCCCTCTTCGGAAGCCCGTTCCATAGCACCGAGGCTTTCGGCCAAAAGCGGCTTGCCCTCAGCAGCATACTTCCACACGTCGGCATCGACGACCGCTTCGCGCGCGCCGCCAACGGCCTCGTGATCGGCCACAGGCATGATGGGAATGCAGCCCTTGGGGTAGCCGGCCTGCTCGGCAGCGGCGTTCTTCTGGCCGGCGATAACCGCCTCGCCGCGCCGGTAGTTCAGAGCCGGCACATAGATGAGGTGCGCGCCGGCGCGCTTGGCGGCGCGAGCGCAAGCGGGGTTCGTGACCGTGACGGCCACGCGACAGCCGGTGGGACGCGCTGCGGGCAGCGGCTCGCGCGGGATGGTGCGGGGCAGGGTGCGGCCGTGGCCCTCGGCGGTAAGCACCTCGGTGAGGGCGTCCAGCGCCGCCGCGCGCACGCCATGCAGGGCCGAGAAGCCGATGCCGACGCCGTCGTCCATATCGATAGTAAGGTTCACCAGCTGGTAGGGCGTGTTGCCAAGGCGGTCGATGTGGGCGGCAACGTCGTCGAAGGAGACGGCGCGGGTGCGAGCCGCCTCTACGGGCGCGCCTTCGGCGACACCGGAAACCCCATCGGGGAAGGCAGCTTGCAGGCGACGGGCAACGGCGAGGGTGGTGCGGGGAGCGCCTTCAATATCGGCCTCGGCGGCGGGGTGGAATTCCATGCGAAGAGGCTCGCCGATGTGGAGGGTGGCGGTGCCGACGAGGGGCACGCGAGGCTCACGGGCGTCGTCTTCGAAGGCGGCCTCGGCACTGCGGACGCGGAAAACGCGGTCGCCGGCCTTCACCGTGCGCGTCTTGCCTTCCAGCGGCAAATGGTAGCGGCCCTTCTTGTCGGTGCGCACCGGCCCCAGCGTCAGCGTGCCGTTGCCCTTGCGCGTCCAGAACTCCAGGACGTCGCCTTCTGTCAGGGCATGGGCGCTCTTCAGATAGGCAGCGCCATCGCGCACCTCGTCGACGCGGCCGAGGAACAGGCCGCGGTTGTTGGGACGCTGGTAACTCATGATATCGTTGCCGCGTTTGCCGTCCAGATAGGCCGTGGTAAACCCGCGGGAGAAGGCATCGGTGAGGCGGTCGCGATCGGCATCGGTGATAGCCGCGTTCTCCTTCGCCAAAGCAGCATCGAGAGCTTTACGATAGACGGAGGTCACGGCGAAAACGTACTCGGGCGACTTCATGCGGCCCTCGATTTTAAGCGACGCCGCGCCGGCGGCCACGAGGTCGTCCACGCGATCCACCGTGCACAGATCCTGGGGCGAAAGCAAGTGATCGCCCGGCGAGGGAAGGCTCTTCTGCAGAGCCTTGTTCTGCAGCTCATAGGGAAGCCGGCACGCTTGCGCGCACATCCCCCGGTTGGCCGAGCGGCCGCCGATCATGGAGGACATGAAGCACTGGCCCGAGTAGCACACGCACAACGCGCCGTGGGCGAACACCTCCACTTCCATCCCCTCTTCGGCCGCCGCCGCGCACAGAAGGGCGATCTCGTCCAGCGACACCTCGCGGGCGAGCGTAATGCGCTCGGCCCCTAAGCGGGCCGCCGCGCGCACGCCGGCGAGGTTGTGGGTGTTCATCTGCGTGGAAAGGTGCAGCGACGCTTCGGGGAGCGTGCGGGAGATCTCCGCGGCCAGGCCGATGTCCTGCACGATGAAGCCATCGGCGCCGGCGCGGTAAGCTTGGCGCACGCATTCCAAGGCCTCCCCTACCTCGTCGGGCAGGATGATGGTGTTCATGGTGACGTAGATGGAAACCCCGCGCAGATGCGCGAAGTCGCAGGCCTCCCGCAGCGTCTCCAGGGTGAAGTTGTCGGCCCCGCGCCGCGCATTGAAGGTCTCAAGCCCCAGATACACCGCATCGGCCCCACCAGTCACCGCCGCATGCAGCGCCGCCATATTGCCGGCCGGCGCCAGCAGTTCTACTTGATTAGTCTTCATTCAGCTTCAAAGCCTCTTCGTCGGCGGCCTTCAGTTTGTCGATGCCCTCGTTGTAGGCGTCTTGGATTTCCTTCACGCGCTCGTCGTAGGCGCTGAAGTCGAAGGGCGCCTCCTCGGTTGCGCTGCTGATTTCCGTGTACAAATCGATGTAGCTGTTCAAAGCATCCTTGAGCTTGTTGCAGCCGTCGACATAGTTCGTCTGCAGGTCCTTCATGGCGTCCGGCGTATCGATGGCCGCCAGAGCGTCAATGGCCTCGAAGGCGCTGTTGGCCTTGTTGCGCATATTGACGACGCTCTCCTGGGCCACCGCCTCGTCGAATTCGCCGAGGCGCGTGTTCAGCTCCTCCACCGCCTGGTTGACCTTGGTCATGTAGGTGCGATTGGCCTGCTGCTGGTCGGTGGCTCCAGTGGCCGGCGACTGGCAACCGGCAAGAGCGCCGAGGGCCAAAGCCGCGCCAAGGGCCACAGCCAAAACCCGCGCGATGGTACGTTTCCTCATGATTTCTCCCGTCTTCGGTGCCTTGAGGCACCGGTTGTTTGCTCAGGGTAGCCTCGTCGAGCGAGGCTTTGGTTTCTCGTTCGCTATGATAGCAGTCCGCGCCCCCGGGCCCGTACCGCCGTCACGGTATCGCAACAATTATGTCGCGGCTACGCTGCTTTAGGCACCCTCGCCGCCACCGTCGTCCGGGGCTGGGTCGGGTGTCGGCTCCGGTGTCGGCTCCGGCGTCGGTTCGGGCTCCGGGGTAGGCTCCGGCGTCGGTGTCGGCGTCGGCTCGGCGTTGCCGCCGCCCTCGTTGCCCTCTCCGCCTTCGTTGCCGCCGTTCTCGTCGCCGTCGCCCTCGGGCGTCTCTTCGTCATCCTGCTTCGTGGTCACCTCGGTGTCGTCCTTCTTTTTCTTGGAAGAGTAGTAGCCGCCGATATGGTTGTCCTCGTCGCGGTAATCCTTCTTGTACTCGGGCTTATCTGCCTCGAAGAACTTCACCGTCTGCGTCGGGGAGATCATCTTGTCGATGAAATCGCCGAAGACGCTGGCCGCCGTCGTAGTCGTCGCCTGGGCCTCGGAATAGTCGGAGCGGTCGCCCAGCCAGATGGCCACGGCGTACTGCGGGGTCACACCGCAAAACCAGCTGTCCTTCTTGTCGTCGGTGGTACCGGTCTTGCCGCCGGCCTCCTGGCCGTTATCGGGGCGAGCCGCCTTGCCGGTGCCGTTGTCGATGACCACTTCCATGCAGTCGAGGGCCGCCCGGGCCACTTCGCGAGAGAACACCCGCTCGCCCGTGGGGTCGGTGTTGTCCACGATGACGTTGCCGTTCTTGTCCTCGATGGAGATGATGCACTCCGGATCGTAGTGGACGCCGCCGTTGGCCACCGTGGCATAGGCGTCAGCCATTTCGAGCGGCGTGACCGAACCGATGCCCAGGGTAAGGCCCGCCACCGCCGGCAAATCGGAGGTGATGCCCATGGCGTGGGCCATCTCGATCACCTTATCGACGCCCACGGAGAGAAGCAAGCGAATAAACGCCGTGTTCGACGACACGCCGAAAGCGCTCTTGATGGTGCGCGTGCCGTAATCGGCCTTATCGTTGTTGTAGACAGGCTCGCCGCCCTCCAAATCAACCTTGTAGCCGGCATCGATGAGCGTTTCCGGGTCGATGCCCTCGTTGATAGCCGCCAAAAGCGTGAACAGCTTGAACGACGATCCGGCCTGACGGCCCGCGCCGCCCTCGCCCGTGGCCATGTTCACCTGAGAGCTCTCGTAATCGCGACCGCCCACCAGCGCGTCGATGTAGCCGTTCTCGGGGTTCACAACGGCCATGGCCACCTCGAAGGGATCGCCGGCCTCCTCTTCCTTTTCGGCCGCAGCCTCTTCGGCGGCGGTCTGGGCCTCGATATCCAGCGTCGTGATCACCTTCAACCCGCCCTTGAACAGCTCGGAGGTGGAATAGGCGTACTTGCCCTCGGGGTTGGTCAGCTGGTTGCGCACGTAGCTCGTGAAGTAGGGGTAGGCCAGAATGCCCGTCATGGAGGGCTCGGAGGGGTTCAGCTCGATGGGCTCGGCCTTCACCGCGTCGGCCTCCTCCGCCGTGATAACCCCGTTGGACACCATGCGGTCGAGCACGGTGTTGCGGCGCTTCAGGCAGTTGTCCGGATAATCGATGGGGTTGTTGTAGGTGGGCGACTGGGGAATGCCCACGAGCGTGGCCGCCTCGTTCAACGTGAGGTCCTTCGCGTCCTTGGAGAAGTAGCGCTCGGCGGCGGCCTCGATACCGTAGGCACCGGAACCGTAGTTGATAGTGTTCAGGTACATGAGCAGGATCTCGTCTTTGGAGTACTGCTCTTCCAGCTTCTGGGAAATGTACATCTCGCGGATTTTGCGCTTGAAGGAGATGTCGCGCATCTCGTCGGAAAGAATCGTGTTGCGCACGAACTGCTGAGTGATGGTGGAGGCGCCCTCCAGCTCGCCGCCCATGAGGTTGTTCACGAGCGCGCGGGCCACACCGAGGTAATCGACGCCGGAGTGGGTGTAGAAGCGCTCGTCCTCGGTGGCGACGGTGCCCTTCAGCACGTACTCGCTAATCTGGTCGAGAGCCACCGGGTCGCGATTCTCCAGCTGGAACTCGGCGAGCAGCGTCGTGCCGTCCGATGCGTAAACCATGGTTGGCTGCGCCGTGTTGTAAGCGTCGGCGTTCTGGTAGTCGGGCAGATCCTCCAGCCAGGAGTTGCACAGCGTCACCACGCCGAACACGCCCGCCGCGATAAAGGCCACCATGAGGCCCAACACCGACAGGACAATGACCTTCTTATTCTTTACTTTCGTGCCCTTACGGCCCTTCATTGCGCGAGAACCCACGAATTAACCTCCATCAGTTATAGGTCTGGCCATTTTACCAATGAGTTATGGAGGGTTCATAAGATGGAGCCACCACCAGGAAATGCACAGAGGACAGCGCAGCAGTCTGCCCCCCCCCCGAACGTAAGATACTCGTGATTATAATAATCACGAGTATCTTATTTCCCGCTATGGAACAGGCCGAGCCTCAGCCCTTTGAAAGCGAGCTATGCGCAAGCACCTTCCAGCTGCGCCTTGGCGGCCGCCAGCTGCACGCGCACCGCTTCGGGGGCCGTGCCACCGAAGGTGGTGCGGGCGGCAACGATGGCGGGCAGGTTCAGGCACTCCACGATATCGGATTCGAAGAGATCGCTTTCCGCCTTGAAATCGTCCAGCGTGAGGTCTTCCAAATCGCAGCCGCGCTGGTCGCACAGAAGCACCAGATGCCCCACGATCTCGTGGGCCCGGCGGAAGGGCAGGCCCTTCTTGGCCAGGTAGTCGGCCACATCCGTCGCGGCCAGATATCCCTTCTTCGCTTGGGCGGCCATGGCGTCGGCGTTCACCGTCATGGTGGCGATCATGCCGGCAGCGCATACGTAGCAGTCCTCCAGGGTGTCGGCGGCGTCCATGGCGCCCTCCTTGTCCTCCTGAAGATCCTTGTTGTAGGCGAGCGGCAGCGACTTCAACGTCATCATGAGGGCCACCAGATCGCCCACGACCCGGCCCGACTTGCCGCGGATGAGCTCCGCGAAATCGGGATTCTTCTTCTGGGGCATGATAGAAGAGCCGGTGGAGTAGGCATCCGACAGCGTGATGAACCCGAACTCCGCCGAGGACCACAGCACGATTTCCTCGCACAAACGCGACAGGTGCAAGCACGACACGCTGCAGGCGTAGATGAGATCGAGCAGGAAGTCGCGGTCGGACACGGCGTCCAGCGAGTTCGGGATGGGGTGGTCGAAGCCGAGCGCCTCCGCGGTGGCGAACCGATCGAGCGGATAGGTGGTCCCGGCCAAGGCCGCGGCCCCCAAGGGGCATGCGTCGGCGGCGTCGCGGGCGGCGGCGAGGCGATTCCAGTCGCGCGCAAGCATCTGCACGTAGGCGAGCATATGGTGCGAGAACAGCACCGGCTGGGCGTGCTGCAGGTGCGTGTAGCCCGGCAGGATGACATCGAAGTTCGCCTCGGCCTGGGCAATGAGCGCCTCGCGCAGGGCAACGTTGGCGGCCATAAGCTCGCCGGCACGACGCTTGGCGTACAGGCGCGTGTCGGTTGCCACCTGGTCGTTGCGCGAGCGGCCCGTGTGCAGCCGCGCCCCGGCATCCCCCACGCGGCGGGTCAGCTCCGCCTCGATGGCCATGTGGATGTCCTCGCTTTCCATCACGTCGAACGTGAGCGCGCCGGAGGTGATGTCGGCCAGAATGCCCTGGAGCCCTTCCGCAATGGCTTCGGCATCGGCGGTCGCAATGATGCCCTGGGCGGCCAGCATGTTAGCATGGGCGATAGAGCCGGCGATGTCCTCGGCGTAGAGTCGCTGATCCACGGGCAGCGACGCCCCGAAGCGCTGGGTAAAGGCATCGGCGCCTTCGGTGAATCTTCCAGACCACAGTGCCATAGTGTCTCCTCGGTAAATCGGTAAGCCAGGCGGGCGGCCCTTAAGACCGCCCGCTTCCCTCGTTGTCGCGCTCGTTGAGCGTCCCTAGGCCGTGACGGCGTCGGCGCCTTCCAGAATCTCCTCGGCTTCCTCCACCACGGCGCTCATCTTGCCGTAAGCAGTGTTCGCGAGGTTCACGTCGTCGTAGGAAGGCATGCGCGCGCCCGTGGCGAGCCGGTTTTTCGCCCACACCTTGCAGGACAGGCCGTGGATGTCGATGAAGCCCTTGGCGGCCTGATGGTCGAAAGCGTCGTCGGCATCGTAGGTGGCCAGGCCGAAATCATACAGCGAGTAGGTGCTCTTGCGTCCCACCACGGTGCAGGAACCCTTGAAGAACTTCAGCTTCACCGTGCCGGACACGCATTGCTGGGTGTGGGCGAGGAAGGCGTCGAAGGCCTCCTTCAGCGGCGAGAACCACAGGCCGTTGTACACCTGCTCGGCCCAGGTCTGCTCGATGGCGAGTTTGTGGTGCAGCACGCCCCGCTCCAGGCACAGATCCTCCAGGGCCTTGTGAGCCTGGATGAGGGCCAGACCGCCCGGCACCTCGTAGCACTCGCGGCTCTTCACGCCCACGAGCCGGTTCTCCACCATATCGATGCGGCCGTAGCCGTTGGTGCCGGCGATATCGTTCATGGCGTAGATGATGTCGAGGAAGCTCATCGGAGTGCCGTCAAGCGCACAGGGAACGCCCTGATCGAACTCGATTTCCACATAGGTGGGCTCGTCGGGCGCGCAGGCCGGATCGCACGTCATCGTCCAAATATCCGCCGGCGGCTCGCACCAGGGATCCTCCAGCACGCCGCACTCGATGGCCCGGCCCCACAGGTTGTCGTCGATGGAGTAGGGCTTGTCGGTGGTGGCCTTAACCGGCACGCCGTGGGCCGCCGCCCATTCGATCTCGTCGGCCCGGCAGCCGAGATCCCAGTTGCGCACCGGGGCGATGATGGTGAGCGCCGGATCCAGCATGAGCACCGAGGACTCGAAGCGCACCTGGTCGTTGCCCTTGCCCGTGCAGCCATGGGCCACGTACTTGGCGCCGAACTGATGGGCCACCGCCACGAGGTGCTTGGCGATGAGCGGCCGCGAGAGCGCGCTCACGAGTGGGTACTTGTTCTCGTACATGGCGTTGGCGGCCATGGCGCAGGCGAGGTACTCGTTGGCGAAGGTCTCCCGCATGTCGATGACCGCGCAGCCGATGGCACCGGTGGCGAGCGCCTTGGCCTTGATGGCCTCGAGGCCCTCGTGCTCCTGGCCGAGGTCGCCCACGACGGCGATGACGTCGAGATCGTATTCCTCTTGCAGCCATTTGATGCACACGGAGGTGTCGAGGCCGCCGGAGTAGGCGAGCACGCACCGTTCCTTCTCGCCGGGGGCCGGCTTGGCGGAGATCTGCGGGGCGTCGTGAAGGGATGAGTTCGTCGTAGTCATGGGAGTTGCCTTTCGTGTCGGGAGCTGCTTTTGGGTTTCCTTATGGGGTGCCCGGCTCGCTTTGCGATGGAAAGGCGTGGCGTGAAGTCGCGTCTGGGACGATGCGCAGGGTTCCTGCGCGATGGTGCTTGAGGTTTCGAAGAGGAACTTCGGGAGGCCACGGCCTTTGGCGGACCCGGGCGGGGCCGCGCGGCGGTGCGCTGAGCGCGCGAAAAGATCTGCTACGCGCGTCGGCGTCGCAGAGAAGAGGTACGTCGGCGTCGGTCGACGTAAGCCGTGGCGAGGAACTGGGGGCACGGGGCAGCAGCAGCGATTCCGCTGTGCTTGGAAGCTATGAGAGCTGCTGCCTGCATCGTGACAATTCCTTTCAAGTACGCGCAGCCGTCCGAGTTATGGGGCCCTGGCGCCTTGCGCCGTAAGCCCTCGGCTGTGCGGTTGACGGCATTATGCCCTAATTTATGAGTCGTCAACCCCGAATTTCAAAATTTTTGCGGAAACGGCGCAATTTAATTGTGCACTGTGCTGTGCAGTTGCACAAAAATTTGCTTATTCTACCTGGGAAATTGTGCGCTTATATACAAGAGCGACCCAAGCTTTTTGTGCAAGGGTCGCTCGATGATGGCTCGATGTGATGGCGTTTTACAGCAACTGCTCCAGCTTCTGAACCAGCACGTCCACGTCGGCTTCCGTGCAGATGAGCGGGGGCAGGAAACGCAGCGTATGGGGGCCGGTGGCGTTCAGGACGAGGCCCGCTTCCAGGCCGGCGGCCACCACATCGGGAGCCGACGGCGCCTCATGGGTGAGGTCGATACCGTTCATAAGGCCGAAGCCGCGCACCTCCTGCACGTGGGGCAGTCGGGCCAGCCGCTCGCGCATGTAGGCGCCGACCGACTCGATCTGCGCCCCCATACCTGGGGCGAGCAGCGTGGACAGCGTCACGTGGGCCGCGGCCATGGCGATGTTCGAGCCGCCGAAGGTGGTGCCGTGATCGCCCGGCGCGAACGCCGCCGCGATGGAGCTTTTGGCCGCGCAGGCGCCGGCCACCACACCAGAGGCGATGCCCTTGGCCATGGTGACGATGTCGGGCAGCACCCCGAAGTTCTGGAACCCGTAGGGCAGCCCCGTGCGGAAGATGCCACTCTGCACCTCGTCGCAGATCATGAGCGCACCGTGCTCTTCGGTGAGGCGGCGGATGGCGCCGACGAACTCCTCGGTGCAGGGATGTACGCCGCTCTCGCCCTGGATGCACTCGATCATGACGGCGCAGATGCGGTCGCCCTGGGTCTCGAACAGGCGCTCGAGCGCTTCCACGTCGTTGATGGGCGTGGCCGTGAACCCGGCCGGCAGCGGCTGGAAAGCCTCCTGCTTGGCCGGCTGGGCCGTGGCCGCAAGCGTCGCCAAGGTGCGGCCGTGAAAGCTCTTGGCCAGCGTGACGATGAGGCGCGGGGCCAGCTCGGCATCTTTGCCGGCGGCTTCCGTGCGGCGACGGGCGTACAGGCGCGCCAGCTTGATGGCGCACTCGTTGGCCTCGGCGCCGGAGTTCGCGAAGAAGGTCTTCCACGTCTCGGGGCTCGGCTCATCGACGTAGGCGTTCAGCATGTTCGACAGCAGCTGGGCCACTTCCCCGCGGTGCTCGATGTAGTAGTAGTTGCTCACGTGGATGAGCTTGGCCGCCTGATCGCTCACGGCCTGCACGATGGAGGGGTGGCAGTGGCCGAGGCTGCAGACACCGATGCCGGAGAGGAAATCGAGGTACTCGTTGCCGGCATCGTCGATGAGCGTCATGCCGTGGCCTTCGACGAATTCCACGGGCTTGCGGGCGAAGGTGCCCATCACGTATTCGGATTCCAAAGCCATTTCGCGGGCGAGAGTCATGGGATGCTCCTAACGGTTTTCGATGAGCTTGGCGGCGAATTTGCTGACAGGGGAGACGTTCAGGAACTGGGCCGAGGCGAGGCCTCCCACCATGGTGCCCATGCCGGAGTCGGTGAGCAGCTCCAGCAGCAACGCGTGGGGCACCGTGCCGTTGATGATATGGGCGGCGCTAACGCCGGAATCCAGCGCGCGCACGCAGCTGGAAAGCTTCGGGATCATGCCCGAGGAGAGTTTGTCGCCGCGCACCATGGCCTCGGCCTCGCCGAGGGTCATCTCGGCGATGAGGGAGTCGGGGTCGGGGTAGTTCTCGTAGAGGCCGTCCACATCGGTGAGGAAGATGATCTTGTGGGCGCCGATAGCCGCAGCAATGTAGCCGGCCGCCACGTCGGCGTTCACGTTGTAACAACCGCCGTCCTCGCCGATGGCGATGGAGGCAATGATGGGGATGTAATCGTCGGCCACCAAGTCCTCGATGAGCTGGGTGTTGATGCGGGTGATCTTGCCCACGCGCCCCAACTCCGGTCGGGCCTGCTCGGCCACGATGATGCCGGCGTCGGTTCCCGAGACGCCCACGCCCATGTTGCCGTGGGCGTTCATGGCCTCCACCAGCTGCTGGTTCACTTCCCCGGTGAGCACCATGCGCACGAGATCCATGGCGTCGTCGGTGGTGACGCGCTGGCCGTCGATGAATTCCACGGGCAAGTTGAAGTTGGAGAAGGCGCGGTTGATGGCCTTGCCGCCGCCGTGGACGAGCACCGGGTTCACACCCAAGATCTTCAAAAGCACGATATCGGCCATGACTTCGGCGGCCAGCTGGGGGTTTTCCATGGCCGAGCCGCCGTACTTGATGACGATGGTCTTGCCCGTCACCTGCTTGAGCCATGGCATGGCCTCGTAGAGGATCTCGCCGGTGCGTACGGGTACGCCCTCAGCGCGAGCTTCGTTAGCGTATTTCATGAGCGGTAATCTCCATTGATCGTCACGTACTCGTGCGAGAAGTCGCAGGTCCACATCGTGGCCGACTCCTCCCCCGCGTGCAGATCCACCTCGATGGTCACTTCGGGTTCTTCGAAGCGACGCAGGGCCTCTTCTTCGTCGAAATCGACCACCAGGCCGGCACGGCACACAGGCAGGCCCAGTATATCGATATCCACGTCCTCCTGGTTGAAACGAGCACCGGACCGTCCGAGGGCGGCGGCAACACGGCCCCAGTTGGCATCGTGCCCGTAGACGGCGGTCTTCACGAGTGGCGAATTCGCCACCGTACGGGCAGCCGCATCGGCGTCGTCAGCCGTAACGGCCCCGCGCACGGTAACGGTGATGAGGCGCGTGGCCCCCTCGCCGTCGGCGGCCATCTTGCGGGCGAGCGTCGTCGCAAGCTGATCGAGAGCGCGCTGGAAGGCATCGAAGGCCGGCGTCCCGGGCGTGAAAGCGGGGCCGTCGGGCGCGGCAGCGCCGGAAGCCAGGGCGAAGCAGGTGTCGTTGGTGGAGGTATCGGAGTCCACCGTCACCTTGTTGAAGCTCTTGTTCACCGCCGCCGTGAGGGCCTGGGACAGATCGGGCGCGGCGAGAGGCGCGTCGGTGGTGATGACGGCGATCATGGTAGCCATATTCGGCATGATCATACCGGCGCCCTTGCACATGCCTCCCACCGTGAAGGTGACGCCCGGATATCCGATGCCGTCGCCGGAGAAGCTGACCGAGCCGTGTTTGGGACAGGTGTCCGTGGTCATGATGGCGCGGGCCGCCGTTGCGCCTTGGGATGTGCGGCCGGCGAGATCGTCGGCCACTTTCGCCATGGCCGCAAGCGCTGCTGGCACACCCTCCGCGAAGGGCTCAAGGCGCAGGTGCTGGCCGATAACGCCCGTGGAGGCCACGAGCACCTCGTCGGCCGGACAGCCCACGGCCTCGCCGACGAGCTCGGCGGTCTTACGGGCGTTTTCCAAACCGATCTCACCCGTGGCGGCGTTCGCGATGCCGGAGTTGACGACAACCGCCCGCGCGCATCCGTAGGCGGGAGCTCCCGCGCCCCCCTCGTTCAGGTGCTCGCGGGACACGCGCACGGGCGCCGCGCAGAACACATTGGTCGTGAAGGTGGCCGCCGCCGCACAGGGCTCGTCGGCCACGACGAGCGCCATGTCGAGACGCTCAGGATCGGCCCTAAAGCCCGCGTGTACGCCCACGGCGAAAAAGCCGAGCGCGCTGGCCGCGTTGCCCTCGGGATCGAAAGCGAAAGTGTCGTTCTCGGTCATAGGTCCTCTCTTTCCCACGGGACGGCGCCGAGGCGGCCCTCATCCCCTTCCACTGCTATACGGGGTTGGCGATCTCTTCCAAACCGCAAGTCTCGGGCAGGCCGAACACGATGTTGGCGCACTGCACGCCCTGACCGGCCGCGCCCTTCCCCAGGTTGTCGATGGCACCGGTGGCCACAATCATGCCGGCAGGGTGCACCGCCACGCCCACTTGGGCGCGACAGGTTCCCGCCACCGACGCCGTGCGCGGCTGCACGCCGGCGTCCATGACGGACACGAGCGGGCTTGCCGCATAGAAGTCGCGATACAACTCCACAAGCTCCTCGGTGGTAGGGGCGGCGCCCGGGGCCAGCGGCAACGTCACCGTGGACAGCAACCCGCGGTTGAGCGGAGCCAGATGCGGCGTGAACACGAGCCGGCCCTCGAGCCCCAGGATCTGCTCAATCTCGGGGGTGTGGCGATGGGTGCCCACGCCGTAAGCCTCCAGGTTCTCGTTGGCGAAGCAGTAATGGGTGCGCTCCGTGGCCTTCTTGCCCGCGCCGGTCACGCCCGAGACGGCATCGGCCACCACGGGGGCAGCAGCGTCCACGAGGCCCGCACGGATGGCGGGCGCAGCGGCAAGGGAAGTGGCCGTCGGGTAGCAGCCGGCGCAGCCCACGAGCACGGCCTCGCCGGCAGCGCGGCGCTCGGCCGCGGCGGCCAACTCATCGCCGGTCAGCTCGGGCAGTCCGAAGGCGGCCTGGGCCAAAAGGTCGGTGGCGGTGTGGGGCGCGTACCATTTCTCGTAGATAGCAGGATCCTTCAGGCGGAAGTCGGCCGACAGATCGACGACCGTGACACCGGCGGCGATAAGGTTGGGCGCCATGCCCATGGCCGCCTTATGGGGCACTGCCAAAAACACCACGTCGAAGGCAGAGAAATCAGTATCCTCGTGGGTGGAGAACGCGAGATCGGTTACCCCGGTGAAGGCGGGATAGGCCTTCGCAATGGGCGTTCCCGCCAGCGCGTCGGAAGTCGCCGCCGCCAAGTCGAACTCGGGGTGGCGCGACAGCAGGCGCACCAGCTCGATGCCGGCGAAACCGGCCGCTCCCACAACTCCCGCTCGATAGCCCATAGAAACTTCCTTCCTCTCTGCCCGTTTATATATTCGGCTCTTTCTTGAGCATGCGCACAAAGATGAGCGTTTTCATTACTGTTTTCATCATACCCCCACTGGGGCCATCCCAAAGGCAAAAAGCTCCGTTTATGACAACTTGGAGCAGGTTGCGCCCCTTCCCTGCCCCGCACGCCCCCTTCCGCTAGACTTAGGCGCACATCTTTTGGAAAGGAGCTCCCATGAGCAACAAAGGCAAGAAGGTCAAGGTGCACTACACCGGCACGCTGGACGACGGCACCAAGTTCGATTCGTCCGTGGATCGCGGCGAGCCCATCGAGTTTGTCTGCATGGCCGGCCAGATGATCCCCGGCTTCGACGCCGCCGTGGAGGACATGGCCATCGGCGAGAAGAAGACCGTGCACATCCCGGCCGCCGAGGCCTATGGCGAGCGCGATGACGCCATGGTGCAGAAGGTGCCCGTGGATCAGATTCCCAACGCCGACCAGCTGCCCGTCGGGCAGACCGTCTACATGATGGGCCCGGGCGGCCAGCCCTTCCCCGTGTTCGTGCAGTCCATCGAAGACGGCATTGTCACCTTCGACATGAATCACGAGTTGGCGGGCAAGGACTTGAACTTCGACATCGAACTTGTCGAGGTTGAGGACTAACCCCGGTTGTCCGGTCGGGAGTTGGCGGAGGGGGCACCGTGCTCAAACAGCATTGAAGTGCAGGGCTCGTCGAGGGTTCCGACATTTCCTAATGCACTTCAATGAACTGCGCGCGGCACCCCCTCCGCCAACTCCCGACCTACTCTTACTTACTTGAGCTTACTTGAGCTTATTTGAAGCGACCCCGCCGACTTTGGCGGGGTCGCTTTGCGTTTGGGGAAAACCGAGGCTGCCCTGGGTGGGAAATTGGCAGCCGGCAAGGCTTGAGAGTCGGTGACTCGGCACGCCAAGGGGCATGCGGCAGATGCAAGCGCGGCAGCACGGGGCCAACGAAAAAGTGGCACCATGCGGCGAAGCGGAGACGCCTGCCGCGACGAACCTAGGCGAGCGCTTCGGACAGAGAAGCCTCGAACGCCTCGGAGGCGGCAGGCTTCACCTCGGTTTTCTTCTGGAAAAGGCCCTTGAACGCGGAGGGCAGGGCGGCCCAGACGCCAACCTGGGGCACGGCATCGGCCTCGACGAGCGACTGCACGGCGCTGGAGGCCGCCTTTGAGCTGATGCCCATATGGGCGAAGCGCTGCTCCAGCTTGGCGCAGTAGGCGGCGTCGGCGGAATCAAGGGAAGCAACGGCGGCTGTAGCCTGGTCGTTGAACAGTTTCATGGTGGTTCTCCTTTCGACGGCGCCTAGTTTAGGCCCACGACGAAGGTCATCGTTTGGTCGATCGGATGAAGCTCGATGCCTCGCTTTGTGCAGTTGCACAACGATATGCGCATCGTGCCCTTTTCGCAGAAACGCACGCACGCCCCATTGCAGCAAGAGCGCCGAATAAAACGCTGCCCCCGGAAATCGGAGGTTACCCCAACGGCGCCTAGAGCGCGCCCGGGGCTACGTCAGATAGGCCAAGGTGAGCAGGGCAGCCAGTTCGCGATCGGTCGCGTCTTGCACGGAAAGAACTTCCTTGATCTTCTTCAGGCGGTAGCGCACAGTGTTCGGGTGCTGGAACAGGGCCTCAGCCGTGCGGCTCACCTCGCCGCAGGAAGCGGCGAAGGCCTCGGCGGTCGGCCCCAGGTCGCTACCGTGCTCGGCATCGTAGTCGAACAGAAGCGAGCGCAGAAGGTCGGCGGCACGCGCGTACAGGCGGTCGCTTCGGGCCGCGGCGCGGAAGGCGTCGAAGCGCAGGGTGGTCCAGCGCACGATGCCGGCGTCCTCCCGCTCGGCCGTGCGCAGGGCGGCCATGGCCTGGCGCACGGCTAGATCCCCCTCCCCCAGGCTCACCTCCTGGCTGATACCGCACACCAAAGGCCCGGCCATGGCGATGCACTTCGCCAGGTCGGCGTCGGAGATGGCGATAGCCTTCAGCGGGGGCCTCTTGAAGGAGACGAACCCCAGAAGCATCCCACGGTAGCGGCACACAAACGTGCGCTCGACATCGTCCCAGCGCTCGCCATAACCGGCGAGCACCCCTTCCACCACTTTCTGCAGAGCGCGCAGCGACGCCCCATCGTCGGTGATGGGGCGTATGGCCACACACTGGATAGTGGCGCCCGTAACCCCCGCGATGGTGAAGAACGTAGAGCGCACGGCCTGCTCGTCGGAAGGCGCCAGAATGAGGTCGATCAGGTGGTTGCGCTCCCACTCGGCGGCATCGTCGTCGAGCAGGTTCATGAGGTCGGCGATGACTCGCTCCATATAGCGCCCCTCATAGAAGAACACGGGCACACCCCGGGCGGTCGAGGCCTCCGCCACCGATGGCGGCAGCTCCTTCAGCACCACGGGCTTCACGGCCACCGCCGCCACGCCGTACTCGATGAGCGCGAGCAGCGCCTCTTCGGCCAGATCGGGGTGCATCCCGGCGAAACCCAAGGTGGTGAACACGAATTCGCCCGAGGTGAACACCTCATAGCCGCCCGTGAAGGGCTCGTGATCGAGGGTTCCCACGCCCGTGACCTCGCGCTCGGCCGCCCCCTCGCAAGGCGCCGCCAACCAAATGCTGTCGAAGGCCCTCATGTTCATAACGTCGCCAACGGTGATCATGAGATTCTCCTAACTGCCATGGCGGGCGGAGCGGCGGAAGGTGCGTTTGCGGAGGAAGGAACCCTCGGGCACGTGAGCGGCAGGGGCACCACCGCACGCGCCACCTTCCACGAGGATGCGGTAGAGGTTGCAGGAGCGGTTGGCCACGGCGGCGGCTTCCCAGTCAGCGGTGGTGGCGCGGGTGAGGGCCTCTTCCACCGTGGCAGGGGCGTCCTCGTCGTGGTTGTCAGGGCCGAAGGTGTTGAGCCAGTGCAGGTCGCGCACGATGAGCCGGCGACTGGGCTCGTGGGGCGCGAGGACTTCCAGCTCGTCGCCTTCCGCGAAGCGGTTGCGGCACAGGAGGTAGAGGTGGTGCGGGTCGCCGGCGACGACGTCCGCGATGTGCATGGTCTCTTGTTCGTAGCCGTCGTAGGCGGGGGCCTGCTCCGCCTCGGAGAAGTAGAAGCCCGTGCCGTAGGGGCGGTGGGAGACGGCCAGAAGCTCGTCAGCCACCTCATCGGGCGGTTCGCCGTCAAGCACGCGGCGATAGGCGCCCACGACCGTAGCCACGTAGAACGCCTTCTTGTTGCGGCCCTCGATCTTGATGGAATCGACTCCCGCATCAGCCAGCGCCTGCAGGTGCGCAAGCATGTTAAGATCTTTCGCGTTCATAATGAAGGTGCCGCGGTCGTCCTCCTCAATGGGAAAGAATTCGCCGGGCCGCTTTTCCTCTTCCAGAAGGAACTCCACGGGTCGCCCCGCCGCGAACTCCGTAGGGGCGGACTTTAGTCCGCCCTGGATACCGATGGCGTTTTCGCTTTGCGGCAACTCAACCACACTTGCGGGCGAGGGGCGACCGAGGTCGCCCCCTGCGGGTTCATCCGGCCGCGTCGCCGCAGGCGAGGCGGCGCCGAGCTGGTAGCTCCAGCGGCACGGCTGGGTGCAGTGGCCCTTGTTGCCGGAGCGGCCGGTGAGGTAGCTGCTGATGAGGCAGCGGCCCGAGACGGCCATGCACATGGCGCCGTGGGCGAAGGCCTCGATTTCCAGATCGGGCGGCGCGTCCTGGCGCAGGCGGGCGATGTCGGCCAGCGACATCTCGCGGGCGCACACCACGCGGCTCGCGCCGAGGGAATGCCACACCCGGGCGGCGGTCGCATTGGCCACCGAGGCCTGGGTGCTCACATGGCGCTCCACCCGCGGCGCCACCTCCCCGGCCACGGCGAAAGCGCCCACATCGCCGATGATGAAGGCGTCCACGCCAGCCGCGTCCAGCGCACGGAAGAACGGCGGCAGCCCGTCGATGTCGTCGGGATGCATGAGGATGTTGCAGGTGACGTGCACCTTCACGCCATGGTCGTGGGCGAAGGCCACCGCGGCGGGAATCTCGTCCATGCGGAAGTTCGCCGCCCGCGCTCGCATACCGAACCGCTCAGCTGCCAAATACACCGCATCGGCCCCAAAGGCCACCGCGGCCCGCAGCTGTTCCATGCCACCCGCCGGCGCCAGAAGCTCCATGCCGATTTTGCCCAACGAGCTACCCCTCGAACGTCACGCGGGCACCCTGGGGGGTGTCCTCGATCACGAAGCCGAGGTCGGCCAGGCCGTTGCGGACGCCGTCGGCCACGGCCCACATCTTCTCGGCGCGGGCGGTGGCGCGGGCCTCGAGCAGACGGGCCACGGCGATCTCGGGGTCGTCGCCCTCGTAGCCGGCCAAGTCGGCGGCCAGGCCCACCACTTCCGCGGGATAGGCCGCGCCTGCCTCGGCGGCGGTCACATCGATGCCGAGCACGTCCATGAGCTCGACGATGGCATCCCGGGCAGCGCGGCCGGCCGCGGCCTCTTCGGCCGCCAGCACGGTCACATCGGCCACAAGCCCGTTCACATCGCTCACGAAGGAGAAGATCTCACCCAGGGCCGCCGGCGCGTTGAAGTCATCGTCCATGGCCTCGGTGAAGGCGTCGCGCAGGGCGGCCACGCGGTCGGTCAGCGCTGCCGCGTCCAGCGTGGCGGTCAGCGCCTCGGCCGGCGTCTCGGGCTCAAGGGCCGCCTCGCCGCGGGGCGTGCCCGTCTCCAGCAGCCAGTCCAGGGCCTTCACGGCGTTCTCGATACGCGTGAGGGCCGCGTCGGCCTCGTTCACGCGCTGCTCGCCGAACACGAGGGGGCTGCGGTAGTGGCTCTGCAGCATGAGCATGCGCAGGGCCGCCGGGCGCACCTGCTCCAGCACCTCGTGCAGCAGCAGGAAGTTGTTCAGCGACTTCGACATCTTCTCGGTCTCGCCGGTTTCGGCATTGGCGATCTGCAGCATGCCGGAGTGCATCCAGTAGTTGGCAAACGTGCTGTCACAGGCGCACTCGGATTGGGCGCGCTCGTTCTCGTGGTGCGGGAACACCAGATCGACCCCGCCGCCGTGGATGTCGAAGGGCAGTCCCAGGTACTTCTCGGACATGGCCGAGCACTCGATGTGCCAACCGGGACGGCCCTGGCCCCAGGGCGATTCCCACGCGGGCTCGCCGGGCTTGGCCGCCTTCCACAGGGCGAAGTCCAGCTCGTCGCGCTTGCGCTCCTCCAGGCCCTGGCCGTCGGCGCGCAGCTCGCGGTGGCCGCTTTCCGCCTCATCGATATCGCGCCCGGACAACTGGCCGTAACCCGGGTAGGAGCGCACGTCGAAGTACACGTCGCCCTCCGACACGTAGGCGTGGCCGCGCTCTATCAAGCGCTCAATGAGGGCGATCATGGTGCCGATCTCCTCCGTGGCCTTCGGGCGGATGTCCGGATCCTGCACGTCGGCCGCATGCATGTCCTCGATGAACAGACGCGTGTACTCCTCGGCCACTTCGGCGGCCGTGCGCGCCTCCTCGGCAGCGCGGCGGATGATCTTGTCGTCCACGTCCGTCACGTTCTGCACGAAGGTGACGTCGAAGCCGCGCCAGCTGAGGTAGCGGCGAATCATGTCGAAGGAGATGAACGTGCGCGCGTTGCCGATGTGGATGCGGTTGTACACCGTCGGCCCGCAGACGTACATGGAGACCTTCCCGGGCTCGACAGGTTCGAAATCCACCTTCTGGCGGCGGCGCGTATCGTACAGCTTGATCATAAAAGCTCCTTCGGGCGTTCATTCAGAATGAGAGCCATTGTAGCGCAAGAAAGCACCCTCACCTTTGCGACACAGGCGATTAAAGCACGAACATCAGCTCAACAAGCCAACGGCCTTTAGCATGACGTCCTTGCGCTTGGCTGCGCCCTCTACGATGCGTTGCGCCATGGCGTAGGCGTCGTTGTTCGCGCCAAACTTCGCCGATTCGGCAGCAGCCGCATCGAATGCTGCTTCCAACGAACCGGCCAATTCCTCAAGAATCGTTGTAGCTACTCGAGCAGGTCACTCACCGCGCGGCCCCTCTCACGTCTATGCTCAAGTCGAGCCCGAGCATAGAAGCTACGTCGAGAGTTTTGCCGAACTGAATGGTCTCCTTGCCGTTCTCCAGATCGGAAACGAAGCGCGTACCGCACCCGCAATACTCGGCCATCTCTTGCTGCGAATAGCCGAGCTCTTTGCGACGCGCACGAATGGCTTGCCCCAGGACTTTCATCGAGTTAATGCGCATGACGTTCTCATTACCTAGCGGGAATATCTGTCGACCAAGAACTATATCATTACCGCTCGGGAATGAAAAGGAAATTTGAGCGGTTCTATTACCGATCGGGAATGATATGGAGTGCGAGACTTTCAGGCTACAAGGTGAGCACGAGCACTGTCTGCCCCTACTCTTCCCCGTCGTCCAAGTAGTTGCGCAGCGCCTGCATGCGGCGATCAAGATCGGCAGCAGTCTCGGCCAAGTCGGCGAGTTCTGCGGCCACTGCCGCGGCCTCCTCGTCGGGGAGGTTCTTCTTGTAGCGCAGCTGATGCTCCAACGATGCCCAGAAATTCATGGAGATGGTGCGCAGCTGCACTTCCACCTTCACCGAACGCTTCTCGCGCTCAAGGAAAATGGGCACCTCAATAATGAGATGCAAGCTGCGGTACCCGCTCGGCTTCGGGGAAGCCACGTAGTCGCGCCGCTCGATAAGAGTCACATCGTCTTGGGACAGCAGCGACTCAGCCAGGGAGAACATGTCCTCGGGGAAGGTGCAGACGACGCGCACGCCGGCAACATCGAAGATGTTCTCCTCGATGGAATCCACCGACATGGGGAAGCCTTTGCGGGCGAGCTTCTTCGCCAGACTGTCGGTGCTTTTCAAGCGCGACTTGATGGACTCGATGGGGTTGCGGTCGTGCTGCAGGCCGAACTCGGCGTCCAGCACGCGGAACTTCGTCTCCACCTCCATCATGGCGCACTCGTAATAGGTCATGAGGCGTCGGTAAGGTCCGAAGTTGCGTTCCAGCATAGCGGCGAACTCATCGCTGCCGGCCAGTCGCGCCAGCATCTGGTTCGCCAGTTCCTCCCGCTGCTCGTGCAACACATCCAACGCGCTTTGGCCCAACGCGCCCTGGCCGTCGCGCAGCCGCACCACTGCATTCTCGAAGGCCCGCTCCGTCAACCTCGCCATAACCGCTTCCTTCCACACAAAAATCTCCCGCAGGGACTGCGCCCGCGCGGGAGATTATAGGGGACGCGCACGATGCGCGGCGGAATTCTACAACCGTTCTATCGGAACTCTATCGCGCCTCGGCAGCGGCGGATGGGGCGGCATCGACGCCCTCAAGATGCACGGAGGCGTGCCAGTTGCCGGGCTCGCCGCTTACCTGGTACACGTAGGTAGCGCCGTCCTTCTCGTAGGTGCCCGTGGCGGCGCCGTTGGTGGCAAGCTCATCGGTGAGGTCGATGGGCTCGATGCCCTCGGGGGCCAGAATGACATGGCCGTCGGAAGATTCCAGCACCATGTCGTCGGCGTTCGGCGAACCGTCCTCGGCGCCTTCCACCGTGTAGTCGTGGATCTCGAAAGTCGTGCCGTCGAAGTCGCCGTCTTCCGAGATCATGGTCATCTGCGCCGCGCCGCCGCTCTCATCGTTCACCTCGTAGCTGACCTCCGCCACGGTGGTATCGCCGTTCTGGCTCATCTGCACGTCCAGCTCCACCGGCTCGCCGTTGATGTAGACCGTGGCCTTCTCCACCCAGGTCTCGCCCGTGGCGGCGTAGCACACACCGTTGGTGACCACAAATACTCCGAGCAGCGCCGCGCAGGTGGCCGTCGCGAATTTCAGAGCCGTCGTGCGTTTCTTCGTCTTCTCCATGGGAATGCCCTTAACCTTTCCAATCAGGTCAGCAGAGGCATGGACCTCGCCCATCATGGCTTTGTACTGGCTTGAGTTGCTCATCTTCCCACGCCTCCTTCAATGACTGTTTCAGCAACTTCCTTGCTCGGACGAGCCGGGTGCGCACCGTGGGTTCCTTGATGCCCAGCACCTCGGCGATCTCGCGGGTGCCCATGTCCTCGAAGTAGAACAGGTGCACGACAATGCGGCACTTTTCGGGCAGCGTGCCCAAAGCCGCGTACAGCGCCTCGTGAGCCGGCTCGGCGAAAGCGGGCTCCTCGAAGGGCGGGGCATCGCCGTCGCGAATCTCGCGCAGCTCCACTCGCTGGCGCCACAGACTCCGCCAGAGGCTCTTGCACTCGTTCACCGTGACGCGAATGAGCCACGCGCGCAGACGCTCATCGCAGGCGGCGCCGCGTTCGGCCTCGGCCGCCATGGCGCGCCCGCTATCACGCTCGGCCTTATCGCAAAGCCACGCCGGCGGTTTCTCGTAGAGCTTCAAGAACACCGCCTGCACCACGTCCTCGGCATCGGGCACGCGCCGCGTCTGGTTGAGCGCGATGCGGTACACCATGTCGGCGTAGTCGTCGACGATCTGTCGGTACTGGCGATTGTCCACAGGTTTCCTTCTCGTCCGAAAGGGAAGGCGCCAACGCCGCAGCCGCTAGCTTGCCGCCCCGTCACCGCCTTCCGTAAAAGGCCTTTCACAGACAATACGCTTGAGAGCGGAGAAATGTGCGACGCTTGGGAGAGATTTTGGGATTGCGAGAATCAACCTAAAACTGCAGCAGCCCTTCCATGGAGCAGCGCAAGGCGCAGGCGAGGCGGTAGACCGCCTCAGCGGAGGCGCGATTGGTGTTCTTCTGCCGCTGCTCGTACATTTGGATGGAGCGCAAGCTTATCCCCGATCGCTCAGCCAACTCCTCCTGGGTCAAGCTGCACAGCTCGCGCTGGCGCTTCAGTCGTGTCGGCAACGAGGCGGCCGAGCGAGCGTCTTCCCACTCGCCCGCCTGCAGCTCAGCGAAGACGCTCGCGGGGCTCACCTCGCCGACGTCGCTCACCCAGCGGACGCGCAGGACGTAGAAGGCCGCCTTCTCCGGTGCGTAGTCGAAGGTTCAGGTTAGGTTCTGATGGTCGTTAAATGCGGCACACGAGGCAGGTGGCATAGGCGGTGATGCCCTCTTCGCGGCCTTCGGGGCCCAAGTGTTCGGTGGTGGTGGCCTTCACGCCGACGTTTTCCACGGGAAGCCCCATGGCACGGGCCAGGTTCTCGCGCATCTGCTCGCGGTAGGGAGAGAGCTTCGGGGCTTGGGCGGCGATGACGCTGTCCACGTCGATGATCTCGAAACCGCGCTCGCGCACAAAGCGAGCCACCTCGGCGAGCAGCTTGAGCGAGTCAGCATCCTTGTAGGCCGGGTCGGTGTCGGGGAACAGCTTCCCGATGTCGCCCCCGCGCACCGCGCCCAGCAGCGCGTCGGAGATGGCATGGGCCAGCACGTCGGCATCGGAATGCCCGTCGAGCCCCTGATGGTGCGGAATATCCACCCCGCCCAAGATGAGCTTGCGCCCCGGAGCAAAGGCGTGCACATCCATTCCCAGCCCCGTCCGAAGATTTCGCAGGTCGTTCATACCGGCTCCTTCCGCCTTCCTCCATCATGCGTGTCGCCTTTGAGAACCCTTCTCATTTCCCTCTCGGTCATTGGAAGGGGCCGATTTTGCAGCAAATCGCGAGTTATAAGCGTCTGCACGATGCGCTTCGCTGCATTCCAGGTTTTCCGCCCAACAAAACCCCAGGTCAGAAATTCGCAGCTTTTGAATGTCTCGAACGAAGCAAGCTCCGGACGCTTATAACTCGCGATTTGCTGCAAAAAGTGGCCTCTTCGTTAACCGTCATCGATGCTCGGAGTTCAAAAGCATAGTCCGAACGGCACTGGCGAGAAGCACGTAGTCCTCGGGCACCGTAAGCTTAATGTTGTCGCGCTTCCCTTCCACGATCAGCACTTTGCCGCCAAGCCGCTCGATGAGCGAAGAGTCGTCAGTTCCCACGAACCCGTCGGACAGCGCACTTGCATGGGCGCGACGGTAGATGCCCGCACGGAAGACCTGGGGCGTCTGGGCATTCCAGAACACCGACCGGTCGGGGGTGCCCACCACCACGCCGTCTTCCACGACCTTCAGCGTATCCACCGCCGGATGCGCCACAATGGCGCCGTCGGCATCGAAGTTGCCCTTCACCATGTTGATGGTGTGCTCGATGAGATCCGGCGACACGAGCGGTCGGGCGCCATCGTGCAGCACCACGTACTCGTACTCGTCGCCCACCATCTCGAGCCCCGAGAACGCCGACTCCTGGCGAATGGCCCCTGAAGGCGCGAGCACCACCGGCGTCACGAACGGGAACGGGTCGATGGCGCGGGACAAGTACTCGTGCATGCGCTCCTCGGGGCACACGATGACGATGAGCCCCACATCGCCTACCGCGTCGAAGGCCTCGGCCGACCACGTGAGGATGGGCTTGCCGGCAATCTCCACCAGCTGCTTGCCACCTTCTTTGCCGAAGCGCTCCCCTGTGCCACCGGCCAGAATGATGGCCGCCGTCTGGGGCTTTTTGTCCACTTTGCCCTGCAGCTGCAGAAGCGGCGAGCTCAGGGCATCGAAATCGAGCTCATCCATGCAAAAAGACGGCTCGCGAAGAACCGAGGGCTCGGTGACGGGATCGATGATGTTCGGCATAAATCCTCCCATGGCGATAGCGTGGCGTTCGAGCGCAAGACCACGAGGGCACGCTCTGATACTTGCTTATAGTATAAGCCATCAGAGGGATTTTCGAATTTTCTCACCTGAATGCCAGTTGAAGGGCGAAATGGCCTTCAACCATGAGCAAAAATGCCAGTTGAAGGGCGAAATGGCCGAATTGGGGCCCTTTTCTGAAGCGAAGTGTCGGCCATTTCGGGGTCGAACTGGCATTTACCGCAGCGTTTCCGGAAACAGCGCGCCGAGACAACGCCGGGGCGACAATGCTGGGACGGCAACGCTGGGACGGCAACGCCAGCACGTAAAAAGGAGGCTCCGGAGAGCCTCCTGCCATACAGCAAAATCCGCACATGCTGCGCAACCGGAGCGCAGTGCGCTCGTCAAGACCCAGCCTGCGAGGCGAGCCACAAGTGCACCGAGCAAATCGCGGCCGCCCGGCAATACGCTCGGGCAAGCGCCAGTAGCCGAAAACGACCCTATTCCCCTCCCGCCAGGGAACCGGCGGGGGTGCCGGCGCCGCGGCCACTTCCCACGCCGGCGTGGCCCAGGTCGTAGTTCGTCAGCAAAAGCTCGGCGTCACGGGCGATGGAGTCGCGCTTGCGGGGCGCCGGAATGGAACCGGTTCCCTCGGAGAACACCAGCTCCTCACCGTCCTCGGACACGGTGACGTCCACCACCGAACCGCTTGTCCAGCGGCCCTCGAGAATCTGCTCGGACAGCGGATCCTCCAGCATGCGCTGGATGGCGCGACGCAAGGGGCGCGCACCGAAGGCGGTGTCAGTGCCCTCTTTGGCCACGAGGCGTTTGGCGGCGTCGTCCAGGTTGATGGTCATGTTCTGGGCGATCATGCGCTCGCGCAGCTCGGCCACCATGAGGTCGACGATCTGCACGATCTCGTCCTCGGTCAGGCTCTTGAACACGATGATCTCGTCGATACGGTTCAAAAACTCCGGACGGAAGGCGTTCTTCAGCTCGTGCATGACGCGGCTCTTGATCTCCTTGTCGGAAAGCCCGTTCTGCCCCGAGTTCGAGAAGCCCAGCGTGGTCGTGGTGGTGATGTCGCGGGCGCCCACGTTCGAGGTCATGATGATGACGGTGTTGCGGAAGTCCACAGTGCGCCCCTGGGCGTCGGTCAGGCGCCCCTCCTCCAGAATTTGCAGCAGGATGTTGAACACATCCGGATGCGCCTTCTCGATCTCGTCGAAGAGCACCACCGAGTACGGGCGCTGGCGCACGGCCTTGGTGAGCTGGCCGCCATCGTCGAAGCCCACGTAGCCCGGAGGCGAACCCACCAGGCGCGACACCGTGTGCTTCTCCATGTACTCGGACATGTCGAAGGACAGAAGCGCGTCCTCGGAGTTGAACAGGAACTCGGCCAGCGCCTTGGAAAGCTCGGTCTTGCCCACGCCCGACGGGCCCAGGAAGATGAACGAACCGGCGGGGCGCTTCGGATCCTTCAAGCCCGAGCGGGAGCGGCGGATGGCCTTGGAAAGCGCGGTGACGGCCTCGTCCTGGCCGATGATGCGCTCGTGCAGAACGCCTTCCATGCGCAGCAGCTTTTCGGTCTCGGCCTCGGTGAGGTTGCTCACGGGCACACCAGTGGACATGGACACCACGTCGGCGATGTCCTCGACCGTGACGTTCTGCACGGTCTTGGAGGTGTCCTCCTCCCACTTCTTCTCGGCCTCTTCGCGCTCCTGCTTCAGGGCCTCTTCCTCGTCGCGTAGCTCGGCGGCGCGCTCGAACTGCTGCTCGCCGATGGCGCGATCCTTGTCGGCGCGCACCTTCCGCAGCTTCTCGTCCAAATCGCGCAGTTCCTTGGGCAGCGTCATGTTGCGGATGCGCATGCGGGCGCCGGCCTCGTCCATGACGTCGATGGCCTTGTCGGGCAGGTAGCGATCCTGGATGTAGCGGTTGGCCAGCTGCACGGCGGCGGTCAGCGCCTCGTCGGTGAAGTGCACACCGTGGTGCGCCTCGTACTTGTCGCGCAGGCCCTCCATGATGCGCACGGCCTGTTCCTCGTTGGGCTCGTTGATGGTGAGCGGTTGGAAGCGGCGCTCCAACGCGGAGTCCTTCTCCAGGTGTTTGCGGAACTCCTCCAGGGTGGTGGCGCCGATGATCTGAATCTCACCGCGGGACAGCGGAGGCTTTAAGATAGCGGCCGCATCGATGGAGCCTTCCGCGGAGCCGGCGCCGATGATGGTGTGGATCTCGTCGATGAACAGCAGCACGTCGCCGGCGTCCATGACCTCCTTGATGACCTTCTTCAGACGTTCCTCGAACTCGCCGCGGTACTTCGAGCCGGCCACGAGCGCAGACACGTCCAGTGTGATGAGGCGCTTGTTGCGCAGGATGTCGGGCACCTGGTTGGCCACGATGAGCTGCGCCAAGCCCTCGGCGATGGCGGTTTTGCCCACGCCGGGCTCGCCCAGAATGAGCGGGTTGTTCTTCTGGCGGCGCGAAAGGATCTGCATGACGCGCTCGATTTCCGACGCGCGGCCGATGACCGGATCCAGCTTGCCCTCGCGGGCCTTCTTGGTGAGATCGGTGCCGAACTCGGTGAGCATGGAATCCGACGAGCTCGCCGGGCTATCGAAGCCCGCGCGCCCGGCGTAGACCGGCGATTGGCCCACAAGATCGTTCAGCGCCCCGCGCACGTCGTCGCCGGAGACGTTCAGGCGGCCCAGCACCTCGAGCGCCGTGCCCTCGCCCTCGCGCACGATACCCAGCAGCAAGTGCTCCGTGGAGATGTAGGACTGCCCCATCTGCATGGCCTCGCGCAGCGAGTTCTCCAGCACGCGCTTGACGCGCGGCGTGAAGGAGAGATGTCCGGAGACGTCGGTGTCCTCGTCGATGGTGACCACCTGGCGGATGGCCTGAACGACGCCGTCGTAGCTGACGTTCAAGCGGTCGAGCGCCTGGGCGGCAAGACCGTCCTTCTCCTGGATGAGGCCGAGCAGGATATGCTCGGTGCCCACGTAGGGCTGGTGAAGCGAGCGCGCCTCATCCTGAGCCAGGACAAGCACTTTACGCGCCTTGTCCGTGAATTTCTCGAATGACATGGTTGCCTCGTTCCTTGGGTTGGTGCCCTTCTGCGAATGCTTTCTCTCTGGTGAAACTGACACGTCGGGCACGGTAAATAGTTCCCGTGCAGTTTAGCACTCCCTATCTTGAATTGCTAAACCTGGATCCCGGAAACCCCTCATTTGTGGGCACGTTGTGAGGGAGGAGGCGTGTCATGCTCGGCCTCTTCGTCGGCGGCGCGCTCCTCCTCGTCGCGGTTGTCTTGACGGGCGTCCTCGCGGCGGACGTCGCGCTCGATCTTGCGCAGGTTGGCATTTTGGAACTCGGCCACGAAGCCGGCCGAGAAGATGCCGCCGGGAATGGCCACGAGCGCCACCGAGAGAAACATGATGACCGAACCCACGATGCGCCCCGCCGGTGTAATGGGCACCAAATCGCCGTAGCCGGTACCGGTCACCGTGGTCACGGCCCAGTAGATGCCGGACAAAAGGTTGTTGAACTTGTCGGGCTGGGCCGGATGCTCGATCTCGTACATCACGACACTGGCCACTACCACCAGCATAGCGATGACCAGAAACGATGCCACAATTTCATGATAGTGTTTCGAAATGACGCGGCCGATGGTGCGCAGACCCCGCATGTAGCGAGAGATCTTTATCAGGCGCACCAACCGCACCACGCTGATGACGTTCTGCAACGCGGGCGTGACGGGCAGGAACCACGCCGCCATATTCGGCCCGAAGGACAAGAGGTCGATGATGCCCCACGGCGAGAAGATATAGCGCAGCCGCGCACGAGCCGGCGTGCAGTTACCGTAGGCCAAATCGGCAATCCAGATACGAGCGATATACTCCACGAAGAAGCACACAGTCGAGAACCGGTAGAAGCCCTGGATGATATTGGCCGCCACCGGATCGAGCCCCGGCTGAGCGGAGACGAACACCACCACCGCATTCAGGAGGATGAGCGCGAACAGCGCACCTCCGACGATCTTCGCCGGCCAGTTCGCCCGATTCAGGTTCTCCAGAGCGTAGAAGGTCTCGCGTTTGAACGCGGAGGAGTCGCCCAAGCGCCGACGCAGGCCCTCGCGGCGCGTGCGCTCCTTGCGCCGCCGGCGCTCCTCGCGGCGCTCTCGCCGCTCGCGGGCGGCGCGCTCGTCGTCTTCGTCGCATTGCTGTTCGTCATCCGTGGCGCTCATGGGGCACCTCCTCTCCCCTCCCATTCTAAGCAGAGGGCGCCCCACAACGCGTCGTCATTCACCAGCCGTCAAGAAGCTGGATACAAAGGACGGCCCCCTTCGCCGCAGTTGCGAAGGGGGCCGTCCTGGAGTCGTCAGCGCGAGCGCCTAGTACAGCTTGGCGCCGGCGGGGATGCGGTCGTCTACCACGAGGAGGTTCAGGCGCTCCTCGGGCTCGCCGTCGTCGCCGGGCACTTCGTGAATCGCAGACATGAGCATGCCCTCGGAGGCCACGCCCATCATCTTGCGCGGCGGCAAGTTGGTGATGGCGATGAGCGTCTTGCCCACGAGCTCCTCCGGCTCGTAGTAGGCGTGGATGCCCGACAGAATGGTGCGGTCGGTACCCGTGCCGTCGTCCAGGGTGAACTGCAGCAGCTTCTTCGACTTCGGCACCGCGATGCACTCCTTCACCTTCACGGCGCGGAAGTCCGACTTGCTGAAGGTGTCGAAGTCCACCTCGTCCTCGAAGAGTGGCTCGATGACGACGTTGGAGAAGTCGATGGGCTCGGAGGGCTCGGCACTGGTGGCCTCAGCCGCGCAAGTTGCAACCGGCGCACCCTCAGCCGGCGCACCCTCGGCCGGCGCCTTCTCAGTCGCGCACACCGGCCTCCCGTCCCCGAGCACCTCGTCCTTCATGTGGGGGAACAGCAGCACGTCGCGAATGGACGGCGCATCGGTGAGCAGCATGACCAAGCGGTCGATACCGATGCCCACGCCACCGGCTGGCGGCATGCCGTACTCCAACGCGCGGATGTAGTCGGCGTCGAAGCCCATGGCCTCGTCGTCGCCCATGTCCTTGGCCGCCACCTGGGCGCGGAAGCGCTCGGCCTGATCCACCGGGTCGTTCAGCTCGGTGAAGGCGTTGCCGTACTCGTGGCCCAGGATGAACAACTCGAAGCGCTGGGTGAGCTCGGGGTTCTCCGGGTGCTTCTTCGCCAGGGGCGAGATCTCCAGCGGATGGTCGATGACGAAGGTGGGCTGGATGAGCTTCTCCTCCGCCACGGCCTCGAAGATCTCGGAGATGAGCTTGCCCTTGCCCCAGGCCGCCTCGGCATGGCCGCCGTTTTTTTCCAGAATGGCCACCAGCTCGTCGCGGGTGCGGTCGAAGGACACCTCCTCGCCGGCGTGCTCGCTGGCCAGCTCCATCATGGAGGCGCGGCGCCAGTCGCCGGACAGATCCACCGGCGTTCCCTGGTACTCGATCTTAAGGGTGCCGCAGGCCGCCTCGGCCGCGGCCTTGATGCAGCCCTCGGTGAGATCCATCATGGAGTCGAGGTCGCCGAAGGCCTCGTAGGCCTCCATGGTGGTGAACTCGGGGTTGTGGTACGGATCCATGCCCTCGTTGCGGAACTGGCGACCGATCTCGAACACCTTCTCGAAACCGCCCACGAGCAGACGCTTCAGCGGCAGCTCCGTGGCGATGCGCAGGTAGTAGTCGCGATCGAGCGCGTTGAAGTGCGTGATGAAGGGCTTCGCGTTCGCCCCGCCGATGATGGCGTGCAGAAACGGCGTCTCCACCTCGTAGTAGCCCTGGCCCTCCATGTAGCGGCGGATAGCCGAGACGATCTTGAAGCGGCGCTCGAAGGTGGTGCGCACCTCGGGGTTCATGACGAGGTCGACATAGCGCTGACGGTAGCGGGTCTCCTTGTCCGTGAGTCCGTGGAACTTCTCGGGCAGAGGCCGCAGCGACTTGCTCATCAGCTCGAAGGAATCCACCGCCACGGACAGCTGCCCGCGCTTCGTGCGCATCATGGTGCCATGCACGGCAATCCAGTCGCCCACGTCCAAATCGCACAGCGCCGCGAAAGCTTCCTCGCCCAGCGCGTTGATGCGGCAGAACAGCTGAATGTCGCAGCCGGACTCGCGCAGCTCCAGAAACGCGATCTTGCCCTGGACGCGCTTGGCCATGACACGGCCGGCGATGAGCACCTCATCCTCGGTGGACTCGCCGTCCTCCAAGTGCGCGTACTTCTCGTTCAGTTCGCCTACCGAATGGCTGCGCTTGACCGAGTGCCCATAGGGATCGACGCCCGCGGCAATCAGCGCCTCGCGCTTGGCGCGGCGCACCTCGATGGGATCGTCTTCGATGATTTCTACCGCTTCGGCCATTCCGGTCTCCTAGTGCTCGATCTTGATAACGGTCAGCTTGATGTCGCGGCCGGTGGGGCCGGTCGTCGTCACTTCGTCGCCCTTCTTGCAGCCGAGCAGCGCCTGACCCACCGGCGACTCGTTGGAGATCTTGCCCTCGTGGGCGTCGGACTCGGCGCCGCCCACGATGGTGAACACGCGCTCGCGGCCGTTCATGTCCACGGTCACCGTGGAACCGATGTTCACCTTGCTCGAGCGCTTCGGCGCGTTCACGACGGTGGCCTCGGAGAGGATGCGGCTGATCTCGGCAATGCGCGCCTCCATCATGCCCTGCTCGTTTTTGGCGTCGTCGTACTCGGAGTTCTCGGAGATGTCGCCGAACTCGCGAGCGACCTTGATGCGCTCGCCGATTTCGGCGCGCTTCTCGTTCTCGAGGTAGTGCAGCTCCTCCTCGAGCTTCTTCTTGCCTTCTTCGGTCAGCACGTAGTTGTCGTTAGCCATGATGATTCCTGTTTTCTCTCTTATACATCGGTGGTGCGCCCGCCTAACGCAGCGGGCGCACCACCGTTCTTACCTGATGTTGTCGAAGGAGCGAGGTTACTCGGCCTTCTTCTTGACGACCTTCTTCACCGTCTTCTTCGGAGCGGCAGCAGGCTCTTCCACGACCTCTTCCACCACTTCGACGACTTCCTCGTCGTCGGCGGCTTCCTCGACGTCCTTTTCGCCGGCGCCCATGCCCTCGCGCAGGTTCTTCACCGTCTTGCCGAGCGCGCTGCCGAGTTTGGGCAGGTTCTTCGGGCCGAAGATGAGCAGGATAACGACCAGGATGATGAGGAGCTCGGGAACTCCCATGCCCAGAATCTTCATGCAATTCCTCCATAAGGTCGGGCAAGGGGTCGCCTTGCCTGTCGATAATTGCCGTCGGCGCGTCACTTCCGACGAGCAGTGCGCCCGGACCCTCCGCGCGCCTTTGAATGCGCGGGCAATGGTAACACAAACCCCCTCACCGCGCCGTGTTTCGCACAAATACTTCAACGACGCCCGACGATGACGGCAACTTTGGCAAATTAGGCCGTTTGGTTCCTCTGGAGGCGTGGCCCTGGCAGAAATCGAAGTTTGGTTCCCTGATTTCCGCCAACTTCGGCGATTTGGTTCCCTGCGCCCGAAGAAATGCCTGGTCGCGATTCTCTCGCGCGGCTTTCGCAGGTACCAAACCTCGAGATTCGCCCAAGAGCGGGTACCAAACTTAAGATCTTGCCACGAAAAGATACCAAACGCACGATTTCGCCAGTATTTTCCCGCAGCGCGGTACCAAACCTCCGATCTCGCCAGCGCTGCGCCCCGCGCAATACCAAACCTGCGATCCTGGCATAGGAGTGCCGAGATATGTCGAATTCCCCATAGAGCTAAGACGCAGCGTACGCCAAGGAAGTGACAGCTGCTACACTACAATAATTGCAATCGCGCACACTGTCACCATTTGATGCGAACAGTGTCCAACCACGTGGAGGTTCCCATGTATCGCATGACCGATGAGGAATTCGAAGTCGCCGTCGCCGAGGCGCTCGATGCGATGCCCGAGCAGTTCATGGAAGCGTTGCAGAACGTGGCCGTGGTGTGGGAAGAGGAGCCGAGCGCCTACCATTTGGGACACGACGAGGAATGGGGCGCGGAGATGCGGGATGCGGAAGGCGAAGATGAATTCGACGACCTTTTAGGGCTGTTCGACGGGCTTTCCATCGTGGAACGGGCCAACGGCTACGACGACGATATCCCCGACGTCATCACCGTTTTCAAGGGACCCCACGAGCGTTGCTTTGACAGCCGCGAGGAAATCGTGGAAGAGGTCGGCAAGACCATCATCCATGAGCTGGGTCACTATTTCGGCCTGAGCGAAGACCAACTGGCTGCCATGGGGTACGAGTAGGTACGCCCTGGCAGCGGACAAGTAGCTCCCTCGAGGCAGAAGCATAATTTAGCAGGAATCCTCCAACGAGAACCCTCAGCTAGCAGCAACGGCGCCATCGAAGGCGGCGTTGCGCTGCGCTTGGCGGATGAGGTCGGTTAGCTCGCGGCGAGCGGCGCGGTCGGTAGCATCCAGCGAGCTTGCGGAGCTTTCGGCCAAAGCAGCTGCATCATCGGCCGTGGCCGTGCCGACGAACTCGGAGTCCCGGGCGAGCATGCCAAACTCGACGACCGCCGCGGCCAACGACCAGTCGTCGCCGGGCTCGGCAGACCAGCTCTCGCGGCCCACAGCGAACCGCTGCTCTGCCGGCGCCTCCCCCGCTCGCTCGCCGGCCGGCTGGTAGCGCACCGCGCACGTGAGCCACGGCTCATCCCCTTCGCGACGCCGTCCCTCGTCGGTGAGCACTACCTCGTAGGCGACGGTCAGCTCGGCACCAGCGCACAATTCTCCCGCGTCGGCGGCGTCGTTGCGGAAGTCGTCGTCAGCCATGACGCGGTTCGCGTAGCCGATGAGCCGGTAGCTCTCCACCATCCGCGGATCGAATTCCACTTGCAGCTTCACATCGTCGGCCACGGGAACCGCCCCGGCGGCCAGGAAGCGCTCGTAGACGCGGGCTGCCTCGTCGGCGGAATCGATGTATGGTAGGAGCCGTTGCCGTAATCGGCGAGGGTCTCCATCTTGGCGTCCTGATAGTTTCCCGACCCGAAGCCCAGCACCGAGAGATAGGTTCCCTGGCCGCGCTTCTCGCTGACGAAGGCGTTCAGCTCGTCCTCGGAGGAGATGCCCACGTTCAAATCGCCGTCCGAGGCCATAACAATGCGGTTCACGCCCCCCTCGATGTGCGTCTCCTCGGCCACGCGGTAGGCCATGGAAAGCCCCGCCTCCCCGTTGGTGGAACCGGCCGCCTCAAGACCGTTGATGACGCTGAGAATGGCTTCGGTATCATCGCCGGAAGCCCCCTTGAGCACCACCTCTTCCACGCCGGAGTAGGTGACGATCGAGACCCGATCCTCCGCCCGCAGCCCTTTCACGATACGCGCCATGGACTCCTTCAGAAGCGGAAGCTTCTCGGCGTCCCCCATGGAACCCGACACATCCACCAGCAGCACGAGATTCGTCGGCGGTGCCTCCGTGGCCGCCTGCCCTACCGTAAGCCCGAGCACGACCAGCTCGCTTTCGGCGTTCCAGGGGCACGCCCCGGCGCGGGCGGTCAGCGCGAAATCCTCGCCCTCTGCGGGCGCAGCGTAGTCGTAGTCGAAGTAGTTCAGCATCTCCTCGATGCGCACGGCGCCCGGATCAATCGTTCCCAAACCGGCGCCCGACCTCACGAGGCGGCGCAGGTTGGCATAGGAGGCCGTGTCCGCATCGGCAGAAAGCGTGGAAAGCGGCTGCTCGGCAGCACTCACGAAAGAGGGCTCGCCAGCATCGGTGTAGCCCTCGCCGCAGAAGCCGGCCGCAGGCTCGCAACCAGCCGCGCCGGACGCGTCAACCGAATTCCGACGTCTCGCGTTCGAAGAGGGCGATGATCTCGTCGCGATTGTGGGTGTCGCATTTGCGGTAGATGCTGCGCAGGTGCGACTTCACCGTGGACTCCGAGACGAACAGCGCGTTCTGGATGTACTTCAGACCGTGGCCCGTGACCCACAGGCGGAAGACCTCGCTTTCGCGGGGCGAGAGGTCGTACTCGGAGCAGAAGGCGGCGTAGAGATCCGGGCGCTCACCGCAAGAATGCTCGCCGGTGCTCTCGCCGTCAGCGGGACGATCCTTCGACTCCGCGCCTGCGACGCTGCGCTCGGAACGACACGGGAGAGAAGCTGCTGTTTCGGATACAGCCGCAGGAGCTCCGTCCTCCCCGACCGCGACGGAAAGGGCCTCGCGGCGAGCGTTCGCACTCGCGCCTTCGGCAGCCTCGACGCGCTCGGTTGCGAGGGCTTCGGCCTTCCCCTCTTCGTCATCGATGTCAAGCAGGTTGTAGCCCTCGCTGAAGGCGAAGCCGACGCCCAAAAGCACCAGCATGACGACGACGGCCATAAGCACGAGCGGGTCTCCGGCGAGCAAAGGCGCCACCAGCTGGCCCAGCGTCTTGCCGACGCATTCGGCGATCCAGCCCACGGCAAAGACCAGATGCGGCGCCACCGGCGTCTTCTTCGCACCCAAGGCCAGCACGACCCAGGCCATGGCCTCGATGATGTTGTGGGCGTGCAGCGTGAGCGCGCCGTTGACATCCCCCAGGTAGAACGAAAAGAAAACGAAGGCCGCAGACGCGCACAGCAGCACTTTGTAGAGAATGGAGGGATCGATCTTCCCGCGGGCGAAAAAGCCGCTGGCCACGAAGAAGAGCGCCGCCGCCAGCGGAATGACGAGCGAAGGCGCACCGAGCTGCGAGAGATTATCGCGACCGACGACAATGGTAGTAATGGAGCTGAGCACGAAGAAGGTGATAGCGAAGCCAGCCAGCGTGCGCAGGGGCACGGCCGCCGACAGCACATCAGCAAGTCTCGGCGTTCGCGCCAGCAAGCGCTCGGGGGCACGCTCTCCGCGCTCTTCTTCCCGATCAACGGCCGCCGCGCTACCTTGCAAGGCCCCTGGCGTCTCCTCCCCTTCCCCGCTCTTCGGCGCCTTCGCAGACGCCAAAGGCAGAAGCACGAAGGACAGCATGGGCAGAAGCGAGGTGAGCACACTGGCCAAGGCGTCGTCGCATTGGACGAAGAACCAGCTTCCCAGTGCCGTCACGACGATGCTGCAGCCGGAGAGAACGATGATGCCGCGCGGGCCAATATGCGCGAAGGCATCGAACCACGCCATGATGAGCAAGATGGCGAACCCACCCGAAAGCGCCATGCCTGTCACAAAAGCGCCCGGTATGGCGGCCAGGGTCGGATAGGTACACGCAAGGGTCCCCAAGCTCGTAAGAAGAGCCGCCCCGGCCACAAGCGGCGTGCGTCCCGAAAGCGACAGGCGCTGCCGGAAGAGAAGCAGGCATGCCAGGCACACAACGAGCCCGGGCACCATGGACAGAAGCGCCTGCAACGAGAAGCCAGGCGACGCGGCCCACGGCACATAGAGCATCATAACGCCCCAGGCGCTGACGCTTCCGTAGCCCACCGCAAAGCGGATATGCTCCGGACGTATCCCTATGGCGTTGCGTTTGGTCACGATCCTCCCTTCCAGGGGCATTATGGCACAAGAAAGACCACCTGGGCGCGACCCCGTCGAAATACCGGGCACAAACGGCCATTCAACCCTAACGGACGATACTCCACCTGGGGTTTTGCCGCTCATTCAACCGTGATTTCGCCTTTTCCACCCGTCGAAGAAGCGCCGTTGCGGCTCGCATTCAACCCCGATTCGACCCCGGCGGTTGATGCGCACCGCCGCCGCACGGGCCATGATAGCCCCAGCAGGTCGGCCACGGCGCCGACGAAGAAACGCCCCCGGAACCGCCGGGGACGCCACGGGGCAGCACGGAAGCGCCCCACGGGAAACAGGGAGGTTCTCATGTCTGAAATGAACGTCACTCGCCGCAACTTCCTCTCCGGAGCCGCGCTCGTCAGCGCCGCCATCGCGGGGGCCGGACTCGCCGGCTGCGCACCGCAATCGGCCGCGCCGGCCGCCTCTTCAAGCAGCGCGGGCGAGACGCTTGGCACCACGGGCGCAGCCAATTCCACCGTCGGCTTCGACGGCACGGGCACGCTGCCCTGGCTCGGCGAGGCGCCCGCAATCAGCGACGATCAGGTGGAAGAAGAGCTGACGGCCGACGTGGTCGTGGTGGGCCTGGGCGCAGCCGGCGTGCCGGCGGCCCGCGCCGCGGCCGAGGCTGGCGCGAAGGTGGTGTGCCTTGAGTCTTCCTCGCACCTCAACAGCGTGGCCAGCGACATGGCCATCTTCGGCGGCCAGACCCAGGCCCAGTGGGGCCGCGGCGACGGCTTCCTCGATAAGAAGATGGTCGTGAACATGCACATGGAGGAGTGCAGCCACCACGTGAGCCAGAGCATCATCAGCCGCTACTACGACGAGTCTGGCGCCGCGCTCGACTGGTTCGTCGGCGCCAGCAAGAACCTGTACATGGCGCCCGAAAGCTACGCCGAGATTCCGGCGGACGCCCAGGCCAACTATATGTTCCCCTACATGTACCCGATGCCGGAGACCTACGACTACACCAAAGAGGACCTGCCCTGCTATCCCACTTCCGTCGGCTTTTCCAGCCTGGCCACCGTCATGGCCGACAACCTGCAGGCCGCCGTGGACGCCGGCGCCGAGGTGCGCTACTCCACCAAGGGCGTCGAGCTGATCCTGAATGACGAGGGCGCCGTCGCGGGCATCTACGCCCAGGCCGCCGGCTCCGACGGCTACATCAAGATCACCGCGCCCAGCGTCATTCTGGCCACGGGCGATTACCTGGGCAACGAGGACATGATGAAGTTCTACGCGCCGGAATGCGTGGAAAACGGCATCAACATCCTGAGCATCGACCTTGATGACGAAGGCAACTACACCAATGTCGGTGAGGGCCACAAGATGGGAGCCTGGGCCGGTGCCGCCATCGAGCAGTGGCACGCCCCGATGATCCACCACATGGGCGGCGGTGCCGGCGCCGACGGCCGCGGTGTCATCGGCAACAACGGCTATCTCTGGCTGAACCTGCGCGGCAAGCGCTTCATGAACGAGGACCTGCCCGGCCAGCAGCTGGAGAACCAGGTGGAGCTGCAGCCGCAGCGCAAGGCCTACCAGTTCTTCGACGCCTCCTGGCCCGAGCAGCTGGCGTACTTCCCCGCCGCCCACGGCGTGGCCTGCATCTATCGCGACGAGCCTCTGCCCGAGTACACCGCTTCCGGCCTGCGCATCAACGTGCGTACCCCCGCCGATATCGATGCGGCCGTGGAAGAGGGCCGCTGCCTTAAGGCCGACACCATCGACGAACTGCTCGGCATGATCGAGGGCATGGACGTCGAGACCGCCAAGGCCTCCATCGAGCGCTACAACGAGCTGGCCCGCGCCGGCGAGGACACCGACTTCTTCAAGAGCCCCCAGCGCCTGTTCGCCCTGGAGAACGGCCCCTTCTACGCCGCCGAGTGCGGATGCGCCCTCACCCTGGGCAATCTGGGCGGCCTGGAGTCCGACGAGGACTGCCACGTGTATAACACCGACCGCGAGCTCATTCCCGGCCTGTACGCGGCCGGCGCCACCCAAGGCGGCCGCTTCGCGGTGCAGTACCCCATCTCGCTGAAGGGTCTCTCCTGCGGCATGTGCATGGTGTACGGCAAGATCGCCGGCGAGAACGCCGCCGCCGGGAAGTAAGCGTCGCACCAGCCCAGCCGCTGCGTGCAGCGCCAACGCGGCGCACAAACCAACCCTCCCCTAAAGCGGGGGGAAGTCGACCCCCCTCGGCTTCCCCCCGCTTTCGTCGTCTTCGGAGCCGCTGAGCGGTGGCCCGCGCGCCCACTTTCTACCCCAGCTGACTCACCAAGTTGTCGGTTTCGCGGGCGATGCGCATTTCCTCGTCGGTGGTGACCACGCAAATCTTGATGGGGCTGTCATCGATGGAGATGATGCGGTTCACGCCAATCTGGCCCACCACGTGGTTGCGCTCGCGGTCGAGGATCATGCCCATATGAGCCAGCCCCTCGAAGATGAGCTCGCGCAGCTCGGCGGAGTTCTCGCCGATGCCGGCGGTCATCACCACGGCGTCGGTACGGGTCATGGCCGCGTAGAAGCCGCCGATGGCCTTCTGCACCCGGTACACGTACATGTCGATGGCCAACCGCGCCTGCTCGTTGCCCGCATCGGCCGCCGCCAGCACGTCGCGCATGTCGGCCGACAGCCCTGACACGCCGAGCACGCCGCTCTCGCGGTTCAGCACGGCATCCATCTCGTCGAAGGAGATGCCCTCGCGGCGCATGATGTAGGTGAGAATGGCCGGGTCGATGGAGCCGGAGCGCGTGCCCATCATGAGGCCCTCCAGCGGCGTGAAGCCCATGGTGGTGTCGATGGACTTCCCGTGGTTGACCGCCGTGATGGAGCCGCCGTTGCCCAAATGGCACGTGATGAGCCCCAGATCGCGCAGCGGGCGACCGAGCAGGTTTGCCGCCTGCTGAGCCGCGTAGCGGTGGCTCGTGCCGTGGGCGCCGTAGCGGCGGATGCGGTAGTCGTCGTAGTAGCGGGCCGGCAGGGGGTACATGTAGGCCTTAGGCGGCATCGTGGCGTGGAAGGCCGTGTCGAAGACGGCGACCTGGGGCGTGCTCGGCATGAGCGCGGCCATCATGTCGATGCAGGCGTCGGCCGGCGGGTTGTGCAGCGGTGCCAGCTCCTCGCACAGCTCAAGCTTCTCGCGGGCCGGCTCGTCAATGATCACGGATTTGGTGAAGTACTCGCCACCGGCCACGATGCGGTTGCCGATGGCGTCGATCTGCGAGAGGTCGCTGATGGGGCTCTCCGGATCGTCGACGAGCACTTCCAAAAGCTTCTTCAAGCACTCGGCCACGGTCATGTCCGCCACGCGATAGGTGGCCTTCTGGAAATCCGGCGCGAAGGACACGTTCATATAGGCGTCGGGCGTGCCCACCTTCTCGGCCAGGCACTTCATGAGCGACACCTTGCCGTCGGTCTCGATGAGCTGGCTCTTCAGCGACGACGAGCCCGCATTCACTACCAGTATGCGCATGAGATCTCCTCCTTGCACTAAAACGGCCCTTCGGGGCACCGAGAGCGCACAACGTCAACCTGGCATTATACCGTGTCTTCCCCGCTAGACCGCAGGGCCTAAGACAGCTGTTTTAGATACGGCACGCGAAGGCGCGAGCCAAAGCCTCACCGACCCTTGGAACCCATCCGCAGGCAGACACAAGAAGAGCCGGCGCGAGGCCGGCTCTTGAATTCGATGGTCGGGTTGACAGGATTTGAACCTGCGGCCTCTGCGTCCCGAACGCAGCGCTCTACCAAACTGAGCCACAACCCGAAAGTGCGTCCTTGCGGACAGCGAACGCTATGATACCACAGAGCCCGCACAGCGCAAGAGAAAAGTCGGCGGAATTTTACGCCTGCCCGCGTTCGGCAAGCTTTTGGGCGAGGTAGTCTTTCGGCACCACCTTCACCACGATGACGCCGTCGCTGATGACGTCGCCGTCCCCGTCGTAGGCGGCCACATCCCAGTACAGCTTGTAGCCGGCCTTCGACGACGGTTTGCGCTCGGCGAGTTTCGCCACGCCGCGAGCCACGTCTCCTTCCCGACCGCTCTTCTTGTGACGGATGGTCACCTCCACGCCGAAGGGCTGCTCGGTCTCCAAGTCGCACGCCAGCTCGCCGCCGGCCGAAGCGACCGATTCCAGAAGCGCGATAGTGGCGCCCCCGTGCAGAAAACCAAAAGGCTGCAAAAGCGCCGGAGTGATGGGCATCTCCGCCTCGACGAGGCCCGGTTCCACCTTGGTGAAGTGAACGCCCAGCGTGTGGTTGAGCCCCTGCGTCTCGCGCTTCTGCGCCACTTCCAGGGCCGCGCCCGTCAGATTCGTCTCCGTCATCGCGTTTGCATCCTTTCGCGCCAGGCGTCTTCCCGGCTCCCGCCTACTTCGTTTCCTTTGGGACCGCCCCTGGCCCGGTCGCGGTTCCCGAGGCCCCTGCCGGCACCTTCTCAAGCTCAGGCCGCGCCTCGGCAGTCTCCCACTTGGCGGCCTCGCTGGCTTCAACCTGCTTCACGGCCTCCACCTTGTCGGGCAGCCCGTTCTCCATGGCTTCGGCCTTGCCTTTCAGATCGCGCTTTCCCAGCGGCATAAACGCCTTGATGCGCTGGATGACCACCGCGCCCACGAGGAACGGCAGCCAGAACACAATGCCGCGGTAGACGATGACCACCGCAAGGCCCGTGGCCGAATCGATGCCGAAGAGCGCGAAGGCCACGGTTACCGCCGCCTCCACAACGCCGACGCCCTGGGGCACAAAGGAAATCATAGCGAACAGCGTGGCCACAACATACCCGCAAATGAGCGCTTCTGGGTGGTGCACGCCGAACGCGAAGCCGACGAGCACGAAGCAGCTCATCTCGCAGATGCTGGAAAGGGTCGTCCACAAAAACGATTGCACCGTCTTGCGCGGATTCTTCGTGATGAGGTGCGCGGCGCTCGAGAAGTTGTGGATGGTGCGCTCCACGGACTCGTCGATGGCCGGCTTCTTGAACTTCGCGAGGATTTTGTCGGCGAGCTTCACGAAGGGCCGCAGCACCTTTAGCACCAGCTGGGGCTTCAGGCCGCCCACGGCGATGACGAACACAAGGCCGCCCACGAGCGCCACGGCCACCAGCCCGAGCGCCAGCCAGCCCGGTTGCAGTCCCACCGTGAAGGTGAGCACGCCGAAGGTGGTGAGCATGATGATGACGAAGCCGGAATCGATGGACAGCTGCATGAGCAGCGCCGCCGTGGTGCCCTTGCCCGCCTGCATACCGTTGCGCGTGGCCGTGGCCATGACGAGCGACGTGCCGGCCAGGTTCATAGAAGGCGCCACCGTGTTCATGAAGAAGGTGCCGAACACGAGCGAAAGTCCCGTGCGGTAGCTGATGTGCCCGTTCACCGTGTTGAAGCAGGCCTGAAAGCCGCGGCCCTGGGCCAGGTACTTGCACAGCTGGGCCACCACCGCCGCAATGATGAAGAAGGGCGTGCCCTGCTTGATGGTGTCGACGAGCTTCACCAGCGAGTCGCCGGAAAAGAATATGAACGCAAGCACAATGACGACCACCAGGCCGATCATGATTTTCTGCAAATTGCCGCGCATCAGCGCACCTCCGTCGTGGTAGGAGACAGGGGTAGATGCATCATTATAACGCGCCGCCCACGAACTCCATGAGATCGCTGCGCAAAAGCCAATCGCGCTCGTCGGCCCCCGTGCCTTCCGCATCGGTTTCCAGGAACAGGAACCCGTAGAAGCCCACCGTCACCGGGTCGAACCCATGGTAGGCGAGCACATGGCTGAACCGCTCGCAGAGCGCCGCGCCGTCGAAGGGGCGCGCCAAGTCGGCCTCGGGAGCCGGATTCAGCAGCGACATGGAGTACACCTTGCCCGGATGCGCCGCGTACAGCGCTTCCAGATCGACCGGCGTATCTTCCAGGAAGGCCTCGTAGGTGCGCAGGCCCACGCCGTAGAAAGCCACATCGGTGCCACCGAGGCCCGCGAAGCGCAGGGGGTTGAACTCGATGGGGGCAATCGTGTCCTCATCGACGCGCAATTCCACGTGCACGGGAATGCTGCGGGCGCCCACCACCTTGTTCACGGCCGCCAGCCACGCCGTGAAGCGGTCGTTCCAGGCGTCCACGATGGCACCGTCGGTGAGGTACATGCGATCGGAAGTATCCTCGGGGCCGGCGAAGTCGTGGCGCAGGATGTTCAGGATATGGGGTGTGCCGCCCTCGTCGAAGTAGGCGTCCAAGGCGTATTCCGTGCCCGCGAGGTAACCCTCGATAAGGTACTCGCTGCTGCCGACGACGCTTTCCGGATAGCGCTCGTGCCACCCGTCCTCGCGCCGGGCGATATCGGCCACGGCGGCCGCCCAGTCCTCCGGCTCTTCAATAACGTAGACGCCCATCGAGCAAAACCCCACGGAGGGCTTCAACACCACCGGCAACGGCAAGTCGGCGACGTTCACCGCTTCCAGCCCCGCGCGATCGACGGTTTCGTGGAACAGGCCCGGACTTAAGGGCGCGAGCTTCTCGCGCATGGCCGCCTTGTCCTTGAACAGGCGGATGGCGTCAGTGAGCGTCGGATTCTCCACGTGATCGAGAATCCAAGCCAGAGCATTCTCGGAGTTCGTGTAGATGCGCTCCCCCGCTTCCAGACGCCGGGCGCACTCGGCGGCGTCCACCAAGTTCAACGCACGGCCGCCGGCCGTCAGCTTCTCGGTAAACTCGTTGGTGAGCACGGGATGGGCCGAGGCCTCCATCCAATCGAGCAGCGGAACGGAGGCGTAGGGCTCGTCGAGAATGATCATGGGGAACTCCTTAGAACGCCAAGAAAAACAACGGAGCTGCAAAGCGGGCTCCTCGCGGGGAGGAGCCCGTCGGATTACACGAGCTGCGGGTTAGCCCACGTAGAACGACCACTGCACCGAGTCGCCGGCGGTCAGCTGGCGCACGTCGCAAGCTTCCATCACCTGCTCGTCGTTCACCGTGTATACCCAGCCGGAAGCATCGCCTTCCGAGCCATTGGCGATGCCGTTGATTGACGTGACGAACTTGCCGTAGTCGCTGTTCTCCACCTGCACGTCCCAGCCGGCGGCCTCCGTCGCCTGCAGCACCGTGGAGCCATCGGCTACCGTCACCTCGATGGTCTTGGGCTCGGCGCCGGCGCTTTCGGGCATCGTGATGGAAACGGGCACGACGATGTCCTCCGCCGCCTGGCCGGCCTCGATGGGGCCTTCTTCCTCGGCCACCTGGGCCGCCTGCTCGGCCGCGTTCTCTCCGCTGTCGCTGCCGCCGTTATCGGCCGCCTCGCCGGCACAGCCCGGCACTACCAGCAAGAAGGTGAAGGTCAGGGCCACCAAGGCCACGAGCCACTGCTTGGGAAGCTCCGTGATGTCGAATTTGTTCATAGTTCCTTATCCTTTCTTCCAGGGCCCTCTTGCTCGGCTCGGTGTTCCGACTTCGCCGCCGCCACGCCCTTCGGCGCAACGGCGAACCTTACGGTTACTGGTATAGCGCGGGCTTTCCACCCGCATTTCCCGAGGCACGTACCTGCCGCATCCTCATCCACGGCGCGCACCGCGCTCCCATGCGCGGCCCGACGGGCCATTGACGTACCCATTATGGCGCAAAACGGCCGCCCCCGAAAGAGCGGCCGCAAAGGGTTCGACAACCGACACCTTAGGCCCCAGACAAGGCCCCAAACGCCCGATTAGTGATGGAACAGGCGCATGCCGGTGAAGGCCATGGCGATGCCGTACTTGTTCGCCACCTCGATGACGTTGTCGTCACGGATGGAGCCGCCGGGCTCGGCAATGTAATCGACGCCGGACTTGCGGGCGCGCTCCACGTTGTCGCCGAAGGGGAAGAAGGCGTCGGAGCCCACGGTCACGCCGCTCATCTTCGCGATCCAGTCTTTCTTCTGCTCGCGGGTGAGCGCCTTGGGCTGCTCGGTGAATACGCGCTGCCACTCGCCGTCGCGCAGCACGTCGTCGCACTCGTCGTCGGACAGGTACACGTCGATGGCGTTGTCGCGATCGGGACGGCGAACGTCGTCCTTGAAGGGAAGGTTCAGCACCTCGGGCATCTGGCGCAGCCACCACTGGTCGGCCTTGTTGCCCGCCAGGCGCGTGCAGTGGATGCGGCTCTGCTGGCCGGCGCCCACACCGATGGCCTGGCCGTCCTTCACGTAGCACACGGAATTGGACTGGGTGTACTTCAGCGTGATGAGCGCGACGATCATGTCGATCTTCGCGGCTTCGGGAATCTCCTTGTTCTCGGTCACCACGTTCTCCAGCAGCGCCTCGTTGATCTCGAAGTTGTTGTGACCCTGCTCGAAGGTGATGCCGAAGACGTCCTTCAGCTCGGTTTCGGCCGGCACGTAATCGGGATCGATCTGCACCACGTTGTAGGAGCCCTTGCGCTTGGTCTTCAGAATCTCCAGCGCCTCGTCGGTGTAGCCCGGCGCGATGATGCCGTCGGACACCTCACACGCCAGATAGCGGGCCACATCGGCGTCGCACACGTCGGACAGCGCCGCCCAGTCGCCGTAGGAGCACAGACGGTCGGCACCGCGGGCGCGGATGTAGGCGCAGGCGATGGGAGAAAGCTCGCCCGCGTCTTCCACGAAGTACATGGCGCGGTCGGTCTCGGTGAGGGGATGGCCCACGGCGGCCCCAGCCGGGGACACGTGCTTGAAGGAAGCGGCCGCCGGCAGCCCCGTGGCCTCCTTCAGCTCCTTCACGAGCTGCCAAGAGTTGAAGGCGTCGAGGAAGTTGATGAAGCCGGGCTTGCCGTTCAGCACCCGAATGGGCAGGTCGCTGCCGTCCTTCATGAAGATGCGGGACGGCTTCTGGTTCGGGTTGCAGCCGTATTTAAGTTCCAGTTCGTTCATAGGTCTCCTATCTATGGGATTTCTGACTCGTCGGGGGGCGGGCTGCGGTGCCCCGCATCCCGCTAAGCTCAGCCGCAGTTGAAATGTGCTGGCATCTTTAGTCGCCGAGGTTCTTATTGTAGAGGGTCACTTCGCCGCCGACGTTGGCATACAGGCTCACCTTGTTGTCGTCGTTGAGCGCGGCCCACAGGGCATCGGGGGTCGGCAGCGTGACGGGGATGGGCTCGCCGGCGAAGGTGGGCAGCGGATTGCCGTCGCCCTGGTAGGTGCTGATGAAGTAGCCGCAGCCCTCATCGACGCCCTCGTAGGCGAAGAACTCGCGGGTGCAGCGGTCGCCATCGGCGTGCTTCAAGATGGACATCTCGAAGGAGCCGTCGGGGTTTACGATAGCCGAGATGCGCGGGGTGAAGTTCGGCGCGTCGGGCTCGTACTCGCGCCGCATGCAGCCAGCGCGGAAATCACCCGCCTCCACGATGGTGTCGGTTTGATCGCCGTTGGTGACCACGAGCGCGTCGCCCATCGTGCGCACCGGGTGGTAGATGATGAGGCTCGGGTCTTCCAGAAGCGCGGGATCGTGGGCCTCGGTGCGGATGCCGTCGGGCTCTGTGGCGAAGATGCGGTTGCGGCTGTTGACCGAGCGACCCATGATGAAGTAGTACACCGTATCCTTGCCCACCACGATGCCTCGGCCCGGGTAGGGGTTGTTCTTCAGCAGTTCGACGAGATCTTGCACGGGCATTCCCTTTCTCTTGAGGCTCTCCGGCGTTGCCGCGACTCCTGCGCTTTCCGCATCGGCCCTCGGCGCGTCGGTATTTTCTGCATCCCGCCCAATGAAAAAGGGCAAGCCCCTCCTGCGAGAAGGCTTGCCCAGACGGTCGGCGGGATAAGCGCGCTGCTCCCCCGTGGTTTCCCACGCGTACCCGTCAGTCACAGCGCGTTCGCTTCAGGGAGCAGGGTATCACGGAAAGAGCCTCCTGAGGAAGAGCGCTCCCTGTTTTCCCACGGCTTTTCCGTCGGCGGCTCGCGCACAGGAAGAGCGGCTACTCCCGACCCAGGCTCTTCTCGTGGCGGTTGCGGGCCTCGTCGCTGTAGCGCTGCTTGTAACGCACATCGACCAGCTCGGCCACGATGGCGATGGCCAGCTCAGCCGGGGTCTTAGCGCCGAACTTGAGCCCGATGGGGCGCTTCACGCGATCCCAATCGGCCTCGGAGATGCCCGCGTTGATGACGAGGTCGTGCACCGTAGAGTTCTTCCCCGCGCACCCCATCATGCCCACGTAGTGCACCCCGTTCTGCAGCGCCCAGATGCAGCTTTCCGGGTCAAACATATGCCCGCGCGTGAGCACGCACACATAGTCCTCGGGACGCGCCGGCATGTTGGCCAACTCGTCGAAATTGCCGCCATGCAGCATGATGCGCTCGGCTTGCGGGAATCGCTCCTCGTTCAAGAACGCCGGGTCGTAGTCGACGGCCACCACATGGAAGCCCACGTGATCGGCGAGCTGTGCCACCTCGACCGCCGCATCCGACGCACCGAGCAACCAGACACGCACCTTCCCGAAAAGCGGCTCGCTGGCCCAGGTGAGGCCGTCGAACTGGTCGTTGTGCATCGAAGGGCCGCGGGTAACGTCCTTTGCCTGAAAGGTGTCGCGAGGCGAAAGCTCACGCGAGGCCACGATCTCCTTGGCGTCGTTGCAGAAGAACACGAGCGGCTCGCCATCGGCGGAACCTTGCTCGCCGTACTTCTTCGTGACCTCATTGTCCACGTTGCCCTGGGTGGCAGCTGCATCGTAGACGACCTTGAAGCCGAGCCAAGCCAGATCGCCCTCATCCATGGCGCGCAGAGCGCGCTCAAACGTAGGAATGTCGGCTTCGGTCAGCGTGGCGGCGATGGCCTGCAGCGTCTCGGGGCCGATATGCGGATCGCCCGCCGTTGCCTCATCCGAGAACGCCGGGAAATCCTCCACGGCCAGCACCGGAGTGCGTCCGGCTTGCAGGTCTTCAATGATGGTTGCTATAGTTTCGCGCTTCATTGCTTCCTCCAACAAAAACTTTTTCAAATCTGGTCACAAAATCGAATTTTGGGTTTTTGGGATAACCCAATTTGCTCCTAAAACTCCTATGTGCAACCAAAACAACAGGGAATGCAACCCATTTTCGTCTATCTCAACCGTCAACAGCCATTCGAAAAACCCAGAACTCGACTTTGTGACCAAAAAATCCGAAATTCTTGTCATTGGCCCGGGATCGGCCGCTCGATCAACGCCAGATTGCCCTAATCGACCGAGCGAATGTGAATCTTACGGTCGGCGTCCAAGGTCATGCGGCCCTCGGCGATGGCGCGCAGCACTTCGGGGTAGATGATGTGCTCCGTCTCGTGGATGCGCGCCTCCAAAGCATCGATGTCGTCGTCCTCCAGCACCGGCACTGCTCGCTGGGCCACGATGGGGCCCTTGTCGTAGTCCTCGTTAGCCAGGTGCACCGTCACGCCCGTCACCTTCACACCGGCATCCCATGCGTCCTGGATGGCATGGGCCCCCTTGAACGAGGGCAGCAACGCCGGATGCAGGTTCAGCACATGGTCGGGGAAAGCGTCGAGCACCACCGGGGTGAGCTTGCGCATGTAACCGGCCATGACCAGGTACTCGACCCCGGCTTCCTGCATGATGGCAGCGATGCGGGCGTCAGCCGCCTCGCGATCCTCGTAGCAGGAGCGATCGAACACCGTCACGGGAATGCCGACCGCGCGCGCCCGCTCAATGCCGTAGGCATCGGGGCGCGATGACAGCACGTGCACGATTTCCACAGGCAGGCCATTCGCGATCTCGTCGATAATGGCCTGCAGGTTCGTTCCGCTGCCGGAGAGCAGCACGCCGATCTTCAGCTTCTCCATTAGAACAGCTCCCCTTCGTTGGCGTATTGGACCTCGCCTTCGCCAGCGACAATGCGGCCGACACGGTAGGTCTCTTCGCCAGCAGCGGCCAGAGCGGCCTCTACGGCCTCAGCAGCAGCCGGATCAACAATCAGCACCATACCGAGACCCATGTTGAAGGTCTTCAGCGCCTCCGCCTCCGAAAGATTCGCCTGCTCGCAGGCAAAGCGCACCACCGACGGAATGGGCCAGGTGCCCAAATCGACCTCGGCGTTCACGCCTGCGGGCAAGGCGCGGTTCAGGTTCTCGGTGATGCCGCCGCCAGTGATATGAGCCAGAGCGCGGATGCCGCCGGGCACCTGCTCCATGACCGCGCGCACCGGCTTCACGTAAATGCGCGTCGGCGTGAGCAGGGCTTCCAGAATGCTCTGGCCACCCAAGTCCTCGCGAGCCTCGCGCAGCTCCTCCTCGGTACGGCCCTCGATGCACACCTTGCGGGCCAGCGAGTAGCCGTTGGAATGCAGGCCGGACGAGGCGAGGCCGATGAGCACGTCGCCTTCGCGCACGCTTTCGGGATCGAGCATGCGCGGGCGATCGACCAGGCCCACGCAGAAACCGGACAGATCGTAGTCGTCCGGGTCCATCACGCCGGGATGCTCGGCCATCTCGCCGCCGATGAGCGCGCAGCCAGACTGGCGGCAGCCCTCGCCGATGCCGCCGACGATCTTGGCCATGGCCTCGGCATCCAGCTTGCCCACGGCCACGTAGTCGAGGAAGAACAAAGGCTCCGCGCCGGTGGCAAGAATATCGTTCACGCACATGGCCACCAGATCGATGCCCACCGTATCGTGCACGCCAAGACGCTGAGCCACCTTGAGCTTCGTGCCCACGCCATCGGTGCCCGACACCAAAAGCGGATCGACCATGTCCTTGGCCGCCGCGATGGAGAACAGGCCGCCGAAGCCGCCGATGTCGCCCACCACTTCGGGGCGATAGGTGGAATGCACCGTGTCCTTGATGGCGTCCACGGCACGGGCGCCCTCCACGATATCGACGCCGGCCTCGGCATAGGTCACGCTGTTCTGGTTTTCCATGGGGTTCCTTTCAGTGTCTATGAAACCTCGCCGGCGTACACCGCCTCGAAGTCCTTGCGGGTAAGAAAGCTCTTCTTTGCCACATCGTCGGGAATGGGCACCGGGTAGTCACCGGTGAAGCAAGCCGTGCAGAAGCCGTCGTGGCCCGCATCGGCGAGCGAGGCGCGCAGGCCGTCCAGACTGATGAACGCGAGCGAGTCGGAGCCGATCCAATCGTTCATCTCCTCCAACGTCATGTTCGCGGCGATGAGCTGCTCGCGGGTATCGGTGTCGATGCCGTAGAAGCAGGGCCAGAGCACCTCGGGGCTCACGATGCGCAGGTGCACCTCGGCCGCGCCGGCGTCGCGCAGCATCTGCACGAGCTTCTTGGAGGTGTTGCCGCGCACGATGGAATCATCGATGACCACGAGGCGCTTGCCGGAAATCACGCTCGGCAGCGGGTTCAGCTTTAGGCGAATGCCCAGCTGGCGCATGGCTTGGGTGGGCTGGATGAACGTGCGGCCCACGTAGCGGTTCTTCACGATGCCGTCGGTGAACGGAATGCCCGAGGCCTCCGAATAGCCCAGGGCCGCCGGCACGCCGGAGTCGGGCACGCCGAGCACGAGGTCGGCCTCCACGGGCGCCTCGTCGGCCAGAATGCGGCCCATGGCGCGGCGAGCCTGGTAGACCGACTGCCCGTCAAGCACGGAGTCGGGCCGGGCGAAGTACACGTATTCGAAGATGCAGGCGGCCCGCGGGCACGGCGGCACGGCTTGCTCGCCGGTCATGCCCTCGGCGGTGAAGCGCACCATCTCGCCGGGTTCCACGTCGCGCACGTACTCGGCACCGACGATGTCGAGGCCGCAGGTTTCCGACGACACCACCCAGCCGCGTCCCTCGGGCAGCCGACCAATGCATAGCGGCCGAATGCCGTGGGGGTCGCGGAAGGCGTAGAGCGCCTCGGGGCTCGCGAGCACCATGGCATAGGCGCCTTCCAGGTTCTCCATGGCGTAGCGGATACCCTCGCGCAGGTGGTGCGTCTGGCGCGTGAGATGCCCGATGGCTTTGGCCGCCACCTCGGAATCGGTGCCGGCACGCAGATGCTCGCCCTCATCGATGAGCTGCGCCCGCAGGTGGTTCGTGTTCACCAGCGTGCCGTTGTGGGCCAGCGCGATGAGCGTATCGTCGATGGCGGAGATATGCGGCTGGGCCGCCTCCCAGGAGGCCTTTCCGCCGCTCGTGGAATAGCGCACGTGCCCGATGGCCACCACGCCCTCGCCAAGGCCCGCCAGCGTCGCCTCGTCGAAGACCTGGGTCACAAGCCCCAAGTCCTTCGCCTCGATGACCGTGGAGCCGTCGCCCACGGCAATGCCGGCGCTCTCCTGGCCGCGATGCTGCAGGGCCTGCAGCCCGTAGCAGGTCAGGCGCGCCACGTCCTCGCCCGGCGCGTACACGCCGAAGACGCCGCACTCCTCTTCCAACCGATCCGGCTGCTCGCCGGGAAATACGCTGTCAGCCACTAGTTCTCCGCTCGTTCTTGCGCATCGGCGGCAATCTCGTCGGCCGCGCCGTCTTCCACCGCCGTGTCGCCCTGGTAGGTATCGGAGCCAACATAGCTGATGGGAACGAATTCGGCAACATCGGCGAAGGTGATATAGCGCCAGGTGTTGTCGGCTCCATCGCACGTACAGAAACCGAAGAGCTTCGTCGCGTCGGCGAGGGTATCGGTGGTATCGGGGTCGGGCGTGACGATGGACTCCTCCACGAGCCAGTCCTTGAAGGCCGTGAACTCCTCGTCGGTGGGGTAGTTCGGCGTGGCAATGGAGGCATGGGTCATGGGGACGTGCTCCACAGCGAACGTTTGCAGGCGGTAGTTGCCTTCGGGCGTGAGCAGGTAAATCGTGCGATGCTCGTTGAAGATGGCCGAATCGCGGAACTCGGCGAACAGGGCGAACATGGATCCGTTGCGCATATGGTGGCCGTAGAGGATGTTCACCTCGTCGGAGAAGTCGCCGGCGTTCTCGCCCGAAAGCATGATGGAGCCGAACTCGGCGCCGAAGGAGCCCTCGCCCAGGCTGAAGTTGTGGTGCAGGTAGTACTCCGAGTCGCCGTCTTTGTGGGCCACCGGGTAGTTGATGATGGTGCCGGGCATGTACACCCACGCGACGATGTCCGGATTGATCGCACGTAGGGCGTCCCAATCGACCACCAGATCGGCCAAGTTGGTCACCTGCCCATCTTCCGGCACCTCGACGGCGCGGCTGGCGATCTCCTCGTACTCGTTCTGGCCCTGCCAATAAGTGTAGAACAGATAGCCCAGCGTTCCCACCGAGCCGATGAACACGACGAGCGCAAGCCAGAACACGATGCGCCAGAAGCACCCGCGCTTCTTCTTTTTCTTCTTGGTATCGGTATTCTCTGCGGTAGCCATGAGGCGTCCCCCTTCGATATCGATCTCTCTACCTAGCGTCGGCCCTAGGGGCAGTCGTTCGACCGCGCTGGCTGCGACGTCTTGCCGGCCCTGCGCCGACGTTCTCGCCTCCCCGGCCTTGCGGCCTGCGGAAAACAAAAAAGGCCCCGCAGGGGCCCTGAGCTCACCCCGTCGAACGGGCGAGCATTTACTTCTTCATTTCGTCCATGAAGCCCTTGGCGATGAACACCACAATGACGAGCACGATGATGGCCACAACGACCCAAATGGCCTCCATGGGAACTTCGAAACCGAACAATGACATAGCGGACTCCTTCTATGCAACGGGCCCGTCCTCTGCGCACCCGCCAGCTTGCTGATGTTGGGTTCATAGTACCCTGAACCCCGGGTTGGCGCAAGGAAAAACCCCACAGCGACGGCGAACTGCCTCCCCGGGAGGCGCTACGAGGCGGGGCACTCGCCGAGGCGCTTCTCCAGGGCTTCCACGATGATGCGCAGGGCCTTGATGCGAGCGTAGCGCTTATCGTCGGACTCCAGCACGATCCAAGGGGCGAACGTGGTCGACGTCAGGCGGAACATATCGTCGATGGCGGCCTTGTACTGGGGGTACTTCTCGCGGTTGCGCCAGTCGTCCTCGGTGATCTTCCATTGCTTGGCCGGGTCGTCCTCGCGATCCTGGAAGCGGCGCAGCTGCTCCTCGGGGCTCACATCGACCCAGAACTTCAGCAGGATGGCGCCCCAATCGACCAAGTCGTGCTCGAACTCGTTGATCTCGTCGTAGGCCCGCGACCACTCGGCCGGCGTGGCGAAGCCCTCCACGCGCTCCACGAGCACGCGGCCGTACCAGCTACGGTCGTACATGCCCACGTGCCCCGCCTTGGGCAGGCGCGTCCAGTAGCGCCAGAGGAACGGATGGGCAAGCTCGGGCTTGGTGGGCGCCGGCGAGGGGAAGATGGTGTAAGCGCGGGCGTCGAGCGCCTGGGCGACGCGCTTGATGTTGCCGCCCTTGCCGGCCGCGTCCCATCCCTCGTACATGAGAATGAGGGGCACCCGGCGCTGGAACATGATGTTCTCCAGGCGGAACAGGCGATCCTGCAAGTGCTTGCGCTCGGCTTTGTACTCGTCCAAGGTGAGCGCCAGGCTGTGGTCGATCGTGTCCACCTGGGGGTAATTCTTCACAATGGCGAAGCGAGACTTTTTGGGAGCCAGTTCGTGAGCCGCGGCCGCCTGGGCCTCGGCGCGGGCCAGAGCCACGCCGGCAAGCATGCCGCGCCCGGGCTGGGCCGCCGGCGCCGGCACCGCTCCCGCCACCTCGGCAGCGGCGGCCGCCTCCACGGCGCGCTCCTCGGCCAAAAGCTCGTCAGCTTTCTCGCGGGCCGCCAGCGACGCCTTCAGCACGTCGTCGGCCTCCTTGCGGGCGAGCGCGCGCTCCAGGGCGTCCACCAGCGTGCTGGCGATGGTGAGGTTCGTGCGACGCTTGTCCTCGCCGTTGAGCAGCACCCACGGGGCAAAATCGTAGTCGCTGCGCTCGAGCAGGCGGTCGTACAGCTCGTAGGCAGTCTCGTAACCGTGATGGCTTTCGAGCTTCTTCTCGGTCACGCGCCAGCGGGTCACCGGGTCGTCGTGCAGCCGCTGCAAGCGCTCGACCTGCGCTTTCTTGGTCATATGCACGAAGAACTTCACCACCACGTAGCCATCGGACACAAGCTGCTGCTCGAAGTCGTGGACGGAGTCCAAGTAGTGGCGCTCCTCTTTCTTGGGAAGCAGCAGCTTGGCCGGCGCGTTGTAGAGCATGTGCTGGATGACCGCCGTGTACCAGCCGCGATCGTAGAACGTGATGGAGTTGCGCTCACCCAGGGCCTTCCAGAAGGGCTGCATAATGGGGTAGAAGCCCGTCACGCCGCATTCGCGGCCGACAAACTCGCGCTCGGTGTCCGGATCGAGGTCGAGCCCCACGTAAACCCCGGTGGAGCGAGCGTCCAGGTGGTACATGAGGTCGGAAATGCGGCTGCCCTTACCGGCGCCGTTCCAGCCCTCAAACAGCACCACGAGCCCCACGCCCTCGTTGTGGGCCTGCTGCTGGAGCACCACGAGCTTGGCCAGAAGTTCGTCCCACTGCTCCTTGTACTCCGCCTTCTTCATGGGCTTCTTGTTGAACTTGACCTTCTCGAGCATGGCTTTCCTTTCCCCTATCCTTGAGCGTTCGTCTTCCGTAGCGACCAGACGCTGCGACGCTGGCCTATTTGCCGAACAGGCGACGAAAGAACCGCGTGATGGCATTGCCCGCTGGCGTTGGCTCTACCACGGTGGCCGGCACGATGGCGCGACCGTCGTCGGGGCGAGCAGCGTCCTCGACTTCGGCCGCTGGTGCCGGAGCGGGGGCGGCCGCCGGCGCCGCCTCGGCGCCCAGCTCCGCGCGCTCGGCCACGGGGCCCTCGGCAGCCGGGGCCACCGCAGCAGGATCAGCCGCAGCCGGATCGGAGTCGGCGGCAGGAGCCGTTTCGGCCGCCGCGGTCGCCCCTTGAGGCTCGCGAGCCTGCAAAGCGGCCACCTCCTGGGCCACGCCCTTGGTCACCGCTTCCAAAACCGAAGCCGCCGTAGCCGTCGCCGCTGCGGCCATGGCGTCGGCGGCATCGCGCACGGCCTTGGCCTCGGCCGCCTCCAGCTCCGGTGAGCGATGGGCCACAAACTCGGACTCCTCCTCGGTTACCACCTCATTGGCACCGACCTCGGCACCATCCTCCGCGGCGACATCCCCCAGGGGAAACACCACGCGCGCGCTCCCTCCCAGATTGGCCTCCTTGCGAGCGGCCAGCTCGGCAGCGGCCAGGCGCATGCGCTGAGCCTCGGCGATGAGGTACTTCTGGGAATCGAACAGCTCCACTTCCCCATTCTCGTTGCGCTCAGCGAAGGCACCGAGCGCCGTGTAGGAGCCGTCGGGCAGAAGCTCGCGCAGCTTGGCCGTGTCGGAATAGCAGATGCCCAAATACCCGAGCACCTGGTTGCGCAACGTCTCGTTCAGGATAGGCCAGGCGATTTCGATGCGCTTGTCCATGTTGCGCGTCATGAGGTCGGCGCTGGACAGGTACAGCTTGCAATCCTCGCGCGGGCCGAAGCCGTACACGCGGCTGTGCTCGAGCAGCTGGCCGACGATGGACACCTCGCGCACCCGATCGGTGTAGCCTTCCACCCCCGGCAGGATGCAGGAGATGCCGCGCACGAACAGATCGATGGGCACGCCCGCCTGGGACGCCTCGACCAGTTTGTCGATGACCTCCTTGTCGGTGATGGAATTCGTCTTGAAGAACAGCCCGCACTTCTCACCGCGGCGCGCGCGCTCGATCTGCACGTCGATGTTGCGCAGGATGTTCTGCTTGATCATGAGCGGCGCCACCCACAGGATGTCGTAGTTGTCCGAGGTGTTCTCCAGCGCCATGTTGCGGAAGAAGTCGGCGGCGTCGTGGCCGATCTGGGAATCGCAGGTGATGAACGAGAAGTCGGTGTAGAGCTTCGCCGTCTTCTCGTTGTAGTTGCCCGTGCCCAGCTGGGTGATGTGCTGCAGGCCGTTTTCCGTCTGGCGTGTGATGGTGCAGATCTTCGAGTGCACCTTGAAGTTGCGGAAGCCGTAGATGACGTGGCAGCCAGCGGCCTCGAAGCGCTGGGACCACTCGATGTTGTTGGACTCGTCGAAGCGGGCGCGCAGCTCGAAGAGCGCCGTGACCTCCTTGCCGTTCTCGGCGGCGTTGATGAGGGCCTCGGCCAGATGCGACTGGCTCGCCAGGCGGTACAGCGTGATCTTGATGGAAACGACGGCCGGATCCACCGAGGCCTCGCGCAGAAGCTGCACGAAAGCGTCCATGGACTGGTAGGGGTACGACAGCAGCACCTCGTGCTCGCTCACCTGCTCGATGATGGAGCGCTTGCGATCGAGGCAGGCGGGCCACTGGGGCGTGAACGGTGCCTGAGTGAGCGTGGCGCGCTTCTCGGCCCCCAGACGGCTGCCGAGGCCCCAGGTGTACCCCATGTTCAGCGGTACGCGCGTGACGAACAGCTGGTGCTCCGCCAGGCCGAGCTTTTCCAGCAGAAGCCCCTTCACCGTGCGCGAGAGCGGCCGTTCGCTTTCCAGGCGCACCGGAGCCAGGCGGCTGCGCTTCTTCAGAATGCGCTTCATGTGCTCGCGGTAGTCCTCGCCCTGCTCCTCGGCACCTTCCGTCGCATCGAGGTCGGCGTTGCGCGTCACGCAGATGACGTTGGTGTGCTTGACGGTGTACATCGAGAAGACCTCGGCGGCGAACATCTCAATCGCGTGCTCGACGAGCATGAACGGCAAACCACTGCCGGGCAGCTCGATCACGCGGCTCGTCTGGCGGGGAAGGGGGATGATGCCCAGCGTCACGCCCTCCGCCCCGAGGTTCTTCGTGGCCTTGGCCTTGCCCTCGGCCTTTTCGCGGGCGCGCTCCTCCTTCGATTTCTTCGCCTTGGGAGCCGCCTCCTCGTCGAGGCGCACCACGATGTACAGGCCGCCGTTTTCCAAATGCGGGAAGGGGTGGCGGGCGTTGATGATCTGAGGAGAAAGGAACGGGAGCACGTTATCCTGCATGTAGCCGCGCAGATAATCGAGCTGCTCGTCCGTGAGCTCCTCCTTGCGCAGGTTGCGGATATCCTGCTCGGCGAGGAGCGCGCGCACGCTCTCGTAGGTTTCCTCGTAGTAGGGGTACAGCTCGTGGCAGCGAGCGTAGATGGCCTCCAGCTGCTGAGCTGGCGTCATGCCGGATTTCGGATCGATGATGGACTTCTTCAGCAGCGAGAGGTCGGTGAGCGAGCCGACGCGCACCATGAAGAACTCCTGCAGGTTGCTCCAGAAGATGGAGATGAAGTTCAGACGCTCCAGAAGCGGCACCGTGGGATCGGCGCCCTGGTCGAGCACGCGCTTGTTGAAATCGAGCCAGGAAAGCTCGCGGTTTTGCATATAAGGAGGCTTCACGATGGTCGTCGTTGCGGTGTCCTTTGCTGCCTGTGCATTCATGGGCCTAGCCTTCTCCCTCTATATAGTCGCTGGCCGAAAAAATCAAGCCGCGCACCGGAACATGCGCGACTTATGTATTTTACCATTCTTTGGACGATTGCCCGAAATTTGGCAACGGGATGTTAACGGCCCAGGAAGAGAGTGGCCCGACGCGTCAGTCCGCTCCTGGGATTCTCGCCAAAATCGTCCCCTACAAGCTCGCCGTCCCGAGGCAATTCGCACCATTAGCCTCGCAGACAGCTCGCAGCTTCTTGTCGAACGTGAAGAGCGTAGCAGCATTGCGCCGCGTAACAATGAAATAGAGCATGTCGTAGACAGGGTGGTTATTCTGAATGGCCGCATGGATCGCTTCCAAGAGAATGTCCTCGGCGGGAACGAATCGGTCGACGAAGCCAGCGGCTCGCTCAAACAGCAGCGGGAAGTCCTCTTCACCCAATTCTCCCGCACGCACGATCTGCCAGACGACGTTTCCCAATTCCGTCAAAAAGAAGTGAGGAGCAATGACCTCTTCACCTTCTATCATCAACTCTCTCAGAGCCCTGCCTTCTTCGGTGCCTTTCGCAATCGCAATGGCGGCATTGACGTCAAGCACTATCACTGCGTCACCGCCTGCGCTGATTCCTCCTGCGAGCTGAACGGATCCAGCGCATGCCAATCGCGATCCGAAAGCCTGTCGCGTCCCTCGCGAACCATCGCAACGATATCTTCCGTTGAAAGGCCACCACCTTTCCAAGGTATCTCATCGCACTCTTCGAAAAGCTGCTGGCGCTTCCTCGACCGTGCCGCTCGTGCCGCGCGGCCTTCGCGCAAACCGACCACTCCCCTTTCGAACGGAGCAGAGAACTCGTTGCCCGCTCCGCTGGAAGGCGCACATTCGGAATCTTGCGATAACCCACGCCCAGCACGAGCGGAGGACGGCGCCGAAGCTTCGGACAGCATCTCCTCCACGGCGATGATCGTCTGCTGGGCGATGGAGCGATGGTTGCGCGCCGCGCACTCCTTCAACTGGTCGTAAAGCGTCGCCGGAAAATCCCTTACCTGAAGCGCTGGCATCTCTTCTCCTCTTCTCGGGAGCAATCATTGCATGCATTATACCTACTTTTACATGCATATACAAGAGATCAGATACAGTCGTCTAACCTATTGCCTACGCAATGGCCCAAAGTTACCAAAATCAATCAAATCAATCCGCACGGCTATTTGAGCAATTCGGGAGCACCAGATTCAGCGCAATGCCCGTAAGCGCCGCAACCGCCAAGCCAGGGATAGAATAGTCCCCTACGGGAATTCCAGCCCCGAGGGCCTGCATACCGATACCAACGATGGCTGGACCGCCGAAGACGATGATGTTGCGCATGCTATTCATGTCGATCTGGTTATCCACGAGCATCTTGAGCGCATTGCAAGCAATGAGCCCGAAAATGACGATGGACACGCCGCCGATAACGGAGTCGGGAATGGTGCCCACCAGCGCCCCGAGCTTGGGGCAAAAGCCGCCGACAATAAATGCCGCCGCTGCCGCGTACCAGAACACCTGGGTGGCAAAGACGCGGGTCACGCTCAGCACGCCGATGTTTTCGGCAAAGGTCGTCGCCGGGGGCGCCCCGAGAAATCCGGCCACCGTCGTAGCAAGGCCGTCGCCCAAAAGCGAGCGCCACAGCAGCGGGTTGTAGTTGCGACCCGTCATGCTTCCGATGACGAAAAGATGGCCGATGTGCTCAATAACCACCACGAGCGCAATGGGGCTCACAAGAACGATGGCCCCGAGGTCGAAGGTGGGAAACGTGATATCAGGCAGGCCGATCCAAGCCGCTTCCATCACGGGCGTAAAATCCACCATGCCGAAAGCCCAGGAAAGCAGGTAGGCCACCACGGCGCCCATGAGGACGGGGATGGTGCTGAGAATGCGCTTGCCGAAACAGCTGCAAAAAATGACAACGAGCAGTGCCACGAGTCCCACCACCAATGCTGGCCACGACGCTTCGTGCCCGTCGCAGAGGAACACGTCGTTTATGGCAGTGTTGGCCAGACCGCACCCGATGACGAAAATGATCTCGGCCATTACAACGGTGGGAATGAAACGGGTGATCCAATCGGTTCCCACCACGCGCACGACAAGGGCGCACAGGATAAAGATAAGGCCGGCACCCACGATGGCCGAGCCCACCCCCGACGCCCCCGCTGTGGCACTCGCCATAACGACGGGGCCGATGAAGCTGAACGAAGGCCCCAGATAGCTGGGAATCTTCCCCCTCGTTACCAGCAGGTACAATGCCGTGCCAATGCCCGAGCACATGACCGACACCGAGGGCGAGAACCCCATAAGCATGGGAACCAGCACCGTGGCACCGAACATGGAAAGAAAATGCTGGAGCCCTAAAGGTAACGCCCGGATCGGCGGAAGCTTCTCCTCCACGCCGATGGTTTTTCTGCTCATGATCGCAACCTCCCATGAGAGCGGACGCCGAGCGAAGGACGTTCAAAGCACTCGGCGTCCGCGGATTGCCGAAGAGAATTCGCAGGAGCGAATCTCACAGAGCTAGCACTGCACCAGCTCTTCCTTCTCCTTCGGAAGCACCAAATTCAGTACCACCGAGAGAATGGCGGCCAGAAGAAGACCGGGGATTTCGAAGGAGCCCAGGGGCACGGAGACGCCCGTGGTCATCATGCCGATACCCACGATGAGCGAGGAGGCAACGATCATGAGGTTGCGGTTCTCGTTGAAGTCCACCTTCTCGCTGACGAGCAGGGACAGGCCATTGCCAGCGATGAGGCCGAACAACATGAGGGACACGCCGCCCAGCACGCAGGTGGGAATGGAGTAGAACAGCATGGCGAGTTTCGGACAGAAGCCGCCGATGATAAGCGCGAAGGCCGCCGTCCACCAGAACACGCGGGTGGAGTAGCACTTCGACAGCCCCATGACACCGATGTTCTCGGCGATGGACGTCAAGGCCGGACCGCCCAGAGCGCCGGAGGCCATAATGCCGAGGCCGTTGCCCAGAAGCGAGGAGGAGAGGTACTGGTTGCAGTCCTCGCCGGACAAGTTGGTGACCGTCATCAGGTGACCGATATGCTCGACGAGCAGCACAAGCGCGATGGGGGCGATGACCAGGATACCGTTCAGGCTCCAGGTGGGCAGCGTGATGCTGGGCAACCCGATCCAGGCGGCCTCAAGCACGGGCGTGAAGTCCACATAGCCGAAAGGCACCGCCACCAGATAGCCCACGACGATGCCGATGAGCACGGGGATCATCTTCAAGAAGCCCTTGAACCAGCTGGAGGCGATAACGGCGGCGATGAACGTGACGAAACCGATGAGACAGCCTACGGCGTCGAAGGTCTCGGATGCCCCACCGTCGAACATCACGGAGTTTATGGCCGTTGCCGAAAGGCCCACGCCGATCACCACGATGATGCATCCAGTGACAACAGGCGGAAGCACCTTGTCGATCCAGCCCGTACCGATGGCTTTAACCACCCCTGCGCCGACAACCATTACCAAACCTGCCGCAATGATGCCGCACAAGGCGCCACCTACGCCATCGGTCGCCATAACGACGGCCATAGGGGTAATGAAGCTAAAAGACACGCCGAAATAACTGGGTACCCGATTGCGGGTGCAAATCAAGTAGATGATGGTGCCGATGCCGGTGCAAAACACCGCGAGCGCAGGATCGAGCCCCATGATCATGGCGGGGACAATGGCGCCGCCACCAACGAATGCCATCAAATGCTGCAGGGAATACAGCAGGGTTTTCCCCAGCGGTACCTTATCCGCGATTGCGTATCCGCCGTCTTCTCTCATGACTTGTTCCTCCTTTTTGTGTTTCTGCGCCCTCATTCGCGAAGGGCTCTTCTTCCAGGCCGAACGCCTAAGAAGTCTTACCGACGATGCGCCGTCAAAATCTGCGGCCATCGAAATCACGCCGAACTACCGACGGCAGGCACCCTCCCTCCTATCCCCGGGGCAACGTGAGCGCATCTGCCGGGCACACTGCCACGCACACGCCGCAATGAGTGCAGCCGTTCTGGGGATGCTTGCGTAGGTCTGCCAAAGGATTGATGTCCTCGGGGCACGCTGAGGCGCAAGCCGAGCACTCCATGCCCTTCTTTTGGAGGCAGCGCTTCGCATCCACCTTCGGATAGGCAAGAGCGCTCGCGTCCTTGGCCGGATGGGACAGCTCCCACAGCGAAAGATCGAAGGAAGCGCGAGCGGCTCCCACCTCTGCTAACAGGTTCTTCAGGACTTTCGCGTCCAGATCGAACACACCGTGGGCGTACTCCAGAGCGCCCTTATAGAATCGCTCTTGCACGATAGCCGAGGCGATGCGAGCAAATTCGGGGAACCAGTTGCGAATATGGCGGTCGAGGAATGCGCGCTGCAGAAGCAGATTCTGGCGCAGGGACGCATCGTCCTTCTCCTCGAAAAGCGTTACCGTCCGGTCGATCATGGCGGCCATAAAGTCGCACATGAACGAAAGGTGATCTTCGGGAAGGTCGATGCCATCTGCCAGCCTTAAAGAGCACCGCTTGTAAATGTTGTAAACCTTGCCGCGCGCCTCACCCATGTATCGCTGATGATCGCTTGTGAATGCACTCTCGAAGGGAAGGGCCACCTTGCCCTCCGCTTCCTGCACCCCGAGAAAAGCACACGTATAGTCGCGCCCGAGCATCTCCCGCGTGCCGGTGTTGCGTTTCGCGAGGTAGCGGCCCATCACCTTCAGGCCATGGCCTATTCCCGCCTCATCGCCGGCGCGGGTAGCGAGATCGGACGCCGCCAGCATCTCGATATCCTCGGACGTGAGGGGGGCGCGGAACAGCTTGGCTGCGAAGCGATAGAGCGCAGCGCGGTTGGCCTCGATCTTTGCGAATTCCTCCAGTGAAATCATTGCCGTTTCTCTCTTCCTTAAAGGAGACCATCTCAGCAGATGTCTCCGATGGCTCCATTACCGATGGTTAGACATTCAAAATGGCCGACCGATTGGCCTGCGCCTCCTCGAAGAAAAAGAGGAACCCAGCACCCACGACCCACATGAGAACGCGCAGGGCGATGCCACCCGCGAGCGCTGCGACGAGACCGAAGCCCGCAACGACCCCGAAGAACGCATTGATGGGCATGATCGCCAAGGCCACGGCAGCAGCGACGGGAATAACAAGGCCGCAAACCACGATGCCCCAACGGCACAGATCGAGGTTCTGACGCACGCGGTCGGCTCCCAAATGGCGAAGCCACGCCACGGAGAAGACGGCCGAGAAGGCCACGCACCCCAGCAGAATCCAGCAGAGCGCGCGGACGATGGCCGGGTCAGCCCCGGCAAAGGCGGCGATGGCGACGTACAGGAAGCCGCCGGCCACGGCCGCCGTGCCGGTATAGGCCAGGGGCAGCTTCTTCGTGTTCCACGTCGGTTTCGAAGAGATGAGGTAGCCATGGCCCGTCACGAACGCCAGAACCACGCCCGACAGCGCACCCAGCAACCCGAGAACAAGCGTCGCTGTGGCATTGCCGATAAGGACGATGCTCCCCGCAAAGAGGACCATAAGAGCGCACACCACTCCGAGCATGATGAGCTCAACGGAAATACCCGAGAAGGACAGCAGATGGGTGACGGCGGCGAAGGCGTGCTTGGGTGTCGCCAGGTGCATCATCGAGCAGATAGCACCGACAATCACTAGCACAAAGGCCACGACGGTAACGAAAAGCGTGACTGAGGTGCTCTCTCCCATCGCATTCGCGATGCTGGCGAAAGCAAAAGCGCATCCTCCGCATCCCGCGAGCATGGAGAACAGTACGAGCGGCCATTGAATCTTCGGGGCCATTTAGACCAACTCCTTCCAAGAGGCGACAGACGGCGAGAGGATGTAACGCGTGAGCGGTTCTTCCCCCTCGGGGGCGGCCAGGGAGTGGATGCAGTCATCGCCGTACTTGGCAAGCTCGCGGCTAACGGACGAATTCGGGTCGTCCAAATCGCCGTAGAAGCGCGCTCCCCCCGGGCAGTTGTGCACGCAGGCCGGCTCCGCAGCGCCGTTGGCCGTGAGGTGCTGGCACAGGGTACACTTGCGCGCCACGCCGTCCGCCTCGGAGAAGGTGCGTACGCCATAGGGGCAGGCGTACAGGCAGTACTGGCAGCCGATGCACTTGGACTCGTCCACCAGCACGATGCCCGACTCGCTGTCGCGGTAGCTCGCGCCCGTAGGGCACACTTCCACGCAGCGAGCGTGAGTACATTGCTGGCACTGGACGGGCAAGTTGTAGCGCTCGACGTTGGGGTAGCTTCCCGTGGGGCCAACCTGCATCACACGGTTATAGAACGTGCCCAAAGGCAAGTGGTTCTCGAACTTGCAACTGACGATGCAGCTGTCGCACCCCGTGCAGCGATCAAGATTGATGACCAGGCATTTCCTAGGCATGGTGGAACACCTCCTCCGTGTTCGGCTCGGCTTGATAGGTGGGCATGAAGGGCTGGAACTCCTCCGGTTCCGTCCAGATGCCCTCAGGCTTCGTGGATTTCCTCACGTTCACTCGGTAGCCGCGCCACGAGGCGGAAGCGAAATTGGGATTGACGACATCGTCGCGAGCCATGAGATTCACGTTGCACTGGCGCCACCCGCCCGTGATCTTCTTCTGAGACTTGTCGTAGCTCTCAGGAAAGTAGAAGCGCTCCATCATGACGACTCCGGGACGAACGCCGGCGGTCACATAGGCGCGCCCGCGAGTCGATCCGCGACGACTCGACAACTCGATCCAGTCGCCGTGCTTGATACCCAGACGGGCCGCATCGTCGGGATTGATGCGCGCATCGGGAACAGGCATGAGCTCGCGACTGTAGGGGGCGGTGCGCAGCGTGGTGTGGTGGTAGTGGGCCACACGCCCCGTCGTCAGATAGAACGGGTAGTCCTCGTCTTCCTGAAGCATGTTCTCGCTCTGCTCCTTGTAGGTGCAGACGGCATCGTATTCGAGCCATTCGCCATTCGGGCCCGTCTGCTCGTAGGGGAAGTGGTAGGGAAAGCCCGTATGCCCGTTCATAACCGCCATGGTGACGTAGGGCTCGCATTTGCGCGAGAGCGTGGCGAAACCCGCCGGCAGACCATCGTCCACAATGTCCAAGTGCTGGTAGAACTGATACAGCTCGTCGATGGGCACCGTGAGCGTGTGATCCTCGGAGTGCTTCACCGCTTCCGCCCAATCTTCCACGCCGAACAGCTTCGCCCAGGTGGGGTAGATGTCCTCCTTGGTGCGGTAGGTACCATTGAATTGGAAGTCGCGACACAGGAGCTTGTCATCGCCTCCAAGCTTCTCGGCAAGCTTGTCGACTACCTGGGTGACGCAGATGAACGGATCGGCCGTCTCGCCGAGATGCACGATCTGCTTTCGCATGAACGTCTGATTGAACTGGGTAACCGTTTCGGTGGCATGCTCGAACTCGAGCCACTCTTGCATGGGCAGAAACACGTCGGCATCCTCGATGGTGGTGGAGGTCATATGGGGCTGCTGATGCACGCAGAAATCCAACGTGGCGTAAGCGCGGTTCCACTCCTCCCCCGAGCTCATGACGCAGTACTTGTTGCCCGACTGCTCCCAGCGCACGGCAATCTTATAGGGTTCGCCGAGCAGAAGTCCGTGGCGCACGGGAGCCAGTGCGTTCAGCTGCCACTGGTGCACGGCCTTGTGCCGGTCGGATCCCAGTCGAGCCATTTGGTAATCGACGAACTCCTTCTGCTTGGCCACGCCGTCGACGCCCTTTTCGTTCCAGCGCTCGATGGCCGCCTGGCTGCGCCGACGGTTCTCCCCCTCGGTCAGGCCCACCGTCCAGCCGACGCCGAACGTCTCCTGATAGGGGCGCCCGCACCAAAAGTGCGTGGGACGTGTGGTGTGGCGCGATTCGGGTTTCTGCTCGGTGAGCACCACGCCGGGCTTGTTCACCTTGCCGCAGAGCATGTCAAGCGCCATGGTGCCGAAGATGAAGTTGCTGGAAAGCTCGCTCATGTCGGCGAACTGACCGGTGCCGATGCCGGAAAGCGTGCTCGCATAGAGCTTGATGGCCTGCTCGATGCGCTCGGCATCCACCCAGGTGACCTCCGCCGTCTTCGCGAGATCCCAATCGGCCACGGCCTCCCACTGAATCTGACCGCCCGTTTTGCAGAGCTTTCCGTTCACTTCTGCCTCACAAAAGATCACGGGGTCGACCGGGGAATCTTCTGGAGCCGTATAGGGGAAGGGCTGCACCGAGTTAGTGCGGGCGTCGAAGCAGACGTAAGCGGGCGTGTCGTACACGTCGTTAGGATCGGCCGAGGGGTTCACGTAGTCGGGCCACACCTCTTCCGCCTTCAGGGGAAGGCGCGTGTCGGGATCGATGAGGAAGGGGTAGTTCGTCCAGTACTTGCAGAACTGCTCGTCGTAGAGTTTGTTGGCTATGATGTAGTTGAACCAGCCGCACAGCATGGCGATATCGCTCATGGGGCGGACGGGCAACCAGATGTCGGCTTTGGAGGCCTCTTCTGTGAGATAGGGATCGATCACAATGGTCTTGACGCCGCGCTCGCGCATGTCCGCATTCGCGCGCGCCGCATAGGCGGCGCCCGAAGCGCTCGTCTGGGCACCCCACAGCACGACGCATTCCATGGTGGGATGCCAGGCGTTCCACATCTCGCGGGCGTTGTTGCCCTCATGGCGGTTGTTCGAGCCGCCGCGCATCCACTGGCCCGCGCAATCGGCGGGCAGGTAGCACTGGCACCCGCCGCCCGAGATGCACACGGGCGCGCCGATGGCATCCTGGGTGACGCGCTGGAAAACGTTGCCGTAGGTGCCTCCGCCGCCGGCACCCACCATAATGGAGTAGGGGCCGAACTTCTTCGTGGCCGTGGCCATCTGCTCGCCGACAATGTCCAGCGCCTCATCCCAGCTGATGGCCATCCACTCGTTGGTGCCGCGCATGCCGACACGTCGCATGGGGTGCAGCACGTGGCGCGGACTGTAGACTAAATGCTGCTGGTTCAGCGCCTTCGTGCAGATGGAGCCCTTCGACAGGGTGCCGTCATAGTCGCCCTCCATCTTCACGACAACGCCGTCCTCCGTGTACACCCAGACGGGGCAGCAGTTGTAGCATCCATGGCAGCAGCTGTGGTGACGCTCGAGTTTCGCGCTCGACGCAGCGAACGCGGCATCAGTCTCGACCAACGATGCGGACTGAGCCGAAGGCATGGCGCCCACAAGGGCGGCAGCGTTGGCCAGGATGTCGTAATTGCGCTTTCTTGCCATTTTCTATTCGCTCCCTTCTCTCGGTTCGATTCGTTTCCACATTGGCGCTAGCAGCACCCGTGGGCCTCAAGAAACGCAGCGCCGTCCTCAGTGAGGATCCAGCCCTCATCCCACAGAAGACCGCCAGCCCCTTCCAAATGGCCCAGATAGGCGCTCGGATACAGCGGCAGGTCGGTGTAGGGGTTGCGAGACTTCGCCGAAGCCGCGTCCTTCAGCAGCGCCGAAACGTCGTCGAACGTCCGGGGGATACGGCAAAACTCCATGACGCGTAGGTAGGTCTCATTGCGTTCGGGCGCCTCTGCGAAGAGCGCCTGCAGGCGCTCAGCCGGCTCCATATCGGCGATGGCCGCCTTGCCGGCCTCGGTGGTTTCAAGAGCATAGGCGACCACCAGATCATCCCGGTCGTCTTCGGAAAGCGCCCTAAGACGCGCCACAGGGACGATGCCGCCACTCTTGTCAAGGTTCCTCTTTTCCAAAGCGCCGACTTGAACGAGGATATCCAGGATGGCCGCCTGACTATATTCAACGTACCTGAACTCCGGGTAGGTGGCGATCTCAGCTTCCACTTCCGAGAAGGAGCGCTGTTGCGTGCAGAACCCCAGGGCCTTGCGCATGATCTCGGTGAACGATCCCCGACGGTGCAACGCGCTCTTCACTCGCTCGACTGATGCCTCAAAAGGAGACGCCCCCCGGCATCGAGAGGCCACCGTCGCTCCCCCTTCTGCGGCTGCTTGATGCTGTTTGATGGCTGGGGCCATGGGCAACCTTCTTTCTCGCTCGTCCGTAAATGACGGAGAGAACCTTAGGCAAAAATCACCTCTGGCAGAATCGCCGAAACCGTTGATTTCGGCGTTTTCGACTCGGTGACCCCCATCAATCAAAACGTTGGTTTTTGCGTTTAGGCTGATCGGAGCCTTGGGCAAAAGTATCTGCGCGACAGCTTTCCAGTGGGAAGAGGCTATAATGGAGGCACCGGTTGAGAAGGGGGATACCCATGGTCTTCGAGAGCAGGAAGCTTTTTCCCGTTCGCCTTTTTGGCTTCAGCATGTTCTGGGCGTGGCTCTTCCTTGTCGCCGTCTCTCCATCTCCGGCCTTCGGACAGCTTTACGGCCTTTCTGGCGCCCCTTTTGAAATACCTGAGCTACTTTTCCGCGTTTTGGCGCTGGGAATCGTATTCGCCCTGCGCGCGCCATTGGCGAGCGTGGTCGGAAAGCGCACTCTGCTCGCTATTTCGATCGTTGCCGGAACGGGCGCAGTGGCACTTCTCGCTGCCAGCTCTTACCCTCTCGCAGCAACCGTTGCCTCTGCCCTTGCCGCATTAGCGGAAGTGTCCATGTTCCTCATGTGGCTGTGCTTCTTCGGCTATATGCGCCTCGACGAGACGCTGAAGCTCATCGTTCTCTCTTATGCAGGCGGCTCGATCATCTGTCTCGCAACGAGCGCATTGCCCTCTGAGGCGGCCATCGCTATTGCCGCACTGCTACCTATCGCCTCAGGTCTGTCTTTCTTGCTTTCCGAGCGGCACTATCAAGCGCAACGTGGCAGCGAGCTGTTCGTAGACATCCCGAGCACGCAAAAAGCACTTCCTCGCATGCCCCACTCTGTTTGGCTCATGACCATTGCGCTAGCCCTCGTCTCATCGGCTTTTGCATGGCTTTCCGCCGTCGCCTTATTTGCCCCTGAGCAGGTAATCAGCGGTCCTTTGGTTCAATCGGGCTGCAGTCTGGTGGCAACCCTGCTCGTTCTCACCATTTGCGAGATAAAGTCCTTGAAAACGAGGTTGTATGGACTTTACCGAGGCATACCGCTGCTCATGGGCGGAGGCTTCTGCCTCTTGCTCGTATCGTGGCCGGGACTACCGCTTTTGGGGAGTTGTGCCATTGTCTTCTCTTTTCTGCTTTTTGAGGCCTTAAGCCTCAACGATTACTGCAATGTGGTGAAGACCGACGACTCATCGCTACTCGCCACTATGGTTATTGCCCGTCTCGCCGCATCTCTCGGAATGCTCGTGGGATGGATGGGTGCCGAGGCAGTTTGCTCGTTCGGCAATATGAGCACCACTATGGTCGCTACGGTCATCATTGGGGTCCTGATCGCACTCAGCGTCGGAACGCTCGTTTTCACCGACAAGAGCATCGAAGGCCTGAAAGCCATTTCCTTTGGACGTGCCATGCTCGAGAAAGCCGAGGAGATGCCAGCTCGCGAGCAGATCGTGGCAGGCTTTGCCGGACGGCATGGTCTTTCAAAACGCGAGACCGAGGTGCTCGACTACCTCTTGGCCGGACGCACCACCCAATACATTTCCGAAAAGCTCTTTATCTCCGATTCGACTGCCCGAAGCCATGTGCACAAGATCTACCAGAAGACTGAGACCCATACGCGCATGGAGCTCATCGACAGCTTCGAGGGCTACCAAGCCGAGCCCACGCTCAATCAGAGTCACCGTTAAAAGAACCCCAGGCAACAAAAGTGCGCCTATCGAGCTCGTCTCTCCCCTCTCTGACAAGCTCGACGATCTCATCGGTAGTCAACGGGCCACCCCTCCATTCAGCTTCATCTTGACTGTCGCTCTGGCGATAGTAGAATAAGTATCGTCAGAACGACAGTTAGGAGCAGCCATGGCCGATAAGCTCACCATTTTCCATGGCTCCGGCCAAGTCATCGAGAGACCCACATTCGGACTGGGCAACCCGCACAATGATTACGGACTCGGTTTTTATTGCACGGAGAGCCCGGAGCTGGCCCGGGAATGGGGCGCCTCCGAAGAAGCCGACGGGTTCGCCAACCGCTATTCGCTCGACGCGAAAGGACTCACGGAGCTCAACCTGAACGACGGCAGCTATACCATCCTCCACTGGCTCGCTGTGCTGCTGGAGAACCGAACGTTCCGCGTCTCCGGGGACATAGCACCCTTGGCGCGCACGTTTTTGCTCGACCGCTTCTCCGTCGATTACCACAGCTACGATCTCATGCGCGGCTATCGGGCCGACGACTCGTATTTCTCCTTCGCCAACGCCTTCCTCAACAACGGGCTCTCCCTCTCGCGCCTCGAACGGGCCATGGCGCTGGGGAACTTGGGCGAGCAGGTGGTGGTGCGCTCGGAGAAGGCCTTCAGCCGCCTTGTCTTCGAAGGCTTTGAAACCGCCGACCGTACGGTGTACTACCCGCGCAAGATGGCCCGCGACCACGAGGCCCGCGCCATCTATCGGGAGGAGCTGAAGCTGGCCGACTTGGCGGGCGACTACACTATAAGCGACATCATGCGAGAAGATTGGAGGGCCGACGATGCGCGCTTACGACGAGTCGTATTTGAATGACGCCATGAACGCCCTCGGCGAAATGCTCGACTACGCCGTCGTCGACTGCGGGCGCGACCCCGACGAGTTCTTCGATTGGTTCATCGTATCCGGCATCGCCGCACAGTTCGAGCGGGGCAATCCGAAGTTCGTGGCGGGCATGTCCGGCGCGGAAATCGCCCGCGAGGTGATATTCCGCGTCACCGGAAACCGCGAGACGCGCCCCGCAACTCAGTCCCTTGACCGCAGCCCCGAGTACTGGGCCGGATGGATCCTAGCTTATTATCAGTGGTACCGGAACCTGCGCTTCGCCGCTATCGCCGAAGGCGGACTGCCCCCCTCGGCGGTCATTGAACGGTACATTCTGCACGAAGCCGACGTCAGCAAGTTCGTCGAGACGGCCGACGAGGTGCTGGGGGCGCAGCTTCAACAGCCTACGCCTCTTGCGCGCATTCGCGCCAACCGCGGCATGACGCAACAGGAGCTGGCACACGCATCCGGTGTTTCTCTGCGCATGATCCAGCTGTACGAGCAGCGGCGCAACGACCTTTCGAAAGCCTCCGCCAGCGTGGTGATCGCCTTGGCCCGCGTTCTCGGCTGCTCCGTGGAGGATTTGGCGGAGAGGGCATAAGCTAATCGAGAAGCACCGCCTGTCCGTCGTCGATCATCACCGGATCGGTCGAGCGGGCGCGTCGCCGCCGGAAGGTGATGGCCTGGGTGGGACAGACTTCGGCGCAGCGGCCGCAACGCGTGCATTCATAGAGCGGGCGGCGTCCCAAATCACGCACCGGATCGATGCCTTCGGGACACACCGAGCCGCAGACGACGCAATCCTCGCCGGTCGAGCGCAGGCACGCATCAACCTTCACTTGCGGACGCAAGCGACGCGCCAACGGAGCGAACAGGGACATCAAAGCGCCGATGGGGCAAAAGCGGTGACACCACTTGCGCAGCAAAACCAGCTCAACCACGATGATCGCCGGGAACACAAGAAGATCGAACGTCGGCTCATTGAACCCCACGAAGCGATAGAACGCAATCACCGTGGCGAACGTGAGCCCAACGGGACAAAGGAGGCAGAAGACGGGAAATCCGCACAGCGCCGTTGTGGCCAGCGTCCCGGCCAGCACCGCATGGCGCGAATCAAGCTTTACGCCCTTGCGGGCCCATGAAGCCTCCTCGAAAGACGCGTCTCCTCCTGCGTTTCCAGCACTCGGGCAAACGTCGCCGCAGCCGCCGGAGCAACCCGAGCACGCCTTCTTCCATCGCGTAAGCGACTCCTCGGCCTGAGCCTTCTGCTCTGCCGCGACGCGATGCCGCTGCTTCTTTGTGCGCAAGAATCCCTGAAGAGGGGGGACGGGACATATCCAAGAGCAGAAGGCGCGTCCCGCGACGATGACCACCACAAGCGCGAGCCCAAGACCAATGGCCATGCGAGGAGCAAAGGACCAGGAACCGAAAAACCCTTCGAGAGCGCCGAGGGGGCACACCGCCGCAATGGCCTCGTAGCCCACGCTGCACGCATCGCCCAGTCCTCCGGCAACCACTACCCCGGCGCAGAACAAGGCGAATGCAATCGCGAGCACTGCCTTCCGCACTCGGGATACACGACTGCGCCGCGGCCGTCCACTCGTCTGAGTCTCGCTATTTACGCTCATCGCTCTCACCCTCCTTCCAAGGGACTATGTTGATGCCGCGAAGGCCACTGCCGCCATAGGAACCGTAAGAGCCCGCTACGCAAGCCAGCTCGCAGGCACCGCACCCGTTGCATTTCTCCTCGTCGACGACGAGGCGCCCCTCGCCGTCAATCGTCAACGCGTCCCAGGCGCACGCATCGACGCAGGGCGCATTGCAGTGCGCCGACACGCCGTACAGCTCGCACTCGGCCTCTTCCACACGGGCCATGCCGATTTTGTCGACGTAGGGATCGAAGGGGCGCAAAGCTCCCGTAGGGCAATTGGTGGCGCAACGGAAGGAGCCCTCGCACATGTCGCAAAAGCCCAAACGGAAATCCATAAGAGGCAGACGCGCGTTCACCGCTCCATCATCCAACGTCCCGGGGACGATCACTTTGGTCGGGCAGGCGCCCACGCACCGGCCACAGCGGATGCAGCTGCCCCAGAGTGTTCCCGTATCCTGCCCTCCCGGAGGATAGAGCGCGTCGCCCTCCCCCGCAAAGGCTTTGACGGTACCGCCGAAAGCCGCAAGGACGCCAATGGCCACGGCGCCCTCGATCGCTTGGCGGCGGCTTATCGCTCGCCGCGCATCGCGCCCATCGGACGAAGTCGTTGACCGAGGAGCTTCACCGCTCGCATTCTCGTTCACTCCCGTCTCCTTTCTTCAGAGCCTGCAGGCGCCGGAGTCCCGCAATCGGGCCCCCGGCACTGCACACCCTTCGCTGTCTCTCGCACAAGCAATCCTCTCGACTGCTTTCCGCGAGAACCTTTAGCTCACGTACTTCAGCAATTCGTCCATCATTCCCGGCTCATCGTTGAAGAATGCATCTGTTACCTTAAGAACACCCCGGTAGAACCTCGTTGTCACCATAGCGCTGGCGCGGTCTCGAAAATCACCGAACCAGGAAGCGATATGCTCATCAAAGAATGCCCGTTGGTCGGAAAGCGTCCGAGCGGCCGCCGCAACATCCCCGTCCCGCAGATACGTTGCAGCCCGGTCGCAAAGCTCGGCCTCTAACGCCGCGATGAAAGAGAGGTGATCCTCGGGCAAGTCGAGCCCCTCGCGCACCTTGAGGCGAGCCTGTTTGAGCGCGCGGTACACCTCCCCGCGCGGCTGCCCCATAAGCGAGCCGCCGTCGTAGCGGTAAAGCGACTCGAAGGGTTGCGCCGTCTTCCCCTCCGCCGTGGTCACGCCATAAAACGCGCCCGTGAAATCGGCGGCCAGAGCCTGGCGGGTGCCCGTATGGCGCAGGCGCAGTGCTCGGTACAAATCGTTGTAGCCCTCGGCGTAGGACGACTGGTCATCTTCCGCCAAAGCCCGCAGATCCTGAGCGGCCAGCGCCTCGATCTGCTCCTCACTCAACGGAGCGAAGTACCATTGGGCGATCTGGCGGTAGAAATCAGCTCTGGAGCCAAGCAGCGAGACAGCTTCTTCGGTGTTCACAATGCGCTCCTTCCAACAACGGGCGGCCCCGGACGAGGCCGCCTGACAGACCTCTAGAGATTCAGCATGACGCTGGGAACGGTATGGGCGAACAGATCCAGGTAGCCCGTGGCGCACACCCACATGAGCACGCGAATCGAAACCCCGCCCACGAAAGCGCAGATCAGGCCGATGGCGTCTACGGGCAAAGCCGGAACCGCACGTCCGACAAGGCGCACCAGACCGGCACCCAGGGTTCCGACGATGCCGCAGAGCACAACTCCTCCCCAAAACACAGCGCCATGGGCCATGGCCGCATCGAAGCCGAGGGCTCCCGCATAGGCCACCACTGCCACGGCGGAGACGGTCGTGCACACCATGAGGGCTACGGGCATGCGGCCGCGCAGCTCCTCTTTTCCATCGCCTAAGCGCGAAGCGATGATGTCATAGGCAAACGCGCCGCAAGCAAGCGACGTGCCAAAGTAGGCCAAGGGCAACGATTCGTGCATCCAGGTCGGTTGGGCCTCAATAACGTAGCCATGGCCGCAGAAATAGCCGAGGGCCAAACCCAAAATGCCGCCGACAAGCGCGAGAACCTTGGCTGCCGCAGCGTTGCGAACTCGCTTGACCACAATCGCATAGGCCGCGGCGGCGACGAACGTCAGGCCCAGAAGCATCAGCTCAATGGAGATGCCCGAGAACGAGAAGATGTTCGTGAGCGCGGCGAAGGCGTTCTGAGGCGACGCCAGATGCAGCATGGAGAGGCATCCGCCGACGACGATGAGCACAAGCGCCGTCACCGTTGCGGCAAAGCGCGTTTTACCCTTGCCCCCGACAAGCTCGGAAAGGGCGACGAAGGCGAAAAGGGATCCTCCCGTCCCCGCGATGAGCGAGAACAGGACGAGGGGCCATTGGATATCCACCTAGATCAGCTCCTTCCAACTGGCGAACTTCGGGGACAGGATGTAGCGGGTGAGCGGCTTGGCGTTGCCGGGGTCGGGAAGAGCGTGAATGCACTCTTCGGGGTACTTCGCCATTTCCCGGCAAACGTCGCTGTCGGGATCGTCGTAATCGCCAAAGAAGCGGGCGCCGCAGTTGCAATTGTGCACGCAGGCGGGCACATCGCTGCCATCGGCGGTGATCTGCGAGCACAGCGTGCACTTCTGGGCCACGCCGTGCTCCTCGTCCATCTGACGCACGCCATAGGGGCAGCCGTACAGACAGTACTGGCAGCCAATGCACTTGTCCTTGTCGATAAGCACATAGCCCGTCTCGGGATCACGGTAGCTCGCGCCCGTGGGACACACTGCCACGCACTGAGGGTTCTCGCACTGCTGGCACTGCGAGGGCAGCCAGTACTTCTCGACATCGGGGAAAGTGCCAGTCGGGCCGATGGCTATCACCTTGTTGTAGAACGACCCGAGCGGCAGACGGTTTTCAAGCTTGCAGGCCACGATGCAGCTGTCGCAGCCCGTGCAGCGGTCGAGGTTGATGAGCAGTCCCTTCGCCATTTAGAACACCTCCTCGGTGACAGGCTCGTTCTGCAGCGTCGGCATGAACGGCTCGAATTCCTTGCTCTCCACCCAGATGCGCTCCGGGCGATCGCACTTCTCGATTTTCACCGTGAACGCGCGATAGCTGTTCGTGGCGAAACAAGGGTTCTGGAATGAGTCTGCGGACATGATGTTGTAGCCGCACTCCTCGATGCCCGGCGTGATGGTCTCCTGGGTGGAGTCGTAACACTCCGGATTCCAGAAGCGCTCGGTAATGAGCACGCCGGGGGCAATTCCCTGGGTAAGATAGGCACGGGCATGGGAGCTGCCGCGGCGCGAGGTTATCTTGACCCAGTCCAGATGCTCGATGCCGTACTCGGCAGCGGTCTGGGGATTGATGCGCAGCTCGGGCGCGGGCATAAGCTCGCGAATAAAAGGAGCGTGGCGCATCGTGCCGTGATGGAAATGCGGGAGGCGGCCGGTGGTGATGACGAGCGGGTATTCCGCGTCATTCAGCGGGCTTTCAGTCGGCTCGTGGAACGTGCAGATAGGGTCGTAATCGTCACAAGAGGGCTGCTCATAGGGGTACATGTAGGGGAAGCCCGTGCGCGCCAGGCGGATCATCGCCTCGCTGTAGACGTCGACCTTGCGGGAGATAGTGGCAAACCCACGGGGCAGCCCGTCGGAGACCACGCCCTCGTACTGCTTATACACCAGATACTCCTCTACCGGCGTCTCGGTGTAGCGATGGTCGATGTCGTCGAGCATCTCCTGCCAGCTTTCGCGCCCCATGTCCTCGGCCCAGAATTGACGCGCCGCTTCGATCGACTCGAAGAAGGGCTGCTTGTAGGCATCGGGGTCGAACACATTATCCTCGCCGAGCTTCTCAACGGCCGCCTTCGCCACCTGGTAGGGGGAGACGAACGGATTCACGGTCTCGCCGAGGTGGGTTACTTGGCAGCGGGCGTAATGGCGGTTGAAGTGTGTGGCCGGTGCCTCGTAGCTATCGTATTCCAGCCATTCGGTCGTAGGGAGGAACAAGTCCACGCTCTGAACGGTGAACGAGGTCATCATCGGATACTGCTGGATGATGAAGTCCTGCTGGTCGTAGGCCTTCTTCCATTCGAGGGCCGGCCCCATAACGGCGTACTTGTTGCCGGACATCTCGTACATGACGCGCGGGCGATAGGGCTCGCCGGTGGTGATGCCCTCTCGCAGCTCGCGAGGAGCGCAGGTCTGCCACTGGTGGATGCCCTTGTGGGCGTTGGCCCCCATGGTGTCGCAGCGTGATTGGAAGAAGTAGCGGCGCATCTCCTCACCGTCGCGGCCCTTGGCGTCCCAGCCGGCTACGATATCGTCGAGCAGACGATCGTTCTCGCCCTTGGTGAGACCGGTCGTCCAGCCTAATCCGTAGCGCTCGAAGCTCGTGGAGAAAACGCCGGTGCGCACCGTGGGTCGGTCGGGCGTAAGGCTCGCCGGACCGTGGTTCTGGAAGGCGGAGAGTGGCGTTTCGACGAACCCGAGCAAGGAATCGATGGCCAGAGCACCCAGGGGGGCCGTGGAGGAATTCTCCTGGTGATCGGAGAACACGCCGTTGCTGATTCCGCCGAAATCGGCGTTTATGTACAGCTCTATGGCCTCTTGGATCTTCTCGGGTTTCAGCCAGCAGGTCTCGGCCGCCGCTTCCAGCGTCCACGGTTCGGCCTCTTCCCAATAGATCTGGCCGGCCGTCTTAGCCTCTTTTCCGTTCACCGTCGCCGTAGCGAAAACGACCGGATCGACCGGGCTGTCGCCTGGGGCCGTGAAGGGAAAGGGCTGGATGGTGTTCGTGCGCGCATCGAAGCAAACGTAGGCTGGCGTATCGTAGACATCGTCCGGATCGGCGGCCGGATTCACGTAGTCGGGCCAAACCTCCTCGGCCCGGTAGGCCAGGCGCGTGTCGGGGTTGATGAGGAACGGCAAATTGGTCCAATACTTCACGAAGGGCTCGTCGTAGGCCTTCTGGTCGATGATGTAGCGGATCCACGAGAGCATGAGGGCGCAATCGGAGCCGGGGCGCACCGGCAGCCAGACATCGGCCTTGGCGGCCTCGGCCGTCAGATAAGGATCGACCACAACGGATTTCACCCCGAGATTAGAGCGCGCATCTACCAGGCCATGACCGCCATGGGCCGCCTTGGAGGAGTGGGGCTGGCTTCCCCACAGCACGAATACGCGCTCGGTGTCGTCGCGCCGCTTGCCATCAAGCTCGGCGTTGTCCACAACGCCCACCCAGCGATCGACATTGTCCATATCTACGCAGCAGTTGAACCCAACCGACGTCGTGGAAACGAAATCTCGGGGCATAGCACACTGACAGGCACCAGAGGCCAGGGAGTTGCAGCCTCCGAACGTGTAGTCGAGACCCCACGTCTCCCATTCGATATAGGCACCGCCACCCCCGCGAGCACTCCAGTAGGAGTACGGGCCGTACTTTTCGACAGCCGTTGCAATCTGCTCGCCCGCAAGGTCGGTGGCCTCGTCCCAGGAAATCGCCTCCCACTGGTTCTGGCCCCGATCGCCCACCCTCTTCATGGGATGCAACACATGGCGCGGGCTGTAGACCGTCTGAATTTGGGAGAGGCACTTCAGGCACACACCGCCCTTGTTGAGCGGGCCGTCGGGGTCTCCTTCGATCTTCACCACCACACCGTCTTCGGTGTACACGCAAACGGGGCAGCAGTTGGTACAGCCATGGCACGCCGTCTTGTGCTTCTCGCGCTTGGGGATACTGTCGGCAAAGGCCTGATCAACCTCGTCGAGCAGGACAGGCGCGCCAGCGACGCCCAGAGCCGCCGTAGCGGTCGCGGCGGCTTTCATGAAGCCACGCCGCGTGATCGCCATATTCGTCATCGTTTCTCCTCTCGCTTTCTCTCTTCCGGTCATTTACCAAGTTCTAAACGGCCAGCGCGGGCCGCAATTGCTTCGCAAGCGCACTCCCCTTCCCTGTCGCCTTCCATCCCTTATCCCATACCAGGCCGCCGGAGCGTTCCAGCATGTCCACGAAATAGCTCGGCTGCAGCGGCTGGCCCGACGCGCCGATAAGAGCCCCGGCGTCGGTTTGGTGGACGAGCGCCTCGATGGCCTTGAACGTTTGGGGCTCACCGCAGAAATCGATAATGTCCAGATAGGTGCTAAGGCGGCCGGGCGCCTTGTCGAACAGGTCACGCAAACGACGTTCGGGAGCCATGCGCTCCAAGACCTCACGTCCCGCATCGGAAGCTTCGAGGGCAAAACCCTCGACAAGATCGTCGGCTTCATCGTCCGTTAAATTCGCCCTGCGCTCCTCCGTGATCTCATCGCCTTGTGCATCCACCTCGTACCAATGGATGCCTCCGTTGTCCACAACATTCGCGATAAGCCGGAAGGGCGTCTGCGCCGTAAGTGAGAACCCCGAGCAGTCGGCCACCATGGCTTCGACATCTCCCAAGAGACGGCGCACTTCGCAGAACTCGATAATCTGGAGATAGATCTCCCGATGCAGAGGATTGCGCGCCATAAGGTCGAGCAGTGCCTGGACATTCCCTGACACCGCCACCGCTTCAGATTGCTCGGATTCGGGCGTGACGAACAATTCCGGTGCGTCTTCCATGATGGTCTCCTTGCTCTTGTGCCGCCCAACTGGGCGCAACCATGCAACGAGACCACCTTACGATGGGATTAGCCTTGCTTACCATTCATCAAAACGCAGGGTTTTCAGTGATTCTGACCTAAGCAATTCCGCTTATTTTTTTCTATTCTCCCTGATCAGACATTAAACGCTGCACAAACGGGTCAAATGAGAGCTAGGTGGCGACACCTTGCCCCTTATAATAGACCCATGGTAAAAAGGCCCGAGAGAGAAGGGGCAATGAAGCTGCTTGAAGAAGGGGTGTTCCCTGTAAGGTTTTTGGGATTCGGCTTCTTTTGGGCCTGGCTGTTCATCGCCGGCCTTTCTCCCTCGCCTCTGTTCGGCAGCCCCCTTTGCGTGGGCGGCATCCCCTTTGAGCTCTTCGAGCTTCTCATGCGCTGCGCTATGCTCGCCATCTCGCTGACGCTCTCATGCGTTATCGCCACCGATCGCGGTAAGTACTGCTTCCTTGCCCTAGGAGCCGTCGCGGGCATCGCCGTTACCCCCCTCCTCCTTTGGGGCGGAAGTGAGGAGGCCCACAGCGTCGCTGCTTTGCTGACTGCCATGACCGAGGTGTCACTCTTTTTAATGTGGCTCAGTTTTTTCGGCGCCATGAGACTCGGCGACACCCTCACCTTGCTGGTCATATCCTACGGCGTGGGCGCGCTTCTGTTTCTTGTCGCTCTGATGGGCGGTGAGCGAACCCTCTTGGGCGCCAGCATCGTCTTCCCCCTGCTGTCTGCCGCCGCGCTCGTTTTCTCGAGTCGTCTCATTTCACGGCGAGGAGGCACTGCTCTTTTCGACAACGAAAGTACCGAGCCACTGAAGGATGAGGCTCTGTCCGAGGAAACATCCATCCGCAACGTCACCAAGAGCATCCCCGCTCTTAAGATGACGCTGGCGCTCGTCTGCTACTCCCTCGCCTTCTCGCTGCTTGCGGCCATGGCATTCTCCAGCAGCTTCGCACTGCCAGCCAGCTATCTTGCGGAACCTGTCTGCATTGTGGTGCTAGCAGGCGTCTACATCCTGTATGCCCAATTCGCGAAGGACGCCGCTAAGCCCTATGTGCTCTATCGGGCCGTCGCCCCCTCCATGGGCCTGGGCTTTGCGCTTCTGGCCATCTCGGGGGGAGAGTCCATCGCGGGCGAGGGGATGGTGATGATAGGCTATCTTCTGTTCGAGGTACTTGCCCTGAACGACTACTGCAACATTGTCAAGGCAAACGACGCGTCACTCTTCCGAACCATGGCGATAGGAAGGCTCGCCATTTCCGTGGGGATGCTCGCCGGCTGGACCGCAGGCTTTTTCTCTGGGAGCGTCTCCGTTGCTGCCTTGGCTGTTTTTGGCATGACTATCGTATTGATCACTGCAACTCTCGTGTTTACTGATCGCGATCGCGTGCCCTTGGTTTCCATCGCGGACGACCGCGCCATCAGCGAGGATCGCGACTTGCGGCTCGACAAAAGCACTGCCTTGGCATCCTTCGCAGCTGAGTGCAAGCTGTCGAAGCGAGAGACCGAAGTGTTCGACTACCTCATCGCCGGCAGAACGACCTCCTACGTTGCAGAGAGGCTTTTTGTTGCCGAGTCCACCGTACGGGCACACGTCTACAATATCTATCAGAAGGCGGATGTCCATTCACGGATGGAACTCATGGACGCCTTCGACGCCTTCTGGGCGAAGCATAGCTAAGACTTTGCCCCCGCACTTAGACAAGCAGCCCCCGCACGGCACCGATGCGCTGGCGGATGCCCTCGCGCAGGTAGTCGAGGCGCCAGCGGCACAGATCCCCTTCGGCTAGAATCTCGCAGGCCTCGTCAGCAAAGCCTTCCAGTTTCCCCGCATCGAACCAGCCCAGTTCCGCCGCGTACATGAGCTGGCGATTCGGCATATCGCTGAACGGGTGTGACGAGAACGCGTAGTCGCCCCGAGCGACAGCACCTTCGTCCTTGTCGCACCACAGGCTGTTTCCCGTGTCGAAGATCGGCGCAAACCGCCAACGAAGATCATCGATGTTCCGCACAAGCCCGAAGTTGCGCAGATGGCGATCGGTGTTGGCCATGACGCTATCGCACACGATCATTTTCGCAAGCTGCGTTTCAGCGGTTTTCAACGGAATGCCCCGGTTTACGCAAGCGCGTACCACGGTGTCATAAGGCGTCTCGCCCTTTCTGCGGCGTTCGGCTTCCAGAACCAAGCTCATGGGCACGTACTCCTCATGCGGCGACAGGAAACAGGGGCACGCACTCACCACGCCCAAGGCCTCCGTACGCTGAACCTCGTAGGGAACGTAATCGCCCGGAGCGAGGAGGCGGCCATGGAGAGCGGTCGCCACGGCCTCGTTGTAAACCTGCTGGTCAGTCCAGGGGATATGGCCCTTCAGCAGAATTCGCTCACTCCCCCGGCAGAGCCACCGCTTCGGAAGAACGCCCTCGGACGTGTTGTCCGGCGACGAGAGCCCCACCTCGGCCAGCCACTCGTCCCAATCGCCCTCAGCGCCCCCGAAATCGTTCTGAAAGTAGTTGACGTCCTCCCAGCGCAGAGCATGATCGGCGGGGCGAATCCAATATTGGTCAGAAAGCGAAAGCCCCAGATTGCGGAAGGGAATCTGGGAGGGCTCCTCGAGGCCGAGACTGCGCAGCTTCTCATCCATTCCCGCACGGGAACCAGGAATGCTGCGATGCTGCCACCACGTCTTGAGGCCGGACGCCTTTCCTCGCCCCTCTCGCGTCACCGTTCCCAACGGGGCGCGTTCGGCATCGACGACCTCACCTGGAGCGAACGAGTCCGTTTCGCGACGATAGGTGAATGTCATCACCTCGTAGGGACCGTTCATCAGGAGATACGTCTCCCCGTGCCAAGGACGACCTTTTCTTGGCGGCGTCTTTTTGGCAGCCTCCACCGAACGTGCGCTTACCCGCCAGCCGGTATTCGTTTTTTCGCCGTCAAGCGCGCCGCTCTTGATGCGATTATGCACCGTCTGCACGGAAACGCCCAGCTCGGAAGCTGCCTCGCGAATGCTGATTCCATCCACCATTCCAACCCACCTTTCAGCTTTACACATTATAAAAGTTGAAAAGCGAAGGTGTAAAGGTTGAATAATGGAAGTGTAATTGTTTAATCAGTTGTGCCGTCGATGAGTTTGAGGCCGATGACGCAACCGACGAGGCCGGCGATGAGCAGGATGCGGGCGAGGTTCGCGGGCTCCGAACCCGTGACCATGCCGTATATGACCGTGAGGGCCGCGCCGATGCCCACCCACACGGCATAGGCAGTGCCCGTTGGCAGCGTCTTCACAGCGAAGGAAAGCCCCAGCATAGAAAGCACCAGGGCCACGACGAACACGATGGTGGGGCCGATGTGGGTGAAGCCCTCCGACTTCCCCAAGGCAACGGCCCACACCGATTCCATGCACCCCGATGCAATGAGCACGAGCCAACTCATTATTCGTCGATCACCATGGTCGGGTTGTCGCGAGCGATGATCTGCTTGGCGAAGATGTCGGCGCCCAGGTACTGTTGCACCATGGCGGCCAGCTGATCGGTGGCAGCCGCCAGATCGTCGGCGCGGGCCGGATCCACGGACTCGATGATGAGAAAGGCCTTCTTCGAGTCGTCGGTCAGGGCCGTGCGCTCGCCGTCGCGCCAGTTCCAGCAGCGGCAGATGGCGCCGGCGTCGTCGCGGTAGCACAGCTCGCCCTCCAGCGTGGGGGCGTTCTCCTCCTCGCCGAGCGGACGAAACGCATCGCCGCCCTCGGTGATGCCGAGGCGGATATCGCCGTCCATGGCATCGATGTCCTCGCCGCCCACGGGCAGTGCGTGGGTGAGCGACACCGTGTTGTAGATGTCCACCGACGGCGTGATGGACCCCACGGGATTGCCCTTCAGCACGCGCTTGAGCAGGTTCTCGATGGAGCAGCGCGCACCCTTCTTCGTCTTGAATTTCTGATAGGCCTCGCGCCAAACAGCTACGACCTCGTTCTGCGAGATGGTGTTGCTCTCCAGATGCTGATCGGCCTTGCCGTTGGCCTCGGCGAGGGCACGCGCAATGGCGGCGGCATCCGCGGGCGCCACCTCGGCAGTCGGCTTCATGTTGTGGGCCACCACAATGCCGATCTGGGCCTCGGGAAACAGCTCCCAGAACGACTCTTCCGTCACGAACTGCTTCATAGGTCTTCCTTTCTTCTCGCGCCGCCGGACGTGTCATCTTGAGCGAAGGCCGAAGGCCGTAGTCGAAAGATCTCCGCACGAACGCCCAAGGCGGCCTAAACAAAAAGCGCCCGCGGGGCGAACATCTTCAAAGGCCTAACGATGTCCGCGCTGCGAGCGCTTCGCGCCTACCCGGCGGCAGGCTATGTACTTCAAGCTGGCTCTATGATAGCACGAGCAACGACAGCTTCTTCAGCGAAGTGTCCCTATTCATTCCCGTCCTTGCCAATGACGCATCGAGACCTATCATGATTCCTCTCCTTCCAAACTATTGCCCCGAAGATAAGAGGAATCCTACGCCCGCCGCCTTCCAAATCCCATATCTGAGATATTGCCAAGTTATTGCGATTTCTCAATATCTCGCCTCAGCCCTGCAGTCTGAACTCCGAAAGCAGCTTGTCGCGGTAGGCGGCATCCTCAGAGACGCGTTTGGCGTCGTCGAGGCGCCCCGCGTCAATAAGACGGCCAATGAGGGTTCCTAGGCGATCCATGCCCTGCTCGATGCCCTGTTCAAGAGCTTCCTCTCTGGCCCGGCGGCAGCGCATCTCAGTTTCCTGCTCGTAGGTCAGCACGCGATTCACCCACTCTCGATCCTTGTTGAACGTATCAACCAGAGCGTCGATCTCTTCCGACAACGGCCCCAAAGCCTCCCCGGTCTGGAGGTATCGTAGCACATCCCGCAAGCCGGGATCAGCAGCCGTCTCCCACGCTGTAGCTGGCCCCATCGGACTCGTTCCCCATTCGCAAAAAGCGGCCCCGAGAAATTCGGGGCCGCTCGTGCGGAGGGGAGGGATTCCGCGAGGATGGCTTAAATGCCGGCCACGGCGTTCTTGGCGGCCAGGCGTCCGTAGCACAGGGCGCCGGCGTGGTTCATGCCCATGGTCGTGTTCGGGTAGATGTGCCAGAAGCGGCTACCCATGATCGTACCGCCGACATACAGACCGGGAATGGGCCGATTGTCCATGTCCACCGCGTGCATGTTGTAGTCGCAGCACACGCTGCCATAGAACGTCTGGTAGCCCAGCGTCGGCATCTTCGCCGCGTAGAACGGCGGCTGCTTCACCGGCGCCATACGGTCGGCGCGCTTGCCGAAGTCCTCGTCAACGCCCTTCTCGCACAGCTCGTTGTAGCGGTCAATCGTGGCCTTCAGCGTATCGGCGGGCACTTCCATGGCGGCGGCAAGCTCTTCAATGGTGTCGCAGATGCACGGCGTCATCATCTCCACCTCGCTGCGGGTGATCATGCCGATGGGATCAAGGAACAGGCCCATGGGAATGTCGTCGAAGTTGTCCACCACTTGCCAGTAGCAGCGATGGCCGACGGGCATGTGCGAGATCTGATCCGGGTAGTTGTCGTCGAAGACCTGCCAGATGCAGCGGCCGTTCACGCGCGTGACCTTCTCACCCAGCACCTCGCCGGTCACGTCTTCGTTCATGAAGCGCTCACCGGAGCCGTCCACGAAGAGCATCGGATCGCAGCCGAGGGATCCGCCGTAATGGTCGTTGGGGAATGCGTGGCAATAATCGGTACGCGCCCCGACCCAATGGGCCATCTGCAGGCCCTCGCCGATGTTGGTGACATCACCCTTGGCGTCGGTGTCGGGCCAGCCGAGCCATTCGCCGTCCTCCAACACGCGCGGCATGTAATACTGGATCATCTGCTGGTTTCCGCCGTAGTCACCTGTGGCCAGGATGACGCCCTTGGAAGCGTTCACCTTGTACAGGTTGTCGTCGATATCAGCGTAGATGACACCGGTCACACGCCCCGTGTCGTCCTGCACGAGACGCCGCGCCCAGCAGGCGTAGTTGACTCGCGCGCCTTCTTCCACCATCTTGGCCACGGCCTCGCCCACCTTGGCGTGAGTGGGCTCCACCTGCACGACCCCGGCGGACATCGGGTAGCGCTCGTCGGCAAAATCCCAGTTGGGGTTCAGCGGCTTGTTGAAGGGCACCACATAGGGCTCCCCCGCACGCACGGCTTCCATGCGCTCTTCGCTCACGTCATCGAAGTAGCGACCCACAATGGCGGCCAGGCCGGCCGTGCAGTTGTTGATGAGCGCATAGGCGTCCAGCTCGGTTTCGCCCACGGTCTCGTTTGGGTTCACGATGGTGTGGGGGCAGGCCGAAAGGTACCAATCGAAGTCCTCGCCGCAATGGTGCAGCAGGTAGGACCACATGCGGCGGTCGACACGCTCGCGGTGATCGCTCATCACGCGATCCACCAGAGCATCAATCTCCTCTTCCGACACCTCGTAACCGGCATCCTTCTGAGCCTGGGCGTTGATGGCGTGGAACTGATGCGAGTGCACGTGGTGGGTATCGCCCTTCTCGATGACGAACACGTCGGCACCCTCTTCCATGGCCTCGCGGGCCGCAGACAGGCCCGTCAGCCCGAAACCGACCACAACGATCTCCGCATCGAACTCCTCGACGATGGCATCATCGGGAATGGGCTCCGGATCGGCCAAGAACGAAGGGGTGAACTTTCCGTTCTCGTCGAAGGTGCCCCATTCGCTCTCCCCACCCGTTCCCGTGGCGGCAAGATCGTCGGCGATCGTCTCGGTACCGCCCTGCGGCGCGCAGCCGGCCAGGGCCCCGGCAGCCAGGGCCGCGGCCCCACTCACAGCTGCACCCTTGAGGAAGTCGCGGCGATCGATGCCCGCACCTCCAACAACCTTTCTCGCTTGCTCTTGATTCTCCATGTTCCGTCCCTCCTTGATCGGCGGATACCCCGCTTTCTGCGGGCACCTCGCACCATGGCTCTCAAAGCCTCAAAATACAATCAACAAGGTGGGTAAATAAAAGCTTCTTCGCCTCAACAAATTGTTGAGACAACTGTGAACTGGGGAAACATCTAATGCTCTTCACCAAGTTCCGTATGGTCGATAAGGCTAAGCAGCTCTTCTTGGGACGCGATTCCCAGTTTGTGGTAGATGTTGCGCGCATGGGTGCGCACCGTGGTCTCAGAGATGTAAAGGCTCTCGGCAATGTAGGCGTAGCCGTGGCCGCGCCCGAGGAGTGCGAGCAGCTCAGTCTCTCGCGGAGTGAGGCCGTGTGCGGCAGCCAGCTTGTTGCAGCGGGACTGGATGAACGCTTCGAAGAAGTCGCGTGCTTGGGTGGTGGAAGCGCGATCTTCCGCACCGCCCCACGCGAGAAAGAGGATGACCGCACCCATGTAGAGAATGAACATTACCACCGTCACGACATTTCCGCCTTGACCGAGCGCCTCAAAAGTGAAGGCTCCGAGAATGGAAAGCGCCGCCACCAAAGCAAGGCTAGCACCGAAGACCACCTCAACGGAAAACCCGTTGGTGCGCGAGCCGAGGAGCAGCAGTGCCCAGGTGCAGAACACCATGCAAATCGAACCGCCGTTTTGAAGATTCGAGACAAGCAGGTTCCAATAAGGCAGCGTCACCTCTTCCAAGGAAGGCGTTATTAGGAAGATAGCGGCCGTAATGGGCATGACAACCCAAAAGAGCTTCCGTGCCTGATCGTAGGAAGTAATGCGAGAAGTGGCGAAACCGATAAGCCCCATGGCAACAAGAGGACCCACGGAAGGGAGTCCCGCGGGTCCGCCGCCCTGCACCGAACTTCCAGCCAGGGGAAACGCCTGCATCCAAAGCGAGCCGAGAAGAAAGGAACAAATGCCCAAGCCGCACAAAGGGCCCCAGGCAGTTTTCGCAAGCGAGGCGAAGCGGGCGCGCACGCCCCCCTCGCGAGCGACATCGGCCGTCGGCCGGTCGAGACCCTGGATGCGCAAAAGTTCGTACAGGGCAAAGGGCAGCGAGAAGCACAGGGCTGCCACGTAGCACCCATCGACCACCGCCGCGTTCGGAACGAAGCTCATGACCAGAGAGAAGAAGACGCTGCAGAGCAACGCAAGGGATCCACGGCGCAGGGCCTCAATGAAATGATAGGCCGCATAAATCCTCGTCCACACAAGGGCCAGAAACAAGCACCCGGCACCGAAGAGAATGCCAGATAGAGAAGGTGCGGCCGCATAGCCAAGCGCTCCGAGAAAACGCAGGATCGCCCCCACTAAAGCGATCCCGAAGCCCAACACCAATACAAGCAGGGACATGAAGCGATCGGAAAGACGCGAGACTCTTCCGCGCTGCAGGGCGAGCCCCGCCGCAGCAGCGAGCACTCCGGCGCAAGCAATGCCGAGCGAAGAGCCGAAGAAGAACTCCCCCGCCGATTCGCCCGGGTGCCCGATCATGCCGACATAAACGGCGAAGAGCAGCCCAAATCCTCCTGCGCTGTAAAGACGCCTCCCCTCCATTGCAGCCCCGACCTACCCGATGCCGCCGTAGAAGATGCCGAGGACGATGACGAGCGCGGTGATGATGACGAAGACGTAGCGGGTCATGAAATCGAACCAGCGGCCGAGCGGCTTTTTGCGGCCCGTCTCCGCCTGCTTCTTAGCGAAGCCGCGAGGGCATACCCAGAAGAACATGACGGCCGCCAGAAACGCGCCGACGGGAATAACGTAGATGGAAATGACATCCATCCAGTCGCTCACCGAGCTGCCGTTCTCCAGGAACAAGCCCACGGCCACGGCGAGCACGGCCACGATACCCACCGACACCGCGCGCGACAGCCCCAGCTGGGCCTGCAGCGCCTCCACCGGCGCCTCGAACAGGTTCAAAAGGCTCGTGATGGCAGCGAACACCACCGCCGCGAACAAGATGACAGCGAAAATGTTACCGAAGGGCATCTCCTGGAAGACCTGGGCCAGCGTGATGAACAGAAGCGGCGGCCCGGAAGACACGTCCAGCCCAAAGGCGAACACCGCCGGCACCACAACGCAGGCGGCCACAAGCCCGGCGATGGTATCGAAAATGGCGACGTTCTTGGCGGCGTCCATCACGTCCACATCTCGCTTGAGGTAACTACCGTAGACGAGCGTGCCGCACCCGGCAAGCGATAGGCTGAAGAATGCCTGGCCCAGAGCGTACACCCAGGTAGTGGGGTTCAGCAACGCCTCCCAGCGGGGCACGAGCAGATACTCGTAGCCAACTGCCGCACCGGGCAGTGTGGCCACGCGGATGGCGATGATGACGAACAGCACGAAGAACGTGGGCATGAGCACCTTGTTCACGCGCTCGATACCCCGGGAGATGCCCAGAATCATAATGCCGAAGGTGAGCGCCAGGCCCAGCAGGTGGAAGCCCACGTTGCCGAAGTCCGACGCGATGGCCCCGAAAAAGGCCCCCATGTCGGTCTGCGCCATAAGCTCGCCGTCGAGCGAGGCCACGAAGTAGTTGCACGCCCAACCGAGCACTACGGCGTACCCGATGGCGATGGCGAGCGATCCCAAGGTGGGAACGAGGCCGATGATCTTACCGATGCGCTCGCCGTGCCGCACACCGCGCATCTCCATGGCGCGGCCGAATGCGCCCATGGGGCCAGCGCCCATAGCCCGACCGAAGGACATTTCTCCAATCACGCCCGTAAAGCCCAGCAGCGCCACGAAAATGAGGTACGGGATGAGGAAGGCCGCGCCGCCCAGCTGAGCCACGCGATAGGGAAACAGCCAAATGTTGGCCATGCCCACGGCGCTGCCAACGCAGGCGAGGATGAAGCCGGTATGCGTGGCCCAGGTATCGCGGCGCCCACGGCCCGAGCCACCCGATGCGCCCGGCGCTCCCGCACCCGTCTCCTCACCGACCTCGATGGCCCGCGCTTCCTCCGCAACGATGTTGTCGTCTCTTGTCGTCACAGCGTCCTCCTTGAATTTCCGTGCCTTCCATCATAGCGAAAGGCGCGGCACGAACAAGCAGGTTCTGGCCAGAGGGACAAATCTCGCACGCGCTCCTCCTCTTTTCGTGCAGGATTTTGCGATTAAGAGAGTCCCCCGAGCGCCATTTGTGCAGGATTTTGCGATCAGGAGAGCTTTGAATCGCCAGCCAGCCCTCGGCGGCTCTCTCTATCGCAAAATCCTGCACAAATTCAAGGCCTCGCGCATCCAGCAAAAAAGGAAGTTCGAGGCCAGAGCAGCGCATAGTCCTGCACCCGCTCGAGCTCTCGCTCGCCGCATCACGAAAGGTGCCTGCCGCGTACGGAAGGCAGGCGCACAACCTAGAAAGGCGAAGAGGGAGGGAGGGCAGCCGACTCGTGCAGCGTCGGCTTAGAAAGGAAAATGCTGCTGGTGGAATTTGCTTACCTGGCGTCGCAACTTTCGATGGGCATCCGCATGAGCAGCCCTGCGCTTCCGACGTTTCTTTCCCGCACGGCCGGATACCCTATCGAGAAGAGCCGTGCATTCCGTCACATTCTGAAACTGGGAATTCGTCATCGTAGCTGTCTCGATGCCGTCAACCATAAGTCCATCCCGCTTGCGAGAATCGCGATCCTGCTGATCGGCGCTCGCATGGGCAGTACGCCCATTGTATTCAATGCCGAAATGCGCCTTGGGCCAGTAAAAATCGAGCACAACCCAATCGGTACGAGCAACCCGGCGCGCCTCCTCCGACAAGGCAACGGGGGCGTTGATGAGCGCTTCGGCAATACCGAGACCCCCGTAAACCTCCGCCGTAAACGCAATGGCGGCAAGCTCGGTTTCCATCACGGATCCCGATTTTGCCCGCACCTGCTTTGCAACCGCTCTCGCGAGCTTTGCACCCTTTGCACCATTCAGACGCGCTGCGTAGGCCATCAGGCGGTTCGGCGTGGTAAGAGGACGACGCACCAGCGGAACACTCTTTTGCGTTGATCGCGGATAGCACCCACAGAGCTCATAGCCAAGGGCAAGCAACTCACCGAAAGAAAGGCAGGAGGCCATTTGAACGAACACAAGCTCTGGCGAACAGACGAATAACCCCTCAGCGATGCGCACGAAAGACCCTCTTGGATAATTCAGGAGGCTGCGATGACGCTCAGCAAGCATCGAACTTTTCGTACCCTCTTTACCATCATGCAGGATATGCCATGGTTTCGCGCCAAGTCCGTCAGTGCAGTCTTTGAGGCAAAAGCGCAGTTCGGGCATCTCAGGCAGCTCGTCAAAAAGACCATGGATGTCGCATTCCCTTATAGCGCAATCTCGCAGCACCGCTGAAGTCTGATAGATGTTCGAAGGGAACAGATTGGCGTCCGCCACTTTCCCTGTACTGTGAAACTCCTGCAACGTGAGAGGGCGCAGGATAGACCATGCGCGCCAGAAGCGTAAGGCCGTGATATGGCTGAGGTATACTTTCATTGAGCGAACTTTAGCGTAATGCGGTTAATACTATCATCGCTTTTGAGAAACCTTACGAATCTCCCATTCATGATTGTTGCCCTCACCCTTAAAAAGCGTGGTGCCAAGCAGGGCAAGTCGTCACGGCAGCCCCGACGAGCAAGGCCGCTATGGCAGCCCAGGTAAGCAAATTCGTTTTTGGCTTATTACGGATATCCTTTGTATACCGCGGCCCAATGACTTGCCACGTCAACCGTTGGGGCTCTTTTGTGCAGGATTTTGCGATAGGGAGAGCATCGGCGCGCCATTTGTGCAGGATTTTGCGATAGGGAGAGCCTGCAGCGACTGAAAGGGCGTGCATGGCTCTCCTAATCGCAAAATCCTGCATACTTTTGAGCAATGGCCGACATGGGGCAACAATGTCGGTGGCCAACTGCTAGGAATTCAGGAAACCGCTCGCTTCCATTTCGTCGAGCCATGCCGCCACCTCGTCGCGGGACTGGGTGGGAGTCCCGTTGAAATAATGACGCAACGCATCGGCGATGCCCTCAGCGGAAAGGCCCGTGAGGGCCAAAGCGAGAATGGAGCCGCCCATCTTATTCATGGCAAAGCACTTGCCGTCGGCATCGTACAGCGAGACGCCCTGGCCGCTTCTCGCCAGATAGGCCCCAGGAGCAAGGGTTCGCGTTTTCATGTCGCCCGTCCTTTCGGCAGCAGATAAAGCAGGACCGAGGACAGAAAGCTCTTGCGCCGATCACTACCAAGAAATAACGACAGTGTAACGGTGACTCCTTGTAAATAACCCCAGGTTAACAGCGATGCCGCGTTCTGTTGTCAAAGCGAAATCAATGAGCTATTCGCTTATAGAAGAACATAATCGAGCGAGCCTTATGATTCCGACGAGCAAAATCATTTTCGAAATCTCCCAAGTAAATGCCAGTTCGACCCCGCTTTGGCAAGAAGGGGAGACGATTGAGGGGCGAAAATGCCAGTTCGACCTCGCTTTGGTAAGAAACGGGACTGACACTCTTACCATTACGGGGTCGAACTGGCATTTACTGCATTGTTCTCGAAAACAGGGCCTGTCGGTCGCCTTCGCCTTACACACAGGCTTCCACTACGGCAGCGATGGCCTCGGCGTGCGCTTGTGCGGCGGCCGGATCAACTGCCTCCACCATCACGCGCACCACCGGCTCGGTGCCACTCGGGCGCAGAAGCACGCGGCCGTCCTCGCCGAGCGCCTCCTCAGCGGCGGCCACGGCAGCGGCCACCTCGGCGCTGCCCTCCACAGCATGCTTGTCGTTCACACGCACGTTAATCAGGGTCTGCGGCATCTTCTCCATGACCTGGATGGCCTCGCCCACGGGCTTGCCGGAACGGATGACCGCCGCCAAGAACTGGCAGGCCGTCATGAGGCCGTCGCCCGTGGAGTTGTGATCGAGCAGAATCATGTGGCCAGACTGCTCGCCACCGATGGAGTAGCCGTGCTCGCGCATAGCCTCCAGAACGTAGCGGTCGCCTACCTTGGTCTGCACCACGTTGATGCCCATCTCTTTCATGGCGCGCACGAAACCGAAGTTGCACATCACCGTGGACACAACCGTGTCACCGGCCAGCACGCCGCGCTCGCGCATATCGAGCGCGCAGACCGCTTCCACCATATCGCCGTCGATCTCGGTGCCATCGGGCGCCATGAGCATGACGCGATCGGCATCGCCATCATGCGCAATACCCACATCGGCACCCGTCTCGGCCATAAGCGCGCGCAGCGGCTCGAGATGAGTGGAGCCGCACTGCACGTTGATATCCATGCCGTCGAAATCATCGTTGATGACGATCACCTCGGCACCCAAGCGTCGCAGAGCCTCCGGGGACGTGAGCGAGGAAGCACCGTGGCCCGTATCCAAAGCGATGCGCAGGCCCTTGAAGGAAATGCCCTGATCCTCGATGGAACGAGCCGCATGGTCGATGTAAATGTCGCAAGCGTTTTCCAGCGGAATGACCACGCCCACCTCGGCACCAGCAGGCATCTTGATTTCGGAAGCCAGATAGCTCGTCGCATCGGCGGGAGCATCGGGCGCAGCGGCTTGAGCGGCGCTCCAGGCGGCCTCCTCGGCGGCAGCGACCTCGCCTTCCAAGCCACCGTTGACGATGAAGGCCTCAATCTCGTCTTCCACGGCGTCGGGCAGCTTGAAGCCCTGAGCATCGAAGAACTTGATGCCGTTGTACTCCGGCGGATTGTGAGAGGCGGAGATGACCGCGCCACCCGCCGCGCGCATCTCGCGCACGAGCAGGGCCACGCCCGGCGTGGGGATGATACCGGCCTCGAGCACGGTACCGCCCGCGCTCATGATGCCCGCGGAAAGGGCCGCGCCCAGCATGTCGCCGGAGCGGCGCGTGTCGCGACCCACAACGATGGTCTTGCCAAGGTAGATGGCGGCGGCCTGGCCGAGACGATAGGCCATCTCGCAGGTCAGCTCCACATTTGCAATGCCGCGCACGCCATCAGTTCCAAACAGTCGGGCCATGAAATCCTTCTTTCCTTCAACTCGGGGGCTCCCCCGAAGTTCTTCATATCGTTTCGCTCGTTCAGGCTGCCGCGAGATTTCCGTCTCTTCCTCACTTAAGGCCTGCAGCTGAACGCTACTTTCCGCGTCGTACGAACTCGTCGTGCAAGCGAACGGCGCCGCGCGGCCGCTCTCCTTCGGTCATGCGATTGTTCAGCTCGGCAGCGAACTCGTCAAGCGTGATGCCGTAGCGCTCCAAAACGACGAGAAGATGATACACCACATCAGCGGCCTCGTAGCGCAAATGATCGACCGCCTCGCCGTACTCCGGGGGCAGCTGGACGGAAAGAGGGGCGCCGGCACCCTCATCGGCAGCTTCGGCGTCGGAGACCGCATCGCCAGCCCCGGCACTAGCAGCTTCCAGCGCCACGGCGGCCGCGAGCGAGGAGGTCGCCCAACCTTCCACATCCTTGGCGGCCAGAGCCACTTCCCCGGATTCTTCCATAACCTTCTTCAGCACGCCATCGACGTTACCAGTCAGAAGCCGGTAGGTGTAGCTCGCCTCGTCGGCGTCGCGACGCGCGGCGATAGTGGCGGCGAGCGCCTCTAACGTCGCGCCAATCTGCGAGGCCGGAGCCGCCTCGCCTTCGGGGATGAACGTCTTGTTGACCATTGAATGCAGCACTTTCTCTCGGCAGCCACCATGATATTTCCCTCCATGATACCCAACCACAAAAAGCAGGGGCGGCCCGAAGGTCGCCCCTGATAAAAATCACAGGTTTCGAATAGATGGCGCGAGCCGTGGGCCCCTACCGCCTTATGCTTCTTCTGGCTCCAAATCGTCCAAAGCCGGCGCGGCGGGCGTCTTCGCCTTACCACCGGAGCGCACCGAGGCGAAGGCGTCGACGAAGGGAACAGGCTTGCCGCTGACGGCGCGGAAGGAGATGGCACTCGTGGGGCAGGCGTCGATGCAGTCGCCGCAGCGGGCGCAGTCGTGCAGGGGCAGCTCGCCCAAGTCGGGGTGACGCAGGTTCACGTCGAAGGTGCAGGCCGTGGCGCAGCGGCTGCAGGCCGTACCCTTGGCCGTCTCCAGGCAGCGCTCGTTGTCGATGACCGGCATGCCCGTGCGGCTGAAGCGGGAGAAAAGGCTCATGAACGCCGAGATGGGGCAGAACCGGCCGCACCATTTGCGCAAGAATACCAGCTCAATGACAAGCATGGCCGGCACGAACAGAAGCGACCAGTTCAAGTCGCCCGCGCCGAACAGGCTCACCAGCAAGGCCACCGCTGCGAAAGTGAGGCCCACGGGGCACACGAGGCAGAACACGGGGAACCCGAACACAGCCGTCGTCAGCAGCGCACCGCCGAGCACCGCATGGCGCGAGTCGAAAGGCGCGTTGCGCTTGGCGTGGCAGGCTCCGCAGGCGGCGCAGTCGTGAGTCGCCGACGCCTCTTTCAGCGCTGCGATCTCCTCGGCGGCGAGGGCCTGGTTCGCTTGAGAGAGGGCCTCCGCCTCCTGCTCGCGCGTTTTCACGGGCTTGAAGAACTCCTTCACTCGGCGCCACAGGGTCACGGGGCAGATCCAGCCGCAGAACAGGCGGCCCAAAAGCAGCACGAGGGCGATGGCCACCACGATGCTCAGCACCGCACGCGGGATGAGGGTCTTGGCCGCCACCATGGATAGCAGCGCGCCCACCGGGCACAGAACCGCGATATCGTTCGCCCCGAACCCGCACCAGGTTCCCGTGGCCACGCCGGCAATAAGGCAGACGGCCAGCGCCGCAAAAGCCACCGCGGCCACCGCAGTGCGCGCATTCTTGAACTTCATGACGATCCCCTACCCTTCCAGCGGCTTCACGACAATGGCGCGTTCCGAGGCGTTCATGGTGGAGCCGGCCTGGGCCGACACGCACACGGCCTCGCAGGCGCCGCAACCGTTGCACTTCGTCGGATCCACCACGGGCAGCCGCGTGTCCAAAGCGTCGGTCGCGTCGGCGTTCTGGTAATAGATAGCCGCGTCTTCCTCGCCGCGCACCTGGATGCACACGTCATGGCAGAAGGCGCAGAAGCTGCTGCGGTAGGCGATGCACGTCTCGGTATTCAGCATCGCCACGCCGATGACCTCGGTTTCGGGGGCGTAATCGGCGGTCAGCTGCAGAGCCCCGGAAGGACACACGGCGGCGCATAGCGGCACGCCTCCGTTGCGCTCGGCGCAGAAGTCGCAGTAGCGGAAATCATCCAGCTGACCAGGGTAGCAGTCGGAGAACTCCATGCGCGGCGTGCGCATGTTCAGCACGCCCGCATCCAGCGAGGCGGCCACGATCACTTTCTCGGGGCACGCCTCGATGCAGCGGTAGCAGTGCACGCAGCGGGACACCAGGTTCTCCTCGTCCTGTCCTCCCGGCGGCCGCACGAGCGGCTCACTGCCCACATAGCGCAGCGCGCCCAGCCCGGCCATGGCCACGGTGGCGCCCACGCCGATACACAGCGTGCGCCGCGTCAGCGAATTTCCTCCAGCCATGCTTGTCCTCCTCTCTCGGACTTATCAACAGGAATGGGAGCGACCGATCAACCAGCCGCCCCCATTCCCGGCGCTTCTAGGAAAGCGCGCTCGTCTCCACCCAGATGGCGGGACGCACGCCAATGTTGCCGCCGAGCGTGCTCTTAAGCTCGCTTCCGTGGTCGTCGAAGCCGTCGTGCAGCTCGCCGGCCATGCGGTAGCCGTCGCCGTGCACGTAGCCGTCGTCGGTCACCACCGAGGCGTAGCCGGCGTAGTAGCCGTTGGAGCGCAGCCACCAGGCCGCCGCGCCGTCGGGCTGCTCGTCGTTGCTCGCCACGCCCACGTAGACGCCCTGCTTCACGGCATAGTCGGTGGGATGGGCCACGCGAGCCGCGTTGTTGGCGAAGTACTGCTTCGCCTCGGCCAGGCTCAGCAGGAAGACCTGGTCAGTCGTCTCTTCGGCCGCATGCACCGAAGGGTCCGCCGCCGTGGCCGCCGTATGGGACACGTTGTTCTTCGTATCGGCGAGCGTCGTGGCAGCGATGGCGCCCTTCTCATCGGCGCTGAAGGCCGCATTCAAAAACTCGCCGTTCAGCCACGTGCGAATCGAGCTCGTCGCCCATTCCACGTCCTTCTGGGGGCGCGGCGACTGCACCGACCACTGGTACGGCTCGGCCGTGTTGTCGTAGGGCACGGCATCCAGCACCGACTCGCTGATGAGCAGCGTCTTGCCGTTCTCCTCGGCAAGCGCAAGCCACGTGATGTCCTGACCCTGGTAGCTGCCGAAAGTGACCGTATCGAAGCTCTGCTCGTCGGCGGACTCGGCACCGGTATAGGCCAGTTGGGTGTTGTCGCCCTTGGAAGGGTCGCTCACCGGCGCGCTTTCCGTAGCGCATCCGGCGAGGCCAAGTGCGAGCGCTCCGGCGGCAAGCGCCAGGCCAGCCCGCTTGTATATTCCTCGCATGAGAACCTCCTTGTCTCATTTCTCGAAGGGCGGGGAGGCGCACGCGCACGCGGCCTCCCCGAAGCCCGCTAGTACAGCATGAACAGGGTCTCGCCCATGGTGTACATCATGATGCGCAAAGCCACGGCACACACCAAACCGGCGATGGCGACCACCGCGCCCCACACCTTCCACGCTCCCTGCTTCTTGCCCAAAAGCGCGCCGACGAGGGCGACCACCAGGGCGATGACCGCCACCACAAGGGCCGCCAGCGAGTCGCCCGTGAACAGCGACACATTGGCCGGGTTGGCCATAGCCACGTTCGGGTGCGTCGGATCGAAGTAGTACTGGAAGGACTGGAAGGTGGCGCTCGAGGCCTCCATGGCGAACATGTAGGCCGCCGAGAGCACGGCGTTTACCGCTGCGCCGATGACCGCGAGAAGCCCGATACCCTCGATTTCAATGCCACGCGCGGCGCCGATGAAGGCCACGGTGGCCGGGCCCATGACGCAGGCAGCGCCCAGAAGCGATAGCAGCTGCAGCACTGTGTCCCAAGCGGGCAGCGACGGCATCATGTAGCTGTGGCCCATGGCCACGATGAGCACGAGCACGAGCACGATACCCACCACGGCGAGCCACTGCGGCACCGTGTTGTCCTCGGAGCGGCGCAGCATCAGGAAGAACAGCACCATAGCCACCGCCAGAAGCACAATGGCGATGAGCTCCTGGGTGATACCCGAAGTGATATGCCCGAACCCATTGAACAGGTTGAACGGATGGGTCAGATGGAACACGACGGCGATGCCGCCCACCACGAGCACCGCGGCCGAGCAAATGAGCGCCGGCAGCTGCACCGCACCACCGCGCTTCTGCAGCGCGAGAATGCACTGGGTGCCGAAGATACCTGCGGCCCAGGCCAGAAAGCTCGTGAAGATAACGAGCGGGATTTGAATCTCCATGGGCTACTCGACCCCCTGCCACTTGATATTGCGCATGATGTAGAACATGCTCGGTCCGTTGCCCACATCGGTGAGCTGATACACCTGGTCCTCGGTAAAATCGTTCACGAAGTCGCCCAGCTTCTCGCCGCGCGGGCCCTCGAAGGACTCGATGCCGGCTTCGGCATCGCCGTACCAGCGGGCCATGCCGCAGCACTGGCTCACGCACTGGGGCAGCTCGCCCTGGGCCGTGCGCTGCTGGCACAGCGTGCACTTCTCCACGACGCCCTCTTCCTCGTTGAGGTAGCGCACGCCGTAGGGGCAGCTCATGACGCAGAACTGGCAGCCGATGCACTTCGACTTGTCAATCTGAATGGTGCCGTCGGGCAACTTGTGCGACGCCTCGGTGGGACACACCGACACGCACTGGGGGTTCTCGCAGTGCTGGCACTGCACGTTCAAAAAGTAGGTTTCGACATCCGGAAACTGGCCGGAACCGCCCTCTTTGGGGGTGGGGCCCACGCGCAGGGTCTTGTTCCAGAAATTGCCGATGGGCACGCCGTTGACCACTTTGCAGGACACGCTGCAAGCGAGGCATCCCACACACCGGTCGAGGTCGGTGCAAATAGCAAGCTGTGTCATTTCTCCCACTCCTTTCTCTTACGCGTCGAACTTATCGGGGTGAATGCCCTCGGCGCCAATGGCCCACAGCTTCAGGCGCGGATCGGACGAGTCGTGGATGATCTCGGTGCCGTCGTTGCCGCAGGGCACGGGGTTGCCGAAGGGGCTGTTCTCGGGCGTGGCCTTGTACACCTTCACCGGATAGCCGCGCACCGTGGACGAGCCGTTGTACTTGTCCTGGGCCGTGCGGTCGACGATGCAGTTGATGCAGGACAGTTTGAAGCCCTTGTCGGCCTGGGCCAGCTCCGGATACCACCACTGATGCTCGCAGTTGATGGTGCCGGGCGCGATGCCGTAGTAGAGGTCCACGGTCTGGCGCACCTTGCCCCAGGGGCTCTCGATCCAGGCCCAGTCGCCCTGCTCCAGACCGAGTTCGGCGGCTGTCTCCGGGTTGATCTCCATGCGGGGCACCGGCCACAGCTCGCGGCACCAGGGCAGCTGGCGATGCTCGCTGTGGAAGTACACGGGGATGCGACGGCCGGTGATGCAGAGGATCGGGTACTCCTCGTAGGTTTCCGCGTCGCGCACCCGGGAGTGGATGCCCTCCACGTAGTAGGGCAGAGCCTCGGTGTGGAAGCCCGGCGTCACCTCGGGGCCGTCGGAGCCCTCAGGGAAGTGGGACTCGATGGTGGTGGCCCACAGCTCGTGCTTCATGGTCGGCGTGGGGAAGCCGGGAATGTTGATGTCCAGCTTCGTCGGCTGCTGATACGGCGCCTTGCGGTAGGCCTGGCCGATCTCGTAGCGGCGGTAGGAGCCCCAGTCGTCCGGGAACACTTCCTTCATGTTCCAGGTGCCGTGCTCCTGGTAGGCGGCCACGAAGTCGTCCCAGGAGTCATAGGGAGCGCAGCCGCCGCCGTGCTCGGCATCGAGGGCGAGGCTCCTGCCAGCTACAACAGCCTGAACGATACGAACTACCTGGAGCAATTGGTGGAAGGCGATGCCGACATCTTGCTGGCCTATGCCGAACTGGACAAGCTCGATAATTTGGGACTTGCCTACATTCCGCTCATTCGTTCGCCCTTCGTTGCCATGGTCTCTATGGACAGCCCCCTGGCCTCTATGAAGTCGGTGACCATGGACGATCTGCGCAGCTACCGCTTCGTGAAATTCGCCGACGGCTATTCCTTGTCGGGCTGGACCAACATCGAACGCGTCTGCCAAGAGCACGGCTACACGCCCCGCACCCGGGCGGTACTCGGGCGCACCTACATGAACTACTGCGCTATTCCGCTGGGTGTGGAAGACGTCATGATCCTGCAGGCATCCATGCCCCAGCTGCGCTACCTGTCGGATTTCTCCCGCATGACGGTGCTCCCCGTAACCGACGACGATGCGGCCTTCCGGCTGTACGCCATCTACAAGAAGGACAACTACGAACGCGTGCGGCCGGCCCTGGACGCTTACACCCGCGCCCGCAAGATCATCCTCAACCACGGCAAAGGCGGCACCCTGGTCGACAGCGAGTAGCCGCGCGCAAGGGAAAGCTGCGCTCAATGGCCAAATTCCGAATGCCAGCTGCAAGTTCGAAGAGCTTGAAGCGACGTTTTGGTCAATTATCGGTCGTTAGCTGCAAACCGAAAAGGCGGCTTGCTTTGTACCAATATTCGTCGACGCACTGACCTGGGAATATTTTCCGAGCAGCCAGCCTGATTTCGTCGCTATAGCCTCCATGGTCAAAAACAGGTACCTAGCTGCCAGCTGGCAGCTACTTTTTGGCCATTTGGCGCCCCGCGGGAACAGCAAACACAAAAAGGGGCGGCCCGAAGGTCGCCCCAATAGAAAACTCCCGAGTTCGTCCAAGGAAGTCAGTGATGCTTCGCAAGGACAGGCGAAACCAATTTACTCCTCGCCGTCTTCCATGGCCTGGTTGGAAGCCGCCTCGTCCTCGGCGCTGGTGAAGCCGAAGCCGAGGGAGCCCAAGCCGCCCATGTTGCCGAGCAGCGCGTCAAGCTCCTCCAGGTTGCGCTGGTAGGAGCGCGGAGGCAGGGCCTCGCCGAGCATCTCCTCGCCGTCGGTGTTGAACGTCGGGGGCTCGTCGCCGCCGATGAGGATGGTGTCATCGGGCGAGAACACCATGTCGAGCAGCTGGCTCATGTCGTCGGAGGAAGCCGCCAGGTCGTCCTCGATGACGTGCATGAGGTCGCGGGCCGCCAAGCCCTCCTTCAGCTCCTCGATGGCCTTCACGCCGATGCCCTCGATGCGCAGCAGATCCTCCTCGGTATGACCCAGCAGGTCGGCCACGGTCTCGATGCCCGCCTCGGAGAACTTGTTCGCCCAACGCTGGGACACGCCCAGATCGTCGTAGATGTACAGTCGCGCGTCCTCGTCGGACAGGTTGTGGCCGCGATGACCCGAAAGGGCGCTGTAGTAGCCGCCGAACGAGCCCGAAGAATTGAAGTAGCCGTCGCTGTCGAGCGACCAATCCTGGGGCTGGGGCAGCAATTCCTCGATCTCGCGCAGCGCGTCCGGCGCGAAGTCGGGCAGCGCATCTCCCGTGACCTTCTCCACCGGGCGGCCCTTGTAGGTGAGACCCACGTCGCGGTAGCGACGCAGACCCGTGCCGGCGGGAATGGGCTTGCCGATGATGACGTTCTCCTTCAGGCTGGCCAAGTGATCGGTCTTGCCCTCGATGGCGGCGTCGGTGAGCACCTTGGTGGTCTCCTGGAACGACGCGGCGGACAGCCACGAATCCGTTGCCAGCGACGCCTTGGTGATGCCGAGCAGCAGCGGCTGGCCCACCGGCGGCTCCTTGCCCTCGGCGATGAGCTCGTTGGCCACCTTCTCGAACTCGAAGCGGTTCACCTGACGGCCCGGCAGGAAGTCGGAATCGCCGGCATCGAGCACGGCCACCTTGCGCAGCATCTGGCGCGCGATGACCTCGATGTGCTTGTCGTTGATATCCACGCCCTGGGACACGTACACGTCCTGGACCTGGCCCACGATGTAGCGCAGCGTCGTGTTCGGATCGGTGAGACGCAACAGGTCGTGGGGGTTCACGGAGCCCTTGGTCAGCTGCTGGCCCACGCGCACCTCGCACCCGTCGAACACGCCCGGCAGAAGCTGGGCGCGGGCGCTCACCACGTACTCGCGGTAGTTGCCCTCCTGGTCGTGGATGGTGATGGTCTTCGACATCTTGTCGCCGGTGACCTGCATGGTGCCGGAGATTTCCGCGAGCACCGCCTGGCCCTTGGGCTTGCGGGCCTCGAACAGCTCCTGAACACGGGGCAGACCATGGGTGATGTCCTCGCCGGCAACGCCGCCGGTGTGGAACGTACGCATCGTCAGCTGGGTGCCGGGCTCGCCGATGGACTGGGCGGCGATGATGCCCACCGCCGTGCCGATGTTCACCGGACGGGCCGTGGCCAGATCCCACCCGTAGCACTTCTGGCAGACGCCGTGCTCGGCATGGCAGGTCATGATCGTGCGGATCGTGACCTCCTCGATGCCGGCCGCATCAAGCTCGCGCAGCTGGGCCATGGAATGCAGGTAGGTGCCGGCCTCGGCGAGGATCTCGCCGGTCTCGGGAGAGACGGCATCCTCCAGAAGGCAGCGACCGATGAGGTTCTCGTCCACCTCGTTCTTCTCGTTGCGCACGCGGTAGGGCACGCCCTCGGTGGTACCGCAGTCGATCTCGCGGATGATGACGTCCTGGGCCACGTCCACCAGACGCCGGGTCAGGTAACCCGAGTCAGCGGTACGCAGCGCCGTGTCGGCCAGACCCTTGCGGGCGCCGTGGGTGGAAATGAAGTACTCCAGAACGGACAGGCCCTCGCGGAAGTTCGCCTTAATCGGGCGGTCGATGATCTCGCCCTTCGGGTCGGACATCAGGCCGCGCATACCGGCGAGCTGGCGAATCTGCTTGATGTTGCCTCGGGCACCGGAGAAGGCCATCATGTAGATGGGGTTGAACTTGTCGAAGTTCTCCGCCATGGCCTCGCCAACTTCCTCGTTGGCATCGTTCCAGATGTCGACGACCTGCTTGTGGCGCTCCTCGTTGGACATGAGGCCCATCTCGTAGTCCTCGTCGATGGCGGCGACGCGCTCATCGGCCTGGGCGAGAATCGCCGGCTTGGAAGGCGGGATGGTGGCGTCGTACACCGACACGGTAACACCAGCGCGCGTAGCGTAGTGGAAACCGGCATCCTTCAGACCGTCGAGAATCGGCGGCACCTCGGACAGGTCGTAGGTGTTGGTGACGTCCTCGACCAGGCGGCTGATCTCCTTCTTGTTCATCTCGTAGTTCAGGAAGGGATAGTCCGGCGGCAGCACATCGTTGAAGATGATGCGGCCGACGCTCGTCTCGATGCGCTCGCCTTCCTTGTGGTCCTCGAACACGCCGAAGGCGGTGGCCACCTTCGTGTTGTAGGGCAGACGCACCTGGATCTTGGCCTGCAGGTCCAGATCGGCGCGGGCGTCGTAGGCGTTCAGGGCGTCATCGAAATCGATGAACATGCGACCCTCGCCGGGGAAGCCGTCGCGCATGGCCGTCAGGTAGTACAGGCCGATGATCATGTCCTGGGTCGGCACGGTCAGCGGATGGCCGTGGGCCGGGGACTTGATGTTGTTAGAGGACAGCATCAGCACGCGGGCCTCGGCCTGAGCCTCGGCGCCCAGCGGCACGTGCACAGCCATCTGGTCGCCGTCGAAGTCGGCGTTGAAGGCGGTGCAGACGAGCGGATGCAGCTTGATGGCCTTGCCCTCGACGAGCACCGGCTCGAAGGCCTGGATGCCCAGACGGTGCAGGGTTGGTGCGCGGTTCAGCAGCACCGGATGGTCGACGATGACCTCTTCCAGCACGTCCCACACGTAGCTGGCACCACGATCGACGGCACGCTTGGCGGCCTTGATGTTGGCGGCATACTCAAGCTCGACCAGGCGCTTCATGACGAAGGGCTTGAACAGCTCCAGCGCCATCTGCTGAGGCAGACCGCACTGGTGCAGCTTCAGCGACGGGCCGACGACGATAACGGAACGGCCGGAGTAGTCGACGCGCTTGCCGAGCAGGTTCTGGCGGAAGCGGCCCTGCTTGCCCTTGAGCATATCGGAGATGGACTTCAGCGGACGGTTGCCGGGGCCGGTCACGGGGCGACCGCGACGGCCGTTGTCGAACAGCGAGTCCACGGCCTCCTGCAGCATGCGCTTCTCGTTGTTGATGATGATCTCGGGAGCACCGAGGTCGAGCAGGCGCTTCAGGCGGTTGTTGCGGTTGATGACGCGGCGGTACAGATCGTTCAGATCCGACGTGGCGAAGCGGCCGCCGTCGAGCTGCACCATGGGGCGCAGATCGGGCGGAATGACCGGGATGACGTCCAGGATCATGTCGGAAGGCTTGTTGTCCGACTTGAGGAACGCATCCACCACCTTCAGGCGCTTCACGGCCTTGGCGCGCTTCTGGCCCTTGCCCGTGGCGATGACCTCGCGCAGCTCTTCAGAGGTCGCCTCCAGATCCATGGCGTCCAGAAGGTCGCGCACCGACTCGGCGCCCATGCCGCCGGTGAAGTAGTCGCGGTAGTTCGCGCGCATCTCGCGGTAGAGGGCCTCGTCGCCGATGAGCTGCTTCGGCTCGATCTTCAGGAAGGCGTCGAACGCGTCCTGGCGCAGGGCCTTGCGCTCGTTGAACTCCTCGTAGATATCGGCGATCTCCTCTTCCACCTCTTCGGGGGTGAGGCGCTCGTCGTCATCGAGGTCGTCGACGAAGTCGTCCTCCTCGGGCACATAGTCGGTGGACAGCTTGCGGGTGGCCTCGATGAGGCGGTCGCGCTCGGCGTCCAGCTCTTCCATGTCGGCGGCAAGCTCGTCGCGCAAGTCGTCGATGTCCTCCTCGCGGGCCTCCTTGTCCACCGAGGTGATGATGGAGCTGGCGAAGTACAGAACCTTCTCGAGCTCCTTCGGCGGAATGTCCAAAAGGTAGCCCAGACGCGACGGGGAGCCCTTGAAGTACCAGATGTGGCTCACGGGCGCGGCCAGCTCGATGTGGCCCATGCGCTCGCGGCGCACCTTGGAGCGGGTGACCTCCACGCCGCAGCGCTCGCAGACGATGCCCTTGAAGCGAACGCGCTTGTACTTGCCGCAGGCGCATTCCCAGTCCTTGGTGGGACCGAAGATCTTCTCGCAGTACAGGCCGTCCTTCTCGGGCTTCAAGGTACGGTAGTTGATGGTCTCGGGCTTCTTCACCTCGCCGCGAGACCAGCTGCGCACGTCCTCGGCGGAAGCGAGCGAAATGCGCAGGGCGTCGAAGTTGTTGACGTCGAATTCCGTCATGGGGTTAGGCCTCCTCTCCGCCACCGATGAGGTCGGTGTTCAGGTCGGACTCAAGACCGCTCATCAGGTCGCCCAGCTCGGCAGCCAGGGCATCGATGGCGTTGGCCTCTTCGTCTTCGGTCTTCTTGGCATCAGCGGCGAGCGCGGCGTAAAGCGCCTGGTCGGCACTGTAGTCCTCGATCTCGTCCTCGCTGATGGGTTGCATATCGTGGCCCTCGAGCTCGACGTTCAAGCACAGGGACTTCATTTCCTTCACGAGCACCTTGAAGGACTCGGGCACCTCCGGCGCCGGGATGTTCTCGCCCTTCACGATGGCCTCGTAGCTCTTCACGCGGCCCGACGTGTCGTCGGACTTCACCGTGAGGATCTCCTGCAGCACGTTGGAGGCGCCGTAGGCGTACAGCGCCCACACCTCCATCTCGCCGAAGCGCTGGCCGCCGAACTGGGCCTTGCCGCCGAGGGGCTGCTGGGTGATGAGGCTGTAGGGGCCGGTCGAGCGGGCGTGAATCTTGTCGTCCACCATGTGGCCGAGCTTCAGGATGTAGGTCTGGCCGACGGTGATGGGCTCGCGGAACTTCTCACCGGTGCGGCCGTCGTACAGCCACGTCTTGCCGGTGCGCGTCAGCTGGGGCACCAGCTCGTCGCGGGCCATGTCGCCGTACTTCGCATGGTTCATGTTGATGAGGTTGCGGTTCGCCTTCTCGATGGCGTCCGAGATCTCTTCCTCGGTGGCACCGTCGAACACGGGCGTGGCCACGTACATCGGGCCCTCCACGACCTCGTCGGTTTCCTCGGCGTCCGACCAGCCCCACTTGGCGGCCCAGCCGAGGTGGTTCTCGAGCAGCTGGCCGACGTTCATACGAGACGGAACGCCCAGGGGGTTCAGGATGACGTCGATCGGGGTGCCGTCGGCGAGGTAGGGCATGTCCTCGACCGGCAGCACGCGGGAGATAACGCCCTTGTTGCCGTGACGGCCAGACAGCTTGTCGCCCTGCTGCACCTTGCGCTTCTGAGCGACGTAGATGCGCACGAGCTCGTTCACGCCGGGGGCCAGATCATCGCCGGCCTCGCGGGAGGAGCGGTAGATGCCGATGACGCGGCCGCCGGAGCCGTGGGGCACCTTCAGCGACGTATCGCGCACCTCGCGGGCCTTCTCGCCGAAGATGGCGCGAAGCAAGCGCTCCTCGGCGGTGAGCTCGGTCTCGCCCTTCGGGGTGACCTTGCCCACCAGCACGTCTCCCGGGAACACCTCGGCGCCCACGCGGATGATGCCGCCGGCGTCCAGGTCGGAAATCATGTCCTCGGAGATATTGGGGATCTCGCGGGTGATCTCCTCGGGGCCCAGCTTCGTATCGCGGGCGTCCACCTCGTACTCGGAGATGTGGATGGAGGTCAGCAGGTCCTCGGCCACGACGCGCTCGGACACGATGATAGCGTCCTCGTAGTTGTAGCCTTCCCACGGCATGTAGGCGATCATGAGGTTCTGGCCGAGCGCCAGCTCGCCGCCGTCGCAGGACGGGCCGTCGGCCAGTACGTCGCCGGCCTGCACCTCGTCGCCCTTGCGGACGATGGGGCGGTGGTTGATGCAGCCGGACTGGTTGGAGCGCTGGAACTTCGGAATGAGGTACTCGTCGTACTCGCCGTCGTCGTTCAGGATGATGATGGTCTGGCCGTCCACATAGTCGACCACGCCGGGGCGCTGGGCCACGAGGATCTCGCCGGAGTCCACCGCGATGCGGTGCTCGATGCCGGTACCTACGAGCGGAGCGCTCGGGCGCAGCAGCGGCACAGCCTGGCGCTGCATGTTCGAGCCCATGAGGGCGCGGTTGGCGTCGTCGTGCTCGAGGAACGGAATGAGCGAGGTAGCCACGGAGGTCATCTGGCGCGGCGACACGTCCATGTAGTTGACCATCTCCGGCGGCACGTCCATGGCCTCGCCGAACACGCCGTTGGTGTCGGTGGTACGGGCGAGCACGCGGGCGGACTTGTGGAAGACGCCGTCCTCGTCGGTGTAGCCGAACTCGCGGGTTTCCAGATCGAACAAGTCGTTGGCCTGGGCGATGGTGAAGTTCTCTTCCTCATCGGCGGTCAGGTAGTCGATCTCGTCGGTCACCTTGCCGTCGATCACGCGACGGTAGGGCGTCTCGATGAAGCCGTAGGGGTTGATGCGGCCATAGGTGGCCAGAGAGCCGATAAGGCCGATGTTCGGGCCTTCAGGCGTCTCGATGGGGCACATGCGGCCGTAGTGGGAGGTGTGGACGTCGCGCACCTCGAAGCCGGCGCGCTCGCGGGACAGACCGCCCGGGCCCAGAGCCGACAGACGGCGCTTGTGCGTAATGCCGGCGGCGGGGTTGGACTGGTCCATGAACTGCGAGAGCTGGGAGCTTCCGAAGAACTCCTTGATGGCAGCCACGATGGGACGGATGTTCACGAGCGACTGCGGCGTGATCTCGTCGGGCTCCTGCATGGACATGCGCTCGCGCACCACGCGCTCCATACGCGACAATCCGATGCGGAACTGGTTCTGGATCAGCTCGCCCACGGAACGGATGCGGCGGTTGCCGAAGTGGTCGATGTCGTCGGTGACGAAGCCCTCGTCGCCGTTGTGCAGACCGATGATGTAGCGCATCGTGCGGATGATGTCCTCATTGGTCAGCGTGGAGGAGTCGTTCTCCTCGGGGGTGAAGCCGAGCTTCTTGTCCATCTTGTAGCGACCGACCTTGGCCAAGTCGTAGCGCTGCGGGTTGAAGAACAGGCCGTCGAGCAGCGTGCGGGCGGAATCGATCGTCGGCGGCTCGCCGGGGCGGAAGCGCTTGTACAGCTCGATGAGCGACTCTTCCTTGGTGGTGGCGGGGTCGCGGTCGAGCGTGCGCAGCACCATCTCGGAGGAGCCCAGAAGCTCGATGATCTCCTCGCGGGTCTCGGCCAGGCCGAGGGCGCGCACGAGCAGGGTGGCCGGCTGCTTGCGCTTGCGGTCGATGCGCACGGAGAGCAGGTCGCGCTTGTCGGTTTCGAACTCGAGCCACGCACCGCGGGAGGGGATGACCTTCGCGTTGTAGATGGTCTTGTCGGAGGTCTTGTCGCGCTCGGAGGCGAAGTACACGCCCGGGGAGCGCACGAGCTGGGAGACGACCACGCGCTCGGTGCCGTTGATGATGAAGGTGCCGCGCGGCGTCATGAGCGGGAAGTCGCCCATGAACACCTCCTGCTCCTTGATCTCGCCGGTCTCACGGTTGATGAAGCGGATCTCAACAAAGAGCGGCGCCTGATAGGTGACGTCCTTCTCCTTGCATTCGTCCACCGTGTACTTGGGCTCGCCGAACTCGTGCTTACCGAATTCCACGCACATGTCGCCGGTGTTGTTCTCAATCGGGCACACATCGGCGAACGCCTGGGCCAAGCCCTCGTTCTTGAACCAGTCGAAGCTTTCCGTCTGGATAGCGATCAGGTTCGGGACGTCCATGACGTCGGGAATCTTCGCGAAGCTTCGGCGATCCCTGTAAAGGCTGGTGGGAGCGGATTTCTTATCCATTGCCACGAGGCTGTTCCTCCTTCACGTCCATCGCAAATCTGCAAAAAAGTTGCAATTCGCTAAAATACTACGGCGTGAAGACCAAGTCAAGAAAAATTTTTACAAGCCATGGAAATTTTCTGGAAAATAGGGCTGGAACAGGACTTTGTTGCAGAAAGAAAAGCCGGGAAGCGAACCTCCCGGCTTGATACATTACAGATGCTGAACGAGAAGTGCAGGCAGCTTGCTAGTTCCCCGCCGCCCGGGCGGCCTCGTAGGCTTCCACGAGCTTCTTCGTCACGTCGGCTGGCGCTTGCTCGTAGCCTTCCAGCGTGAGCGTGTAGGAGCCAGAGCCGCGGGTCATGGAGCGCAGATCCTTCGTGTAGTTGATGACCTCGGCGTAGGGCGCGCGCATCTTGATGATGGTCTCGCCGGCCGCAAAACCCGCGTCGGTGCCCACGATGCGGCCGCGGCGCGTGGAGATGTCGCCCATGATGGTGCCGGCGTACTCCTCGCCCACGGTCACTTCCATGGTGGCCCAGGGCTCCAAGATGATGGGGCCGGCGTTCTCGCAGCAGGCGCGGAAGCCGATGCGGGCCGCGGTCTTGAAGGCCATCTCGTTGGAGTCGACGGAATGATACGAGCCGTCGAACACCGTGCACTTGATGTCCACCATGGGGTACCCCGCGAGGAAACCCTCTTCCATGGCCTCGCGCACGCCCTTGTCCACAGCCGGAATAAGGCCATTGGGAATGGCGCCGCCCTTGATCTCGTCCACGAACTCGTAGCCCTCGCCGGGGATGGGGGCCAACCTCAGCCAGCAGTCGCCGAACTGGCCGGCGCCGCCGGTCTGCTTCTTGTGACGGCCCTGGGCCTCGGCCTGCTTGGTGATGGTCTCGCGGTAGGGAATGCGCACGGGCACGAGCTTCGCCTCCACGCCGGACTGCTCCTTCAGGCGGGAGAGCAGCATATCCACCTGGGCCTCGCCCATGGCGTGGATGATGGTCTGGTGCGTGTCCTCGTCACGGGTGATGCGCAGCGTGGGATCGGCCTCGGCGGCACGGGCGAGGAAGGTGCCGAGCTTGTCCTCTTCCTTCTTCGACACGGCCTCGATGGCCACGGGGTACAAAGGCTCGGGCAAAGGCAGAGGCTCGATGGCGATGGTGCCCTCGCAGGAGAGCGTGTCGCCCGCGCGCACATCGGAGAGCTTCGGCACGACCACGATGTCGCCGGCCTTGGCGCTCTTCACGTCCACGGCCTCTTTGCCCATCATGACCTGGATCTTGCCGAGACGCTCCTTCTTGCCGGTGCGCCCGCAGACGAGCTCGAGCCCCGGCTCCAGGTAACCGGAGATGACCTTCAGGAACGTGAGGCGCCCGACGAACGGGTCGGACACCGTCTTGAAGGCGAAGGCGCAGGGGGGCTTCGTCTCGTCGATGCGCACCGTCACGTCGTCGGCCATGCGGAAACGGCCATGGCTCTTCGGGTGCGGGAAATAGGTGCAGATGTCTTCCATAAGACCCTGAACACCCTGCATGATGATGGTGGAACCCACGAACACCGGGATGATGAGCTCCTGGGCGATAGCCTTGTCCAGCAGGCCTTCCAGCTCCTCTTGGGTGAGCTGCTCTTCGCCTTCGAGGTACTTCATCATAAGCTCGTCGTCGGCCTCGGCCACCAGATCGCACAGCTTGTCGCGGGCGATGCGCGCTTCTTCCTGGTACTTCGCCGGCAGCGTGTCCACCGCTTCCACGCGCTCGCCGCCGTCCTCGAAATAGCGGGCCTCCATGCGGATGATGTCGATGACGCCCTGGAACTCCTCGGCCTGGCCGATGGGGATGGTCACCGCGCCCAAGCGGCCGCCGAAGCGGGCGTGCAGCAGCGCCATGGCGGCGTCGAAGTTGGCGTTCTCGCGATCGATGTGGTTGATGTACACCGCGCGCGACAGACGCATGTCCTCGGCCTCGCGCCACAGCTTCGTCGTCATGACCTGGGGACCATCGACGGCGTCCACCACGAACAGGGCCATTTCGGCCGCCTGCATGGTGGCCAGCGTGTCGCCGATGAAGTCGGGGTGGCCGGAGGTGTCCAGCACGTTGATCTTGTAGTCCTTGTAGGGGATGGGGGCGATGGAGGTGGAAATGGTGAACTTGCGCTTGATTTCCTCGGGATCGTAGTCGAGGTACGACTTGCCGTCGTGCGTCGTGCCCATGCGCGGCGTCTTGCCGGAAACGAAGAGCATGGCCTCGGCCAGCGAGGTCTTGCCGGCGCCATCCTGTCCCACAAGGACGATGTTTCTGACGTGTTCGGGAGCCGGAGCTGCCATGAGCGACCACCTGCCTTCCTAGTAGAGGGCGCCCGCACCCCTTGCGCGGGTCTAACCCGGGCGCGCTGCCCATCGGCCGCGCGCCTTCTCGCCAAACGCTACGCTGAATTCCCGTTGCCGCAAATGCCCACGACGGGGCTGCGCCAACTGATAGGTCCGCGACCCGCGAGCTCTTGGCTGGCAGGTCTGCGGCCTGCGAGCTCCTGGCACATCGCCAGCGAGCGGTCTTTCAGCGCCGACGAACGGCGTCTTTTCCGTGGCATCCATATTAGCAGAGGGCACCGCGTCCGCGGGGTACAGCGAGAAATTCGCGAGACGAAGTTCGTGCGCTTTTCTCAGGGGGAGCTTCTCAGGGTTTGATTCGCGAGTTGATCCGCGAGCCGATCCGCAAGCTGGTCCGCGAGCTGGCCCGAACGCCCCACCGCCGCCCCATGCGACTCCGCTACGGTTGGCGCGAGGAGCCAACCGGGACATTCTCGCGTCATTAATGCGGTTCGGAAAGAGTAATCTGCTCGAACGCGCGGAGCGCGGAGGGATCGTGCCAGCAACCCCTCACCACCATACGGCTTCATCATCGATTGGAAAAGGACGGCCAATGTCGAAACTGATACTATGGGGCTTAAGCGCCCTCGACTTCTATCAACACGGCGATTTCGCCTCTCTCCCCACCCTGTGGCTCGATATCGCCCACCAGGAGGACATCGCCCCCAACGCTGCCGCCGTTCAGTACCTAGAGGATAGGCTCCCTTGGCTGAGCAAGCCTTTTCATGTCATCGTTCCCTCGCGTCAACAAAAGCGCAATCTCAAAGACGCGCGCTGCCATGTTGCAGAGGAGTCCCTTTGGCAAAATTGCTATTTGCGTATCGAGCAAGGGCTTTTTGCTCCTTCCCCCGAGATCGCTTTTCTCCAAAGCAACTGGAGTCGCGATCTTGCCGAAGTGATCTTCAAAGGAAGCGCCCTTTGCGGCACCTACGGTCTAACACCCCCTTTCGACACCGTCTTTAATCGTCCCGCGCTTACTTCATCCGAGCGCATTCGAGAAGCTCTTTTAGCCCATCGGGACATACGAGGCTGCGCCATGACGAGACGCGCCGCTCCTTGGATTCTCAATAACGCTGCCTCGCCGAGAGAAGCAGCCCTCGCTCTTCTCATGACGCTCCCCAACCATCTCGGCGGCTACCACTTTGCCCGACCGACACTGAACTACTCCATCGAGCTCACCAGCCTCGCTCGCCCGCTCTCCCGAAAAGAGTACTATGTCGCGGACGTTTGCTGGCCCGCCCAAAGGCTCGTTCTCGAGTACGACAGCGACGAGCGGCACCTTACGTCCGAACAGCTGCAGGAAGACGCCGTTAAACGCATGGCGCTGCAGGCCATGAACTACCGGATTATCACCGTGGGACGACTACAGCTCAATTCGGTTAGCGAAACAAGGAAAATCGCACTCTCGGTTGCCCGCATACTTGGCAAACCGATCCGATTTCGCATAGGCGACTTCGATGCAAAGCACAAACACCTGCGAGCAGCCATGGGGCTCCCCTGCTGGCAATAATGAGCACCGCCAGCCGTAGCCCGAGAACGATTTTTGTCAGACGTCCCTCCTCGTTCTGACATTTTTGCCGGTCTGGCTGCGGGTTGCCGGGGAGAGGTTTGAAGGAACAAAGCTGTGAACTGGTACTTTTCTTGCTGCGACTTTGTTTTTCATGGTTAACACCGCAGCCCGAGGGGCCAAAATGTCGCACCTTTCAGAACCATGCGACAAAAAGGCGCCCCGGGCTGCGGATCGAAGGCCGATGCGCCGTTCGCTCCAAACCTAGATGGCAAAATGAGGCCTCAGGCTGTGGCGCGAAAGGCAGTCGGAGACGGAGCGCCGCGTCCCCCGATGACGCAGCGCGGACGGAGCAGCTGGGCCACCCCAAGTTAGAGCTCGCTGATGATGCGGGCGGTGCGGGCGGCGCACTCGGCCTTGGCGCGCTCGATGTCGATGGTGGGCCATTCGGCGTTCGTGACGGCATGCTGAATACAGCCACGAGCGGTGCCAGCGGAGGTGGCACCGGGGACGCCAGCGGAGGCGGCACCAGAGGCATCGGCGGAGGCAGCACCGGAGGCGCCGGCGGAAACAGCCACGGCGGAGGTGGCGCGATAGATCACCTCGCCATCGCACATTGTGAGCACCACATCGGCCCCGTCGCCCGCATAGACCAGGTTGTAAACCGGATCGGGCGCCGGGCACCACGACGGGCCCGTAATGTCCAGCACGCACAGGTCAGCACGGGCGCCTTCCGCCACCACACCGCAATCCTCGCGGCCCTGAGAAAGCGCGCCGGTGCGCGTCGCCGCCGCCAGCGCCTGCTGGGGCGTGACCGCCGTCGGATCAAGCGTCGCGCCCTTGTAGATAAGCGCCTGCAAGTACATGTCGTGGAACAGGTTGTGGTTGTTGTTCGACGCCATGCCATCGGAGCCCAGGCACACGGGAATGCCGCGGCGCAGCATCTCGGGAATGGGCGCGAAACCGCTGCCGAGCTTCATGTTGGAAGCCGGGTTGTTGGCGACGAACACGCCATGAGCTTGCAGAATATCCAGATCGGCCTCATCGACCCACACGCAATGGGCCGCCGTCACGGGCACGTCGAACAGCCCCAGGCTGTCGAAGTAGGCCACCGGCGACATTCCGCCATGGCGCTCGCGGCACTCGCGCACTTCCTTCTCGGTCTCAGACAGGTGGATATGCAGGCGTAAGTCGGTGCCGCGCACGATGTCCAGGATGTCGCGGCAGACCGTCTCGGTGGACAGATACTCGGAATGGATGTTGTAATCGATGCGGATGCGCCCGTCGGCCGCCCCGTGCCAGTCGCGCACGAGGGCCTCCATCTGAGCGCAGATGGGGTACTCCGCGTAGGGCTTCTCCTCGAAGGCCACCAGTCCCTCGCACATGTTGGCCTTCATGCCGGCCTCGAGCACCGCACGGGCACGCTCCTCGGTCGCGTAGTACATGTCCGAAAAGCTGACCACGCCGAAGCGCGCCATCTCGGCACAGGCGAGCACCGTGCCCCAATAGCAATCCTCGGCGGTCATTTTGGCCTCGAAGGGGAAGCACTTCTCCTCGAGCCAACGCTGCAGCGGCAAGTTCTCGGCGTAACCGCGCAGAAGCGTCATGGGGGCATGGGCATGGGCGTTGTAGAGCGCGGGCACGAGCAGACGTCCCGTGCCATCGTAAGTCTCGCCGAAGGTGGCAGCTTCATCGGGTGCGGGAGGCACCGAGCCAATATAGGCGATACGGCCGTCGCGCACTCCTACCCATTGGTGGTGCTTGATAGCAAAGTCGGCGTCGAGAAGATCGATATCGCAGAAGAGCATGGAAGGCCTTTCGAAGAGAGTGGAACGTGGCTCTAGGGAAGAAGCATAACGCATTTCGCGGACGAGAACGGTTTTCGCGGCGGCTCCTCCACAAATGGACACGGCGCCTTTGGCTGCTTTCGAATGCCGCCGGCAGAGAGCGAACCCTTCGTCGGCAAAGCTCGCTGCTGGCTGCGCGGCCGAGAGTGCGTCCTCGGGGGAATTCCCTCTTGAGGCATCATGCGCTGCCACGAAAAAGGACCCGTGCCTGAGCGCGGGTCCTTGGGAAACGCCTGGGTTGTCGAGAGCAGCTTACTGCTGGGTACCCTCGGCGCCCTCGGCGGCCTGATCGGCAGCGGCCTGGTCGGCAGCAGCGTCAGCACCGGCCTGGTCGGCAGCCGTCTGGTCAGCAGCGGCCTCATCGGCGGCCTGATCGGCAGCAGCAGCGTCGCCGGCCTCATCGGCGGCAGCGGCATCAGCGCCAGCCTCGCCAGCAGCGGCCTCGTCGGCGGCCGCATCGGCAGCGGCGGCGTCGGCAGCGGCCTGATCCTCGGCGGACATGGTCTCGTCGGAAGGCTGCTCAGTGCCCTCGGTGGCGGCAGCGTCGCCCTCGGCGTTCTGGGCAGCAGCCTCCTCGTAGGGAGCAAGGTCGATGTCGTAGGGCAGGCCCTCGGGCATCGGGTTAACGGTGATCTCGGCGTTGTTGCGATACTCCTCGAACCAGGTGGAGAAGTTCTGGGAGGCGTTGCTCTGCTCCATGTAGGTCAGATACTCCTGGAACTCGGTCGGCAGCTGGTCAACCGACGTGATACCGCCCTCGGGAACCTCGTAGACATCGGTCACCTTGATGATGTGGTAACCGTACTCGCTCTTCACGGGAGCAGCAACGATCTGATCCTTCTCAAGGCCGGCCAGAGCGTCCTGGTACTCGGTGACGAAGGTGCTCAGCGCGTCCCAGCCCACATCGCCGCCGTTAGCAGCGGAGCCGGTGTCGGTGGAATACTGGGAGGCGGCATCCTCGAAGGAGATCTCGCCGGCGTTGATCTGATCGAGCAGCTCCTGGGCGCGGGCGGCCAGAGCGGCGTCGTCCTCGCCTTCCTCGGCGGTCAGCAGGATGTGGCTCGAGCGCTTAGCGCCGTTGAACTGCTCGCTCATGGCCTGGGCCTGGGCGAGCGTAGCGTCGTCGCCCTCAGCCTCGGTATCCTGGGCAGCCACGGCCTCGGCGAGCTTCGTCTGAAGCAGATTCGGGCGAATGACGTCCTCGATGTAGGACTCCTCGGTCATGCTGGACGCCTCGAGAGCCTCCTGGAAGGCCTCATCGGACTCGAACATCGCCTTGGTCTCATCCAGGGCAGCGTCGATGTCGGCCTGCTCGACCGTCACGTTGTACTCTTTGGCAGCCTGGTCGTAGAGATCCTGGTTGACGTAGTAGTCAATGACCTCTTCGCGCACGGACTCGGGGGTGTAGCCGTTGGCGACCATCCACTCGCCCCACGCCTCATCGGACTCCAGCGAGCTGGAGGTGCGGAAGTTGGCGATGTAGTCGGTGACCGTCTGCTCCATAATTTCCTGGCCGTTGACCGTGGCAGCCACTGCGCCGCCGCCGGCGCCATTACCGCCGCAGCCCACGAGACCGGCGCCGAGAGCGACGCAGAGCGAAACCGCTCCCACGCTCTTCAGAGCAGAGCTCTTGAACGAGGCAAATTTCATGTGTCCTCAACCTTTCATGACATTGCGTCAGCCCTATTGCCGGCGCAGGCTCATCGAGCGCGCTCCCACTCCCTCCGCGGGACTCCCGCCCTTCCTTCATGAGCGCTAACTGAATGTTGCAACCCTAGCGTAACGTTCTTTAACGTTTCGTAAGGTCAGGGAGCTATTATTTCAATGCGCGCGCACCGTATAAAGCGAATTACTTAGTCCACACACGGTGTCAACAATAATCGCACATACCTGTAAAGTTCCTGAAAGGATTCCTTAAAACCTGAGGTGAAGGGTCATTTTCCAGGTGCCTGCCGGAACCGCAGTATCAACAAAAAAACGACCGCCCGAAGGCGGTCGTAGAACATGTGGTGGAGCCTAGGGGGATCGAACCCCTGACCTCATGGCTGCCAGCCATGCGCTCTCCCAGCTGAGCTAAGGCCCCGAAAAAGTGCGAGGACTATATTAACACAACGGACGCGACGCGCAAGAACTTTTTTCAGGAATTTTGGAAATTCCCGCTAGCGGCGCTCGCGTCCCTCGCAGCTCCGGCTTTACTCGGCCTCAGATGCGGCGACGATCTGGTCGATGATGCCGTCCAGGGCGCCTTCCACCTCGTAGGCCTCTACCTTGCCTTCGTCCACCAGACGGGCGAAGGTCGGATCCATCGGCAGCGTGGCCACCGCAGGGATGTCGTACTTCTCGGCCACGGCCGCGCCCTGGGGCTCGCCGAAGATGTGGTGCTCCTTGCCGCACTCGTCGCACTTGAAGTAGGCCATGTTCTCCACGAGGCCCACCACCGGCACCTCCAGCGACTTCGCCAAGTTCACGGCCTTACCAACGATCATGGCCACAAGCTCCTGGGGAGCCGACACGGTGACGATGCCGTCCACGGGCAACGACTGGAAGACCGTCAGGAACACGTCGGAAGTTCCCGGAGGCATGTCGACGAACATGTAGTCCACATCGCCCCAGTTCACCTCCTGCCAGAACTGCTTGATGGCGCCGGTGACGACCGGGCCGCGCCAGGCCACGGGCATGTCGCCCTCGGGGAGCATCAGGTTCACGGACATAACCTCGATGCCGCTGGCGGACTTCGCCGGATTAATGCCGTCGGCGTCGGCCGTAAGCCGGCTGTCCACGCCAAAGGACTTCGGAATGGACGGGCCGGTGATGTCGGCATCCAGAATGGCCACTTTGTGACCGCGCTTGTTCATCTCGGAGGCGAGCAGGCTGGTGACGAGGGACTTGCCCACGCCGCCCTTGCCGGACACGACGCCGATCACATGCTTGACGTTGGTGCGCTTGTTGGGCGCAAGGGTGCTGGGGCCAGCCTCGGCGGTGCGATCGCCGCAGCCGGAGACGCCGCAGCTGGAGCACTCGTGGGAACATTCTTCTGCCATGATTCCTTCTTTCTCTTCTCGAGTGGCCGCGCACTTCGCGACCAGGGTAGTTCGCAGGGCATCATAGCACAAACCCCGAGGCATCCTTTCGACACCTCGGGGTTCTTGAACGTCGTAAGAACAAAAGACAGACCGCTTCGGAAAACACGCGCCGGCGCTTAGAAATCCTCGGGCATGTCCTTGCCATCGCCGGATGCGTAGAAGGTGGCCTCGGCAGCCAAATCGCGGATCGATTTTCCCTCGTGGAACGGCAGATCCAGGAACTCGGCGATGGTGGGCACGAGCGGGCTGCAATCGACGTAGTGACCCTTCTCGTTGAACTGGTTGGTATCCTGCGCGCGCCAGTACTGGTCGTTCACGTCGGTCAGGTAGTACAGCCCGTCGGCCACTTCCATATAAGCCGAGTGATTCGTGTGCAGGTAGGTGGGCAGCTCGTCGATGGTGATCTCGAGGGCTTCAACGTCCTTCTTCCCCATTAAGGCTCCTTTGCTCCGATGAGGGTGGGTCACTGCTGGTTCTATGATAGCGCGATCGGCGGCCTGTGGACGTATCTACGCGAATTAGTCATCGAAGAAGGTCGAGGCAACGCGAGTGGAAGCGGCGGCGTCCTTTGCATAGAAGTCGGCGCCGATCTGCTCGGCGAACTCCTGCGTGATGACCGCGCCGCCCACCATGACCGCCACACCAGGAAGCTGCTCGTGAACGAGAGCGATCGTGCGCTCCATGGCGCCGACCGTGGTGGTCATGAGCGCCGAAAGCCCGATGAGACGCGCGCCGGTGTCGCGGGCGGCAGCCACGATGGCCTCGGGGGCGACATCGCGGCCCAGATCGATGACCGTGAAGCCGTAGTTTTCCAGAAGCATCTTCACGATGTTCTTGCCGATGTCGTGGATGTCGCCCTGCACCGTGGCCACGATAATGGCGCGGTCGCTTTCGGCGGGGACGTGCGCGTCGCCTTCCGTAGGGGCGGGGCTTGCGCAGCCCTTGCGAGGGGTGACTGCACTCGAGCCCGAGGGGCGACCAAGGTCGCCCCCTACGGGGGTGGCTTCAGCGGCACTTGCGCCGACTGCCCGAGCGCGGTCGCGAATGAGATCGAAGCCGGCTTTCACGGCTTCGGCGGAGGCCATGAGCTGGGGCAGGAAGAACGCGCCCTCGTCGTATTTCTGGCCGACCACGTCGAGGATGGGAACGAAGATATCGTTGATGATGGCCAGGCCGTCGTGGGTCTCCAACAGCCGCTCCGTGGCCGTTGCCACCGGTGCCTTGCGTCCTTCCAGCACGCATTCGGCCAGATGGGCGACGGTGTCCGCCGCATCGGTGAAGGCTTCCGTTATCGGAACGGGACAGCCCTTTGGAACCGAGGGGCGACCGAGGTCGCCCCCTACGGGGGTGGAGCCGGTGGCTGCGACGCCGTTGCGCATCCCCTCCGTAGGGGCGGTGCTTGCGCCGCCCTCCCGAGTGGTAGCCGCGTCCGCAGCCGAGGGGCGACCGAGGTCGCCCCCTACGGGGGTGGATCCGGCGGCAACTTCGTAAGGGTCGCTCGCGTTCGCGTAGGCTTCCAAAAATGCCCGGCAGCCCGTATCCTGGCCGTTCAGGATGCGGAACGTCGCCACGGTGTCGCGGTAGCGGGCGTTCAGGGGGTTCAAAATGGGCATGTCGAGGCCGGCCCCGAAGGCAGCAGCGAGGAACGTGCTGTTCACGAGCGGCCGCGCCGGCAGGCCGAAGCTCACATTCGACACGCCGAGCACCGTGCGCACGCCGAGGCGCTCTTTCACCAGAGCTACCGCACGCAGAATCTCACGCACCTCATCCTGGTTGGTGGCGGCGGCCATGACGAGGCAGTCGATGGCCACGTCCTCGCGCGGGATGCCGTGAGCCTCGGCGGCAGCCACAATGCGCTCGGCGATGGCCAGGCGCTCTTCGGCCGTGGGAGGGATACCGTTTTCGTCCAGCGTGAGGCCGACCACCGTGCAACCGTAGCGCGCCACCACGGGCAGCACGGTGGCGAGGTTGTCGGCCTTGCCGTTCACGGAGTTCACCATGGGGCGGCCCGCATAGGCGCGAGCCGCGGCTTCGATGGCGGCCGGATCCGATGAGTCCAGCTGCAGCGGCAGAGGCACGGTGGCCTGCAACGCGCGCGTGACCTGCGACAAGAGCGCCGGCTCGTCAAGGCCCGGCACGCCCACGTTCACATCGAGGATATCGGCACCGGCGCGCTGCTGGGCGGCCGCCTCGGCCACCAGATAGTCCACATCACCCGCTTGCAGAGCCGCTTTCAGCTTCTTCTTCCCCGTCGGGTTGATGCGCTCGCCGATGACGGCGATGCGCGCCTCGCCCTCGGGCAGCGGCACCATCTGCTGCGCCGAGGTCACCGTGAAGGCAGGACGATAACGCAGGTTAGGGACGCTGGACGCCGAGAGGCCCTTCGGCTCGCTTTGCTCCCCCCAAGCAGCACGGGAAGAAGCGGAGCTCGCGGAAACAGCTGTCGCAGAGGAGGCCACAGAAGTGTGTGCTGGAACGGAGACGGATGCAACCGCGGGGAGCGGCCGCACATCGATGAGCGCGCGCAGAGCAGCAATATGGTCGGGCGTCGTGCCGCAGCAGCCGCCTACGACCGTGGCACCGGCATCCAGGATCGCTTCCATGGCCTGGGCAAATTCGTTAGGGCCCACGTCGAAGACGGTCTCGCCATTCTGAATGCGGGGCAAGCCCGCGTTGGGTTGCGCCATGACGAGGGCGCGGTCGTGCGGCGCGAGCTCCCCCACGAGCGGTGCCAGCTCCGTCGGCCCGAGCGAGCAGTTGAGTCCCACGGCCGAGGCGCCGAGCGCCGACAGCGTCGTGGCGGCGATGGCCGGCGTCGTGCCGAGGAAGGTGCGGCCGTCCTCGCCGAAAGTCATGGTGGCGAACACCGGCAGCGTCGTACTTTCCACCGCAGCGAGCACGGCAGCCTTGGCCTCCAGCAGGTCGGCCATGGTTTCCACGACGATGAGATCGCAGCCGGCCGCCTCGGCGGCGCGGGCCTGTTCGGAAAAGATGTCGAAGGCCTCGTCGAAGGTGAGGGTGCCCAAAGGCTCGAGCAGCGCGCCAGTCGGCCCGATGTCGCCGGCCACCAGCGGCGCTCCGGCCACCTGCGCGTTGGCCGCAGCCGCCGCGTACACCTCGGCCACGGTAGCGCCGGCGTTCGCGAGCTTCAAGCGGTTGGTGTTGAACGTGTTGGTGGTGATGCAGTCGGCGCCAGCTTCCACGTATTGGCGCTGAATGGCTACGATGGCCTCGGGGTGCGTGAGGTTCAGCAGATCCGGCACCTCGTGGACGGTATGGAGCCCAGCGGCCTGGACGAGGGTGCCCATGCCGCCATCGAACAGCAGGTAGGTGCGCCCGGCCAGGGCCTCGGCCAGATGGGCGTCGGTCACGGTGAGCTTACGCGGGGTTGCCATAGCAGGTCCTTCCTTCGGCGCGCAGGGCGCACGTATCGGCGACGGGGCAGGTGGAGCAGCGCATCCCCTCCGTAGGGGCGGTGCTTGCGCCGCCCTCCCGAGCGGAATTCGGATGGGAACGCAGGCCGATAACCGCCGTGATGGATTTGGTTGGAACGAGAAGGTGCGCCGCCGTAGCGTGGATCCCCAGAGCACGGTCGGCGCCACTTGCGACGAGAAAGGCCGGCTGGCAACTCAGCGGCAGGTCGCCATAGCCAGGGCTGAAGCGCGATGTGGCGGCCAGGTTCCGCGCCGTGGCCTCTTCCACGATATGCGCGTTCAGGACATTGGCCGCCTGCTCGACGAGGGATGACGCGCAGGCATCCACGAGCAAGCCGTCCGTCGCGCTGAGGGCGCGCTCGCGACGCAGCAGCATCTCGCTCTGCGCCCCCAGCGTCACCGCCAGCAGCACCACGCGCGTGCAGCCTTCCACATGGCGGGCGATATCGCGGCCCGGCAACAACGCAAGGGCTTCCGACGCGTCCATCTCGCGGTACACCCCGCGCGGGACGAGCTCCTTTTCGCACAAGCAAGCCGCGCGTTCCAGCCTTTCGTGCAGATCCCCCAGCTTCTGGCCGCGATGGCCCAGAAACGCCAGGGCCTCTTCCCTATCGACGCGCGCTTTCAGTTCCACGGCGTCACCATCCTCCAACAACGTCGGAGGCTCTTAGGCACAGCGCCTTCGGCACGGCTCTCGAGATGGCGGAAAAGATAACCACGGTGTTCACCGAAGTCCGGCAGCAGCGACCGCTTCGGCGGCGGCGCAGGCGATATCGGGCTGGTTCATGGCATACACGTGCAGGCCGTTGACGCCGTGGCGACCGAGGTCGACGAGCTGGTTGCAGGCGTATTCGATGCCCGCCTGGCGCAGGGCCACCGGATCGTCCTCGTACTTCGCCAAAAGCTTGATGATGGGCGCCGGCAGCGAGCTGCCGCAGAGGAACACCATGCGCTGGATCTGCGATTTCCCCAGAAACGGCATGATGCCGCACGAGATGGGGGGCCGCAACACCCGCAGATTCGGCCGCCTCGCGGAAGCGATAGAAGTCGTCGTTGTTGAAGAACAGCTGGGTGATGAAGAAGTCGGCGCCGGCATCTTGCTTCGCACGCAGATGACGGATGTTCTCGCGCGGGTCCAGACAGTCGATATGCCCTTCCGGATAAGCCGCCGCGCCAACGCACAAGCCGGCCGCTTTCAGGCGCGGGATGAGCTCGTTGGCATAGCGAAAATCGGCCGGCTCCTGGCCGGGCGCAAGATCGCCGCGCAAAGCGAGCACCGTTTCAACCCCGGCCGCGCGCAGGGCTTCCACTTCCGTCGCCACCAATGACGCCGTGGCGCTCACGCAGGTGAAATGCGCGACAGCGGGTGTAGCCGCCTCGTTCTGAATAAGTTCGGCGATGGCCACCGTCTGGCCGCCGTGCCCGTTGCCGCTGCCGCCGGCCGAACAGGTCACCGAGATGAAATCGGGAGATGCAGCGCGCAGGCCTTCCACGACCTTGCGGGCCGCATCCAGCGTGAGCTGGCCCTTCGGCGGGAACATCTCCACCGAGAAGGGGATGCGCCCCACACGGCTCTCGGGCTCTTCCGTGCAGGCTGCGCCAGCCTCTTGGGCTACGGCCACGCGCCCCGCGCGGCTTGCGGGCAAACGATCCTCGCGGCAGCTTTCGAAAATGCGGGCGACGGTTTCCATGAACAGCGTGTCTCTTTCCTCGTGCGAATCTCCTGCGCGTCGCGTGAATCGCTCCCGTGCGTCGCGCAAGGCTCCTGCGCGTCGTGCGAATCCTCCGGCATGTCGCGCGCGCCAAATCTTCCACGCGCTATTATAGAGAGGAACCGGCCTTCGCGCCCGAGTCTATCGCTCGCTGGATAGGCAAAAGGGCGATGGAGGGCCATGGCATCTCGCGAAAGGAGCCCCGCGTTGCGCATCGGCATCATCTCGGACACCCACGGCTCGCTGGACCCGCGCGCCTACGCGGCGCTGGCAGATTGCGACCACATCATCCACGCCGGCGACATTTGCGGGCCGGCCATTCTGCGCGAGTTGGAAACCCTGGCCCCCGTGACAGCCGTGCTCGGCAACAACGACTTCGACGAGTACGGCAGCGAGGTAGGACATTTCGCACATCCAGTTTTGGGCGGCGTGCGCTTCCTCGTGGGCCACAAGCCGGGCGACGTGCGCGTGAGCTTCGCCGGCTCGGCGGCACTCGCACCCGGAGACCCGCTGCCCGACGTCATCGTGCACGGGCACACCCACGTGCCCGAACTCGTGGTCGGCCCCGCGGCGCGGCCCGCGAGCATCTATTTATGCCCCGGCGCCGTGTACCGCCCCCGCAGCGATTTCGGCCGCACCATCGCGAAGATGGACGTGGAAGACGGCCGCATCCTGCACACCTGGATAGAGAACCTCGACGGGAAAGTGCTGTTAGAGGCTTAGGCGATCTCACTCGCTCTCACTGCGGCAATCTGTAAAAATTTTTGACAGTTTAGACGCCGAGGCCTACGGTGAGGTGGCTCATGTAGAAGGTAAAGCGCATGAGGAAGATCGCGACGAAAGCGAGGATGCTGACGACGGCGAGGGGCGCTGGGGATTGGCGAAGTTCGCGCTTGATCGCGGCGCACCAGGCGAAGGCAAGGGCGGAAGCGGCGAGCACGGCAAAGGCCGCGAGGTAGACCGGATAGCCGGCAACGAGGTCAGCGACAGAGACGAGCTCGTTTTCGATGCCCTGCAGCTGGAAGCCGAGAACGGCGTACACCGCTACGTTGGCCGCGCACGCCGCCGTCGCGAGGGTGAGCAGGATGCGCGCACCGCGGCGGCTCGGGAAAACGCGCGCCGCGGTCGGCTGCGCCTTCGACGCCTTCCTGGGCTCGACGTGCGCCTTCGACGCTCCCTCAGGCGCGGCGTACGCTATCGGCAACTCGGCCGTCGAGGCCGCACCAAGCCCGCGACTTGCCAGAGCGAAGCCGGCGAGGGCCAAAAGCGGGCCTCCGAACAGCGCGTTCAATATGAGGCTCGCGGGCACGAGCGGCAGGCTCCACGTTACGATGGTGTCCACATTGTAGGCGAAGGCCACGGACGAGACGAAGGCGACGATGGCGACGTCGATGGCCGCCAGAAGCCCCCGCTGCAGTCCGACGCGCGGGTGCTCGGCGAAGGAGTACAGCCAGTACACGCCCGCCAGCGCCAGGAAGATCACGGCGGCGAACACCTCGGTGGACAGCGGGCTGCGGCCCACGCCCGTGAACACGTAGAGGGCGTTGGCGGGGTTTCCCAAATGCGTGGCCGAGGCGACAAGACCCACCATGGCCACGAGCAGCGGCAGGCACGTGAGCTGGTTGAGCCGCCGGGCAGTATCGCCCGCGGCGCGGCCGGAAAGCACCGGCAGGCTCATAAGCAGGTAGGCCACCGCCCCCGAAGGCGCGAGGGTGGTGAACAGCACGAGGGTGATCTCGCTGAGGGCAACAGAGAAGCCGTCCATGACGAGGGCGTCCTAGCGGTAGAAGCGCGGCACGTCCACGACCAGGCCGCGTTCGCGCTGGATACCGGCGAGCGTGGCGCGGGTCAGGCGCGCGAGCCCCTCGTAGAAGGAATGGGTCGCGGCCTCCTCCAGCGTATCCAGATAGTGCGGCGCCCAAGTAAGCAGATGGTCGCGCAGAAAGTCGTCCACCAGCTCGGGTCGCTCAACGGCCAGGAACGACAACAGGGCCAGCATGAGCCCGATGTGGTCCTCGGGCGTGCGCTCGTCGGTGGTGCGCTCGATGCCGCAGGCGCGCATCCAAGCGCGCAGGGCGAGCGTGGCCTCGCCGAAGATGACGCATTCGTGGTCGGTGTACACCGACCCCCACGGCGGCGCGGGCAGATGCCCCGGCCCCACGAACAGGCGACGGTACTCCCACACCAGCTCCTCGTTATCGGCTCCGGCGACAAGGCCCTCGCGCATGAGCGCCAAATCGGCAGCGGCCTCGACGGCATCGACGAAGGGCCACTCGGCGGCGGCCGCTTCCACGTCCAGCTCGGCCAGAGCGGCGAAGGCATCGGCCGCGTCTCCCGTGCGCGGGTCGTTCAGGAAGAACGGCGCCAAGGTCGCCCCGGCAAAGGCGATGGCATCCAGGGACGCGTCTTGGCTGGTCGTCGTCTCAGTCTGTTCGGTCATGGCGCTTTCCTCTCATTGACGGGGCGCTCTATCGGGCTCGCGAGGCGCGCAAGCACCCGGCAATCCCAGCAGATCCGCGCTCCCTCACACGATTTCGCGAATGTTCAGCACCCGGCCCTCAGCGCGCACGCGATCGGGGTCGGCCTGTGCGGGGGCCGGCGGCGTGAGCACCAGGTTCGGGGAGGTGGCGGTGGCATCGGGCAGCGGCGGCACGTCGGCCACGGCGCCGTACTTCTCGCGCAGCTCGTCGATGGGGCCGAAATCCAACGCGCGCAGAGGGCAGGCCTCCACGCACACCGGCGCGCCGCCCTCGGCCACCCGACGGGTGCAGCCGTCGCACTTCACCGAGCGGCCGGCGTCGCGATCCACCTTCGGCGCGCGATAGGGGCACGACAGCGCGCAGTAGCCGCAGCCGATGCAGCGGGCCGCGTCCACCGACACGAGCCCTCGCTCGTCCTTGTGCATGGCACCGGTGGGGCACACGCGCACGCAGGCGGGATTGCCGCAGTGGTTGCAAGCTACCGACACGTAATAGCAGAAGGTGTCCTGCGTCACCGTGCCGTCGGGCTGGCGCCGCCAGGATCCGCCGCCGTACTCGTACACCTGGCGAAAGGCGATGGACGAGGGCAGATCGTGCAGATCCTTGCAGGCCAGCACGCAGGTCTTGCACCCGGTGCACCGACGCCCGTTGAAGTAGAACCCGTACTGCACGCTTCCCCCTCCCCCCTCCTATTGCCCGTCATTCAGCCTGTCGTAAAACGCTTCGGAGTATTCTACCCTACTCCATCGGGCCCGCGAAAGCCAGCGGGCTCCGGCTATGCAGCCGGAGCCCCGTCCCCGATCCGCTCGTTCCGTCAGGGAGGGCGGACCTTACATGATCTCCAGCTCGTTCATAATCTCGCCGGCGCTGTCGCCCACCGGCTTGGCGCCCGCGGGAGCCGTGATCACCAGGTTCGGCTTAGTCTCGTCGGCTGCCGGCAGGGGCGCGATCTCCGCATCGTCGCCATACGCGGCCCGCAGCTCCTCGATGTCGCCGAAGTCCAGGGCGCGCAGCGGGCAAGCCTCAACGCAGATGGGCTGCTTGCCGGCGGCCACGCGGTCGGCGCACATGTTGCACTTCACCGACTTCATGGCCTCCATGTCCACCTTGGGGGCGCCGTAGGGGCAGCTCTTCGCGCAAGTGCCGCACCCAATGCACTTCTCGGGATCGCTTCTCACCTCGCCGGTGTCCGGATCCTTCTCGATGGCGCCTTGGGGGCAGTTCGCCATGCACAGGGGCATGTCGCAGTGGTTGCAGGCCACCGACACGTGGTAGGTGAAGGTGTCCTGGATCCAGCAGCCCGCACCGTCCTGGCTCCACGTGCCGCCGCCGTACTCGTAAACATTGCGGAAGTTGAGGTCGTTGGGCAGGTTGTTCTTATCCTTGCAGGCCAGCACGCAGGTCTTGCAGCCAGTGCAACGCGTTCCGTCGAAGTGGAAACCGTACTGAGTCATGGTTCATTCCCCTCTCTTTAAGCCTTGGCGATCTGGCCGATGATGGTGTGCTGGCCCGTGGCCTTGGCCACCGGAGTGCAGTGGCGGCTCGTCAGCGTGTTGATGCAGCCGCCCTTGTCCACGCGGTCGCCATCCATGTCGGCATCGTGCCACATGCCCTGCGGAATGGCACCGACGCCGGGCATGATACGGTCGGTCACCTTCGCCTCGATGAGGATTTCGCCATGGTCGTTGAACACGCGGACCATGTCGCCGGTCTCAATATTGCGCTCGGCCGCATCCAGCGGATTGATCCAGACGTTGTGGCGATGGGCATCCTGGATGATCTGGTTGTTGGCGTAGCTGGAATGGGTGTGGGCCTTGGTATGGTAGCCGGTGAACTGCAACGGGTACTCCTCGGTGTTGGAGTCGGGGCCGTCGAAGCCGGGCACGTAAATCGGGATGGGGCAGATGACGTCGCCCTCCTGCAGCTCCCACGTAGCGGCGTACTCGGCCAGCTCGGGGGAGTAGATCTGAATCTTGCCCGTGGCCGTCTCCAGCGGGTTTGCCGCCGGATCCTCGATGAAGGGATCGGTGGCGTTGTCCACCTCGATGTCCTTCTTGTAAATGCCAGCTGCCAGGCCCTCTTCCCAGGTGGGAGCATCGGGATTCTCGGCGCGGAACTCCTCGTACAGCTCGCGGCACCAGTCCTCGCGGGTCTTGCCGCCATCGGTGTAGGCGTCCTTCACACCCAGGCGGTCGGCCAGATCGGCGCACACCTCGTACACCTCACGGCGCTCGAACTTGGCGGAGGCGGTGGGCTGGCCGAACCAGATGCCCTGGGTGTCGTTGTTCTCGCCCTGGGTGGAAAGCGTCCAGGTCTCCTGCGGGGTGAGGTCGGGCAGGATGATGTCGGCATACTTGGCGGAGTCGGTCATGACCACGTCGTAGCAGACGATGAACTCGCAGAGACTGTCGTCGCGCAGGATATCAGTGGTGAAGTTGATGTCGCCGTTCTGGTTGGCCGGCATGTTGTTGCCGTAGTTGATCATCATCTTGATAGGGGCGGGCAGCGCGTCGGCGCCCTGGATGCCGGCGTTCAGAGCCGTGAGCTTCGTGCCGTCCTTGATGGCCTCGGGCCACAGGTAGTTCGGGAACTTCGCCGTAATGGGGTTGTCGCCCGTGGGCAGCGAGTTCAGACTGAAGCCGCCGTTGCCCTCGCGCAGGCCGGAGTTCGTGGAGGGCAGGCCCACCTGGCCCACGAGCTGAGGCAAAAGCGCGATGGCGCGGGCCGCGGTCTCGCCGTTGGTGCGGCGCTGCGGGCCCCAGCCCTGGCAGATGAAGCAGGGCTTGGCCTCGCCGATCTCATGGGCAAGGTCGATGATGCGCTGCTCGGGAATCTGGGTGATGGCGGCAGCCCACGCCGGAGTCTTCTCCACCATGTCGTAGCCGGTGCCCATGACGTAGGCGTAGTAGGAGCTGTTGGCCGGGGCGCCTTGCGGCAGGGTCTCCTCGTCGTAGCCAACGCAATAGGTGTGCAGGAAGTCGAGGTCGACCATATCGCTCTTGATGAGCTCGTGGGCGATGCCGGCCACGAGCGCCGCGTCGGTGCCGGGGCGAATGGGAATCCACTCCACGTCGCGGTTCGTGGCGATCTCGCTGCGGCGCGGGTCGATGGAGATGACGCGCACGTTCTTCTGCTCCATGGCCACCAACAGGTCGTAGCCGTGGCCGTCGCCGGCCATGCGAGTGTCGCAGGGGGCGTTGCCGAACATCACCACGAGCTCGCCGTCGGCCAGCGTCTTGAAGGAGCGATTACCCCAGCCGCCGCCGTAGGTGTACAGCTGGGCGCCGAAGGTCAGCGCGCCGTTGGAGTAGTTGCCGTAGCGGGTGACCACGCCGCCGCACAGGTTGAACAGACGGAACCAGGGGTTGTTCATCATCACGTTCTGCTCGACGCCGGAGCACTCCTGGATGAACACGGACTCGTTGCCGTAGGCCTCGGTAATGCGCTTGAACTCGGAGGCGATGGTGTCGAGCGCCTCGTCCCAGCTGATTTGCTCGTACTTGCCCTCGCCGCGCTTGGACCCCTCCACGCGCTTCATGGGGTAGTTCAGACGATCCTCGCCGTTGATCCAGCGACGGATGGAACGGCCGCGCAGGCAGGCGCGGGCCTGGAAGCCGCCAAAGGAGGCGTCGCCGGTGTTGTCGGATTCCACGGAAACGATCTCATCGTCGGCCACATGGCACTGCAGCACGCAGGCGCCGCCGCAATTCACATGGCAGTGCGTCCATACGATCTTCTCGTCGACGGGCGCAGTCTCGCCGGTGGCGGCCAAGTCGGCACCCTCGGCGTCGCCTTGGCCCTGGGGCGCGCAGCCGAACAGGGACGTGCTGCCCATGGCGGCGGCACCCAGGCCGGCCAGTGCGGATCCCTTCACGAACGTGCGGCGGGACAGAGCCGCCTTCTCGGAGTTCGTCATGGTCCCTCCCTTTCAGTCAGGATCTCTCTTCCCTCGAGCCGGCCCCGCTCCTTTCGGGCAACCGGCCCGCCGGCGGCTCCTCTGCGCCCCCGGCAGGCCGCATCATAGGCCGCGCCGCGTGAATAGCGTGTCACATACTGCGTGTGATTTCTGCGTTTCCCCAGTTCAGATGAAGGTCACTCTATCACCCTTTTCCCGCTTAGCCAAGACGGGAACGCCCTACGCACGGTATACTGAGCACCACGGAACGGAACTGTCGACACGACGAGAGGGAGAGGATGGGCGCCGTGAACCTGCGCACGGTCTTGGGGCTTCTGCGGCCGAACGTGGCCTCGCTGGGCTACGGGCTCTTCCTCGCCATCAACGCGGCCAGCGTGTGGGGCGGCGTGTTCCCGTTTTTGCCGCTGGCCTTCCAGACCACCGATGTGATGCTGTGGTTCTTCGGCGCCGAGTCGCTGGCCTTCACGGCCACCTTCCTCGCGAGCGCCGCGGGCACCTACTTCTTCCCCGCCGAGACGCGCCATTTCATGGTGAAGGCCGTCAGCGTGCCCTATATGGGCGGCTGGTGCCTGCTCATCGGGGCCATGTACCTGCCCGGGGCCGCCGTGGCGCTGGCCGGCGTCGGCGGGGCGCTGCTCGGCGTGGGGTCGGCCGGGTTCTACATGCTGTGGCAGCGGCTGTTCGCCAGCCAGGACGCGCGGGAGGGCATGGGAAACCTCATCGCCGGCACGGCTTGGGCGGCGGTGCTGTACTTCGCGCTGTACCTCATTCCCGTGGCGGTGACGGCCTACCTCATCCCCTGTGTATTCCTGCCCCTGTTCGGGCTGGCCGTGGTGCTGAAGAGCCGCACCATCGATTTAGACCAGCCCATGTTCGAGGATGCCCCGCGCGAGCACCCGCGCACCTACCGCCACGTGCTGTCCACCATCTGGCGCGCGGCCCTGTCGCTGGGAACCCTCGGGTTCTGCACCGGCGTCATGCGCTCCTTGGCCATCGGCGACCCGTCGGTGGGCACCTTCGTGAACGCGCTGTCCATGGGGGCCATGCTCGCGGCCGCCGTGACCCTTCTGGCCGTGTGGGCCGGCAAGAGCCTGCGCATCAACGTGGCCACAAGCTATCGCGTCTTCTTCCCCGTGGTGACCACGGCCTTCCTGCTGCTGCCGCTTCTGGGGGCCGCCTACGCCGAGGCGCTGGCGGCGGGGCTCTACGCGCTGTGGAGCGTGGCCATCATGCTCATGATGATCCAATGCGCCCAGGTGTCGCGCGACGGCGGCATCAACCCGGTGTTCATCTACGGCGTGTTCGGCGGCATCATGTACGCCCTGCACGACGTGGGCTTTCTGGGCGGCTCGGTGCTGGAGGGAATCGCCGGCAGCATCGGGCGCGGCGGCAGCACGACGAGCCTGGTTCTCGTCACGATGGCGGCCCTGTACCTTTTGGGCATCATGTACTTCATCGGCCAAGGAGGGTTCCGCGGGGCGCTCGCCGACGCCTCCGTCAACGAAATCGAGCTTCTGGCCCTCGCGTGCAACGGGCAGGCACGCCTTGGCTCAGACGCTGGCGCCGACACATCCTGCCCCGCCGAGCCCGCGTCGTCGCCGAACGAGCGGGACGTCGGAAAGCCATCTCCCACACCCGCGCTAGAGCCTTCCCCGGTTCCCGCGCCGACGTCTTCCCCCGCGTCCGCCGCCCCTTCCCGCGATGGAACCGCGTTCCGCGACCGATTCTCCAAGCAGATGGCGGCCGTGCGCGAGTTCTACGGCCTTTCGGCCCGCGAGGCGGAAGTGGCCGAGCTCATCGCCCGCGGCAACACCGTGGCCCACATCGCCGAGCTTCTGTTCGTGTCCGAGAACACCGTGCGTACCCATTCCAAGCGCATCTACGTGAAGCTAGACGTCCACAAACGCCAAGAGCTCATCGACCTCGTAGAGCGCTTCGAGCCGGAAGGACGCTAGAGCTGGCCGTCCCTCAGCGCTCCAGCAGCTGCTCCATGGTGCAGCGGAGGGCGCGGGACAGGCGGTAGAGGGCTATGCCCTGGGCCTTGTTGATGTCCTTCTGTCGCTGCTCGTATAGCTGGATGGAGCGGACGCCCACCCCCGATGCCTTTGCTAGTTGCGATTGAGAAAGACCTGCCGCCTCGCGCAGAGTTCGCAAGTTGGTTGCCTTCGCGCGCTCGGTGCGCATCTCGTCGAAGATGGCGACAAACTTGCTTTCAGGTGCCTCGTGCAGCGGCCAATACATGGAGCGAATCTCGTCATAGGTGGCGGTCGCGAAGATGGACCGGTAGGAGCAACCCGTGGTCATCTGGTACTGCGCGAGCGCCCACCCGGCCCAGAAGTCCGGCGTCCGGTCGTAGCGAAGTTCCGGTGCGGGCACCTCGTCGCACGGAAGCAGGGGTAGCATGATGCGCAACAGGTCATAGGACGACTTGCCCGCCACGTATACCGGATTTTGCTTTTCGAACTCCTCAGCCAAGCCCGACGCCATGAACGCCTGAGCCACCTGCTCACCCGTGCAGCCGGCCAGGTTCACCCCAATATCGAAAACGAACGCCAGCACTTCCTGCAGATCATGAGCGTAAGGCGAAGGAGGCAGCTCGACGATGGCATAACGATACTCCCCCACCTCTCAGCCCTCCCTCATCAGGTCGAGCATGTACACGCCGGCGGGATCAAAGGGCTCTTCGTGCAGAATGCGATCGAAATCGCGCCGGGCCCTCTCGTCCCGCCGCATGCGCCTCTCGTGCCACTGGGATGCCGGGGCCGTTTCGGCACCCGCGAACGTGAGGGCTCCGAAAGCGGCCTCGCTCACCGCGACCACCTGGCGGCCCAGGCCGCCGAGCTTCATAGCCCGCTCAAGCTGCGCGAGGCTGATGCGGTTTTCCAGGAAAGCCCGAGCGAACGAGAAGTAGGAGTCGTCGGCCCGGTAGCCGATGATCACATCCGCCTTGCCCAGCTCTGCTGGATAACGAGCCGCCACGTAGGACTTGGCGGCCTCCATGAGGTTCGTCGCCACGTCGAACTGCCGGTTGGCAAAGAGCACGGCCAGCCATTCGATAGTGCCGTAGGGCTCGGCATCCAAGTCGACGATGTTGAGGCCGTCGAGAGCGAGGTCGTAGGCGTTCGCGAACCCGTCCTTCGCCTTCGGGCACGCCCATTCACAGGCCAGCTCGAGCGACTCGGTGCAGTAGAAGCCCAGGCCGTAGTCGTTATAGGGGTTGCCCACCCCGAACAACGGCCTTGGCACCCGGATAGGCGACCCATGGTAAAGGCGCATGGACTCGCTCATAACAACTCCTTCTCTATCACCAAAGTGATAGAGAAGGATATCGAAGAAGAGGGTTATCGTCAACCTAGCGCACCTGGGCAGGCTTGCGGCCCGAGCGCGAGGGACGCCCTACTCCGCTACGCGCTTGCGGTCGGGGTTGAGGAGGGCGCCGGCCAGGGCGGCCACCGCCGACACGCCGCCGGCGACGCGCAGCCAAACGGCCGTGGCCTGGCAGGCCATGTCGGCGCTCTTGCACACGCCGATGGACAGCGGCGTGTCGAAGGTCATGAGCACGATGGCGACCGACAGCAGCACCAGCGCCACCGTCATGGGCCGCTTCGTCACGAGCGCCGCCACCGCCACCGCGGCCAGCACCAGCGCCAGCAGCACGGCGACCTTGGCCGTGTAGGCGCACCGCATGGGCACCATGTTCCCATTGGCTAGCTCGAGGGTTCCCGCGCAGACGGGTGCCCACAGAAGCACCGCCCCACACACCACGGCGGCGCACACCAGCGAGATGATCGGCACGATCAGTTTCACGTTCTTCATTCTGCTCCCTTTCAGACAACGACGGCGAGGCCCTTAGGCGCCGCCAATCCTTCCACGGTCGTGCGCAGCGCCAGCGTCTCCGCGTCAACGGCATGCACCTGACCACCAATGCTGTTTCCCACAAAGAGCGTCTCCCCGTCGGGCGAGAGCACCAGCGTGTCGATGCCCACGCCCAGTGAGAGCCGCCCCGTCTCCGTCCAATCGGCCGCGTCGAAGGCCACGAGCTCGCCGTCGTCCCGGGCGATAGCCCACGCCCGCCGCCCATCGGCGGCAAGCGCCACTCCGGCCACGGAGAGCCCCACGGGCACCTCGAGCACCCGCTTGCCCGTGGCGCGGTCGAGCACGTACAGCGCGCTCACCTGCTGCTCGCCCTCACCGCCCACGCCGGCCAAAATGAGCTGGCCGCCATCGGCCGACACAAGAATCTGCCGCGGACCCACCACGCCGTCGAAGGCATCGAGCTCCTCGCCCGTCGCAAGATCGATACGAGCCACGTCGTAGGTGCCGTAGTTGGCCGCGTACAGCACGTCCCCCTCAGGCGCCAGGGCCAACGCCACCGTGCGGCGCCCGGCCCCCGGCTCAATGGTGCAGCAAGGCGGCGGGTCGGTACGGCCGCTGAACCCCGAGGAGCTCAGATCCATCGTACTCACAAGCGATTGCAGCGCCGCATCGATTGCATGGACGCCGTTGACAAAATAGTCGCCAGCATAGATAAGCCCCCGGGCCTCGTCGCGACACAGCCCGAGAATCTGATGCCCCACGGGAATGGGAGCCGCAGCGGCCGGATTTGCCACCGGGACCGCCGTCACCTCGCCAGTACCGCTGCATCCCACGAAAACGATACCCTGCATAACTAGAACCGAAGCCGGATTGCGGCCGACGGGAATGCGCCCAACTACTTCTCCCGCCCTCGCGTCGACAACTGCAAGAGCGTTCGTCGCGTACTCCGCAACGCACAGCATCCCGGGAGCAATCTCCCCCGAAAATGGCTCGCCGGCATTGATCGGCTCCTTTTGGGGAGTCGGCGACGAACTCTCACGCGGCCCTCCCTCTTCGGCTACATCTCTTGGCGACTCCTCAGTCAGAGCGGCACACCCTGGTGTGCCCAGCAGCCCCATGGCCCCAATACCCGCTAACATCACAAAGCTCCTGCGCGTGATCACAGCGTCACCTCCTCCCGAAGCTTTCCGCCTTCCAAAAGGTATACCTTGTCGGCCTGGGCAGCATAGGAGCGGTCATGGGTCACCAGAACCACCGACCGCCCCTCGGTGGCACAGAAGCCGCGCAGCAACTCGAAGACGCGCTCCGACCATTCCGCATCCAGGTCATTCGTCGGCTCGTCCGCCAGCAGCACATCGTGATGGGAGAGAAGCGCACGGCCGAGCACCAGTCGGCGCTTCTGACCAGCGGATAGCGCCGAGGGAAGATGCTCGGCCCGCTCGCTGAGGCCCAGCTTCTCCAGCATCTCGAAAATGCGGTCTCGCACCACCTTCTCGCCAGAGGCCCGCAATGCCAGCTCCAAATTCTCATAGGCCGTCAGCGCCTGGAACAAATAGGGCGTTTGAAAAACGAAGCCGATGCCCCGCCGATGAATGTCGTCGATCTGAGCGGCCGTCGCCTGCGTCAAGTCGATCTTCCGATACCGTACACTGCCAGCTTCGGGGCGCAACAGACCGCCCATCACGTTGAGCAGCGTCGATTTCCCTTTGCCAGAGACGCCCGTAACCGCAATCATCGTCGAGGGCGGCACAACCATGCTCAGGCCATCGAGGGGGCGCACCGGGGGACGGGATGAGAATTCCTTTACGACGTCGGAAAGCTCTAACAACGGTTCCATCACAACCCTCCTTTGGCAAGCGTTTCCTGGGGATCCTGGCGCATCAGGGCGATCATGGGCTGAACGAGCGCCACCAAGCTGAGGAGCACCGCGAACAGGAGGGCCGCGCAGACAACCCACCCGTAAGCAGAGGGAGCCAACAGGGCTCCCGGCAAATCAAACGAGGTATGGAGCTGCCCGATAATGGCCGACGACGCCAAGCACGCGCAGGCCGTCGCTGCCGCAGCCGCGGCCATCGTGACAACCCCCACCTCGACCACGAAGCTCAAAGCAACCTTAAGGCGGCCAACTCCCATCGTCCTCAGCAGGCCGAGCTCGCCCATACGACTCGACACGAGCGACGAGAACCGCCCCGCCAACGCCAGAGCCGCCAAAAGCACAATGGCCGCCAGAAACGCAAGGGTCATTGATTCCAACACGACCAGTTGGGATGTTACGCTGGCAATAAGATCGGAGGTGCATACCGCTGCAGCGCCCGGCACCTGTTCGATAATGGCAGCTGCCACAGCCGAGGGCTGCGCTCCCTCTTTCACCTTCACCATAACGCACGAGATAGCATCGAAGGGATCGACGTTAAGCCAGACGCTCTCAAGATACGGACTTTCGGCCGCAATGGTTCGCGCAGCATTCACATCCATGAAGATGGTCTCGTCGACGCTCGATCCCGTTGGCTCAAGGGTGCCCACACAGTGAAACACCGATCCGAGAATGGATGCTTGGCCGCCTTCGATGGGTGGCGCTGCGGCCCCCAAGATAATGCCGTCCGGCGGCAGCGCTCCCCCTTCAAGGGCCCCGCCGACCAGCCAGGGGCCCACGATGAAATCTGTCTCCATGTCAATACCCACCACGCGCGTCACCCCGATCACCGAGCAGCAGCTCTGGTTGACCGTTTGCGTGAAGAATTGGGGCGTTGCCTGTTCCACGCCGGCGGTTTCGGCAACGGTTCGCTCGACGTCGGCCGGCAAGTACACGTTGACCGGCTCGGCGCAAAAGAGCACTTCCGAGGCGTTGCCCGAGGCCCCTGCGGGAAGGACCATGATGTCGGCCCCGAGTCGCTCCCGCGAGAGCCTCAGTCCATTTTCGAGCGATGCCACAACAGCCAGCGAGGTGGCCAGGACAAAAACGGCGATGAAGGCAATGAGGGCGGTCATGAGGGATCCGCCCAAGCGCCGGATGATGTTCTTCCAAGCTAGGGAAAACATTGCTCGTCCTCCTTCCAAAAGGGGGGCGGCACGAAGCGGAGGGGAGGGAGCGCTTCGTGCCGTTCTTGCGCCCTCGCGGACAAGGGCGCCCTCAGGAAAATTACGCCGTATGGTTCTCGGCCACGATGTCGTCAGGCTCTTCGGCCAAGGCCGCATCCACCGTGATGACGAAGTTGGGCTTGGTACCGGAGCTCTCGTCGGACACGATGTCGGCCGCGTGCGCGCCCTGCAGAGACTCCATGTCATCGAGGGCCAGATTTGCACCGGGGCAGGCGGCCACGCACGCAGGCAGCTCACCGCGCTGGCGCCGATCATAGCAGCCGTCGCACTTGAACGTGGTGCTCGACGCCTCGTCGTAGCTGGGCGCACCGTAGGGGCAGGCCGAGATGCAGGTCTTGCAGCCGATGCACACGGAGTGATCTTGAATCACCGTACCGTCTTCCAGCTTGCTGTAGGCCCCTACCGGGCAATTCGCCACACAGGCAGGCTCTTCGCAGTGGTTGCAGGCCATGGAGAGGTAGGCGAAGGCTCGCGGAGCATCCTGGCGAATTGCCGTCACATGCCGCAGCAACACGCCCTTGTCCAACTGCTTCTCGCTCTTGCAGGCGATGGAGCAGGTCTTGCAGCCGTAGCAGTTCTTGTTGTTCATCCAAAATCCGATAGCCATGGCCTTACGCCTCCTTCTTCACATCAACGAGGGTCTGGTTGCAGCAGTGGGTGCCTCCGAGGGTCTTCCACTTGTCGTTGGTCACATGGCTGGACGAGCCGCCCTGCTGTTCCCACCAACCATTCTGCAGCCCCACCACACCGGGCTTGATAAGGTCATTGACGAGGGCAACGCCATGGTGCTCGCCGCGGTCGTTGAACACGACCACCGCATCGCCGTCCTGGATGCCGCGCGCCGCGGCGTCGGCGAGGTTCATGAGGATCACCGGCTTCTGGTCGCAAACCTCATCCATCCACTCGAGGTTGTTGAAGGTGGAATGCACGCTGCGGTAGGTCTTCTGCTGAACGCTGAAGAGCGGGTACTTGCGAGCCAGCTCGTTGTCGTTGCGAGCGTCCTCCTCGGCCCGCGCGTAAGAGGCAATGGGATCGAAGCCCTCCTCCTTCCAGGAGCGTACCCAGAACTCGGCCTTCTCGGAGGGCGTGAGGAACTTGCCGTCCTTGTAGGGAATGTAGTCGGGGCCCACCACGTCGATGGCCTTCTTCTCCTTCAGCTCCTCATAGGTGATACCCGCCGGCTCAATGACGTTGCCGATGAGCGTCTCCATGGGCACATCGAAGGCATCGCCGAAGTCGTAACGGCGAGCGAGCTCAGTGAAGATCTCCAAGTCGCTCTTGGCCTCGCCGGGCGCATCCACCGCCTTCTCCATCAGCTGAATCCAATGGGAGCGGTTCTGGGCCAGCACGCCATCCATCTCGAAGATGCCTGCGCAGGGCAGAACCAAATCGGAGTAGAGGGCGGTAGAGGTCAGGTATTCGTCGACGGTGATGACGAAGGGGATCTTCTCCAGGGCCTTGCGCACCATGTTGGTATTGGGCCACTGGGTCATGGGGCTGCCGGTCATGGACCAGAACACGTTCACCTTGCAGGGATCTTCGTTCAGAATGGACTCGCCGAACTTGAAGCACGGAATTGCGGGCATCTTCTCGAGCAAATTGGGAACGTCGATCGGCGCACCGGTTTTCACCTCGCACACGCCGCCGGCATCCGAATAGCCCTCGCCCTCATGGCCGATCTGCCCGCAGAACGCCGCTAAGTAGGCGCCCACGGCCACGGCATAGGTGCCGTTCTCGGTGCGCATGAATCCGCCCATGTTGTGGACGATCATGGCATGCTCGGCGGTCGCGTACTCGCGGGCGATACGCTGAATGTCAGCTGCGGGCACCCCGCATTCGACCTCGGCAGCCTCGGCCGTCCAGGGGGCGGCGTTGGCGTAGATAAGCTCGAACTCGGTGTTGTACTGCTCGGCCTGGGGCGTCCCCTCCAGGGTGAGGGCGGCCGTGATATTGGCGGTATCATGGCGCACCACGTTGCCTGTTGCGGTATCGAGCACCACGAAGGAGGCCGGATCCTCGGGATCTTCCATCACCGGCTCTCCCGTGGCCTTGTCAACCAGACAGGGAGCGCAGGTGTGGGCCAGCAGGAACTCCTCATCATAGAGCTTCTCATCTACGATGGTCTTCAGCATGGCAAGCCCCAAGGCCGCATCGGTGCCGGGCCAGGGAGCGATCCAATCGGTAGCCTTGGCGGCCGACTCGGTGTAAATAGGATCGATCACCACGAGCTTGCCGCCGTTGTCCACCATGTTCTCGAAACGCTGGAAGTAGCCCTGCTTGGTGATGGCGGGATTATTGCCCCAGATGATGCAGTAGGTGCTGTTCTCAATCTGGTTGCGGCAATCCAGGAAGCGCTTGCCGTAAATGTACACGACGGACTCATACACGCCGGCGCAGCAAAGCTTGCCCACCGTCGTGGTGGCACCACCGAGGTGCGCGAAGAAGGCGCTGGCCACTGGGCCGTGCATGGCTCCGAAGTTGCCCGAGCCGGTCGCGTAGCAAATCGACTGGTTGCCATCGGTCGCGATGGCCTCGTCGAACTTCTGCTGAATAAGGTCGAAGGCCTCGTCCCAGGTAATCTCCTTGAACTTGCCCGAACCCTTGTCACCGTCACGCAAAAGCGGCACCGTCAGTCGGTTGGGGTCGTTGCACATAAGGCCGCGGGCGATGCCCCGAGCGCAGGCGGCGCAGTCGTTCAGCTCGGAGGACTCCACTTTCACCAGCTTGCCATCCACCACATAGCCCTTGAGGTTATGGTGCTGACACTCCGGCGGGCACGTAGAGTAGAAGATCTCCGCATTCGCATAGGGATCCTCCCCTGTGACGGGCAGGTCCTCGTCCTTGGCGGGCGCCTCGTCGGTGGCCGCCGGGGCGCATCCGGCCAGGCCCACAGCAGCCGTAGCCGCGGCAGCGCCCACGAAGGCGCGACGGGTGAGCTTGGCGTCAATGGCGCGTTCGCTGTTCTTCGTCATAGAACTCTCCTCCCTCAGATAGGATTTTCTCGCGAGCTGCGGCGAAAAGACGTTTGAACCCCCGCTCTCGGCGGATCTCCTACCGCCTTGCTGTCGCATCGGGCGGCCCTCCTCGGCCGAAACCCTCGCACTCGCTTGCTATTATTCTGCCGTTGACTCAACGTCACTTCAATGGCGGCCAGCGGAACTTTTCATTAAGACTTCGGGGCAAATATTAAAAAAGAATTACCTTCCCCACCGAAGTCTCCTGCATGCAGCTCCATCGGGCATAATATGAAGATTGACGAGGAGGGGACACCATGTCGACCGATCACCCGGGGCGCCCGTTCCGCTATGGCATACGTTTCAAGATCGCCGTTTCCATCGGCGTCATTATGGTTGCGCTCATGGCCGTCGACATCCTGTGGAACCTGTCGCTGCAGAACGCCCAAGCCGAGAACGAGGCTCGCGAGAAGGCCGAGGTACTTGCCTCCGAGATGCGCGCAGCATGGGATTTCGTCGATATGAATCAGGACGTCATCAACCGTGCCGAGGACGGCACCTTCCGTACGAAGCACCTCGTGTGCGTGGTGGCGGCGAAGTCTATCTCCATGCTGTTTACCACGGAGACCGACTACTCCATCCGCTTCACCAACGACACCCCTCGTCAGGCCGCCAACGCGCCGGACGAGTTCGAGCAGGAGGCTCTGGCCGCCTTCAACGCCGACCCGGAACGCAAGGCGTTCTGGCGCGTGGTAGACGCCGGCGACGGCACGCGGGTGTTTCGCTATACCGAGCCTTTGTACGTGACCGAATCGTGCCTGGAATGTCACGGCGACCCCGTCGGCGAGCTGGATCAGTACGGCTACCCCAAGGAAGGCATGCAGGTGGGACAGGTGGGCGGCGCCATGTCCATCACCGAGCCCATGGACATTTACGCCGCCGGCATCCAGGACAGCATGATGCAGCAGGCGATCATGGTGTTGTTCATGATGGTAGCGGCCTTCATCGGGCTGTACTTCGTGACAAGCCGGCTGGTGCTGCGGCCCATCGACGAGCTGCGAAGCGCGGCGGGCGCCGTGGGCAAGGGCGACTTCAACTACACCCTCACGGTGCCCGACCCCGGCGAGCGGCCCCGCGACGAGCTGGCGGAGCTCACCGGCGAGTTCGACCGCATGGCCCGCGACCTTGAGGCGCTTTATGCCGATCTGGAGGGCCAGGTGCGTTCCAAGACCGACGACCTCATGGTGCTCAACGACATGCTGAACTACCAGAAGCGCGAGCTGAAGGTAGCACTCGATCGGCTGGGTGATGAGGTGGCCTACAAGAACGAGTTCTTCGCCATCGTCAGCCACGAGCTGCGCACGCCGCTCACCAGCATTTTGGCCTACGCGCGCATCCTGAACGCGGACGACAGCCTAGCGCCCAAGACCCGCGAGGCCGTGGGCGAAATCGAATCGAATGCCACCCTTTTGCTGAACATGGTGAACAACATCCTCGTCATTTCCAAGCACGCTGCTAAAAAGGACGAGCTTTTGCCCGAACCCGTGGATTTCGTCGATTTGGCCCAGTTCGTGCGCAAGGCGCTGGTCCCTATCGCGGAAGGCAAGGATGTGAGACTCTCCTGCTCGGTGGCGCCGGACGTGCCCTTGAGCATGGCCGATTGGGAGAAGCTGCGCCGCATTTTGGAGAACCTGGTGAACAATGCTATCAAGTACACCCATCGAGGCGGGTTCGTGCGCCTGACGATTGGGTTCGAAAGCGGCGAAGAGGCGAACCACGGCCACGGCAACCATCCCGGCACGCACGTCCCGGATGACGAAGACGCGGCCCCTGCCGGCTGGATCGTCATGCGCGTTGCCGACGACGGCATGGGCATCGCACCCGAGGAGCTGGACCAGATCTTCGAGCTGTACAAGCAGGCCGGGCAGTCGGCCAACCGCCGCTACCGGGGCACGGGGCTAGGGCTTGCCGTAGTGCGCGACCTCACCGAGCTGCATGGCGGCACCGTGGCCGTGGAAAGCCGGGTGAAGGAGGGCAGCACGTTCACCGTGCGCATTCCCTATGCGCCCGTCATTGAGGAAGAGGACGAGGAATCGTAAAACCGCAGGGCGGCCCGCAGCGCCGAAGGCCGAGCCGCTGACAACCGCGAAGGAGGACGACGATGGCGAAGATTCTGCTCGTGGACGATGAACCGCGCATTGCCCGGGTGGTGCGCGACATGGTGGAAGGCGCCGAGTGGCAATTCGCTTACGCCGACAACGGCGCCGATGCGCTGGACGCCGTCGCTCGCGATGCGCCCGACCTCATCATCATGGACGTCATGATGCCGAAGATGGATGGATTCACCGCCTGCCGCGAGCTGCGGACCCGAGGCGTCACCGTGCCGGTCATCTTCCTGTCGGCCAAAGGCGACATCGTGGACAAGGGCGTCGGATTCGCGGCCGGTGGCGACGACTACATGGTGAAGCCCTTCGACCCCCGCGAGCTGATGATGCACATCGAGGCGCATCTGCGCCGCGCCGCCATGCGCCCGAGCAGCGCTGTGCCTTCCTCCGGCACCATCACCGTGGGATGTCTTTCCTTAGATATGGCCCAGCACCGCGCCACCTTGGCCGGCGAACACGTGTCGCTGACCCCGAAGGAGTTCAAGATCCTGGCGACGCTGGCTGCAAGCCCCGGCACGGTGCTTTCCCGCGAACAGCTGGTGGAGGCAGCCTGGGGACCGGAATTCGTCGGCGAGACCAGTTCCATCACCGTGTTCATCAAGAAGCTGCGGGCCAAGATAGAGGACGACCCCACCGAGCCCCGCATCATAGAAACCGTCTGGGGCATCGGCTACCGCCTCGATCCCGAGGCCTGCGGGTAAGCTAGCGAGCGAACCTGCAGGCAAACATTCTCGCTCGCGCACCTTTGACCCCGAAATGATATTTCTGATTTAAAAGTGCCATTTCGGGGCTTCTTTCTGTGCCCAAGCCGATTGCACCCCAGCGCCTTTCAGCCGCATTCGCCAGATGGCCAAAAAAGACGCGCTAACTGCGGTTTTCAGCCCTCTTTCCCCGACTTTCACCATCTACGCATTCGCGCGTCCTTTTCAATAATGTTCTGACCAGGTAAAACTATGATCAAGAGAAACCGCACTTTCGAAACCGCAAGCCGCTGACGCAGCCAGCGCAGATTTTTTGACCAAAAAATGCTCTAGAGACACTTTCGCATGCAGTTCGCGAGTCGTTTTTGGCCACAAGCGTCCTACTTTCCCGCGCCGCCGTGGTTGATGGTGGTGGCGAGGGGGTGGCGCTTCAGAAGAAGCATCATCACGAGGCACGCAAGCATGAGCGGCACGAACCAGAGGAACAGCGGCAGCAGGGCGTCGGAGTAACCGACAGCAATGACCGACTGGGCTGACCCGGGCAGCGCATCCACGATTTGCGGCGTCAGTGTGGCGAGCGACAGATTGTCCACATGGGTGAGCTTGCCGGCCACGTCGGCCGTAAGGCGCATGGTGAACAGCGCGCCCACGAGCGCCGTGCCCACCGAAGCGCCGATCTGCCGGAAGAAGTTGTTCGCCGCCGTGGCGGTGCCCACCATGGCGTGGGGAAATTCGTTTTGCACCACGAGCACGAGCAGCTGCATGCCGAGCCCCATGCCGAAGCCGAGTACGAACAGATACAGCACTGGCACCCACAGCGCCTCGTGCACCCGCATGCGCGACAGCAAGAATAGGCCCACCGTGCTCACGACGCACATGGCCACGAGCATCCCCTTGTAGCGCCCCGTCTTCGACGCCACCCAGCCGGTGGCTGTGGAAGTGATAAGGATGCCCACGCTGGTAGCCGTGCACACGAGACCGGCCACCTCCGGCGACAGATCGTCCAGGATTTGGAAGTAGGTGGGCAGGTAGTTGAGCGCTCCCATGAAGCTGATGTTCAGGAGAAGCCCCGTTACCGAGCACAGCACGAAGTTGCGGTTGCGGAAGAGCCCCATGGGGATGATGGGCTCGGCGGCGCGGCGCTCCAACAGCACGAAGACCACAGCGGCAGCCACAGCCAGAGCGACAAGGCCCATAAACGGCAGACTGCCCCAGGGAATAAGCGTGCCGCCCCAGGCCATGGCCAGCACGAGCGAGGTCACGGCCACGGTCATGGCCATCATGCCGGGCCAATCGAGAGGGTGCTTTCCGAGGGCACGGGCGTCGCGGGGCAACGTGAGTCCGAGTACCACCACGGCAAGCAGGGCCACGGGCACCGTGAACCAGAAGATCCAGCGCCAGCCCGTCACCTGGACGAACCAGCCGCCCATAAGCGGGCCCAGCACATTCGACACGGCGAACACGGCGCCGATGACGCCCATGTAGGTGCCGAGCTTGCGCGGCGGCACCACGTCGGAGAGCGTCGCCTGGGATAAGATGATGAGGCCGCCGCCCCCAAGGCCGGAGACGAGGTGGCCGCTGATGAGCATCTCCATGTTCATGGCCAGGCCGCACACCACCTTGCCCGCGGCGTACAGCGTGAGCGCCGCCATGAGCAGCCGCTTGCGGCCGATAAGGTCGCCCAGCTTGCCGTAGATGGGCATGACCAACGTCGATGAAAGGATGTAGGCGGTGGAGACCCACTGCATGATCTCCACGCCGTTCAAGTCGCCCACGATGGTGGGCAGCGCCGTGGAGGCGATGGTCTCGGAAAGCGAGCTGATGAACATGGCGAGCAGAAGCCCGAAGAACACGAGCGCCAGCGCCCGGCCGTGCAGGGCGTGATCGGTATGGGGCGTGGAAGCGCCTGCGGGTTTTGCGGGCGCCGATGAGGTAGGAGCTATTGCGGGCGACGCAGCTGCAGCGGTCGAGACCGCTTTCGCCTTCGAAGTCGTATCTGCTGCGCTCACCACCATAGGTCGCCTCTTTCCAATCAGGGGATTCTCCCTATTTTAGAAAGACGACCGCCGCAAGCGCCGCGCAACAACCCCGCCTGCGCCGAACTGTCACGGCGCCGTTGAAGACTTGCGCGAGAATGCGTTTGCGAACGCTACAGCGCCAACTCGTACATAGCCACCTGGATGTCGCCGAGGGCCGGGTAGTGCACGGTCCACTCGCCCTTGTCCTCGAAACCGCACGACTCGTAGAGGCCGCGGCCGCGTACGTTGTGGGGGAAGGTGTCGAGGCGTAGAGCCACCAGGCCCTGGGCTCGGGCGATGTCAGCGGCACCATTCACGAGCTGGCGACCGAAGCCCCGGCCGTGGAAGGCCGGCAACGTGGCCACCACATGCAGGACGCCTACCTGTTCGGGCGCAGCATCCACGGCCCAGGGAACGGCGTTGTAACCGGGGGCGCCTTCATGATTAACCACCATGGCCGAGGCAATGATGGGCTCGGACTCACCGCCTTCGGAGACCACTTCAACCTCTTCTGCGGGCAGCAGCCCCACGATCAGCTGGGCCGCCTCCAACGACTCACGCAAGAACGCCGGCGAGGGATGCACGCCATGCTGCCACTGCACGTCGAAATCGGTGCCCTGCATCTCGTCGATCATCGTCGTGTAGAACGCAAGCACCGCATCGAACTCATCGGGCCGCGCCACGCGCACTTCCAACATCGCCGCTCCCTTCTTCATCGGATTCGAGTGAAGACAGTATAGCGTTACGATGCCACCTACAGTCCGAGCAACGGGCGGTACAGCGACTCGTCGGTTTCGGAGAAGACGTTGAACACCACGGTCATGGGCACATCGGGATGCTCGTTAAGCCAGCGGCGCACCGTAGCGACGGCGATGGAGGCCGCCTCTTCCTGCGGGAACCCGAACACACCCGTGGAGATGCAGCAGAAAGCGATGCTGGAAAGCCCCGCCTTGGCCGTCGCGTCCAGGCACGCGCGATAGCACTCGGCCAGCTGACGGCGGTGCGTATCGGTGGGACGTCCGTTGGCGATGGGCCCCACCGTGTGGATAACGTAGCGCGCGGGCAGGTTGTAGCCGTCGGTCACCTTGGCCTGGGACGTTGGCTCCGGGTGCCCCTGCGCTGCCATGAGGTTCGCACAAGCCGCACGCAATTGCACACCGGCGAAAGTGTGGATGGCGTTGTCGATGCAGTAGTGTAGCGGCGCCCAGCAGCCGGTCATGCCGGAGTTGGCGGCGTTCACGATGGCGTCTGCGGCCAAGGTGGTGATGTCGCCGCGCCACAAGCGTAGGCGCGGGTCGGTTGGCGACGGGGTCGTGTCGGCCAAGGTCGCCACACCCGCCTCGGCGATGAGCCCCTGCAGCAGTTCGTCCTGGGTCGCGAGGAACTCGCCGGGCGCGGGCCACGGAGGCCGCACGTTTACAAGTGATCGGAACGCAAGCCACAGCGCCTCGGTCGAAGCGCTTGCCAGGCCGCCCTGAGCCGCATCGGCCGCCGCGGGCGGCAGAGCGCACCCATGCGCCTTGCCCTCTTCGACGAGGTATTCCACCAAATATTGCAACAGTTTGCGATCCATAGATTCGCCTCCCTCACAGCACCTATAGCGCGAAGCGGTCGCGGGCGCGCTTGGGGGCGGTGGCACGCGTGGCCTCGGCGCGGTCGTGCTGCCAGTTCATGAGGAACAGCACACAGTCGGTGCGGTTGCTGGCGCGCAGGCGCTCGATCTGGCGATCGAACAGCTCGACATCGTTCAAGAACCCGGCATCGGCCAGAGCGCGCACCATGGCGATGTCCCCCTCACGCGCCACATACTGCACGGCCTCCGCCGCACGCTCACGCAGCGCTTCCACAATGCGATCGCGCATCTCGGGCGCCAAGCGGAAAGGCGCCGCCACGCGGTGGAGCAGGGCTCCCAGATGATCAGGCAAGCCGCGCCCCACCAGCAATTGGTCATCGTAGCGGGCGAAGTCGAAGGGGATGCCATCCTCGACGTCTTCCAAAAAGCAACTTATGAGCTGGTCGGACGTGATATGCACCACCGCATCAGCCGCAGCCAGGCGCACGATGGCGTATTCGAAGCTGCCCTCGCCGATGCTGGTGACGCTCGCGGGGATGAGCACGGGGCCGACCAGCGTGCGCGAGCAGAAGCAGTGGGCACCGATGGTGCGTAAGCCTTCGGGAAGCATGAGCTTACGCGTGCCCTTGCAGGCGTTGCCGTCGCGCACCTCACTCACCGTATCGGGGATGACCAACGTCGCTGGCGCCGTGATGAGCGCGCGCTCGGCGATGAGCGTCAGCGGTGCGCCTTCCACCTCGCGCGGCAAAGCCAGGCGATCGGTGGCAGAAACCGGCGCCGCCATGGCGCTTGCCGCGTTCGCCGCGGCCTCGCGGGCCGACACCGCCGTCGCGCCTCTCATGCGGGCATGGGCCGCCGACGAGAACTGGCGCGAGGGGGAATCAGGGGCCGGAGGACCCGCCACCAGACGAGCCTCACGCGAACCGCCTTCCGCAGCGACGCTGGGCCCCTTCGCAACAGCATCCTCCCGCGCGAAGCCCTTCTTTTCTGCGGCGTCGTTTCCTTCTGCAAACCCGTACCAGCACTGGTTCTTTTCCACAGCTTGAAAATCAGTGACACGACCTCCGCAGCGCGCGACAATGCGCGCAAGCGCCGCCGGATCGCTGGCCCGCCAAAGCGTCTCGGGGTTCATCGAGCCGTCCACGCGCTCCAGCGAGTCGGGCACATCGATGACGCGCGGCGGCGGGCATCCCTTCGCGAAGGCGGCGGCGCTCATGACGCGCACGCCATCAGGGACCACAAAATGCCCGGCATAAGGTGCCGAGGCGAAGATGAGGCGGAAGGAGGCCGTCGCGTCGCTCGAGGAGAGGCGCGCGTCGCCGGCGCCCGACCTCTCGCTGCGCCCCCCTCCCGCACGCTCGAGCAGACAATCCTCCTTTATGGCATAGCATTTGTTGGCAGGGCTCACCAGGTAGCGACGCGCCTCGAGCCGAGGGTTGGGCAGAGCCATGTCCAGCGGGGACGGGTCGTACGTGCGCACGCCCGCGCCCAGGTACACCACTTCGGCACTTACGGCATTGAACGCCTGGGAGCCCACCACTTCCACAGTGTCAGGCACCACTAGCAAGCGAACCTGGGCGCCACTCGTAAAGCGTCGAGAGAAAGCCTCTGAGGCGATGCGCACCACGGGCACATCGTCGATAAACGACGGCACCACAACGATCAAGCCGTCGGCCTGAAGACCGTGCTCAGCGAGCTTTCCCAAGTGCACGGCTGAAACCGCGTAGCCCTCGCCGTCGCGCCGCACCGTTATGGGAACGTTGGTAGCAAAGTACGTCTCTTCACTTTGCGATGTTTCACGGTCGGATAGCGATGTTTCACGAGCTGTTAGAAGTGTTTCACGGTTTTGCGATGTTTCACGCTCTTGAGTTTCGTCCGCATTTTCGCAAGACGGATCCTTCGCTTCCTCTTTCGGATGCCAGCGCGGCGTTTGCCCCAAGGTCCACAGCTCGTGGGGCGACAGCTTGCGCGCCGGCGCTGCCGCCGCTGCTGCGCCAGTGTCAGCAGCCGACTCTCCGATGGCCTGTCCGACTGCGCTTGCAGTTGGCCCCTCCCCCTCTTCCCCGCGCACAGCACTGCCGATAATGCCCATGCGCTCCTCATCAGTTATACCCATGCCGAGCGCGCCCACGATGAGCAGGTCGCCGTCGGTGCCATCAAGCTCCTCGGTTTCATCGAGGGCCGCATCGTGCACCCAGGGCTTGTAGGGAGCCAGCTGGGGCCGCCAGTTCTCCCCCTCGATGGGGTGCCCCGGCTCCTCAATCGTCACGTCGGCCAGCATCAAATGCACCGGATTTTCTTGCACCCGCGCAATGAGATCGTCAAGAGAAGAAGTTGCGTCGCGAAAGACCACCGTATTGCCGTTCATAATTTTGTGCACCTTCCCAATTTTGACACCTGAAGGCCGTTTACCCTGCGTAAAGCCCATGCTACACTACGACCCATAGAGGCACAATGACAAAAGAATCTTGTTTTCTGGTCACAAAATCGACTTTTGAACTGTTTTGCGACGAATTGGCGCTCGTGGAAGGGGTAGCTGGTCGCTTTGCGGCGTTGATTTTATCGAATTGCATTAGAATCAATCTTCTCTTTCCCTCGATCAGAGTTCAAAAGTCGATTTTGTGACCAAAAATGAGGAAATGTTTGTCACTCGAACCGCGAAAGGAGGGGCCGTGCGCAAAAACGAGGTGGAGGCGCTGGCCCTCGATGCTCTCGACCTGGTGCGCAACGGGCTTTTGGTAAACCTGCGCTTCATGAGCGCAGCCTTTGCCCGACTCGCGCCCCTGCCCGTCCCCGGCGCTACGCTCGCCACCGATGGCGCGCATTTGCGGTTCGACCCCGTCACCTGGGCGCGCACCTACGCCAACGACCCGGCCGAAGCTTCTCGCGCCTACCTGCACACGGTGCTTCACAACGTGTTTCTGCACCTTTACCCCGGAGCTGGCGTCGATCCCCTTCTATGGGACATCGCCTGCGACATGGTGGTGGAATCGGTGATCGACCAGCTCGATCTTCCCGCCACGCGCACGGCCCAAGCGGCAGCCTCGCGTCCCGAGCTGGAGCGCATGGCCGAAGAGGCCGGCCTCATGACTGCCGAGCGTGTCTACGCCGCCCTGCGCGACCAACGCGCCGCCGGCGCAACCGACGACGAGCTCGCCCGCCTCGGCGCTCGCTTCCACGTGGACGACCATCGCCCCTGGCATGCCGTCATCATTGCCGAAGGAGAAGACGCATCGGGCAAGACGGGCGAGGCAACCGAAGGCGAGGGTCGCACGAGCGCTCCCGCCGCCAAGGCCGATACTTCCGGCACCGACATGGACATACCCGACGAAGCCGCTGACACACCCTACTCCCACAAGGCCCATCGCGCCATGGACGCCGCCGACATCACCCAGAAGGACGCGCCCGAGAACGCCGCCCGCGCCATTGGCGAACGCTTCGCCGACACCGTGCAGCTCGACCGCTCCCGCGAGCAATGGGAAAACGCGGCGCTGGAGATGGGCATCCAGCTGGACGCCTACGCGAAGCTGTGGGGCATCGAGGGATCGAATCTCGCCATGAACCTGCGCAAAGCGACCCGCGAAAAGCACGATTATCGGGCCTTCCTGCGCAAGTTCGCCCGCATGGGCGAGCAGATCCGCGTGAACGACGACGAGTTCGACTACGTCTTCTACACCTACGGGCTTGAGCTTTACGGCAACCTGCCCTTGGTGGAACCGGTGGAGTTCGCCGAGGAGAAGCGCATCCGCGACTTCGTCATCGCCATCGACACCTCGGCCTCCACCAAAGACGGCCTCGTGCGGCGGTTCATCGAGCGCACCTATTCCATCCTGGCCGACGAGACGAGCTTCTTCTCGCGCATGAACGTGCTCATCGTGCAGTGCGACGCCGCCATTACCGACGTCGCGCGCATCACCTGCCTGCGCGATTTGGAAGACTATCTGGAAAATCCCACGATCAAGGGCCTGGGGGGCACCGATTTCCGTCCCGTGTTCGCCTACGTGGACGAGGCGCTCGCGTCCGGCGAGCTGAACGACCTGGGCGGACTCATCTACTTCACCGACGGCCAGGGCACCTATCCTGCACGTCGTCCCGCCTATGAAACCGCCTTCGTGTTCCTCGATTCCGACGATGCCGCAGCCTCGGCGCCCGTGCCCCCCTGGGCCATGAAAGTTATCCTGGATGAAACCTTCGTGCTAGAGGAGGAGCCCCTCTGACGGCCCTCTCCCCCGCTATTTTCCGAGCCGCACCCTTCCGTTCCCCGACCCGCGCACCCGCAAAGGAGCCCCTATGAACATCCGCGAAGCAAAACAGCAGATCAAAAACGCCATGATCGCCTATTTCACTAAAGACGAGTTCGGCAACTATCTTCTGCCGCCCGAGCGCCAACGTCCGGTGTTCCTGCTGGGCGCGCCGGGCATCGGCAAGACGGCCATCATGGAGCAAATCGCCCAAGAACTGGAAGTGGGATTCGTGTCCTACTCCATGACCCACCATACCCGCCAAAGCGCGCTAGGCCTGCCGTTCATCGCGACGAAAACCTATGACGGCGTGGAATACCAGGTGTCCGAATACACCATGAGCGAGATCATCGCCTCGGTCTATGAGGCGATGGAGGCCACGGGGCGCCGCGAGGGCATTCTGTTCCTCGACGAGATCAACTGCGTATCGGAGACGCTCACGCCGGCCATGCTGCAGTTTCTGCAATACAAGATCTTCGGCCGCCATGCCGTGCCCGACGGCTGGATCGTCGTGACGGCCGGCAACCCGCCCGAGTACAACCGCACGGCCCACGACTTCGACATCGCCACGTGGGATCGCCTGAAGCGCATCGAGGTTGAGCCCGACTACGACGTGTGGCGCGAGTTCGCCGTGTCGGCCGAGGTGCATCCGGCGGTCATCACCTACCTGGACATCGAGCGCTCCCACTTCTACGCCGTGGAGGCCACCCCCGACGGCGCGTCGTTCGTGACGGCCCGCGGCTGGGACGATCTGTCAGCGATGATCAAGCTCTACGAGGCCCAGGGGCTCACCGTTGATGAGCTGCTCGTGGAGCAGTACGTGCAGAACGGCGAAATCGCAAAGCGGTTCGCCATGTATTACGACCTGTTCACGAAGTACCGCAGCGACTATCAGATCGATCGTATCTTGGCCGGCAGCGCCGATGCCGGCCTGGCCGAGCGGGCCGCGGCGGCGCCCTTCGACGAGCGCGTGGCCGTCATGGGGCTTATCGTGGACGCCACGGTGAGCTGCTTGCGCGAGGCGGTTATGGAAGAGAAAGCAGCGGCGTTCGCTCATAGCGTGTTGGCCGATTTGAAGGAGCGCCTGGCCGCCGAAGGCGTGGCCGAAGACGCCGATGCGAGCGCGCTCATTCGCGCCACGACCACCGAGCTGGCACGTACCCGCGACACCGAACGGGCTGCGAGCCTGCTTTCCGACGAGCGCTACCGCTCCTTCGAGCGGACCATCGGCCTTCTTGACGAGGTGCTGCGCACGGGAGCCGATACACCCGAGGGCGCCACATTCAACCTGCTGCGCGAGCGCTTCAACGAGCGGCTCGACGAGCTGGACGCGGCCATCGATACGGCGGCAGGCGCCCTGGACAACGTGTTCAAGTTCGTGGAAGAGGCCTTCGGCGAGGGGCAGGAGATGCTCATGCTGGTGACCGACTTGTCCGTGAGCCGCGCCGGCATGGCCTTCATCAACGACCACGGCTGCGACCGCTACTTCGCCCACAACCAGAACCTCCAGTTCTACGAGCGTGGCCACGACCTGGCCGCCCGTATCGACCGCATCACGCTGGAAGAGGAGTAGCCCCCAGCGCGACCGCAGCGCCTTGCCCCGGCAAAGGATCCAAGCCACAGCAAGAGCAAGGCCGCGATCCCGGAAGGACCACGGCCTTGCCGCAGGCGACGCGTCGCCTATGGGAGAAAGCCCCAGGGCGCCCGATCACCCGGCGAGCGCCGCCATCGCGCTACGAGCACAGCACCGGCAGCGCCGCCATCTCGCTACAGGTACAGCACCGGTAGAGCCGCCAGAATGACCAGCAGACGCAGCATGAAACCACCCACAAGGACACCGCCCTCGCCGATGACGCTCACTACCATAGAGGTGGTGGAGGTCTCCACCTTTCGCGTGACAAACACCGGGTAGCCCTCGATGGCAAACGGCGCCACCAGGCCAAGCAGCACCAGACCGCCCCAGAACATTGGCGCGTACTGGCCCGACACGAGCGAGGCAACCGATGCGGCGCCCTCGGGACTGCCCGAGCTCACGATGATGAGCATGGTTGCAAGCACCACCATCTCGATAGCCGACAGAATCACGTGGCTCTTCTTGATGAGCCACATCTGCTCGAAGCGCTCACGATCGGTGATAAGGCCCACCAAGCTCGTAGCCGCCAGACCCGCCGACAGAGCCGACACCACGAACAACACCGGCAAAATGGCGTTGTTCCACAGCGGGTAGGCGCTCACGACCCCCAGCAGAAAGCCGGTGTAGGCCGCCACGCAGAACGCGGATACGATACCTGTCCAGGTGAGCCACTTCGGCACCGGGCGACGCAGCACCTCAAGCAGCGCCGCGGCAATGGACACCGGCATGAACACGCAGATGAAGTACACGCCCAGCGTCATCACCGAGCCCGGGTTCATAATAAGATAGAAGAACCGCAGCGGGTTGTGCAGCCCGGCCTCGGCGTCCAACATGAGCATGAGCAGACCGATGCCCAGAAAGATGGGCGAGATAATGCGGCCCGCGACGCGCATCTTCACGCTGTCGGGATACTTCGCCTCCACAAAGGCTGAAGTGAGGAAGGCGCCGGCCGATGCGCCCGCCAAAAACAGGTACCAAGCGATCATAGATCCCCAAACCATTGATCATCACCTCACGTAGTAGATTTTCGCGGTGGTCAGGTCGCCCGCCAGCGGCTGGGCATTGGTGCGAGCGATTTCCTGGCAGATCTCGCTCTGCGGATCGTCCAGGTCGCCAAACAGGCGAGCGCCGGAGATGCAGGTGCCCACGCAACGCGGCGGGTTGCCCGGCTCGCCCTCGTACCAGCAGAAGCGGCATTTCTCGATAACGCCGGTCTTCTTAATCTGGATGCGGGCGCCGTAGGGGCAGGCGGCCATGCAGTACTTGCAGCCGATGCACCGTTCCTCGTCTACCAGCACCACGCCCGAGTCGGTCGTATAGGTGGCATGGGTGGGACACACCGCCTCGCAGGGAGCGTCCTCGCAGTGCATGCACTGCACTGGCACCACTTCCGCATACACGTTGGGGTAGACCCCCTGCTCCATCTCGTCGAATTTGATGAACGCCTCATCGGACTCGAGCCCGTTCACCATCTGACAGGCCACGCGGCAGGCGTAGCAGCCAACGCACTTCTTCGTGTTGATGAGCATTCCGTAACGGGCCATCAGCCTTCCACCTTCCTAACCTTCACCGCTACCTCCTGGCTCATGGTGGAGCCTACGCCGGGTTCCAAATGCAGCGGAACGAAATCCATCATGTTGAGGCCAAAGTCCTGGGCCCGAGTGAGATAGGGCGATGTGCCGCCGTAATGGGTGGGCAGAAACAGCACACCGGGCTTCAAGCGCTCGGTCACCTTCACAGCTACCTGGCCTGAGCACTCGCTGGAGGAAAGCTCCACCGTATCGCCGTCGACAATGCCCAGATCCGCGGCATCGGAGGCAGCCATCCAGAGCCGCTCGAGCTGATATTCCCGGGAGATGGCATTCAGCGCCTCCAGGTTCAGCGTCATGGTGTGGGAGTGGATACCCTGCTTGCCGCCGATGAGGGAGAACTCGCCCTCGGCCGGCTCCACCAGACGCGGCACGTAACCGATAACCGGGTTCAAGCCCGCTTCCGCCACCTTCGCCGAGGCGAACTGGAACTTTTCCGTCGGAGTCTTGAACGTCGGCGTGCCGAACGCGAAGCCGGGGTCAGCCAATTCCACGATACCGGCCTCGCGCACCTCCTCGATCGAGGTGCCCACGCTGGCCAGCTGCGCCTCGGCCAGCTCCTCCACGGTGAAGTCGAAGTACTCGCCCACGCCGCACGCCTCGGCCAGCCCGGCGAAGATCTCGTCGCAGGGGCGCGTCTCGGGATGGATGCGCTCGATGACGGGGGTGCGCAGTGCCACATAGTGCTTCTTGCCGCCGATGAACTCGGGCAGCTCCAGGCGCTCCAGCACCGTGCACTCGGGCAGCACGTAGTCCGACGCCAAAGCAGTCTCGCTCATTTGCACGTCGATAGTCACCACGAGCTTCGCCTGGGAAAGCGCCTCGCGCCACTTCGCCGGCTGGGCGTACCCCTGCACAGCGTTGGAGTTGTAGAAGAACACGCCCTGGATGGCGCCATCGGCGCAGCCGTTCAGCACAGCCAGGTTGGTGCCGGTGCCCGAGAGCGCCAGCGGGTACTCGGCGTCGCCCAAACGCTTGGCGGCCGGCTTGGGCACCTCGGGGAACTTCACCGGATCCACGTCGCCCGCCTTGGGCGAAGAGGTGATGAGCGCTCCACCCTTCTGCCCCCAGCAGCCAAGAAGCGCATTCACGGCGCACACCGTGCGAGCCGTCTCGAAGGAGTTTTGATAGGCGCAGCCGAACGCTGCCCGCCAGGAAGGCTCGATAGCGCAGGCCGGTGCGGCGGCGGCCAGCGACTCGGCGATTTCCACGATGGTATCGGCCGGCACATCACAGATGCCCTCGGCCCATTCCGGCGTGTACTCGGTCACTTGAGCAGCGAACTCCGGGAAGCCCACGGCGGACTGCTCAACGAACGCGTGATCGTACAGGTCGCGCGTCACCAGCACGTTCGCGATGCCGAGCAGGAACGCGATATCAGCGCCGGGCCTGATAGGCACCCAGTCGGTAGCAAAGACGCCGGTGTTGTTCAGGCGCGGATCCACGATGACCACCCGCGCCCCGCCCTCGGCCGCTCCGGCCAAGCTCTTCACCGAGGAGGGACGGATGCCATCGCCATAGCTGCGGCCGATGAACACCACCATTTTGGTGTTGGGGAAGTCCACCGAGAAGTTCTGGGCTCCCGTGGCTTCCTGAATACCGCTCTCTTTCGACAGATTGCAGGCAGCGGCATGGGTATACACGTTGGGTGAGCCGAGCGCGTTCATGAAGCGCTTGCTGTAGTACTTGCCCGAGGGGCGCGGATCTTGGATGATGGCCAGCGCCTCGGGGCCGGCCTCGGCGATGATCTCCTGCACCTTCGCGTCAATTTCGGACAGAGCGTCATCCCAGCTGATAGGGACGAAGCTGCCGTCGGCGGCGCGCTTCATAGGCTGAGTCAGTCGGCCGTCGGAATAGGCCCACTGAGCCGCGCCGTGACCGCGACCGCAGAGCGTTCCCTTGGAATAGGGGTGCTCCTTCATGCCCTCGACGGTCCACAACCGCCCGTCGAGAGCGGTGGCGATCAGGCCGCACTTGCTGGAGCAGCCGTTGCACAGCGATGCGCCCTGAATCTTGGCCGCGCCCGTGGCGGCGGCCTCGGCCTGCTCGGCCCGCCACGCGGCCACCGAGCAAGTGCCCACAGCAGCCAGCGCAGCGGTGGCGGCGGTACCCTTCAGGAAGGTTCGCCTGGTGGGATTGCAGTGCATTAAAGCCTCCTTCTCTTGCATATCTGCTTTCTCCTTGTCTGGGGAAGTCCTCGGTTTTTACCGAAGGGACACGGATAGGTCTCGGACGGCCGCCGCGAGAGCTACCGCCAGCTCGCGCCCATGGGCCAGAGCGCGAGCCAGCTCGTCGGTACGAGCCGAGGGGGGCGCCGACGAGAGCGCAGCCGCATGGGCGAGCAGGGTTTGCTCGTAAGCGTCCAGCCAGTCGAAATGCTCGGACAACAGCGCAAGAGCAGCCTCATGGTTTCCCGCATCGACGCACAGGGCCACCACCTCGGTCATGAGCGTCACATGGTCGGGCATGGCGCAAAACTCCATCGGCACCTCAAGTTCGAGAGCGCGATAAAGGGCCCGCATGTGCTGGGCGCTGTCACCGAGGAGCAGATGCCGGGCCGCACCAAACTCAGCCGAGACCCCTCTGCGGCGCTCCCGTCCATCGGCCCAAGGCTTATAAAGCGATTCGACGGGCACCGCCGCCGCGGGAGCGCCCAAGGTGAGCACCTCGTTCTCGAGTCGGCAGCGCACGGCGCCCACCGGCGTCGCGGGCGCTATCGCTAAATCGGCCGCTGTCGCACGGGCCGCCTCGTACGCCGCTTCATAGTCATCGCCCCATCGCGAGAACAGAGCCCCAATGGTGCTCAGGTAGGCTGCCTTGGCGCAGACGTTCACCCGTGCGGCATCGCGCACGACCTCTCTCTCCGATGTTTGCGCGGTCGCACGCGCAGCCCCGCCTCTTGTCTCTTGCATTTCGCACCTCCTTCCGTTGGCGCTCCATGCTAGAATCGTCGGCTATGCGCCATATCATCAGTTTCTGATGATTTACCGAGACGCAAGTCAGTCATAATAGAGGACGCGACAGGGAAACGCCCAGTTCACACTGGCAATGGAGAAGGAGGAGCAGGGCCGTGACAGCAGTCCGCGATGCACCATCGGCCGCTATCGAGCCGCTTCACCGCTTTCTGCACCTGTGCTATCTCGGCCTCGCGTTTTTCTGGGCCTGCAGCATGCTCACCTTCCGCAGCTCCATCCTGCTCACCGGCGCGGCGGACACGCCCCAGTACAATACGTTGATCGTCGTCGTATCGTTTTTGGCAAACATGACCGTGCTCTTAGGCGTGTCGGCCCTTGTAGAGCGGGCGCCGGAAAATCTGGCGAAACTCTCGCCGTGGCCCTTCTGCGGATGCATCCTTGTCGGCATCGCGGCTATCGGCGGCGCCGGCATATGGTTTGCCGGCCCAGCGCTTTCCGCATCGCTAGTGATCGGCTCGACGCTATGCGGCGTCGGCTTCGGCTACCTATGGGGGAGCTGGGCGGACGTGCTCGGACGCGTGCATCCCTCGCGCACGGCCCTGTATGCCCCGGCGTCGTTCTTGCTCACCACCATCATCTTTCTCGCCGTCGACCCCCTCGTGGCCCTCACTCCCTTTCCGCCCCTTGCGCTCATGGCTCCCCTGCCAATAGCCTCGGTTCTCTGCCTGAAGCGCTGCCGTACCGAGAGCAGCCAGCCGTCGGTTCTCCTCGCGCCCCACCGAACCGAGTCTCAGCGCTACCTGGCGGCTCTCACCACCCTCGTGCCGCTCATCATCGCCGCCCTCGTTTTCTCCTGCCTGTTCGGCTTTATGTGGGAGACCGCCGTGCTCAGCGTGAACTCCGCGAGCACGGCCCATGAACTGCCCCTCGTGCTGAATTTCGTCGTTGCAGTGCTTCTTTTGGCCTTCACGGTTGCCTTGCAGCGGCGAGTAAACCTGTCGCTAGTCTACCAACTGCTTATCCCCATCGCCATCGTGCTGTTCGCGGCGCTGCCGTTTTTCTGGAATGTTCACCCCGTAGTGCTGAACGCAATCATGAGCGCCGTACATGGGGTCTTCGACGTGGTCATCTGGTACCTGGTAGCCACAGCTGCCTACGATTACGCCGTATCGGGCTTCGTTATAGGGGGCCTGGTGAGGGCGCTGTCCATTCTCGCACGGCTCGTGGGCATCGGCATCGGGTATCTGATCATGCTCCTCCCCGAAGTGGCTGGCTGCGCTGTAGTGGGCGTGTGCATCGGAGCGGTGTACCTGCTCGTCATCCTGCTATGGTTTCTCTGGCACAACGCCAAACGCTCGGTTTCGGACGAGGAGGCAGAAGGGAGAATGGCGATTGGCGAGGCGACCGGCGACGGCAACGCGAATCCGCATTCGAGCGTCTCAGATCCATCGTCGGTCTTAGCTGCCCCAACAGCCGTCAAGGCAACCGACAAAGCAGCTGCCGACCCTGCCAGCACCTCTCCCGTTGCGGAGTCCATCAGCACTTCTGCGACCGGCGAGATCGATGGGGCCGAAGCTATTAACAGCGAAGAGGTCGTCTTCGCGCTCCTCGCCGACGACTACGGCCTCACCCGTCGCGAGGCCGAGGTGCTCCCCTACCTCGCCCGCGGCCGCTCCGCAAAGGTCATCGCCGAAGCGCTCTTCGTCTCGGAATCCACCATCCGCACCCACACCCGCCGCATTTTGGAGAAGACCTGCCTGCATTCCAAGCAGGAACTCATCGATCTCGTTGAGAAGTATTAGAAGCCGGCGGTGGTGCGCGCCGCTTGGTGCACCAGTCGACGCGCACCACCAAGCCGTCTAAAGCCTTGGCGCGACCCCACGCGCAACCAGAACCTGCGGCTCTACGAGCGCGGTCATGACCCGGCCGCCCGCATCGGGCGCATCACACTGGAAGAAGAGCGTCTAAAAGCACCATCGATCCGAAATGTGCAAAATGAGCCATTTCTCGTAGCTATTGGCGGCAAATGCGAAAAGTTTTCCCTGTTCACGCTAAACGGTTCAAGCCCTCCCGGCACAAAATCCTACGAGAAGTACCCTGTTTTGTGCATTCGAGGCTTCCCCATAATCCGCAGGGACTACTCCCGTTGGTGTATCTGCGTGGGCCGGTCGTGATTGGGGGTTGCCGAGGTCATTGGGACGTGCTGGGGCGTGATAGTGTGCACTCCAGCACATGACCGACCCCCTTTCAGAAGGAGATCACCAATGACCAACTTGAACACCACTCCGAACCCCTTCGGCAAGCATTCGTTCCGCGACAACGCCGTCGACTCCGCCGCGAGCCAGACCTACGAGTTCGACATCGACGGCTCCGTGGCCGCCAGCGTCGAGAACACCGCCACCGCCAAGCCGAAGTTCGGCCGCCGCTCCTTCCTCACCGGATTCGCCGGCGCCGCGCTCGCCTGCATGCTCGCGTTCGGCGTGCAGGGCGCCATCATCGACCCCGCCACCGCCGAGGCCACGGGCACCCCTTCCGCTACCCAGACTGTCATCAACACCAACGACGATGCGACCCTGGCCGAGGCCGTGGCCGCCAAGTGCCTGCCGTCCGTGGTATACGTGGAGACCTACGCCGATGCGGGCGGCCAGCTCCAGGGCTTGGGTACCGGCTCGGGCGTCGTGATGACCGAGGACGGCTACCTCATCACCAACAACCACGTGGTCGACGGCGGCAGCGCCTATAAGGTGACCATCGCCGGCAACACCTACGACGCCGAGCTGGTGGGTACCGATCCCTCCTCCGACGTGGCGGTGTTGAAGGCCAAGGATGCCAGCGGCCTCACCCCCATGGAGATCGGCGATTCGGACAACCTGACCGTCGGCGAGTGGGTCATGACCCTGGGCGCCCCTTTCGGGCTCGAGCAGTCGGTGGCCACGGGCATCGTGTCCGCCACGAGCCGCTCGCAGATCATGGACGCGAGCGAGTCGATGCAGTCCGGCGGCAGCGGCGAGACCACTATCTACCCGAACATGATCCAGACCGATGCGGCCATCAACCCGGGCAACTCCGGCGGCGCGCTGGTGGATGACGAGGGCAAGCTCATCGGCATCAACACGCTGATCACCTCGTACTCTGGCAACTACTCCGGCGTCGGGTTCGCCATTCCGGTGAACTACGCGGTGAACCTCGCCCAGCAGATCATCGCCGGCGAGACCCCGACCCACGCCCAGCTCGGCGTGAGCCTGTCCACGGTGAACGACCAGGCGGCTGCCAGCTACGGCCTCGCGGCCGAGTCCGGCGCCTACGTGGCCGCCGTCTCCCAGGGCTCCGGCGCCGAGGCGGCCGGCCTCCAGGAGGGCGACATCATCACGGCCCTGGACGGCGAGTCTGTGGAAGGTGCCTCCGACCTCATGCTGGCCGTGCGTGGGAAGAACCCCGGCGACACCGTGAAGCTGACGGTGAACCGCAACGGCCAGGAGCAGGAGATTTCCGTGACCCTGGGCGACGATGCCGCCAGCCAGAAGGCCGCCGCGGAGCAGAAGGCCCAGCGGGAGCAGCAGATGCCCGAGCAGGGTCAGGACTTTGGCTGGGGCTACGGCGACGGTAACGACTACGGTTACGGCTGGGGCTACGGCGATGGTTACGGCCAGGACGGCGGCAACGGGTACGGCTACGGCGATGGCTACGGCAACGGCCTGAATCTGGACGACCTGTTCGGCCAGCGCTAAGCCACAGCGGAGGCACGCTCGCCCGCACCTGAGCAGCCAACGACAGGGATCCACGATTCCCTTACTCCAGGGGCAGCCTCAAGGCTGCCCCTTTTCGTTGACAGGCGAACACCCGGTTGCTCGACATTGCGAACCTCTATACCAGAGAAAGCGGCCCAAAACCGAAGAAGTGCCCCGGCATAAACCAGGGGCACTTCCCCATTTCGACGTCTACCGTTCTTTCTAAAGCTCGTTCACCAGCAAAGGAAGAACCGTCTGAATGTCACCAACAATGCCATAGTCGCACTGATCGAATACGGCAGCATCGGCATCCTTGTTTATAGCAAAGATGGTTCCGGCTCGATCGCAACCGACCATATGCTGCATCTGGCCCGAAAGCCCTGCTGCAACATACACCTTAGGAGCAAGCATGAGCCCAGAGACACCGATGTACGTCTCCCGCGGCAGCCACTTCATATCCTCGGCCAAAGGACGCGTGCAGCCCAAACCAGCCTCCAGCTTGTCACAGAGCGCTCGGGCCATATCAAGATCGGACTCGAGTCCAAAACCTCTTCCGGCGGCAACGACGACATCGGCCTTCTGCAAGTCGACCCCGCTCTTCTCGATGGGCTCGCTCGATAGCACCTTAACTGTGGCACCCGGATCAACCCACGCAAAAGGTTCTTCCTGATTGGCGCCCGATGCTGCAACGCTATCGCCGAAAGCACCTGGCTGCATCAGATAGATGGCGGTCTTGCCGGGCTTTCGCTTTAGGATAGCGGCTCCTCCATAATACATGCTGGAGGCCACATCGCCGTCAAGCTCCATCACGTCGGCAATAGCGCTGGTGCCGCCGTGGAACGCAAGGGCGCCAGCAAGAATGCGCATATGACGCGTAGGCTCTACCAGCACCACATCCGGCCGTACATGATCGAAGATCGCATTGACCGTCGCCGTGGCGTTATCGAGCGAAAGCCCCTCCGGAACCGTCACGCGATAGATAAGATCAGCGCATGAGGGCGGCATCTCCATGTCGCCGAAAGCCACCAGGGCAACCTCATCGGCACCCATGGCCCTCGCACCGGCGCAAAGCTCTTCTGCCGCACCCGGACGCTCAGCTAAAACTAACACTTTCAACGTTTCTCCCCTTTCTAGAGCGCGGCTTTGAGGCTGGCAGCAAAACTCGCAATGGCGCCCTCGTCGCTGACGTGGCAGATCTGCTTCTTGCGCGGCGTCGGCTCAGGCACTTTGCACTCAACCCACTCGACCGTCTCTTCGGAAGCCACGTCCAACGGCGCTACGTGCATCGGCTTCTTTCCTGCTGCTAGAATGTCCTTCATGGACGGAGTCCGAGGAACGGCAACCGATGGCTGCACCGAGATGACGGCGGGCAGAGGCACCTTCACCGTCTCCACCACATCCTCGAGCACGCGCTCGACCACGATACAGCCGTCTCCTGCCTGCAAAAGAGTCGCGCCATTCACGCAGGGGACGTTAAGGGTCGCAGCAAGCTGCGCATCGACCTGCTTTGCGTAGAAATCATCGGATCCATCGCCGCAGATCACAACATCCCAGCCACCAACGTCTTGCAGGGCCAGCGAAAGCGCCTGCGCAGTCGCTCGCGCATCCGCATGCTCCAGAGCGTCGTTCGTGGCAAAGTAGAGCTCGTCAACGCCACGAGATAGAATGTTCTTCTTTACCTTCGACTCGTCAATAGACGCCGGGCCCACCGAAAGAACCTTTACCGTCGATCCTTCTTGGGAGGCAGCAAGCTGAGCCGCGGCCTCAATGGCATTCAGATCATACTCAGACACGACATTGCGAGCATGGCTGAAATCAAGAGCACCGTCATTGCCAGCACGAAGATCTTTGCTATCCGGCAGAATCTTAACTGCAACTACAATACGCATGTGCCCTCCTAGATACCCAACGCGCGCGTGCCGCCGCCATATTGGCCAGCCTCGCGAAGCACGTCCTTGGCGATGGTCTTCGTGAGAATCTCGCTCGAACCGGCACCGATGCGGCCGACACGGGCATCGCGCCACAAACGCTGCATACGATGGTCGGTGCAATAGCCCAGACCGCCAAGGATCTGGATGCCATCGTCGCAAATCTGCCAATTGCCTTCAGTGCAGAGCAGCTTGCAAATATTCGCATCGATGCGGATAGACTTGCCCTGGTCGTACTCCCAAGCAGTACGGAACACCATATTGCGCATGCTCTCAAGAATGATCTTGTCGCGGCACACCTTTTCCTGAATGAGCTGGAACTTGCCAATAGGCTGACCGAACTGAATGCGTGAATTGGCGTAGGCGCAAAGATCGGCGAACGCCGTCTCGGCCTGACCAAGGTACATGGCCGCGCAAAGAAGGCGCTCTGCCTCGAAGTGCTTCATAAGCTGGACCCAGCCGCCATGCTCCTTGCCATACAGATACTTATCGGGAATGAAGCAATCCTCCAGGAACGTCTCGCAAGTAGGCTCAAGCCATTGCCCGATGGTCGGCAAATCCACAATAGTCATGCCCGGCGTCGGGTTGGGAATCGCAAACAGCGTAACCGCCTTGTAAGGATCATCAATCTCGGGATCCTTTGCGGTGATGATGTTGTAATCGGAACAGCTGGCATAAGTGTTGTAGATCTTATGCCCGTTGATGACATAACCTCCGTCGACCTTCTTGTAGGACGTCTTGATGCCGGCGGCATCCGAACCGGCTCCCGGCTCTGTATTGCCGAAAGAGTGACGCTTCTCGCCGCTCATAAGACCCTCGAGCATCTCCGTGCGAATTTCCGGACTCGCCTTATCGGCGGCATTCATGATAGACAGGGGGCTATAGGTGCATCCGGCCCAGGAGTAGCGATACACAATGGAAGTGACCAGACACATCGTCACCATATCTGCAGGAACGCCGCCCAGCTCCTCCGGAACGCCGATGGCTCCGAATCCCGCCTCATAGAACTTCTTATTCGCCTCTACAGGGAATATCTTCTGCTCATCGCATTCCTTAATAAGGCTTTCAGGATACTCTCGATCCATGAACTCCACCAAGTTCTCGGCCAACAGCTCCTGCTCTTCAGTGAACGAAAAATCCATGTAATTACTCCGCCTTTCCAATCTTTCCCTCGGCATACATTGCCTCGATCTCTTCGTTCGAGTATCCGAGCTCTTCCAGAATGTCCTCATTGTCTTGGCCCAGTTTCGGAGCGCCACGCCAAATCTGGCCAGGATTGTTCTTCACGGGGGGCAGCACGGCCACGCCCTTCAGTGTCTGCTCGCTCGCCTCGTCGTACCACTCGACAAAGTCGTTGCGCGCGATCACATGGGGATTGCTCATGAGCATCTCGTAGTTGTTGATGGGCGCACATGCGACGCCGATAGCCTTCAGCTGCGTCTCAACCTCATCGGGCGTGCGCTCAAGGCAGAACGCCTTGATAGCCCCATCGAGGCGTTCTCCTTGCGGCGTACCATTCAACGTCGGACGACCCTCAATGAAGTGCTCCTCGTCGTCAAGACCGAGCAACGCGGCAATGGCTTTTGCCGCCGGACGACCGGACACCTGAACGACGCAGTAGTTGCCGTCCTTGCACTCGAATACATCGATGCCGGCATAGGTGGCCTCTTTGTTGCCCGTGCGCTTCAACTGCTCGCCCGTCGTTGTGTACATAAGGGGCCCATAGCCCTGCACTCTCAGGCAGGATTCGTATTGCGAGACGTCGATCACATCGCCCTCGCCCGTCTTCTGGGCATGGTAGACGCCCATGAGCGCCGCCCACATCGCATAGAGACCTGTAAGATAATCGCAGATGCCGGGCTTGCTCACCAGAGGAGCCGACGGCTCTTTCTCGCCGTTCAGCGCCATAAGGCCCGAAAACGCCTGACCGATCACGTCCATGCTGGGACGCGGCACGTAATCCGGATCACCGAAATGACCATAACCGGAAACGTGAACAACCACCAACTTCGGGTTCAGCTCGAGCACATGTTCGTCGGTGTAGCCCCACTTGTCATACATGCCGGGCTTCGAGGACTCGATCCACACGTCGGCCCACTGAAGCAATTTGTCGAATACATCCTTTGACTCGGGAACGTTCATAGCGAGATTTCGCTTATTGCGGTTCTCCTGAGCGAATGAGATTGCAAAGCCACGCGTCATCTCGGGTGACTTGCAGTTCTCGACATGAATGACATCCGCTCCGTGCTCCGCCATCAGAGACGTCGCGTGGGGCTCTGCGGTCACTTGCCCACAGCTGAGAACTTTGAGACCATTGAGCAGGCCGAACTGAGGTACATCATTTGCTTTTGCCATTTTCTCTCCTTTAATTGAACGGATAGGGCAATGCTTCTAAGCAGCAACCGCCCCTGCAATCGCCTCAGCCTCTTTGTAGGGCTTATCGGCTGCCTCCAAATGCTTGCGCGCTTTGCTGCTCATACCGATGGCGGCAAGAATGACGACCACCGTGAAGCAGCAGCCAGCAATGGCCAGCGGCAAAACGAAAGAGTCCGTTGCCCCGTACAGCCCCGCCGCAAACACCGGAGCGATCATGGCCGCCACGGACACGGAGGCATTGCACCAACCGGTGATGGTGGCGGACTTGTTCACGCCGAAGAGCGGCGTGGCAACGACAGCACCGAAGTACAGATTGACCATGCCAGCGTTGTAGAAGAAGGCCAGAATCATGCCGCCGATAAGACCCATCTGAGATGTCACACCAAACAGGAACATGTTAGCTGCGGCCACAACGCAGTAGATAATGAGAGTCTTACGGGCACTGATGACATCGGACAGCACACCAAACAGCGGCACCAAAATCATCTGGGAAAGACTTACGATGGACACGCAATAAGAGATCTGCATCACATCCAGACCCATGGAACCCAGCACGAGCGACTGATTGCTGTAGTAGGTCGTGCAAGCGAACTGCATGAGGAAAGGGCATACCAGAACAACCCACAAAAGAGGCTGGCGCAGCAGTTTCGACATCGGCATGGCCGTCTCGTACACTTTCGAATCGGCTCCAATCGTCCGAGTCTTCTTGCCCTCCTTCTCCTTCAGCACAATCTGCTGCATGCCGTACTTTTCGGGAGCGTCGCAAACAAACAGCAGGCCAAGCACCACGATGATGCCAGCCAGCACGAAGCCCGCAATGAGCGAATAGGTCTGATATCCGAACATCGAGCTGAGCACGCCGGTAACCGTCGCCATCACCGCATTGAGCAGTCCGGAAACGAGAGTGCCCATCGAAGAGATAGTTCCGCGCCCAGAGGCAAACCAGTTGGTAACGTTGATCTGATGGGTCATCGCGCCGCAGAACTTGTTGCCAACGCCAAACAAGAACGCCATGACGTAAACAAGCATCAGGTTGGTGGAATACCCCATGGTCACCAGCAGAGCGCCCTGCAAGATTCCGCCGATGACGTAAACATATTTCGTCTTGAGCACCTTAAGCAAGGGCCCGATGAAAACCGATGCTACCAAAGAGCCAATAGCGGTAATGCTGAAGATGAGCGCACCTTCTGCCGCAGAGCACCCGACGGCGGCAACCATCGATGCCATCAAGATGATGATGATCGAGTAACACAGATGGGACACGCCCATGGTCACCATGCCCGCTATGGCGCAAAGCCACCCTTTTACTGTATTCGACATAGTTGAATCGTACCTTTCCCCTGATTACGATTGCTTTGCAGGCAAGGCGACCAACGCTTTGCCCCACATGTTTTTATCGGTGCCGTCGTCTTGCCAAATATCAAGCTCGACGACGTTCTTTCCGTTTTCCTCCCTTTTCTCCACAACGCGCGCACCGCAATGCAAGTCAACGCCCGGACAAGCGAATTTGCCCATGCGGAACGGCCCGATCTTGAGAATCTCGCCTTCAAGTCCAACCCACTCGCGCAAATGCCTCTCGCTGAGAGCCATGTAGTACCACGTGTTGGCGAACATGGCCGGCGCTCCCGTCCTCTGAGCCGCGGCATCATCATGATGCAACGGCACAAAGTCGCGATTCGCTGCGGCCTCCATCACAAGACGCTGCACCGTGAGGGGAAGAACCAGCTCGGGGAGTTCGTCTCCCTCGCTGACCTCCTCAAAGGTCAATTGCTCATCCCACTTCGCCATAGTTACTCGCCCTCCTCAACAGGGTTGCCCGACCAGGTCGTAACGCGCTGAACGGCCACGGTCTCATCGTTCTGGTTGATAAACTCAATTTCCACAGTGAAGAAAGCGCCGTCGCCAATCTTAAGACGCTTTCGGGTCACGCTCACCAACCGCCCGACTTGGCGAAGAGTGTCCCCCGGATAGAGGGGACGCAGAAACTCTACTTCGGTGTCTGTCGCAAAGCCAAGCGAGTGCCGAGGAGTGGGAACGAGCATGGGCATTGCGAGGGGATACAGCGGCCCGACGCGACCCTCTTCCACCCCGGGCTCCCACCATGAGGCCGTACCCACCGCCATGGCCATGCCGGCAGGTGCCGGGATGGTCTTGTATCCCAGCCGCTGCGCCAACTCTTCGTCATAATAGAGAGGACGATCAGCTTCGATCACCTCATTCCATTGGCGAATCCATCCAAGGGTCGCCGCGTCTGCCCCGTAAATCACAGGCAGGGTCTCCCCGATGGTCTTCTCGGTTTCTTCCCATGTCTCCACACTTTCGGGAATCTCAATCATGCTTCCTCCTTTCAATACATCTATGAACAATTGCGCGTTTAGCATCTCCTTCCGAAAACGGGCACTAGCTTTGCAGCGAGACGATTATGGAAATGGGCGCCTCGCGTACAACCAACTAGTCGCGCACAATGACGCCCTCGGCGTATAGCTTTTCTATATCCGCAGAGGAGTAGCCCAACTCCTCCAAGATATCCTCGTTGTCCTGGCCCAAGCGGGGGGCGCCGCGCCAAACGTGGCCGGGCCTTCGCTCCACTCGGGGCACAATGCCCACTCCCCGCACCATCTGTCCCGAAGCGTCATCGAACCATTCGACGATGCTTTCCCGCTTCAGGCAGTGCGGATTGTCTCCCAGTTCCGAGTAGTCCATGATCTTGCAGCAGCCGATATTGACCTTGTTGAAGTCACGATCGACCTCGCTTGCCGTATGGGACAAACAGTAGTCCTCGATCGCTCTTTTCGACTTCTCATCCCGGGCCGTCCCGGCAACGATTGCGTCCTGCCGATCAAAATCGGGATCTCCCGTCAATCCCAAAAGCGCAAGCCCGTCGCTTTTCAAGGCAGAGGGATTCAGGGCGACGTACACATACCGGCCGTCCCTACACTCATAGACCCCGAGACCGCCCACATCTCCGTCAATATCCGGATTTCTGACCAGCTGATTGCCCTTGGTGAAATACTCGGCCGGATACTGAGCCGAAACGCGCAAGATCGCCTCGTACTGGGACAAGTCGATAACATCCCCCTCACCGGTCTCGCGGGCGCGCAGGAGAGCCGCCAGCGATGACCAGAGTGCAAAAAGCGCCGTAATGAAATCGCCGATGCCCGGGAAAACCGCCATGGGCTTCGTACCTCTAGGACTATTGATGTACATAAACCCGCTGAAGGCCTGGGCTATCGGGTCATAACTCGGGCGACGCACGTAGTCGGGCTCTCCCATCTCCCCATAGCCCGAGACATGCACAATAACGAGATCAGGGTTGAGCTCCAAAAGAAACTCGTCGTCGAATCCCCATTTCTTATAGGTTCCCCCCTTGGAGGACTCCAGCCAGATATCTGCCCATTGGATGAGATCAAGGAAGACACCCCGCCCCTCTTTCGATGGGATGTCAAGAGCAATGGTGCGCTTGCACCGTGCATCCTGCGCCCATTCCAAAGCGACGTTTTTCCGCATCCCCTCAGGGCTGCGCGCATTCTCAACCTGGACGACATCGGCCCCGTGCTCGGCCATCAGCGTGGCGGCATAGGGCTCGGCCGCCACCGTGCCCGTGCTAAGCACCTTCACACCGTGAAGGAGACCAAAATCGGGTATTTCCTCCGACTTAGCCATATCCGCCCCTTCGATCAAAGCCCTCGATACTTCGGCAGATGCGCTGCCGAGCGAATTCAACTCGCTGTTCGATCATAGGAATGGACGATCGTCGGGTCACCGCACAAATGAGGTATCGCTTGAGGTATTTGCGCTACTCCCCTAGGTTCTCGTGATATCATCACTAACCAAGCTGGTGGCTTGCACCGTCGCGCGAGGAGAGCACTTTGAGTGTTATCAACATAGGAGGTTGTCCTCCAACATCCCTTGAGTCAAAAAGCATCGTGCCGCGTCACAGACTGCTAAGACTGCTAAACGAAGGAACGAAATACCCTCTCACGCTCTGCGTCGCATCGTCGGGGTGGGGAAAGGGAACGCTGCTGACAAGCTGGGCCAACCATACCGACAAGCACGTCTCGTGGCTCCAAGTCGACGAGTCCGACAACGAAGTGGCCATGTTCTACCAGAAGCTTGCCTCGTCTCTTTTGGCTATGCTGTCGAAGCAGGATTATCAATCAGACCCTCCCCCAGGCGCTTCGTCGCTTGACCTGGCCTGGACGCTTGAGCAGGTCTCCCATATAACTGGAGACCACGTCCTCATACTCAACGACTATCATCTCGTATCCAATCCCGAGGTGCATGAGGCTGTTATTGCCCTCATTCGATGGGCTCCCCCTTCATTGCACCTTATTATTTCGAGCGAATCTACGCCTCCGTTCCCCTTGTCTTCTTTTCGAGCCCATAGCCAGCTTTTCGAGATTTCAGCCCTAGACCTTGCTTTCACGCGAGGAGACTTGCGCCTCCTCCTCCGGGAGAATCTGATTGATCTCAAAGAGACATCCGTGGAGCGCCTCATGGATCTCACGGGCGGATGGCCAGCGGCGCTCCATCTGGCCCTTCTGCAAATAAAACGCATCGATCCGGAAGATCGCGACGACTTCGTCTCCAACATCGGCGCCCGCGATCGCCGCATCACAGAATGGCTCAATGACGCCATCTACGATACCTTGCCCTCACGCATTCGCACCTTTATGCTCGATACGTGCATTCTGAACGAATTTTCCGCCCCCCTGTGCGACACCGTACGCTCTACTGATGATTCTGGCGAATACATCGTTTGGCTTAAGGATCGTGGGCTGATCTCCCCCGTGGATGACCAGGGTACAACCTTCGCCTACCCAAAACTCCTGCGTGCTTTCCTCAGAGATTAGTTCAGTCGCACCAGCGACCTCGCCCACGAGAAGGACCTTTGGCAAAAAGCGGCCGCGTGGTATCAAAAGCGCGGAGAACTCCTCTTGGCAGCTGAGTACCATATGGCCTCGGGAGACACGACGGCCGGATGGCTTCTGCTCGATCGCTACCACTCCCATGCTCTTGAGAGCGCTCCGTCCATCAGCCCTCAAAAGACTCGCCTCACCTGGTATCGAGAATTCCTCAGTTGGCCGGATTCGGTCTTGGCACAGGAGCCGGATCTCTGCCTTTCGGCGGCATTCTCAAGCTATTATTCTAAGGACCTCGACCATATAGAGCGTCCGCTGCGCCTTGCCGAGCAGGCCTTTCTCGCCCGCGATGACAAACCGGCCCTTGGCAGAGCCCATGCCATACGAAGCTTGGTCTATCGCTATCGCGGATCAGCCGACCTGGCTATAGACGAGGGCAAGCATGCTCTCGACAATCTTCCGACCGACCTCAATTGGTTCAGAGGATCGGCCCTCTTGTCTCAGAGTTTTGGGTTTTACCTTAACGGGGATGCCGGCTCTTCCGCCCAATGTGCCGCCGAGGCACGGTCGGAATTCGTCAAGGCCCACGACAATCGCCACGCCGCCATTGCAGAGACCCAGCACATCGAGGTCCTACTCCTGCAAGGCTCGCTCATCGAGGCAGAGGAGCGCAGTCTGGCCCTTCTGGAGCTGCAAAGCAATGCCCTTGACGCCGAGCGGCGACTCGCCCGGGCAATTCTCGGATTCATAGCCTTTGAACGAAACCACCTGAACGAGGCGGAAGTCCATTTCAACACCGCGCTCTATCCGTCTCCGAACGCGCAAAAGGGCAAGTACTTGCCATTCGCCTATATCGGTTTGGCCGAAGTTGCAGCGGCGCGCAGCGACATCGACACGTCGCTCATGCTTCTCAACGAGGCCGAGCAATATGCCGCACCTCGCCCGGAGCGCAACTGGAGCGCCTACATCCAGGGGGTAAAAGCAAAGGTGCTTCTGGAGCAGGGAGACCACTCGGAAGCTGCAAAGGTTCTCTACCCGCAAGGATCGATCGTCGAAACCCCGTTCCAGGGAACCACAAGCTTTATGAGCTTCATAATAGCCCAACGAACACTGCTGGCATTCGCCCTTGAAGACGCAAACCGTCAAGACATCATGAACATGGCGAAGCGGCAGCTGGAGCGCAGCTTGGTGCTCTTCGATGCCAACAGTGCTGCGATATGGTGTCTAAGCGCACGGGCGCTTCTCGGCTGCATATATTTCAAGCTGGGACAGCGCGAGCAGGCACTCCGGTCTATCGAGTATAGTCTCGCCCTGGCCGAAAAGGAGCAGATTGTACGGAGCGTGATCGCTGCGGGCGACATCCTCAAACCGCTTCTCGAGCTTGCCGTCGCCCAAGACGTGCACCCCGCCTACGCCCAATCCCTCATTCATGCCCTTGAGTGCCGGCCCAAGCGCTCCAAAGCCGACACTGACGAAGCGTTGCCGGTTCTCAGCGAACGAGAAGTCGAAATACTCGAAATGATCGCGCGTGGCAGTACCACGGAGACCATCAGCCAGCAGCTGTATATTTCCGTTCACACGGTGAGAACGCACATCCGAAACACCCTTCAGAAATTGGATGCGCATTCGCGGGTTGAGGCCGTAGAGAACGCCCGCGAACGTGGAATCCTACCGCGCTAGGCGTGCTCAGCTTTCCGCCAAAGAGAAAAGCTCGTTCATCCGATCGGCGCCCACTTTCCCCGACTCGTCTCTCCCCAGATCGTCTACCAGGCCTATCTTCTGCGGCTTTTTGTAGCTCGCCAAGTGTCTTTTGCAAAAGTCCTGTATCGCTTTCGGCGACAGAGCGCTTCCCTTCATCGGTTGCACGATGGCGGCCACTGCCTCCCCCCATACCAGATCAGGAACACCTTTCACGACGCAGTCCTGCACTTCGGGGTGGCTCAGGATAACCGCCTGCACCTCGCTTGCGTAGACGTTCTCTCCTCCTGTTTTTATCACGTCCTTCACCCGAGCCTTAAAGTAGTACAGGCCCTGTTCGTCGCGGGCAAAGACATCGCCTGTCCTCAACCAGCCGTCTTGCAGTACTTCCCTCGTAAGGTCCGGCCGTTCGTAATACCCCTCCATCATGGCCGGCGTTCGCACCACGGCCTCGCCGCAATCGGAGGCTCCCCCCTTCTCATCGAGCAACATCATTTCTAAAGATCTCATCGGCACTCCCACCGAATGGATTTTTGGCGTGCCTGAAGCGTATTCCTCCCTCGACAATCGCATCGAAGTGCCGACGCCGCTCTCGCTTTGTCCCCAACCATAGTTGATCTCGCAGGCAGGAAACAGCTGGAATATCCCCTCCACTATGGAGGGGGTCATGGCGCCGGCGGCGCTCTGCACAATACGCACCGAAGACAGGTCGCGAGCGCCGGGCGCGGCCTCGCGTGAGAGACGACAGTATACGCTGGGGGGCAGCAAGATGATATGGGTCACGGCGTATCGCTCGATTTTGCCGAGTATCTCCTCGGCATCGAACTTGGAGGCGACCACCACGGCAGCGCCAGCACTCAGACAGGAAAGCAGCCAGCTGTGCCCCCCATGATGCTCCATTGGCGCCTGAACAAGAGCAACGGGATGCTCGACATCCTCAAGCCCTATGGTCTCTAAGATATCGCGGATCTCGACGAGATCCGCTGCATGGGTACGAGCGGCGCCCTTGGGCGCTCCCGTGCTGCCCCCGGTAAATTGAATCCGGGATGGGCCGCCCTCTTGGAACACCTCGAAATCCTTGGCGGAATCCGACTGACCTCCCTGGCGCATGTCAGATAACGCATCGCGAATAAACTGGCTGCTGAGTATCTGCACCGCATGATCGAAGCCCTTGCGGGCATCAATGGCGACGCTTTGGTGTTCTGGCGCATAGATCAGAGCCTCAGCATCCGAAGCGTTGACCAAACAGCCTACCTCTTCGGATGTAAAACGATAATTGACGGGCACCGCAACGGCGCCCATGGCCTGAATGGCCAGATACAGCACGATGAGGTCAACGCCATTAGGCAGGAAATACGCAACTCGATCGCCCTTCCGTATACCGAAGTCCCATAACGAATGGACAACGTATTTCGACAAGCGCCACAGCTCTTGGTATGTCAGCACTTCAGCGCCGTCGATAATCGCAACATCGGTCGGCCCCGATTTCGTATGGCGCAAAAAGGGGTCTATGATGTTCTTGTCATCTTGCCTTACTATTTCAGTTCGCTGCATAGTTCATCCCTTTTATAAGGTTCGTCGAGTTTCTCCAAGTAATCTTGGCTTTTCTTGCTCAAGCAGAAGAACGCGATGGCGAATGCCGCCAGATAGCACAGACCGGCCACGGCCAAAGGAAGCACATAGGAGCCCGACCACTCATACATGGCAGCGGCCAGCGGGGGAGAAATGGCAGAGCCCGCCGAGGTGACCACCTGGGTCCACCCGATAAGCACTGGGCTTTTCTCCAGACCGAACAAGGGCGTAGTGACCACCGAGCCGAAATAGAGGCCTACCGTGCCCACGTTGTAGAAGAAGGCAAGAATCGCGCCTCCAACAAATCCTGTTTGGCACCAAAGAGGAAAGAGGAACATGTTTACGGCCCCGATGAGGCAATAGGTCAGCAATATTCTCTTCGGCCCAAAGCGATCGCTGAGAAAGCCGAATAGCGGGACCACGATCATCGACCCGATATAGACCACCGAAAGCATGATGGACGCTTGGGCCACATCAAACCCCATGCTGGCATAAATCGCCGCTTCGTTGGTGTAGAAGAATCGCTCGGCCATAAGCATCAGCATCGGGCAGAGGAGAAGCGCCCACACAAGCGGGATCCTCAGAAGACGCGAAGTGGGCATGGCGAATTCGTAAGACGCCGCAACCCTCTGCAGTCGCTCCCTTTTCCTCGTTTTCCCCATGACGAAATTGAAGTCGATCGGCTCCATGCCGTAATATGACGGCCCCCGGCAAATCATAAGCATCGTGACAACCGCCGTCAGCACGAGAAGCAGCATTGCCGCCGCCAAAGCAGCTTGTCTCAGCCCCAAGTGCATAACCGCAGCTCCAGCAACCGGACTTAGAAGAGTGTTCGAGAGCCCCGACACTACCGTGGCCATCGTGGCAACGGTACCTCTGCCCACCCGAAACCACTCCGTAGCCAACACCTGGTACGAGAGCGTACCATTGCACTTATTGGCCACGCCAAACAGAATGGACGCAGCTAGCACCCATTCAAGGGCAGGAGCGTAAGCTATCGCCAGAAACATTACCGCCGTACCGGCGGCACCGAAGAGATACACACCTTTAGGGTTGTGGTCCGCCACAATAGGCCCCAAGAACATACTCGCTACCATGCTGGCAATCGCTGACGTAGTAAAAATCAGAGACGCCTGCGCAAGCGAGCAGCCAAGCTGCTCCGCCAACAGGGGGAGAAACAGAATAACGAGCGTATAGGAAAAGTACGAGAGGGAGAGGTTTATCATGCCTCCCGAAACGCACAGCCAACCTTTAGTGGTGTTCCGCATGTTCACGTCGCCCCTTTTCTCCCCTAAAGAAAGACTTAACCGAAACGGTATTCCACTCCCATGGTGGGCTGAGGGTTCTCCCACCGAGCGATTATGGTGTCCCCACAGGCGATGCGACATGTGCCGCACTCGAGGCAACCCGCATAATCGAAGCTTGTCGTTCCGTCGGGCTCTCGCTTGTACAGGGCCGCCGGACACACCATGACAAGCTTGTCGAATTCCTCGTCAGAGGGATCCTCGACAAGCTCGATATGAGCGTTGGCCTCATCGACCTCGTATTTGTTTAACGCCAGATAGCCGTCAACGTTCACCGTAATTTGCTGCACACTCATAATGCCTTCATCGCTCCCATCGCATCGCGGGCCATATTGACAACTCCGATTTGCCCCAGCACCGGCTTCAGGTTCTTCTTCAGAGGCCGAACCGGCTCGCCATCAACCACGAACATGGTGTTCATAATGTCTCGAATCGCCTGCGGATACCCATCGAACATGCGATGGAAGCCTTCCATGAAAGAAGGCACCTTCGAGAACTGGCGCAAGTCCTGCATGACGAAGCAGTTCTCGAGGGCCGCCGTATAGCCCTGCAGCCCCTGCGCGGAAGTATCTCCGGCGCTTAACGCGCGCGCCGCCTCCCGGCCGGCGTGCATGCCAGCTGCAATGGCGAAATCCATGCCGCGAACCTGATATCCCAAATTGATGCACATCATGGCGCTCTCCCCCGCGAGAAGCACGCCATCTCCCACAAGAGGGGGCATGATGCTCAAGCCACCCTCAGGAACCATATGCCCCGAGTGCTCAACCACCTTGCCGCCGGCAATCAGAGGCGCGATCGCCGGATGCTGCTTGAAGTCCTCGAGCATCTGGTAAACCGGCGCTCGACCATGGTTCATCGTCGCTTCGATCCCTGCAACCAAGCCAATGGAGATGGACGACTTGTTCGTATAGGCAAAACCGCCTCCGAATGTCCCCTTTGTCGCATCTCCCGCGAACAGCCACGCTGCTCCCTCTTCATCTGAGCCCGAAAGCACTCGATCAGTGATAACAGAGGGAGGCAGCTCGATGGTCTGCTTGATGCCGACAGCAATCCCACTCGCGGGCGGCCGCGCGGCGCCAACCGCCTGCTTGGTAAGCAGAGAGTTCACTCCATCGCAAAGCAGAACAACATCAGCCGTAATTTCGTCCTCGCCCGCCTTCACGCCTATCACTTTGCCGGTTTCATCTTTCACAAGACTCTCGACAGCAATGCCGTAGATGGCCTCCGCTCCCGCTTCCTCCGCCTTCGACGCGAGCCACTGGTCGAAAGGCGCGCGCAGCACCGAATATGAATCGGAATTCGGGGCAAGCATCGCTTCCGATGAGAAATCGACGGTAAAACAGGCATCGGGCGCGAGCAAGGATATTTTCTCGTGGGTTATCTTGCGTTCTAAGGGAGCTTCCTGCTCAAAATCCGGGAACACCTTCGCCAAAGAGTGAGAATAGATGCGCCCTCCGGTCATATTCTTCGCCCCTGCATAGTTTCCGCGCTCGATAAGAAGCACAGACTTACCCGATCGGGCCAACTCGTATGCAGCGACAGAACCGGCACACCCAGCCCCCACGACAATGGCTTCAAAGTCAGCCATGCTACCGCCTTTCTTTATCATCCTCCAAATTTCTCTGCCAATGGATGATAGAAAGGCCCGACTATAAGCGCATCGCACAAATGCAGTACCCCATGAGGTATTTGCGCGCAGCAGGGGCGACCATCAGGTCGCCCCTTTTCTGTTGAAGGCTATGGGGTTGCACACCATTTACTCGACGCCGAGCACCTCCAAGTTGCCGCTTATAATGTCGAAGGAAAGGTCGCAGGGTTGGGAGGAGTCGCCCGCAGACTCGGCAAAGTCGTTCGTGAAGTTGCCCGAGGTCTTGTTGACGTTGGCCTTCAGTGCCGTGTCGGCGGGAAGCTCCAGGATGATATGACCCGAAGCGAGGGAGCCCGCAATGGTTTCTGGAGCAGGCGAGCACTGCCCAAGGCGAAACTCGCCTGACGCCTGATCGATGCGCAGCGTCTTGGCGACGGATCCTTCGTAAGCGACGTTACCACTTGCGAGGCTCAGCTCGAGGTCGGTCACCGACGTACGGCTAACCGAGACGGAACCCGAGGCGACATCGAGCTCCATCTTCCCGCACAGCACGGCATCCGCTCCGTCGATGCCGTACTCGCCTGAGGCTGCCTCAAGAACGAACCGCTCGAGAGACGCCGCCGATTCAGGGATAAGCAGCTCTACGTCCTTGCTGCCCCACGTGCCAAGCGAGCATCCCGACAGGCCACCGCTACCCTCCATGTAGTCGATGGAAAGCACGCCGTCGTTCGTGCTGCAGGCCATAACGGGTTGCGGGCCGCCGTGCATGGTCTCGTTCACGACAATTGCGCCGCCGGTCTCGCTATCGGGCACCACGCGTACGGAGCCCGACCCAGCGAGCCAGTTCAGATCGATGGCGTTTACCTCGCTGGCATCGATTTCGAAATGGCTGCCCTCGTTCGTCGCTGCGACGCCGCCCCGCACGCCACTGTGCAGCGTCGCATCCGCCACCTCACTCGCGGCATCGCCCGCATAGTCGGCCATCTCGCCGACCGCATCCCCCGCGTATCCGGCGATCTCGCCCATGGCGTTCCAGCCCACACAGCCCATCAAGCCACCGGGCGCAAACAGCGAGCCGCCTCCGGGAACGATGCCGCGACAGCCGCCGAAGAACCCGCAAACCCCCAGGCAAAGCAGCACGATGAGCGCGATCTTCACATAGGTACTCCGCTCCAGCCTCATCGGGCACCCCCTTCGGAGGAGGAATCGCTTTTCGCCGCGACATCCTGGCGTTCGGCCAACCAAGCTTGGTAAGACGGGTCGGCCTCCAAGGTGTTCACCACCCAATAGTAGAAGGGAATGGTGAGAAAGATGACCCAGGCCGGGTGCCACCAGCCGAAGCAGAAGCCGGCAAGCAGGAAGATGACCGCGCACAGAAGCGGGTAGGGAAACGACTGCAGCGGATCTTTCGGTTGGGGCGTCGGTGGCGGCGCAATGGGCACCGAAGACGCTGGCGGAATGGAACCCGGTGGGCAGGAGCCAGGAGGGCAGGCACCCGGGCTCTGCGGCGATGCCGGCGAACCGTGGGGAAGCACACCCGGGCCATAGCCCGCACTCGGTGGCCGATGGCCCGGCGCGCTCACCTCCACGACCACCTTGGGCGCTTCAGGCGCCTCGGCTGCCGTTGCGGCCGCCGCCTCGGCCCGCGCCGCAGCTGCCAGCGCCGCCTCAGCCGCGGCGGCGGCTTCGGTTTCCACCGACTCGGCGCGCTCCTGGGACTCAAAGCGCACATCGTCGGCCACCTCGGGGCTCACGCGCAAAAGCTCGTCTAAGGTCACTTCGTACAAGTCGGCCAGGGCAATGAGGTTGCCCATATCGGGTGCCGACTCGGCCCGCTCCCACTTGGAGACGGCCTGGCGCGACAGCCCCAGCTGCTCGGCCAGCCCCTCTTGGGAGAAGCCGCGCTCGCGGCGCAGCTCGGCAAGGCGTTGGGCGATTTCGACGTTCATCACGGTTCCCTTTCGCGTCTTGTTCGTCACATCTCGCCTTTCACCCTATGGTTTCAACCCTGGTTGCACTAGCACCTTATGTGGTCAATTTACCAGAAACGAGCAAAAAATCCCCGACAACCACCGGTTGCCCCACCCACGAACAGGGAATTTACGGAGCCTGCAACGAATCATCCGACCCATCTGCGCTCCCTTCGCAATGCAAGTCATCAACGCCATCGGTCACAACGGATACTCGAGCAGATCCTCAATGCGGCAACCCAGCGTTTGGGCGAGCCGATAGAGCGATACTCCCTGGCCGTGATTGATGTTCTTGCATCGCTGCTCATACTGCTGAATCGCCCTCAACGAGACGCCCGATTTCTCCGCCAACGCCACTTGAGAAAGACCCCTTTGCTCGCGCCACGATTTCAGAGGAGCGCCCCGCCGGGCCACACGCTCTTCGATCACTTCGACGAATTTCTGCTCGGCTGCTTCGTGAAGTGGCCAGTATAGCGCACGAATTTCCTCCATGGTCGTCACGCGTCCTATGGTCCGGAAAGGGCGCCCCGTTTCCCACTGCCAGTAAGCTAGAACCCAACCGCACCAATAGTCGGGACCTTCCCCATCGGCCGTCATATCGGCGAGGGGAATGCCGACATCTAACCCGGCCCGATAGCATACGTCAAGCACCAGCTCGATGCCCGACGAACCGCTCACATAGCGCGGAGCGCCGGCACCGAACGCATCGGCGACCCCCGTCGCTACGAACATTTCGAAGAACTGGCCGAGTCTCAGGCCGGCACGGTTGGCCGCGCAATCGAACGCCTCTCCCAGCACTTCCATGGCATCGAACAGATAGTCTTCGCTATAGGCCCGCAAGATCGGTCACCTCATCTCGCAAAAGGTCGCGCAGGTAAATGCCATCGATGCCCTGCCGGGCAGCCTCCTCGCGATAGAGCGCTCGCGCCTTTTCGTCGCGCTCTTTCCGCTTGGGGTAGTAAACAGCACTGGGAGTCACCGTGGCTTCAACGAATTCGATGGCTTCGAATGCTCTCGGACTTTTAAGCACAATCTGCTGGCCTAAATCACCAAGACGCAGAGCGCGCGTCAGCTGCTCCAAAGAAATATCGTTGCGCAAAAAGGCGCGGGCAAAGGTAAAGTAGCTGTCATCGGCGCGGTGCCCCACGATGACGTCGAACGATTCCGCATCCAACAGGTAGTGGGCACGAAGAAACTCGCTGCCCGCTTGAGCCACCGGAGTGCGCAGATCGATTTTGCGATGCTCCAGCAACAACGCCAGCCAATGAAGCGTCGAATATTCCGGAGAGGAAAGCTCGAGAACCTTAAAGCCACGGCCGTCGAAGCGATACTCATTGGCATAGCCGTCGTAGCCTTCCTCTGAACAGGCCCACTCGCGCGCCAATTCAATATGCTCGGTGCAATAGAATCCGCGGCCATAGTCGTTATAGGGCCTGCCACCGCCATAGAAGGGGTGAGCCACTATTTGAGGCGAACCGTGAAATAATGTCATAGGTTCCATAGTCTACCTATCTCTCCAGAGATACTTCCCAGAGTATAGCACGGATATCTCTGGAGAGATAGGTAGAGGCGCGCCAAAAAATTCCGCTTAGTGTACCGCAGGAGCCTAGATGGCGCTATTTTTGAAAGTGCCGCTCTTGCGGCCGTTCCACCATTTGGAGAGCTGGACGATGATGACCTCCACGAGCGGGATGGTGAGGAAGATGACCCAGGCAGGGCCGTGCCAGTGAACATCGACAAAGGTCATCCAAAGGAACCACGCGATGGCCCCAATGGGATACAGCCCGCAGAGCATGGGAGCGATGCGGCAGGACACGACCGCTGCGGCCACCAGGTAGTACACGGGAATAAGGAACAGCAGAAACAGCGTCGGCCCCCAGATGCCGCTGAGCATGCCGAAGGCGAGATACGCCACAATCACCAAGGCCCAGAAGGGAAACCTCAGCCACTTCTTAGCTCGCTCGGCATCGAAGCCGTCGAACGGCGCCCCGAAGGGATTATCGCGTGTAAAGATATGGTCGGCCGCATCAGGGTCCGCGGTGTTGACGCGCACCCCGTCCCAACCGACGTGCACCTCTTCGCCGTGGCGGTCGACCACGTGCACGCCCTCGGCCCAAGACACGTGCACATGGTCCTTGCCGTCGTCCACGTGAATGCCGTCGGGACCGAGATGCACGTTGCCGCGGCCCTCCTTTTCGAAGTCGATGCCTTCGGCACCCCCGACACCGGCAGCCCCGGCACCGGCAGCGCCGGCATTGGCAGCAGCGTCGGCATCGGCGTCGGAGCCACCGCCACCGCCCGCCCCCTCGCACACTTCCGCAGCCTCTGGCGGAGCGGCCCCCTCTGCGACGACGACGGAAGCGCCCGCGCCGCGCGCCTCCGCGCGGTCGGCGGCCTCGAAGGCCACGTCGTCCTCAATGGATTCGTCCACGTACAGAAGCTCATCCAGCGACACCCCGTAGAGCTTCGCCAGGGCAATGAGGTTGTCGGTGTCGGGCGACGACTCGGAGCGCTCCCACTTGGAAACGGCCTGGCGCGACACGCCCAGCTTCTCCGCCAGGGCCTCCTGCGACAGCCCCGCAAGCTTCCGGCGTGCGGCCAAGCGCTCGGCGATTTCCACGTTCATGATGTGCTGCCTTTCTTCTGCGACGGCTTTCCGAAAACGCCTTGGAGCCTACCGAAAACTCCCCCGCCACGGAACCAATTCGCGTTGTCATTTCCCGCAATTATTGGTTGCGGCGACGATGAACTGGGAGAATGCCCCAGTGATCACCGCACGCACGACGGCATTCGCATTCGCTAGCGGCCGTCGCGCAGCGCTTTCAGGCGGGCCAGCGTGTCGGCGGGGATGCGCTCAGCGACAGTGTTCTTGCGTGCCACCTTCGGGCTGTCGTCCAGGCGCGCGTCCTCGTAGTACTCGCCCATCTCATGGGAGAAGCCGTCGGCGCTCATGCGATCGACGCCGCCGCCGAACACCGTGTCCTGGATGGCGGCGTCGCTCGTGACCACCATGGTCTCCACGCCGCGCTTGCCCGCGTCATAGGCCAGCTTCTCAATCACCTTGTCAGCCGACTGCCCCGCCGGCGAGAAGATCACCTGGACGCCGCCGATCTTCGTGCGACTGCCCTGGGACAACTCGTTGTCGGCGGCGTCGAAGACGATGATGGCGCCCATGTCGCGCCCGGCATAGTTCACCACGTCGTTGATAAGCCGGTCGCGGGCGGCGTTGAAGAAATCATCGGTGTAGTCCTCATCGGCCCGCGGCTGCCACCGATACCGGCTGCCCGACCGCAGCACGTTGTACCCGTCAACGATGAGGAGCTTTTTCCGCTGCTTGGCCATGACGCGATCTGCGGCCTATTCCCAGTTCTGGCGCAGCCACTCGTACATGCAGGCGGTGGAAGCCTGGGCCACGTTCAACGAGGAAATCTCCCCCACCTGGGGCAGCTTCACGCCGAAATCGCAGTTCTCCAACACAAGGCGCGACACGCCTTCGCCCTCGTTGCCCATCACGAGCGCGATCTTGCCCTTGAGGTTCGACTGCCAGATGAGATCGGAAGCGTGCTCGGTGGCGGCGGCCACCCAGAAGCCCTCGTCTTTCAGCCGCTCGATGGTGCTCACGAGGTTCGCCACCTGGGTGACGGGAATGTGCGAGATGGCCCCGGCCGAGCTCTTGTAGGTGGCGGCGGTCACGCGGGCAGCGCGCTTGTTGGGGATAACGATGCCGGAAGCACCCACGCACTCAGCCGAGCGCGCGATAGCACCCAGGTTCCCGGCGTCAGTGATGTGGTCGAGCACCACGACGAGCGCGCGGCCGTCATGCTCGGCGGACGACTGCTTCGCCGCATCCAGAATCGTCGTCACGTTCACGTAGTTGAACGGGGCCGCCTCGGCCATGACGCCCTGATGGCTGCCGCGCTCGGAAATCTCATCGAGCTTCTTCTTCGACACCTTCTTAATGGGCACGTCCAGGTTCTTCGCCTTGCGCTGGATGTCGCGCACGATGGAATCGGCCTGACTCAAGTTGTCGGCCATGAGGATGTACTTCAGGGGCACATGGGTGCGCAGCGCCTCGATAACCGGACGCTTGCCTTCGATGAAATCAGCCATGGGTTCGCTTTCGTAGGTTGGGGCCGCCGTTCGGCCGCCGCGCCTTACGCCAACGACCGAACGACCGCCAAGGGGCCACTCGCTTTCAACCGCAAAAGTGTACCACGACCGCCGCCCCACCCTGCCGCCTGCCCCAGCAACCGCGCCAAAGCGTCACGAGCTGAACGGAGTAGCACTAGCAGCGGGCGAGCAGTTCCTCTCGGGAGACGTCCGGCAGCGTCGCGAGCTCCTCGGCGCGACGGCGCACGTGGCCGGCTAGCTTCTCGAGGAATATTTCGGGGAAGGGATGTTGCTCGCAGTTGGCGAAGGAGAAGTCGCCCAGAGCCGTCAGCTGCTCCTTCTGCCGCGGCCCTATGAGGCGCGCCGCCTGCTCGTCGAAGGTGACCTGGGGCCAGGAGGGCAGCACGAACTGGGCCTCGTTCGGGAAGGAATCCACCTGATCGAAGGCCAAGTTGAAGAACAGCGAGCGGCCGTTGTCGAACACGGGGGCCATGTCGAGCAGCTCGCCCGTACGACTGTTCCGCAGCACGCCGAAGTTCGTCAAATGCCGGTCGGTGTTGTAGATGAGCGCGTCGAACACCATCATAGAGGCGTAATCCTCGAAGTGGGGCAGCCCCCAGCGCAGGTACGACTTCACCGCCGCGGTATGTGACGATTGGCCGAACGCCAGCGCCTGGGGCACGTAGGAAACTTCGGGCGTGCAGAAGCAATCACAGGTGCAGCACACGTTCTGTGTCGCAGCATCCCACCGCGCGAGTCCGTAGTGCACGGCATTCAGACCCATGGCCTCGGCAATCTGAGAGGCGAGGAACTCGGCGCGAGCCTCGCCGTATTCGCCATGGTCATCGGAGCTGCCCTTGTACAGGCGGCGCACGCCGTCCTCCTCGATGCGCCACGCCTTGCACAAGTTCCCATTGGTGGTCAACTCGGGGGTGGCCGGCGTGAGCCCGCGCTGATCGCTCACCACACCGGTATAGGCCACCGCGGCGAGCACCGAGGAGAACCCGTTGTCGAACAGATTGCACGCGGCAAAGGCGTCCTCGCTGTTCGCAGGCGCGATCCAATAGGAGTCGTTCAGCGAAAGCGCCTTCGACACCGCGAGGATGCCGCTGCGATCGTTTGTGGAAAGCCCCAGCGACCGGCACAGCTCCGTCGCGAACCGCCGATTCTGCGGAATAGCCCGCGTGGACAACCAGCGCCACAGCCCCTCATCGGTAAGTTCGAGACCCAGGGGCATCAGCCCCTCGGCCGAGGCGTCCCACTCGCGGAGGAGAACGGGATCGTCCTCCCCGAACGAGAAGCGCAGAAGCGGCCGGTCGAACAGCCGCAGCTCGTATATGTCATCGGTTCGCACCATGGGGGCATTGTAGCATGGAGGGCAAGCGATCCGCGTATCGGGCGGCGCCTTCCGCGGTTACATGACGCCGGAGCCGCACTCCGCGAATAACCCTTCTTTCCCGCAGCGAAAGCCGACCGCCACGTGCCGATCGTGCTGGAGGAGAAGGCGCCGATCCCGTCAGATCCGAAAGGGCCCGACCATTCCAAGTCGCCGGCCCCATCCCCGATGAACCCACGCCGCCCCAAGAGCAGCCTCCGCTCTAGGGCATTGCGGCTCGATTCGACTTCGGTTTTGTCGGCGGAATCCGGGTTCTTGTGCAGCAAACGACGATTGGAAGAATCCTCAATCGAGAATAATAGCCGCTTCGATGGCCGAGCCCGAACGACGTCTGGAGTTTTCCCAGGTCACACGCACTCATGTTTTCCTTAGAGGTTCCCACTGAGGGAAAGGGGAAGTGCAGGCAGCAGACAAAACTCTGCCTATCGTCGTTTGCTGCACATTTTCGCCCCTTGGGTTGACAAAACCGGCACCAGCCCCTCCCCTAGGGCAAGCAACCACGCGCTCGCTGCCAGAGGACGCAACCTTGCTCTTGGGGAAAGCGCTTCTGACTGTGCCAATGCCGGCTTGGCAATGAGCGCTACTCTGAACTACCGAGGGAGATGATTCGAAAAGCGGCACGAGGGACAAAGGCACAAGATGGAAGCAAGCGCCCAGCGGAAGACGAGGCAATCGGGCTCCGCGTTTCAGGCCCCGCGAGCAAAATGCGGTCCTGCGAGGCCATCTTGCAGCAACGTTACTCTGCCTTTGTCACGCTATCGCGGGCGGCGATTTCGGCGGCCTTCTTGGCGAACTCGGCGCGCTGCTCGGAGGTCATCATGGCCATCTGCGCTTCCAACACGTCGTGCTTCAGCGCTGTGGCGAAATCAGCGGAATCTTTCTTGGCCTCGCCGGCCGCCTTCTTGGCGGCATCGGCGGCCATCTCGGCCTGGGAGCGGGCCATGGACGCAGCGCTTTCGACCTGTTCCTTCGCCAGCTCGGCGGCGGTCTTGGCCTGATCGGTCAGATGGCTCGCAGCCGCCTGGGCCTCACGGGCCGCCTCGCCGGCCGCGGTCTGGGCCTGCTGGCCCACGCGCTCGGCCGTGGCCTGGGCCTGCTTCAGCACCTCGGAGTTGATAGCCTTGCCCTGCTCCACGGTGATCTCGCCCTTGGCGATCAACGACTCCACCAGCTCCTGGGTTTTCTCCGCGCCAAGCGCCATGGCGCCTACGCCGGCCAGGAACACATCTTTCAACCCATCGGCAATCGTCGTCATTTCGGGACCTCCCTTATCTCGACGGTGATTTCGCACCCTCTACTATACGAGCGCCCCCGCCCCGCGCAGGCCAACGGGGCAGCACCGTTACCGCCCCGTCAAAGGTTGATTGATTTGGTTAGGAAATCTGCCGCGAATGAGTGCGCGCACCCGCTCGCCCTGCGCTCCCGCGCGCTCGCATTCGGCCGTCCGCGGACGCTATCCCAGGATCAGCTTCAAGACCACGTAGGCTACCACGAACCCCGACACGGCGCTTACTCCCATTTTCAGACCGGCCGAAGCTACCGGGTGCTTGCGTCCGAAGGCCTCGTTGTCGCGCACCGGCTCCTCGCCGCGGGAGTACGCCACAATGTCGCGATAGGTGACCAGATCGTACTTCTTCTTCATCGACTCCACCATGCCGAGCAGAATACATCCTAAAACCCACAGCGCAAGAAACAGCACAATTCCCAGTACCTCGCTCTCGGTGCACTTCGGCATGAGCGAGGAGGGGGCCGTGGGCACCGCGAACCCCACCGTCACGCACACCAACCCGACGCCCACAAGCGCCCAAGCTGCCACCGTCAGGCGGCTCATGGTCTTCCAATCGTTCTCTATCGCCTTTTCCATCGTTGCCACGTCTCCTTTCACGAGCTCATCGATGGACGTGCCGAAGATCTCGCTGAGCAGCAGAAGGCTCTGCACATCGGGGTAGGTGCGGTCGGTCTCCCAATTGGAAATGGTCTGGCGCGATACGAAAATGCGCTCGGCCACGTCCTCCTGGGACAGCCCCAGCCGGTTCCGATGCTCCTTGAGATGCTCCTTGAGTTCCACAACGCGTCCTTTCGCGATCAGAGTGACATGACACGCCGCAGCGTACCACCAAAACTCTTTGGCACAACCCTACAGCCAACGAAAACCCCTGCCAAAAGTCTTTGACAGGGGCTCTGATCAGGTGTTTTCTCTAGATAAATAGCGACCGTAGAAGCTTTTAGTGCCTTGAAGCACGGCCGAGCAGCCTTGCGGCTGTGAGGGAAAGTGCTGAAAGGCAAGGCCAGGTGCCTGTCGGAACCGCAGCATCGACGTTCCCGCCGTTGCGTCGGCAACGGCGGAATGCTGTCTTACCCGAAAATAGCGGCGAAGGCGCCGGTACCGGCACCGTGCAGGACGTTGTCGCGCATGGCGCGGCGGGCAAAGCCCATCATCTCGGCCAGAGCGTCCAGCGCCACCTCCTTCTTCTCGCCGGTGCGGCGCAGCTTCATCTCGACCTTGCCCTCTTTCAGACCGCGCTTGCCCACGACGATCTGCACGGGCCAGCCGATGAGGTCGGCGTCGTTGAACTTCACGCCGGCGCGCTCGTCACGGTCGTCGATGACCACCTCGAAGCCGAGCTCGGCCAGATCCTTCGCGATTTTCTCGGCCATGGGCTGCACCTCGTTGTCGCCCACCGTGAGCGGCACCACGCAAATATGGGCCGGCGCCACGGAAAGCGGCCACATGATGCCGTGCTCGTCGTGATGCTGCTCGACGATGGCGGCCAGCGTGCGAGAGATGCCCACACCATAGCAGCCCATGATGAAGGGCTTCTCCTCGCCGTCCTCGTCCATGAAGGTGGCGCCCATGGCACGAGAGTACTTGTCGCCGAGTTGGAAGATCTGGGCCACCTCGATGCCGCGAGCGCCTTCCAACGGAAGTCCGCACGTAGGGCAGCAATCGCCGGGCTTCACCGTGGCCAGATCGGCCCACTCGTCCACCTGGAAATCCTCGCCCAGACGTGCACCCACGTAGTGATAGCCGTCCTCGTTGGCGCCCACGACCCACTGCGGGATGGCCTGCAAGCTGGTAGCGGCGATGACGCGAGCGCCCTCGGGCAGCCCCACCGGGCCCATGGAGCCCTTGCACAGGCCGAAGGCGAGCATCTCCTCGTCGGTCAGCAGCGTAAAGCCGGGCACGAGACCCTCGATCTTCAGCTCGTTCAGCTCATGGTCGCCGGGAATGAACAGGCACACGAGGTTGCCCTCGGCGTCCTTGCCGGACAACGCCTTCACCGTGGAGGACTCGGGGATGTTCAGGAACGCGGCCAGCTCGGCGATAGTGTGCACGTCGGGCGTAGCGATCTTCTCCATGGCGTCCACTTCGTACAGCGTGGGGCGGGCCAGGCACGCGCCGGCCTCGGCATCGGCCGCATAGCCGCACGAGCAGTACACCAGGTCGGCCTCGCCCGATTCGGCCAGCGCCATGAACTCGGTGGTCACCTTGCCGCCGATCTGGCCGCCATCGGCCTCCACCTCGCGGTAGTCCAGACCGCAGCGCTCGCAAATGGCACCGTAGGCACGGCCCATCTCGTCGTAGGTCTCCTGCAGCGACTCCTGGGTGGCGTTGAAGCTGTAGGCGTCCTTCATGACGAACTCGCGGGAGCGCAGCAGGCCGAAGCGCGGGCGGATCTCGTCGCGGTACTTCGTCTGGATCTGGTAGAGGTTCTGGGGCAGCTCCTTGTAGGAGCGCAGCTCGTTGCGCACAAGCGCCACGATGATCTCCTCATGGGTGGGGCCGAGGCACATCTCGCGATCATGACGGTCGGTAAGGCGCATGAGCTCGGGGCCGTAATCGTTCAAGCGCCCGCTCTCCTCCCACAGCTCCGCCGGCTGCAGCACGGGCATGAGAATCTCCTGGGCACCGGAAGCGTCCATCTCCTCGCGCACGATGTTCTCGATTTTCTTCAGCACGCGGAAGCCCAAGGGCAGAAACGTGTACAGGCCCGATGCCGCCTTGCGCAGCATGCCCGCGCGCAGAAGCAGGCGCGCGCTGTCGATGTCGGCGTCCGACGGGTCTTCCTTCAGGGTGGGGGCGTACAGGTTGCTCATACGCAGAATCTGGGTCATAGGTTCTCCAACTCCTCCATAAGGGCAGAAACAATTTCCGACTCTTGCACTTTGCGGACGATTTTACCATGGGAGAAAACAACCCCCGCGCCCGCTCCGCAAGCCACCCCGATATCGGCATCGGCGGCTTCGCCCGGGCCGTTCACCACGCATCCCATGACCGCCACTTTCACCGGCTTGTCCACCGTGGCAAGTCGCTGCTCCACCTCTTGCGCGAGCCCGATGAGGTTCACCTGGCAGCGCCCGCAGGTGGGGCAGCTGATGAGCTCGGGGCTGCGGCGGCGCAAATCAAGTGCGCCGAGCAGCGTCCAGCAAGCCCGCACTTCCACCACGGGATCGTCCGTGAGCGAGATGCGCATCGTGTCGCCGATACCCTCTTCCAAAAGGACGCCCAGGCCACACGCGCTTTTGATGATGCCCTGGAAAGCGGTGCCAGCCTCGGTGACGCCGATGTGCAGCGGCACCTCGGGCAGCTCGGCCGCCAGCAGGCGATAGGTGTCGATGGTAGTCTGCACGTCGTGGGCCTTGGCCGACACGGCAATGTCGTGGAAGTTGCACTCATCTTCGAAGAAGCGCACGTATTCCGTGGCCGAGGCCACCAGCTTCTCAGGCAGCGTGAGATCTTGGCGAGCTGCGATGGCGTCATCCAGCGAGCCGGCGTTCACGCCGATGCGGATGGGGATGTGCGAGGCGGCCGCGGCGGCGATGACCTCGCGAGTGGCTTCCAGGCCGCCGATGTTGCCCGGGTTGATGCGCAACTTGGCCGCCCCGCGGGCCGCCGCCTCGATGGCAATGCGGGCGTCGAAGTGAATGTCGGCCACCACGGGCAAGGGTGATGCGGCGCACACGGCTTCGAAGGCGTCCAGGCAGTCTCGGCGCGGAATGGCCATGCGCACGATCTCGCAGCCGGCCTCGGCCAGCGCCTCGATCTGCGCGAGGTTGGCGGCCGCATCGTCGGCGGCGACGTTCAGCATCGACTGCACTGCCACCGGAGCGCCGCCTCCCACGGGCACGTCTCCCACCATGATCCGCCGCGTGCGGTCATGGGGCTTCAATTCCTTGATCATAGGCATTCCTTAGAACACATCAGTTCCAAGCAATTATAGAGCTTGCCGGACCAAAGACGCCCAATCCCATCACAATAGCGAACGGAGCGGAACCTCGCGCTGCCCGATCATCCACCAAGGCGATCGGAACAAGCTAGCCCCAATTTCCAAAGACGAACCGCTGGATGTCCTGGTTCAGCATGATGACGAAGAAGCCGAGGAAGAGCGCCATACCGGCCAGCGACATATAGTTCATGGCCTTCTGGGACACTGTCTTGCGGGTGCCCTTCTGGAAGATTTCCACCACGAAGCGGCCGCCATCGAGTGGCGGGATGGGCAGCAGGTTCATGATGCCCAGCGAGACCGAGATCATGGCCATGAACTCCAGTGCCTCCACAAGGCCCGCCTGGAAGTAGTCTTTCGACATGACGGCGATGCCGACGATGGAGGTGGAATCGGACACCGTCTGAGCCGCCGTAGCCGGGTTGAACAGGCCCACGACCGCCTGAATCACCATGCCGATGTACATGAAGCCAGCCTGCAGCGCCTGCAGCACCGAGGCATGGATGGTCGTGATCTCGCCCGTTTCAGGATGCTGCACCTGAAAGCCGATGATCGAGAACACGATAATGAACACGAGCATGGCGAAAAGCAGGTTCATGAAAATGCCCGCCAGAAGGATGACCGAACGCTTCCAGAAGGGCAGCGAGCGGTACTGCTGGCGGTACTCGGACTCGTAAAGCGCATGGGGGTCGGCCACTTCGCGAGCTTGGCCCAGCTCGTAGGAGGCGGGCGCCGGCAGCCCCGCCGCGGCCGCCTTCTTCAGAGCGCGCTTGCCGGGCGCAACGCGCGGGGCGCGGTAGGTGTTGTACTGATCGGCCTTGGAAGGTCCGATGACGCTGCCCCATTCCACCAGCTCTTCCAGGGCATTGTAGGCTTCGTCGTCGCTGATGCCGCAATCGCGGGCCACGTCTTCCATGTTGGCGATGCCGCGGCGGTAAAGCGACGCGAGCGCCTCCTGCAGGTGCGGCTGCAAAGGGCCGGCCTCCATGCCGCACACCTTCGCGTAGCCGCCGAGGGGCACGGCCGTGACGCCATAGCGGGTCTCGCCCTTCGTGAAGCCGATGGAGGGGCCGGGCAGGCCCAGCATGAACTCGGTCACGCGCACGCCGAAGGCCCGAGCGGCCAGGTAGTGGCCGCCCTCGTGGATGAACACAAGGAAGCCGATGCTGATAACGGCGCAGACGATCATGATGAGGATGTCCACAGATGTCTCCTTATATATGAGAGATTTCCTGCCTCGCGGGGCAGGAACGGGTGTCGCTGGTCATTATAGAAAGCGGGCACCCTTTGTCTTTCCCTTGGAGAGCCGTCTCGGAAAATAACTACAAGCTGGCTACGATCCCTCCATGGTTTCGGAGGGACGTACACCAAATCTGCCGGCTGCGCCCGCCGCCTTGGCTACCGCCACAGCGAGCGCGAGGCACGCGCCTTTGCTACCGCCGCTTGAGAATCGAGCGCCTCGAAGTCCCGCCCTTTTCCCACTGAAGACCCGTCGAAGTCCCTTTTGGCTCCTCGCGCCGACCGCTTTTTCGTCGCAAAAAAAATACGACTCCCGCACGGTCGGGGGAGGGAACGAACTGGGACATTCCCGCGTCATTTCTACGGTTCGGCTCTCGTAAGGTTATCGGCGTCAGGCATCGGGCGCCGTACGCCAAACCTTCCAGCCCGCATTCCTTCGAGACACGGACGTCACGATTGCGCCCCACGCCTGACTCTCTTTCGTCAATCGAGCAGCGCGGACACGTGGCCGCGCAGAGAGGAGTCACCGTGGATTCACTCGATCCCGTCCCCGCGCGCCCGCCCCTCCAAGGAGGCCGCGCCCTTTTCAACATGGTTCTTGCCTTCCTACTGCTCGTGGGCCTCATCCCCGCGATGTGCGCCCCTGCGACCTCGGCAGTCGCCACGGAAACCGAGGGGGTGCCCGTCATGTTCCACTTTAAAGACTCTGCGGGCGAGACCATCGACTTCGCCAGCATCACCGCGCCATACGACCTGCAAGAAGGGCACATTGTCGCCACGGTCGATGAGGGCGGAGCGCTTGGCCTCGACGAAGCGCTCAGCTTCGCCGTGTACGAGCACTACGCCACCTTCGGCGACCGCCAGCGCGACATTACCGATGAGTGCTCCCTTGATGCCGCAGCGGGCACCGTAAGCATCCCTGAGTCCTATGCGAACACCCTGGACACCCTCGGCATCGTCTTCGAGCTATCGCCCGCACATCCCGCCTATGAGCGCTTTGTGCTCGCCGACCTCGACACGAGTCCGCAGGAGCTCACCGTCGGCGAAGAGACAACGACCATCGCCTCGGACATTCCCGATATCCTCGCCGAGGCTGGCGGCATCGCCCCCTTCGCAGCCGCCTTCCCCGGCCAGACCGAGAAGCACTACGCGCTCAACCCCTATATGCGCCTCGAAACCTTCGATGTCGACATGCCCCGCAAACAGGAGGCCTATGGGTTCCCCAGCGATCTGGTAGGCTCTTATGGGTTCGGCGCTTTCTTCGGCACCTCTCAGCACTGGGTGAACGGAGTTTCCCAGGGAACGAACTTCAACGACTACGTGCTGAACACCGCATCGAGCAGCTTCGACGCCGTCGTGGACGCGTTCCTTTACGAGACGATCGCCGCCCGCAACGGCGCCGATGCGCCCTTCGCCACCTCGCGCACCGGCAGCGACTACCGCGCTCGCTTCCTCACCACGGGCAACGACTACAAGGACACCAACTACAGCGGGGGAAGCGCACCCACCAACCGCGCCATGGCCCAAGCCACCTGCGGTACTGCCGGCGTTTCCAACGGCTACGGCGCCGTGGCAAGCAACCCCAACGGCGACAACTACATCACTTACAAGGGCACCTACACCGGCTCGCAATCCGCGTACAACGGATGGTACAAGTTCTACTACAAAATCGATGCTCGATCCGCTGCCACCAACAAAGAGTTCCAGGACGTTGTCGGCTACCTGCTGGTGGAGCCCATCAACACCGGGCGCGCCCAGGTCGTGAAAACCTCCGCCAACCCCGCCATCTCCAACGCCAACGGGAATTACTCGCTCGCCAACGCGGTGTTCGGCGCCTTCTCCACTCGTGCAAGCGCCGAAGCGGCGGCCGAGCAGGCTGCCAAGGGCGCCTGGGGAAGCTGGCAGGCGGCCCGCACCTGGGCTCAGGCCAATGCTTCGTTTACCCTCGTTACCGGGGCGGATGGCAGAAGTGCGGTCGCCGAGGACATCGAGGGCGGCGACTATTACTTCTGCGAACTGTTCGCCCCGCCCGGATTCCGCCTGAACAGCGCCGTCCAGAAGGCGACCGTGGAGGCAACCAGCGACGAGAGCGTCGTGTGCCAAGTATCCTTTGCCGATGAACCCATGCGCGGCTCCATCGACTTGCTCAAGCAGTCGGGCTATCCCGAGGTCACGATGGGACACCCCGGCTATACCTTGGCGGGCGCCGTCTATGGCGTGTACGCGGACTCGGCCTGCACAAAGCTCGTCCGCGAAATCCGTACGAGCCTGAACGGCGATGCCGACGGCTACGGACGCATCGACGAGATGCCCATCGGCTCCTATTGGGTGCGCGAGACCAAGCGCCCTCTGGAGGGCTATGCTCTGGATAGCCGAACCTATGCCGTGACCGTCGCTGATCGTTCCGTCACCCGCGTGAATACCACTGCCGTCAGCGACAAGGCAAAGTTGAATCCCCTCTCCCTTCTTATCCAGAAGAAGGATGCTCAAAGCGGTCAGAGCCATGCGCAGGGTGCTGCCACCCTCGGCGATGCCCACTTCCGCATCGATTATTATGCGGCCAAGAACGCTTCCCTGGACGCCCTTAAGACCCTCGAGCCGCAAGCAAGCTGGGTCGTGCGCACCAACGACGAGGGCGCCTTCTTGCTCGACGAGGCGGAGGGCAGCTTCACACACACTTTGGCCGACGGAACAACCGAAGAGCTTCCCTACAAGGTGGCAGGTGATGCGTTCTACAAGCTCTCCAACGGCCGCATCGCGCTTCCCATCGGCACCTATGTCATCCAGGAAGTGAAGGCACCGCGTGGCTACCTTCTCGACGAGACCGTGCACGTGCGCCACGTCACCGATGCCGACACCGATGGCGAGATTATCGAGACCTTCGATGCGGAACAGAACGGCGATCTCGTCACCGACCGCGTCGCCCGCACCGATCTGCGCTTCATGAAGCGCGCCGACGGCGCCGCGAAGCTGGCCGGCATCCCCTTCAAGCTCACCTCGAAGACGACCGGCGAATGGCACATCCTCGTCACGGACAAGAACGGGCTCGCTTCCACGGAATCTACCCCGGGCCATCCCCACGACGCGAACACGAACGCCAACGACGCGCAGTTCACCGCTCCTGACGGCAGCTTCCAGATGCCGCTTACGTTGGACACCGAGGCCCTTGATGCCACAGCGGGGATCTGGTTCGGTCTCAATGCCGAAGGGGCGTCCGTCGCTGCGGACAATGGACTGGGCGCACTGCCCTTTGACACGTACGAGCTGGAAGAGCTTCGATGCCCGGCCAACGCAATCTTCGAGATGATCCGCGATGAAATCGTGGTTGACGAGAGCGATGAGGGGCTCGTCATAGACTTGGGCACTCTCAACAACACGGGCACCGGCAAGCCCACGATCCGCACGAGTGCCTACGACGGTCTGTCCGACGATCTGTACGACACGCAGATCAGCGCCGATGCCAAGGCCGTCGTCATCGATCGAGTCACTTATTCTGGCCTAGAGCCCGGAGAGCCCTATCTGCTTCGGGGAACCCTCATGGACAAAGCCACCGGAGAGCCGTTCCTCGTGAATGAGGAAGAAGTCGCCGCCGAGCTTGAGTTCGCTCCCGAGGATTACAACGGGTACGCAAACGTGACCTTCGCCTTCGACGCCTCGGCGATCACCGAGGACACCAACCTCGTCGTCTTCGAGACGCTTCTGCAGGATGGCGTCGAAGTAGCCTCGCACCGCGATCTCGCCGACCGCAAGCAGACCATCGCCGTGAGCCCTATCGCCATCGGCACAACGGCCGTCGACGCCGCCACCGGCACTCACGAAGGCGTGCCAGCCGAAGAGGTCACCATCATCGACACCGTCAGCTACCAGGGACTGACCCCCGGCGAGGAGTACGAGCTATCTGCCGTGCTCATGGACAAAGAGGAAAACGCCCCGTGGCTCGTGGAGGATAAAGTGGTCATGGTAAGCCACCGGTTCATCCCCGAGGAATCCTCGGGCACGGTGGATGTCGAGATCACCATTCCCGGCACCAACTTGGATGGCGTGAGCCTCGTGGTCTTCGAATCGCTGCTGCACGACGACATCGAGGTGGCCCTCCACGCCGACATCGAGGACGAGGGGCAGACCGTCTCCTACGCCTATCCCGACCTGCCGCTGCCGCCGACCGGCGGCGACGAGCCGGAGAAGCCCACTGAGCCCGAAGCCGACGAGCCCGAGCCGACGCGCGTCGCCCAAACCTCGCGCCTCGCTCAAACGGGAGACGAGAGCCTCACGGTGATTTGCCTGGTCGCCCTGCTCGCCGTAGCCGGCGCCGGCGCTGCCTTCGTCGCCTACCGCAAGCGCCGCTGAGAACGCTTCCGGGGCGGCGCCGCTAACTCCGCCGCCCCCGGGCCCACTCGCTTGCGAAGGCGCGGGCCCATGCGTCGACGGCCTTCAGCTGCTCGAGGCTCTCCACGACTTGGACGCCTGCCCCTTCGTGGGCGTCCATGGTCGCTTCGACGCAGCGGGCGATATCGAGGTAGCCGATCTGCTCGGCGAGAAATGCCGCCACCGCCACTTCGTTGGCGGCATTCATGACGGCGGGCAGCGTGCCCCCCACCTCACCTGCATGACGAGCCAGAGAAAGACAGCGGAACGTATCCACATCGGGCGCCGCAAATTCCAGCGAGCCCAACGTCCGAAAATCGAGCGGTCTCACGGGAGCCTCCCACCGCTCGGGATAGGAGAGAGCAAATTGAATGGGAATACGCATATCGGTCGTACCCAAATGAGCCAGAACCGACCCATCGGTAAACTCCACCATCGAATGGATGGCACTCTGGGGCTGCACTACCACCTCGATCTGATCGTAGGGCATCGCGAACAAGTGGTGCGCCTCGATGACTTCGAGCCCCTTGTTCATCAGCGTCGAGGAATCGATGGAGATCTTCGCCCCCATGTTCCAGGTGGGATGGGCCAGTGCCTGAGCTGGCGTGACCGCCTCCAGGTCGGCGATCGTCTTGCCTCGGAACGGGCCGCCCGAAGCCGTCACCCACAGCTTCGAGATCTCGCGCGGATTCTCTCCGAGCAGACATTGGTAGATGGCCCCGTGCTCCGAATCGATGGGCATGAGCGCCCCGGCCGGCCCTGTCGCCGGAGCTACGCCGGAGGCCCGACGATCCGCATCCACCGCTGCTGCCAGCGGCATAATGAGGTCGCCACCCACCACGAGCGACTCCTTGTTGGCCAAAGCGAGCACCTTGCCCGCCTTCAGCGTCGTATAGCTCGCCTCCAAGCCAGCTGCCCCTACCAGGGCGTTCACGACGACATCCACCTCGGGCAGTTGGGTGAGAGCCACGACGGCTTCGGAGCCCACGCCGAAGCTCGCCTCCGCGTCCTCCTGGCCCTCGGGAACGGCCAGCGACCGCACGAGGGCCCGCGCCTCATCGCAACGGGGATCGTTCGCCAAAGCGGCATTCCCCACCGCCAGATGGCGCACGCCGAATTCCCGGGCTTGAGCGAGCAGAACATCCAAGGAGCTGTTCACCGCAAGACCGACGATCTCCAGCTTATCGCCGTGCTGACGCACGACATCGAGGGTCTGGGTACCGATGGATCCCGTAGAGCCGAGTACCGCAATGCGCCGTTTGGCCATGAGAACCCCTTTCACTATGACAGGACACGCAAAGAGCGAACCGGGACGGATCGCCTAGAAAAGAGCATAGGGAATGCAACCGCCGGCTATCAGAAGGATAGCTGCCGTGATGGAGGTGAGGAACAGCGAGTCGCTCCGATCGAGCAGGCCGCCGTGGCCGGGCATGATGGTGCCGGAGTCCTTGAACCCGGAATTCCGCTTGATGCGGCTCTCCGCCAAATCGCCCAGCACTCCCATGCAGCCGGAAATGATGCCGAAGACAATAGCCTGAGGAATGGCCATGGTGATGCCGGGCACCAGCGTCATGAGGCACCAAAATATCACCGACCCCACCAGACCTGCGATGAACCCTTCCCAGCTCTTCTTCGGACTCGTGCGCGGTGCCAGCTTGTGCCTCCCGATTTTGCTTCCCACCAAATAGGCGAAGGCATCGTTGGCCCACACCGACAAGAACAGCAGAAGCACGCAGGCGCCGCCCCACGGCGCCGGCAGCGACACACGGATAATCACCAGTCCGCACAGCAGAAGGCCCGTGTAGGCAGCACCGAAGAAGCTCACCCCCACATCGGGGATGCGGGCCCGCAGCCAGAACACGTACCACACCAAGAGGGCCAGCAGAAGAGCCAAGCTCACCAGCATCGCGCCCACCAGACCGGCAATGTACACACTTAGGGGATAGAGCACGGCCGCAATAATGCCGAGCATCTCGTTGGGCAGCTTCGCATCGGAGCGCAGCATGTAGAAGAACTCGCCGGCGCAGATGCCAGCGACAACCATCAGCATGAGCACCATGGGGATGTTGCCGGCCAGCACGCAGATGACCGTCGCCGCCGTGTAAATTACCCCGGTACGGAAACGCACTTGAAGATCGGAGGGATTGCGCAGCTTGTCCGGCGTCTTGTTCAGCGCCTTCTGCTTCAGGCGATCGCGCTTCTCCTGGCGCGTCTCGCGCTTCTCCTCGCGGGCGGCGCGCTCCTCATCGGAGAGGTCGTAGTGCCAGGGAGGGCCTTCGGGGGCCGATTCCGCATCGCAGACGACGGGAGGCAAGTCGCGTTCCTCATCGGGCTGCAGCCGGTCGAGCAAATGAGTGCGCTCCTCCGAGGGCGCACTCACCTCGTCAGGGGACGCACTCATCCCGTCAGAAGCCGCCGCCCCACGCGCAGCTGACACGCTTCCGCGCTCTTCCGAACGCACACGACGGCCATGGTCGCCTCGGCGCAATCGCTCGCGCGCCGCTCGGGCTCGATCCTTCTTCTCTTCGTCGGAAATCCCCCCGCGCATTTAGGCCACGCCCCCGAAACGGCGGTTCCGCCCCTGATACTCGAGCAGGCACTCCAGGAAGGTGTAGCGGTTGAAGTCGGGCCATAGCACATCGGTGACCACGAATTCGGAATAGGCGATCTGCCACAGCAGGAAGTTCGAGATGCGCATCTCGCCCGAAGTGCGAATGACCAGATCGGGGTCGGGCATCCCGAACGTGTACAGCCCCCGCTCGAACATCTCCTCGGTGGGCTCTATCACTTCCCCGGTCTCTTCGCCCAAAAGCACCGCCTCGCGCATGCAGCCCCGGCAAGCGCGCAGTATTTCCTGACGGCCACCGTAGTTCACGGCCACCACCAGCGTCATACCGTCGTTGTCGCGCGTCTTCTCCCAGGCCTCATCGAAGGCCTCACGCGTCTCTGCGGGAAGCGCCGAGAGATCGCCAATCGTCCGCACGCGCACGCCCTCTTCATGAAGGCCGTCCACTTCGGCGAGCATGGTCTTGGCGAACAGATCCATCAGCCCCACGACCTCATCTTCGGGCCGCTTCCAGTTCTCCGTGGAAAACGAGTAGATGGTCAGATAGCGCACCCCAAGATCCGACGCGCAGCGAATGGCCTCTCGCACCGCCTCGATGCCGGCCTTATGGCCCTTCAGGCGATTCAGCGCGCGCTTCTTGGCCCAGCGCCCGTTGCCATCCATGATGATGGCCACCGACTCGGGAATCCTCTCCGGATCAAGCGCCCGAGGATCAACCCCCTCGGGCGGATCCGGAAATATGTAATCTAAATCCTTATTCATCCCTACCCACCGGTCGTTCGTGAAGCCAGTGAACCCCCTAGATCTCCATGACCTCGGCTTCCTTCTTCTTCAGAACCTCATCGACCTCGGCAACGAACCGATCAGTCATCTTCTGGATCTCGGCCTCGGCCCGCTTCGATTCGTCTTCGGGAAGGTTGTCGTTCTTCACGGCCTTCTCGATCGCGGTGTTCGCGTCGCGGCGCGCATTGCGCACGGCCACGCGCGCTTCCTCGGCGTAGGTCTTGCACTGCTTCACCAGATCGCGGCGGCGCTCCTCGGTCAGGCTCGGGAACGGCAGGCGAATGACCGAGCCGTCGTTGTTCGGGGTCACGCCCAAATCGCTCTCGAGGATGGCGTGCTCGATGGCACGCAGCATGCCCTTGTCCCAAGGTTCGATGACCAGCAGATGGGCCTCGGGCGTCTTCACGCCAGCCATCTGGTTCACCGGCGTGGGCACGCCGTAGTAGTCCACCTTGATGCGGTCGAGCACCATGGCGTTGGCGCGGCCCGTGCGCACGCCCATGAAGTTCTCCTTCAGCGCCGTGATGGCCTTTTCCATGCGCTCTTCCGCGCTCATCAGAATCTCGTCGATATCTGCCATGAGGGTTTCCTCCCTAATCACTCAGGGGCTCCTCCCCCTGAAATCCTTCTAGAATCCGCCACGAGCCTCGCGACCCGCGGCATACGCTCGTCCTCGCTGTCGCGCCGACAAGCGGCTCCGGCGCGGCCTGCGCCCCAGGTGCCTACTCGACCACCGTGCCCACCGGCTCGCCCTGCAGAGCGGCCTTGATGTTGCCCGGCTTGGTGAGATCGAAGACGATCATGGGCACGTCGTTGTCCATGCAAAGCGAGGTGGCCGTGGCATCCATGACATGCAGCCCCTGGCTCAGCACCTCCATATAGCTGATATGGTCGAACCGGTGCGCGTCGGGATTCTTCATCGGGTCGGCATCGTAGACGCCGTCGACCTTCGTGGCCTTCATGACGCAATCGACGTCCAGCTCGCAGGCGCGCAGGGCCGCCGTCGTATCGGTCGTGAAATAGGGATTGCCCGTGCCGGCCGCCAAAATGACGACGCGCCCCTTCTCCAAATGGCGGATCGCGCGGCGGCGAATGTAGGGCTCGGACACTTCCTGCATATTGATGGCGCTCTGCACACGGGAGAAGATGCCGTGGCGCTCGAAGGCGTCCTGCAGAGCGAGCGCATTCATCACCGTGGCCAGCATGCCGATGTAATCGGCCTGGGAGCGATCCATGCCCTCGGCCGATCCGGCCAAACCGCGGAAGATGTTGCCCCCGCCGACAACCACAGCCAGCTGCACGCCATCGTGAACGATCTCGGCGATCTCCTCGGCAAGGTCATCGACCACTCGCGGGTCAATGCCGTACCCCTGATCGCCGGCGAGCGCCTCGCCAGATAGCTTGAGCAGCACGCGATCGTACTTGTATTCGTTCGCCATCGAGTACATCCCTTCGTCGGCAGGATCTTGTAAACGGATACATATTACCCGAAGTCCCTCGCCAACGCAGCGTCAGCCTTCCAAGATCAAAGAATTAGCTCAGTGCTGAGGCGCGAGCATAGGGGCTTACCCGAACCCTCTCCCGCTGAACCGCAAACCGTCGTGCAGACCACTGCGGGCAGAAACGCATATCGCGCAGACGCCAGGCAGCCACTCTTCCCGTGCGCCCATTCTTCAGAAATTGCCGAGTTATGTCATATATGACCTATGACTGATTCGTCATCAACGTACTCTTGGCCCCATGAACGACGAACAGGAAAAGGTGCAAGCCCGCATTCACTCGCTTGGTCAGCAGATCAGGGCGCATCGCATTGCCCAGAACCTTTCCCAGCAAAGGCTTGCCCTCATGGTGCACACCGACCAAGCCGTCATCGCCCGCATCGAGGCCGGCAAGCACAACACGGGCATCGCCAAATATATCGAAATCGCCGATGCCCTCGATGTTCCCTTGGGCGCCCTCATCAACTTCTAAGGCGAAGAACTTCCTCTCGCCCCCCATCAATCGAGCGAGCGAGCGAGCGAAAGGCTCGTGCAAGCTCTTAAGCATCTTTCCCGTGTCTTTTTAAAGGAAAGATGACGAAAGACGCCTCGGCGACACCCGCCGGCTCGGTCAGTCCTGCTCCTCGCGAGCGGGCGGCTCGTACACGAGTAAATCGCCCGGTTGGCAGTGCAGCTCGCGACACAAATCCTCCAGCAGCGAGATCCGAATACCTTTTGAGCGATTGCAGCGCAAGTGGGAGAGGTTCACCGCCGAACGCCCCACCTTCTCCGACAGCTCGTTGACGCTGATGTCGCGGTCGGCCATGACCACCTTCAACTTCGACACAATAGGCATAGCATGCTCCCATCCGCCCAGAAAGCCGCTTTTTGCGTGATCCTGCAGGCGCCCACACGGCCGCCTCTTCTCCGCTGCGGTACGGTAACCTCATAATGTATTTAATATACTAGCACGTTTTCAATAATTTTAAGGTGATAGTTTCATACCAGGCCGATAGCATTCGCAGCGGAGGGCAACTCTCCGCGACGCTTTCCCGTTGTCTACTCGCTCGCTTTCAGCCCGAACTCCGCGAGCATTTCATCGCGATAGGCAGCATCCTCGGAAACCCGCCTGGCATCGTCGAGGCGCCCCGCGTCCAGAAGGAGGCCGACGAGAGTTCCCAGCCTGTCCATGCCCTGCTCCATGCCCTGCTCCATGCCCCTGGCCTCTGCCCGGCGGCAGCGCATCTCGGTATCCTGCTCGTAGGTCAGCACCTTGGTCACCCACTCCCGGTCACGGTTGTATTCCTCCACGAGGGAGTCTATCTCTCGGGACAGCGCGCCCTCGGGCCGCCCCGTCGCCACGTAGTGTAGCAAATCGCGCAGGTCGGGGTCGGCGACATCCTCGGCGGCCGACGCATTGAACACGCGCCAGTGCGAGTCGTCCCCCGCGACCAGCTCCGGGGCCTCCAAGCAGACCCGCTCGATCGAGTAGACGGCCTCGCCCGCCCTGAAGGGGTCGGTCGCGCAGAAGAACACGACGAAGCTCTCCGGGAGCAGCCCGTAATCTTCCCCGGGGCCCAGCTCCGTCGCGTCGATCGCCGCCTGGTAGTAGCGCATCCGGCGCCCTATCCGGTCCTCGGGGGAGACCTGCATCTCGATGTCGAACACGCGGCTTCCCTCCCGCGCGAACACGTCCATGCGGACGCCGCGGCTCGCCGCCGCCGGCTCCTTCGCCTGCTCGGCGTTCAGGTAGGTTATCTCGCCCACCTCTATCCCCAGCGCGGCGCGCAGGACCTTGCGGCACACCTCCTTTTCGCATAGCACGCGGTTGAACATCCATCGATCGGAGAACTTCAGAAATCTCTTCGGCATGGCGGAATCCTCTCATCGGACATCACGATTCCCCAAGCCTACGACAGAGCGACCGCAGAAATGACGCGGGAATGCCCCGGTCAGTTCCCCGCGCCGACCGCACTTGTGCCGCAGCAGAGTCGCATCGGAGTCCCCGCCCGCCCCTCGCCGACCTCGGCTATCGACCTTTCGTCACAATAGGGCCTTCCGACAGCTCCGCATTCGCATCCATTTCATATGATTTCTCGCCGAAGACAATGGAACCGAGCCTCACGCAGGGGACGATCTCGACCGCGGCCATGCCCTTCCCCCGTCGCCTTCCTCTACCATCCTTGGCGAACAGGATGCGGAGATAAAGACGGCCTCGCGAACGCCCCATGGGTACTTGACCATCGCGCACAACGTCAGCAGCGTGAGGTTCAAGCGCCGGCTTTCATAAAGACCTGCCCCGCACGAAGCGAATTGGCATTTCCCTCGAAGTAGCGGAGACCCAAATCATCGAGCACCTCGCTCAGATCGCCGTTCAAAGGCCTCATTCCGGTTTGGGGGGGGACTCGCCCTACTCGAAGCTGATGTTGCCTATCTTGGTGCCCTCGGGCAGGTCCTTCACGGCCTCCCACAGCTGGTCAGTCATATCCCAGTACACCTCCATGTCGGAGACCTCCATGTTCTCCAGGGAGTCCTCCCCGCCGAGGAAGAGAGGGATCCTGTAGCCGCCGCATTCCATGCGTCCCACGGGCGCATGCCCCTCCAGCCACTCCCGATACCTCCCGACCCCAAGACACGCCTCGCTCTGATTCGGCATAACCTCGTTCAGGAAGACTGCCACGTCTTTCCCGATATAGTACATATCGAGAGTTGCGATTTCCAGGAGAACCACGAGCTCCTTCCCATCGCCGTCCCGTTGATCAACCGCAAAGCACCGCCCCATCCAATCGTATCCGATCAGATTAAACTCACTGCGAAGCTTCGTGAAGCATCCGGACACCACCCGATGCCATCCCTCGAGATCACTGCGCTCGAACACCCTGAACACTCCATCGCCGAACGACCGGCCGCCCAGGCCGTCGATGAACGCGTCGTAGGGATCGGCCGCCCCGTCCTCGAGGACCGGGGCCTCCCCGAAGTACTCCAGAAACTCCGCGAACATCGAGGGGGTCGCCCTCCGCCGGGCCCCGCGGCCCTTCCTCCTCTTGAACAAGTCGAACATCTCGCTTCCTTTCACTCGAATATCACGTTGCCGATTTGGTGCCTTCTGGAAGATCCTTTATCGGATAGCGTATCTGAGCTCCCATGCTCCGGTTGACGCTGGCGTCGAGGGGGCGCATGTTGCTCACATGGTCGGCGCTTCCCAGCTGAAGATCTATTACATGATCGACATCGTAACCAGCAGGCACCGAGTCTTTCCCGTATTCCTTCTTGAAAGCATCGGCTGCCGACCCATTCCTCTTCCCCACGGTCGTCTTCACTGTGTCCGCTCTCGACAGATCCCGAGCCTTCCTCGTCGCCTGGGACATCTGGATCTCGTCCCAGATGTCCTTCCTCTTCAGCACAAGATCGACAGTCCTGTCGAGACGCTCGCCGGCCCGAATCGTGCCCGCCGTGTTGCTCCCGATGACGTTCCCAGCAATCTTCGGCGAGATCTAGACAGCTTGAATGTCATCAGTTGATCCACTGCAAACAGGCCATGTCGAAAAGCTTGGAAAACTTGCCAGAAAGACGTCCTTCATCTGACGAGGTCGATCCTTCTGCCTCTACGGAACCTCCTCGATGCTGCAAAAAGGGGCGTCGGAGCACAGGCGCGTTTCCTGAAAATGTGTTTCTCGGGGGTGCAGCTCTCGGGGAGCACTTTTCGGGGGTGTTTCGCGGGCATGAAAAAGGACGCCCGGTGAGGCGTCCTGTGAGGTGCGGGTTGTGGCAAAGACTAGTTGGCCACGTTCACAGGGATGCGGGAGACGGCGCCGATGGGCTTGCGGGCCGGCTCCTCGATGGGGCGGTTGATGATGGCATCCAGCTCGACGGCCTCATCGGTGCCCGGCTCGGGGGAAACGTACTCAAACAGGTCGCCCGGCTGGCACTGGAGCACTTCGCAAATGCGCTCCATGGTGGAGAAACGCACGGCCTTGATGTGGCCGCGGCGCATGCGCGAAATGTTCACCGGCGAGATGTCGATGCGCTGAGAGAGTTCGTTGACAGACATCTTACGATCCGCCATCACTCGGTCGAGACGAGGAATAATAGGCATATCAGCTCCCTTACACGGTTTCGTCGCTGAGTTGCTGGAGCAGCGCAGCATATCGAAATATTGCCGAAAGTGAGTACATAATAGCAGAAAAGACGAGTACTCCAACATTAATACTTATAACAGGCTCAGTTGACCCTCTATTTACTATCACATCGTAGCCTATGCGTGGAACTACCTCGAATGTCACCCCGAGGGTAAATGCAAATTCGAGAAGTGCAAACATGAGCGCAAGGAACGCAATGAATCTGAGGCGATCTGCCTGCTTTTCTGTAAATGGCGTTTCGCTATTGACTGCATCCTTGAAGATAAGCTTCAGCATTGCCAAAACGCCAAGTACAAGGACTCCATAAAGCACTATATACGCAACAAGCGACATGCCATCGAATCCTGCCGCGCCAAGCTGAGCGAAAGACATGACCAATGCCGTTAACCAAATGAGACCAGCGCCTATTAGCAATACCGTCAGCATCACATTGATCACTCGACATACATGCGAGGCGTGTTTAAGCGATTGCTCTAAAGTATTGCTCTTCGTCACTTCTCAGACCTCCTTTCGCAGTCAAGCGCAATCCGACGCAAAAGGCCAACGCCGGATTGCACAGATCCATGTACAGCTAAAACCCGATCTGAACACAATGGGTGTGGTCGGGACCAATCACCGCACAGATGCTCAGCGGCTCTGCATCGCTATAGAACAGCATGATTCCTCCTCCTTTCTTTGGTTGCGACCTAACATGGCCTCAAAAAGCAGACGGTAGAACGTCCGCATGAGGGCACAATAGGGATCGCGGGCCTCGACGTCGCCCGTGGCGAAATAGGCGCGAGCGCGGCAACCGCCGCCGCAGAGGTAGCGGATGTCGCAGTCGGCGCAGGCGGCCAGCTCGTCCACGCGCGGGGCAGGAGCATGGCGCGCGCTCAAGCAGCTGGGGTCTTCCACAAGCGACCCCAGGCTGAAGGCCTCGTCGTGCATCATGTGGCAGGGAAACACCTCGCCATCGGCCGATACGCTTACCATGGCGCATCCCGCCCCGCAGCCGCACGTCGTCGTCAAGCGCGTGCTCACCGGCGTGTCGGACAACACGGGCACCCCGTCGCGCGACAGGGCCAGCGTTGCCTGCGCCAAACGCTCGAGCGCCGCATCGTCAGGAAGAACCGCTGCCAACTCGTCGCTTTCCACGGGTGCGGACAGCAGGCTGAAGTTCATGGTGGCCCCCAGCGAGTCGGCCAAAGCCACGTACTCGCCCAAAGCGTCGATGTTGCCCGCATGGGCCGTCGGAATGATGTGCGGCGCAATGCCCGCCTCGCGGATCATCTCAACCGCTGCCACGAGACGCTCGAACAAAGGCTCGCGGCGGATGACCGGCGCCGCCTCGGCGTTGGGACCGTCGAAGGACACCGAGACGCGGCCCACGTAGGGCGCGATGGCGGCGAGCTTCTCCGGCGTGACGGCCGTGCCGTTGGTAAGCACGTCCACCGAAGCGATGCCGCGCTCGCGCACGTAAGCGACAATGGCGGGCAAATCGTCGCGCAGAAAGGGCTCACCGCCGGAAATAACCACATGCCGGCAGCCTGCATCGGCCAGGGCGTCAATGATGCCCCGCAGCTCGTCCAGCGTAAGATCGCACCGCGCATTGCGGGCGTCCACCGCCGAGTAGCAGCCGATGCAGTTCAAGTTACAATGATGGGTGACGTGCAGGTACGCCGACTGCAGCGGCGCGGGCACAGCGGACGCGGACGGCGCGGATGCAGCCGCAGCGGCATTCCCAGCCCCGACGCCTTCCGCACGTTCGACGCCTTCCACGCCTTTCCCCAATGTTACGTCGTCGGCCTCCACATCTTCCACGACAAAGCCGCCACGGCGCAAATGGGCGGGCAAATCCGCATGCACTGCGGCGACCTCTGCTTCGGTCACGTCCTCGGAAAACATGCGATGGCACACGGCGGCGCCCTCCGGCGTGAGCCCGATGGAGTAGCCAGTCGCGGTGTTGCCGATCATGGGGATGGAAAAGGGAGCGTGCTCCACTACGTTAGGGCCGAACCTCACTGCACGCTCCTCTGCGCATCATGGGATAGTGCAGTTAGTATGCGGCAGACGCAAGACCTCGAATGCCGAATATGACATGATTTGCGGCGCATCTTAGCAGATGGCGCTATATTTCCCATGGTGCGCCAGGATTATTAGCCATTAAAATGGCCCCTCCGAGGAGGGGCCGAGATTGATCGAGCTGTGACGTGGACGCAGTGAGCGGCACACGCCCACGCGTCACGCCGGTTAGCGCTGGCGGCCGCCGAAGAGGTCTTCCAGGCTGTAGCCGTTCATCGACTGCTCCTGGCTCTGCTGCTCCTGCTTGGCCTTTTGGCTGGCGGAGTCGTCGCCCAGGGTCACCTGCACCTCTTTCTCCTGGCCACCGCTGTTCACCGTGAGGGTGACGGTGTCGCCGGGGTTCTTGGTACGCACGTCCAGCATGAGGTCGGAAGCCGACTCAACCGCCTGTCCATCGAAGGCAGTGACGATGTCGCCAGGCACGATGCCCGCCGCAGCCGCACCGGAGTCGGGGGTGACGGCGGCCACGTAGGCGCCGGTGTCGACGGGCAGCCCGTAGCGAGACGCCGTCGCCGCGCTCACCGTGGAGAGGCTCACGCCGAGCTGGGCGTGGGTCGGCGTCTCACCGGCGATGATCTGCTGGGCCAAGTTGATGGCGTAGTTCACGGGAATGGCGAAGCCGACGCCGGAGTAGTTGCCGGAGTACGAGGTGATCAGCGTGTTGATGCCGATGAGCTTGCCCTCGTCATCCACGAGCGCGCCGCCGGAGTTGCCGGGGTTGATGGCCGCGTCGGTCTGGATCATGTTCGGGTAAATGGTAATCTCCCCCGTGCCGCCGGACTGCATCGATTCCTGGGCGTCCATAATCTGGGAGCGGCTCGTGGCAGATACGATGCCCGTGGCCACCGACTGCTCCAAGCCGAAGGGGCTGCCCAACGTCATAACCCACTCGCCGATGGTCAGGTTGTCGGAGTCGCCAAGCTCCATAACCGTAAGACCGCTGGCGTCCTTGGCCTTCAGCACGGCCACATCGGAGGAGGGATCGGTGCCCACGAGATCGGCCTCGTAGGTCTCTCCGGCGACCATGACCTCGTAGGCGCTGCCGCCTTCCACCACATGGTTGTTGGTGATGATGTAGCCATCCTCGGTCAGCACGACGCCAGATCCCTGGGAATAGGCCACCAGATCGCCCGACCCGTCGCCCTGGCCACCGTACTGGTAGCCGAAGTACTGGCTCATCGCGTCATTCTGAGAAGCCTCGGCGTACACCGTGATGGCGGCCACAGAGGGCAAGCACTTCGCGGACACGGCCTCGGCCAACGTCGGATCCTCGCTGGGCGCGATGACCGTCGTCTCGCCGGTGGAGGGATCGGTGACAACTGTTGAGGCACCCGAGTTAGAACCGTCCGGAATCATCGCGCCCACAATGCCCCAGACGCCGAAGGCGAGCACGCAGGCCACGAGCGCGCCGGCGAAGGCGATAAGGAAGGTCTTACCGCCGTTGCCCTTGGGAGCCGCATGCTGGGCATGCATCGACACGGGCTCGGCCTCGTAGGTTTGTTGGCCGTAAGGCTGGGCGGCGGAATGCTGCGCGGAGCCGGAAGTCTGCTGGGCTCCATAGCCGTAGGACTGCTGAGCGCCATAGCCTGCCTGGCCCGCATAAGCTTGCTGACCACCGTAAGGCTGGGTGCCCTGGGAACTGTAGGGCGCAGGCTGGGTCGGCTGCAGCGGCACAGGCTGCTGCGAGGCAGGGTTCTGGCCTCCCGAGGCGGAATCGCCCGAGGGCACAGGAGTGGTATTGGAATCAGTCATGGAAGGCTCCTTCGAGTGAGGTTGTCCTTATGTGCGCCAAACCTTAGCACGCCCTAGAACTTCTCAACCGTTATGGCAACCCTTCGTCACGCTTGCGTCACAGAGATACACCAATCGGTGTACGCGCACCAGCCGCTGCGGAGATGCAACGACGCACGCCGACCGTGCATGGGCCACCGCACCCCGCGCCGACCGCCGCCGAGCCGCTTTCGAGCCGTCTTCGAGCCACCCTCGAGGCGATGCGAGAACGCAAGCGAGCGCCTAGTCGCGATCGTAATTCGCCAGAAACGCGCGGGTGCGATCGTGCTGGGGGTTGTTGATGACCTCGCTAGCCGGCCCCTGCTCCACGATGACACCGCCGTCCATGAAGATGAGGTGATCGGCCACATCGCGGGCGAAGCCCATCTCATGGGTGACGATGACCATGGTCATGTGCTCGGCCGCCAGATCGCGGATGACCTTCAGCACCTCGCGGGTCAACTCCGGATCCAACGCGCTCGTGGGCTCGTCGAAGAACAGCACGTCCGGGTTCATGGCCATGGCCCGGGCGATGGCCACACGCTGCTGCTGACCGCCGGATAGGTCGCACGGCACCATCGATTCCTTGTCCGCCAGGCCCATGCGGGCCAGAAGCTCGCGACCGCGAGCGAGGGCCTCGTCCTTCGGCATCTTCTGCACGCAGATGAGCGCATCGGTGACGTTCTGCAGCACGGTGTAGTGCGGGAACAGGTTGAAATTCTGGAACACGAGCCCGAAACGAGTCTTTGCGGCGGCGATGACGTCCTTGCCCCCGTACACAGCGCGCCCCGCGGCATCGTTGGCGCACACCGTGAGATCGCCGTAGGAAAGATCGCCCGAATCAAGGGTTTCTAACAGCGTCATGCAACGCAGAAGCGTCGACTTGCCGCCGCCCGAGGGCCCGATGATGGCCAGCACATCGCCGGCATTCACCGTCAGCGAAATGTCCTTCAGAACCTCGTTGTTCCCAAACGCCTTCTTACCGTTGGTGAGGCTTACGACCGCTTTGCTTTCCATGAAACGCCTCCTAGTCGTGGTAATAATCGAGACGCTTCTCGACACGGTTCAGGATGAATTCGATGAGCAGGCAGAACACCCAGTAGATGAGAGCCGCGATGGCGTAGGGAACCATGGACACCTCGCTGGCGGCCAGGGCCTTCGCAGCGGAGAACATCTCCATGATGCCGAGCACGAACGCGAGCGACGTGTCTTTCACCAGCGTGATGACCTCGTTGCCCATAGCCGGCAGAATACGCTTGATGACCTGGGGAAGCACAATCTTCATGAAGGTCTGGGCTTTGGTGTAGCCCAGTACCTCGGCCGCCTCGTACTGACCACGCGGAATAGACTGGATGCCCGAACGATAGATTTCAGCGAAGTAGGCGGCGTAATTCAGGATGAAGCCGATAGCGCAGGCCCAGAACTTCCAATCACTGCCCATGTTCAGGCCGAAGATGTAGTAAGGCCCGAACATGATGGCCATGAGCTGCAGCATAAGCGGCGTGCCGCGCAGGATGGAGATGTAAAGCTGCGCCAGCCACGCCAGCGGCTTAAACTTGCTCATGCGCGCCAGAGCGACCACCACGCCCAAAGGCAGCGAGCCCACCAGCGTGATGAGGAAGATCTCCGCCGTCAGGGCGAAACCTTCCATGAGAATCCCCATCATGACCGAGAATTCCATCTCCACGTCCTCTCATCGTCGCTCTTAAACCCACAAGAAGGGCAAGGCCCCAAGAGCCTCGCCCTCCCTTTTAATTAAATTCTCCCTGACTCCGGGATGCGCCCAAGGAAGTCAGCGAGGTTGTTAATTAATCTACCAGCACCCAGTTGTCGATGGAGATACCGTACTCGCCCCACTTCTCGCACAGCTTGGCGATGGTGCCGTCGTCGTACATCTCCTTCAGCGTCTTGTTCACCGCATCGATCATGGCCGTATCGCCGTCCTTGGCGAAGCCCACGGCGTAGTTCTCGGTGGACAGCGGCTCAAGCTTCACGAACATGTCGGGCTTGGCAGCCATCTGGTAGTCGGCGATGGACAGGTCGCAGGCCACGGCATCCACCGCACCGGACTCCAGCTGCATGAAGGCGTTGTTGTAGTCGCCGATGGTCTGGGTCTTGCCGCCGGCGAAGGTGTCGGCCAGATCCTTCTGGTCGCCCTCCAGCACGTCAAGGGCGGCGGAATCGACCTGGGTCATAACGTTCTTGTCGGCCAGATCATCCAGAGAGTTGATTCCCGAGTCCTTCTTCACGACAACGACCTGCTCGTTGTGCATGTAGGGCTTCGAGAACGCGTAGTCGGCCTCACGGCCCTCCATGGTAAAGCCGTTCCAGATGCAGTTGATGGTACCCTGGTTCAGCAGCGCGTCCTTAGCATCCCAGTCGATGGCTTCAAGCTCGAGATTCCAACCATTGCGCGCGGCCACCTCGGTGGCCAGATCAATGTCGAAGCCGGTCAGGTTGCCATCGTCGCCGATGAAGCCATAGGGCGGGTAAGCGTTGTCCAGGCCCACGATGAGCGTCGTGGCATCGGGGTTAGCGGCAGCGCCGTTGTCAGCCGCGTTGCTTGCCGCATCGTTCGAGCCCGAGCAGCCGGCCAGAAGCGCGGCCCCCAGGCACAGAGCCGCAGCCGCAGCGGCGATCTTCGTCAGTTTCTTCATTCGGTCCTCCCTAAAAAGGTACGCCAGGGAAGTCTCTCGTCTTCCCCACTTTACTTCTTTACTGTGCTAAAGCACTAGAGCGTTGGCTAGTATAGCACAGACCAATGCAATAAAAAGGGGCGAAAGCCACAGGTTCGCCCAAGGAACCTACTTGTTCCGGTTGAACAGCTTGTTGCCCTTCTTAGCGGCGGAGATCTCCACGAGACGCGGCTCGAAATCGAACAGCTCCTTCATGGAGACGACAGGCACGATCTCGATGCACTTCTTCAGACAGGCGTCGGCGCACAAATTGCACTGGACGCAGTCGGAAACCTGGAACTCCAAGTACGCCTTACCCTCGTCCGGGTGCCGATCCACCGCCTTGCGCAGCGCGTCGGTGGGACAGAACATGACGCACATACCGCAGCCGGAGCATTTCTCGACATCGATGGCGATGTCGCCGAAGATGCGCGTGAACATCTCGTCGACGACCGGCTCGTCCGGATCGCCGATGCGGCTCATGGCATCCAGAATGGCGATGTTGCGCTCGGCCTCGATGGTGGGCATCTTGCCCGCACCGTTCTTCACGCCCAGCTTCTCCCGCAGCGACTGCTCCTGCTTCTGCAAATGAAGCTGCGTCAGCTTGTCGTTCACGACCTTCTCGGCCGCCGACTTCGCCACGTCCTTGGCGTAGTGGCCCGAGGAAGTGAAGAACTCGCGCCGGGCGGCGCCGACGGCCTTTCGCATGTCCTCCACCTGCACCGAAGCCGGGAACTCCGAGGTGCGCGTGATCTGCGCGTCCGACCCCATGGCCTCGATGAGGGTGCGGGTCGATTCCACGGTATCGTCGATGGCGGGCACCGCGCCCCGGTACTTGCAGGTGCGGCAGTCACCGTCCACCAGGCAGATCTCGGGAATACCGCGGGCCACCAGTTCCACCAGCAGCTCTTCCTCCATGCGAGCAAGGCAGGGCACCACCGCGTACTTGTCGGGGTCGCCCACGTTGCGGGCCGCTTTGCGAGCGCAGGCGATGACCGTCAGGCCATCAGCCGCGTTGGTCGTCTCGGCCACAGCGCCGGCCAAGTCGTCGGGCATCGGATCCATGGGAACCAACGCCGAGGTAGGGCACACCGCCACGCAGGCCCCGCAGGCCACGCACGCCCCAGCGTCGATGTTCAGCTCGTTCTTCTCGATGGTGATGGCGTCGGCCAAACACGCGTCGACGCATTTGCGGCAGGAGGAGTGGCGGTTGCGCACAGCCACGCAGAACGTGGGGATCGTGATGATGGCCTTCGTCTCCAGGGCGTCCATCATCTCCATGATATCGTTCAAGTTCGGCATGGCGCGAACCCCTTTCTGCTATTCGCCGAGGTAGGACTGCTCGATGCGAGCCAGCTCTTCGGGCGTGTTGGCGTTGATGAAGCAGCCACCGCGGGGCTCGACCTCCAGGACGCGGTCCTGGTTAAAGGGCAGCACCGTGACGGCCGGGTCATCGAAGAAGCTCTGCACGCGCTTCTCGCCCCGCTCGGTGCGAGCGTGAACAGCGCCGAGGCAGCCCTCTTTGCGGTACATGGCATGCAGCGGCTCGAAGCCGTGCTTGTTGGAGGGAGCCACCACGTCGGCTCCGCTTTCGTGCATGGCAAGCGCCTCGGCCACCACCAAACGCGCGCTCGCGAACACCATGTCGCAGGCCACAACGGCCACGTACGGGTTCTCGGCAGCAGCAAGCGCGGTATAGAGCCCGGGCAAAGCGCCTCGTTCTGCATAGGCGTCGCCCACGAGCCTGATGGTCAGATCGGGGTACATATCATGGAGAAAGCCCAGCTTGTCGGCCTCGTTGGTGGTGATGATAAGCTCATCGGCCACGGGCGACAGACGCTCGACGAGACGGCAGATGAGGGGACGTCCCGCAAAGGGCACCGTTGCCTTCGACTGGCCCATGCGCCGCGACTCGCCACCGGCCTGAATGACCACCGTGACGCGCGGCCGCACGTAGTGCTCGGAAAGGAAGTCGGCCAAAGCGGCCACATCTTCAAGACCGATGGCGGGAATGCCATAGAGCGCCGCAGCCTCCTCGGCCTCGGGAATGTCGGTCACCACAGCCACCGTGTTGGTGGAAGGCATCTTGGCCGCAGCATCGGCGGCAGCCGAGTAGTCGGACGCGCCCGGCATCTCGCCCAAACCCGGTACTTCGCCCGCGCCGTCGCGCCCAGCCGCGTTGCCCGCGCGGTCGACCGCGCGCCCCAGCTGCGTGAAGTCCGTCGTCAAAGGCAGGCCCTCCCGGGCCGCCTTCACGAACAGGCGAGCCGCACGGCAGTCGGCCTCGTTGCCCGAGCGCATGATCTCGATGGTGGGCAACCCGCTTTTGCGGTAGCCCTCCACCACAATGATGTCGTGATTCGGCATCGAGCGCACCAGCTCGCTGCACTCCACCTCGTCTTCCACGGTCTTGATGCGCGCCACCTGCCCCGGGGCCGCAATAACCGTTTCGGAGGCGCCGGCGGCCCTGTGGCGGTAGGAGTCCTTGCCGGGAATATCGATATCGAACCCGCGATGGGAATGGTGTTTGATGGAACCCACGTCGAGCCCGCGGCCCACCAGCTCGGCGATGAGCCGCTCGATGAGCGTCGTTTTGCCGGAGTTGTGCCGCCCCACGACGGCCACAGCCGGACTTGGAATATCGATCATAGCTGTTACGCCCTCCCCTAATGCGGCCGCCTGGGCCGCCGTTTTGTTCCGGGAAAGTATAGCACTAGGGCGCAAGGTGTCGATTGCAGGAACGGACGTCCCGTCAGGGCGATGCCAAGCACCGCTTGTTCACCGCTGCTGGAAGGGGCGACCTTGGTCGCCCCCTACGAAGGTAAACACGCTAATAAAAAGCGGCGACCCTTGCGAGCCGCCGCCCTTTCAGAAACCCTCTGTTGCAGGGCGGCGCAAGCACCGCCCCTACGGGTAAAAGCCTCTACCTCAAGCCCTCCGAGTCGAGCGATGCGGCTTCCTCGATGTACTCCTCCACCGGATTGTCGCCGAAGTTCGGCAGATCCGCGGTGGTCCAGCACTCGCAGGCGGGCATGCCGGGCACGCTGGCGGCGATGAACACCGGATCCTTGCCCTCCTTGCGCTGGCGAGTGTAGTCATCCAGCGCGGCCAAGGCCCACTTGCCGAGCAGCAGAATGGCCACAAGGTTGATGATGGCCATGAAGCCCATGAAGATGTCGGCCAAATTCCACGCCAGATCGAAGCTGTTCACGCAGCCGTAGAAGATGGCGGCCAGACACAGCACGCGGAAGATGAGCATGCCCCACTTGGTATTCTTGAAGATGTAGCGGAAGTTCGTCTCGGCATAGAAGTAGTTGCCGATGAGGCTGGAGAACGCGAAGGCGAAGATCGCGAAGGTGATGAAGTGGATGCCAACCTCGCCGACGGCGTTGTTCACGGCCATCTGCACGAGCGGCATGCCGTTGAGCGCCATGGCAGTCTCGGGATCCTGCACCCAAAACACCATGACCATCATAGCCGAGCAGGTGCAGATGAGCAGCGTATCGATGTACACGGACAGGCTCTGCACGAGGCCCTGCTTCACCGGATGCGACACGCTGGCGGTGGCGGCGGCGTTCGGGGCCGAGCCCATGCCGGCCTCATTGGAGAACAGACCGCGCTTGATGCCGAGCATAACCACCGAGCCGGCAAAGCCGCCCGCGATGGACTGGAAGTTGAAAGCCGACTGGAAGATGGTGCCGAACACGGCCGGCAGCTCGCCGATGTTGGCGATCGTGGTCCACAGCGCAATGAGAATGTAGGCGATAGCCATGATGGGCACGATGATGGAGGTGATGATGGAGATGCGCTTCGCGCCGCCGAAAATGACGAAAGCGGTGAACACGATGAGCACGATGCCCACGCCGACCGCCGTGCCGTTGGTGGCGTAGTCGGGGATGTAGTACTCGAGCGCCGAAGTCATGTTGAACGCCTGCAGGCCGTTGAAGCCGAAGGCGAAGCACAGGATGAGCGCCCAGGCGAAGATGATGCCGAGCCAGCGCTGCCCCAGGCCCTGCTGAATGTAGTAGGCCGGACCGCCGCGGAACTCGCCTTCCTTGCCGCGAATCTTGTAGATCTGCGCGAGCGTGGACTCGATGAAGGCTGAAGCCGCGCCGATAAGCGCCATGAGCCACATCCAGAAGATGGCGCCCGGACCGCCCGTGGCCACGGCCGTGGCGATGCCGGCGATGTTGCCCGTGCCCACGCGCGAGGCGGTGGACACCATGAGGGCCTGGAAGGACGAGATGGATTTCTCGCCCTGGACATGCTTTTTCTCCGTCAGCTGAGTGAACATGTCCTTGATGTAGCGAATTTGCACCGCCTTGGTGCGGATGGTGTAGTAGATGCCCACGAACACCAGCAAGATCACCAGAATGTAGGTGTACATAAAGGAGTCGATCTCACCAGTCCAAGCGACGAGCATCTCGTTCAAATCGGCCATAGATGCTTCCTTTCCGAAAGCGCGCCAGGCCCTGCAACCTGGATCGCCTTCCAAACGGGCTCGCCTTTCTGCGGTCGAATCCAACAGAGCGCGATAAGCACGCCCGAACCAGGGATTCGTCGCAGGAAAACGGCCTCGGATATACGCGCCGACCCTCGCCGACGCAAGACATGCCCGTATTCTACCCTACAGCGGGCTAAAGTTAGGCGATATTATCAGGGTATTTTGAACGCCCCGCGAAAAAGTGGCGCTGTTTTCCGCCGGTTTCCCGTCGATGCGAAACCGAGCCGCTACTTCAGGGCGGCGGCGACCTTGCGGGCGGCGGCGGTGATGGACAGATCGTTCACATCCACAGTGATGTCGGCGTACTTCTCGTAGAGCGGCAGGCGCTCGTCGTAGAGGTCGCGCAGGCTCATGCCGATGCCGTCGCGCATGACCACGCCGCGCTCGGAGAAGTCGGCCAGACGGCACTTCAGCTCGTCGAAGCTGATCTTCAGATACACCACGCGGCCGATCTCGGACAGGTGGTTCATGGCCGGCTCGCTGTAGATGGCCGAGCCGCCGGTGGCGATGACGGAATGCTCGAAGGACATTTCGGAAAGCACCTGGTTTTCAATCTCGAGGAAGGCATCGGGGCCCAGAGTGTCGATGAGACGCTGGAGCGATTTGTCGCAGGACTGCTGAATGAGCAGATCGGCGTCGACGAAATCCATGCAGAGAATCTTCGCCAGCACGATGCCCAAGGTCGACTTGCCCGCACCGGGCATGCCGATGAGCACGATGTTGTCGCGACCGGGTTCGAAGGACTTCTCTTTCATATCAAGACCTTTCTCGTAGAAGGTGCCGACGGCCGGGCTATGGTCGCCGAAACGGATGGGCAGCTTCGCCCCTATGATACTTCAGCGCGCTTATGGGCGGCACGTAACGCTTCGTCTAAGGATTGGGAAAACACCGGAGCCAGGGTGGCGAGGAACGCCGCTTCATCGGCAGGGGCGGCGCCGGCAGCCATCGGGGCCTTCCCCCGAACCGCCATGGCGGCATCCCCGGCATCGGCGCCCTCTGCGTCTGCGGAAGCACCGAATCCGAGGGATTTCAGCGCACCGAACAGATAGGCATACGGAATGAGCGCCGCGCGCTCGTCGGGAGCAAGCTTGTCGCCCTCGAGCGACCAGCCGCCATCGCGCATCCAGTTGCGCAAGGCCTTGGCATGGGCGGCGATGTCGTTGCCCTCGGGGGAGCGCCGCATGGTGTAGTTGCCGAGCACCCCCATGGCCGCCGCCGTGGCCAGAGCGAGCACGCCAGCACGCCAGCTGACCCAAATGATGGCCGCTACCGCGACAACCGCCAGGAAAATCGCTGCCCCCAAAACGACATGCTGAGCGCGACGGGAGGCTGTATCGAAGAAGCCGTAGGGCTCAACCAAAGCGGTGAGGCGACGCTGCCAGGCCGCGCTGGCCTCCAAAAGATCGCGCGGATGTTCGTGGGCCAAAGCGGAAAGCTTGGCGCGGCTGAGTGTCCGACCGCCCGTGGCGACCATGCGCAGCAGCCGCAGCGTGGCCGCATCGAGGGCGGCCTGCTCTGCGTTGACCGCGTCAGCCGCGTCGGGCGCATCATCCGCACCAACATCAGCGGCCCGAGGCGCAGCAAGGGCGGCGGCCGACCCACTCTCGACCCTCTTCGCCGGCTCCTCTCCCGCGGCAGGTATGACCAGCTCATCGTCTCGCACTTCAAGAACACCGCGACGCACCATATCGAGCACCGTGGCTACTATGTCGTCGGGGCTCTCGTGGTTCCAGCGCCATAGACGACCGAGCACGGCTGGCGCCATGGCGTCGGCAGGCGGGTTCATCCAATAATCGTCGCGAAACGCCGGCGGCCGCTCTCGGCCCCAGCGCCACCAAACGATGAGCGCCGCCAGCAGCAACGCCGCAGACAAGCCCAGCAGCCCCAAAGCCAGCCCAAGACGAATGACCTCCTGAGACGTATCCGTATCGACCCACGTTTCCTCGTAACGGCTCGTCCAGTAGTACTGCAGGGTGCCCTGATTCGCCAGGCGCGCCTCCTCGCTCAGGTTCGTCAGCCACTCGACGGGGAACATCACCCGCGCTTTGGCGTACATCGTGGGCTCGACCGCAGGATCCGTAAAGATCACCGTACCGTCGGAGCGGATGTCCACCTCGCCATCGGCAGGGCCGTGACCCCACGCATAAACGTTTTCCATGACCTTCACGGAATCGTCGGCCGCCACAGGCAGCACCACTTCTGCTCGCACATCGGCCAAGGCCACATCGTAGTCCTGGGGAACATAAAGCCATTGGAAGTCGGCCGCGTCGTCGAAGGCCTCGATGGCGTCTTCCACGCGGTAGACCACCTCGAACATGACGCGCTCGGGCATGGCGTCCACAAAGGCGTAGAGCGTATGTTGAAACTTGTCGTAGGCCCAGGCGTCGTGCTCGGGCCCTCCGCCGCCGCGCCAGGGCAAAAGGAACGTCGTCTCGGGAAGCTCCGTCCACTCCCCGGCAAGCGCACCATCGCCATCCACCGGCGCCATGCGCACCCGTTCGATAGTAACCTCAGCCCCTTCGATGAACCCATCGTAGAGCCACTTCAACCGCTCCGGCGCGCTCTCCCCTTCCGTGAGGTCGAAGATGCGCTGATCGGTCATGTGCACCGACCCGTCGGTCTCCACCGATGCCAGCAAGTCCACCTCCGAGCACCGATAATCCGTCGCCAGAGCTTTTCCGGGCATGCAAAAGGGCAGGAGGCAAACTATCAGCAAGATGGCGGCGAAGAGGAGATACGAGGTGTTCCAACCGAGCGAGTTCCGCAGCGAACGGAACAGTCCAGTGGGCTGTTCCGCCGAGCGAGGACTGTCTGAGCGAATTGGAATACCCCGTAGCTCCTCCCCCGGCGACGTGCGACCGCGAATCAAGGTACCCCCTGATTCCGCCCCAAGCGACATGCAACCGGCCCTTTCCACAACCACTAGAGCCCCCGAAACGCCAGCCGCACGTCATCCAGCACGTCCTCATCCGCCACTACGATGGCCTTATCTCCCGGATGCAGCACCGTCTCGTCATTGGCCACTTCCACGTCCCCTCCGCTAGCCACGGCCGCGATGATGGCGTTGTCCGGCAGCAGCACCTCGTTGATGAGCACGCCGTCCTCGTTGGAGAAGTGGCGCATGCGCGGCACCATCACCTCGGCTAAGGCCACGTTGCCGTGAGTCAGCGACGACACGACGGATACCGAGCCCAAAAGCGCTTCCTCCTCGATGAGGTTCGCAATGAGCGTCGTAGAGGACACGCATTCGATGCCCACCTCGCGGAAGATGCGCTCGTTTTTCGGATTGTTCACGCGAGCGATGCAGCGGGGCACGCGGAACACGCGCTGGGCGATTTCGCAGGATACGAGATTCGAATCGTCCTGGCCCGTGGTGGCCACGAACACATCGGCCTGGCGGATGCCCGCGTCCTCCTGGTAGCGCGAGTCGCAGCCGTCGCCGTGAATGACGAGGTACGGGCCTGTCAGCTGCACGGAGAGGCGATCGGCCGTGGCGAGCCTTTGCTCGATGACCGCCACCTCGTTGCCGCTCTTCAACATGATGCCAGCCAGATACGACCCGATTTTGCCGCCGCCAGCGATAACGATGTACATGGGTATCACCTAATCCAGAATGTAGCGCGAGAATTGCGCGATGACGTCGTGGCGCACGCAGGCGAGAATGGAGTCGCCGGCGTACAGCAGCGAATCGGGCGTCGGGATGGAGGACGCGGAGCCGTCGGCACGTTCGAAGGCGATAATACGCACCTCATGATCGCGCTCGAGTTCCGAGACGCGGATCGTTTTGGCGTTGTCGCGGCTGGAAAGATCCAGCGTGAACCGGAGTACCTCGAATTCACCGAACGTGTCGATGTGGGAACCGTGGCCTGACACAATCTTCGAGAACACATCCTCGGCCACCAGTGACGTGCCGCAGACGTAGTCGATGCCCAGCTGCATATAGGCGCGCTCGTGGTCGGGATTGTACAGGCGCGAGATGACATGGGGCACACCGAACAGATGGTTGGCCACCTCCGCGCACATGAGGTTCGTGTTGTCCAGCTGGGTGACGGCGGCCAGCACATCGCACTCTTCCACGCCGGCACGGATGAGCACGTCCTCGTCGAAGCCCACGCCCTGCACGGTGCTGCCGTTGAAGTTGCGGCCGAGGTTCGCGAAGGCATCGGCGTTCTTGTCGATGCAGCAGACGTTGTTGCCGTTGTCCGAGAGCATATTGGCCAGCTGCGACCCCACGCGCCCGCACCCGACCACAATCACGTTGCTCATTCCCTACCTCTTTCTTATTCCTTAAGTAGGGCCATTATAAACGCACCTGATCGCCCAAGGAAGTCAGCGAGGAGCCGACAGGCGCCTGCAATCGTGCCGAAAAGCGGCTGAGCGTACTTCGGTACGCGAGGGTAAGCTTTGAGGTGCGAGGGCAGGCGCCTGTCGGATCCGCAGCGTCGACCAGTCCGTTCGTCCCGTCAGGGCGAACGGAACCTATTAGATTAATTGCATCTGATTCAGCGTATCCCGATACCAGTTGTCGTAGTTCGGGGGGCAGTAGCGCATGGCGTAGGAGTAGCTGATGGTGAAACCATAGCCCCGAGCCAGACCGGCCACGTGGGAGCGGATGGCCGTGTCCCAATCGGGCCAGTTGGTCTGATCCCAGCCCCAAGCGTTGTGGGACTTGAAGCAAACACGGCCCTTGGTGGACTCGGTGTTGGAAATGGCCGGAGACCAGCGCGGGTCGATGCCCGCTTCCCAGGCCGCCTCGGCGAAGGTCTCGCCGTAGCCAGACAGAGGGCTGCCGAACAGGTAATCGTTGATGCGCGCGGACCATTCTTCGATGAACGCCTCGCGACCGATGGAGAAATCTACATCGCCGGCCGGCAGGCTGCCGAAGGTAGCGTAGTAGCGGGAGCGCGTGGCGTCGGCCCGATCGATGGCCTCCTGCTCGGCGACGCGAGCGGCTTCCTCGGCGGCCAGACGCGCGGCCTCTTCCTCGTCGGCGATTTCCTGCACGCCGGCGCTCACATCGCGGGACGAGGCGGTCTTCAGCGCTGCTTCCTCGGCGACGTCTTCCACAGCGAGAACGTCCGCGTCGGACTTGTCTTGCACGGTGTCGGGGGAAACATCGGAAGCGCTGGGGTTCTCGGCGGACTGACGAGCGAGACCGAAGGTGGTCGCCCCCATGTCGTGAGAACCGGCGGACGCCCAACCAGCATCAAGGAAGCCCACGGCCAGCATCGGCAGCACGCAGAGCGCAACCATCGCCAGCACGACGGTTTTGCGATGACTCTGTTTGCGCCTTGTGACCACTCATTCCCTTTCTCGACAGCACGAAACTAAACCGCTCGAGCGGCGCAGCGTGCTGGATTAGGGTGTGGGATTGCTGCAGTAAAGAATGCTATGCTGTTTTATGTCGCGGATATTTTACCCTAGTTGGCTGAAACCGTGCCGAGGCGGTAGCCGACATCCACGCTTTGTTCGCTTGACAAAACGCACTTTCTGGGTTCCCGCAGGTCTCGCGGGTGCGATCCTGAGCGCTGTCAGGCAGTCGTTACCGACTCTTCACAACTTACCGATGGCAACTTCTTCACCTGCACGATGGAAATGCGCGAGCGGCGCATCTTCACCACCTTGAAGGCGTAGCCGTCGACCAGCAGCTCGTCGCCCACCCGGGGCACGGAGTCCAGCTCGTGGATGATCCAGCCCGCAAGTGTCTCGTAGTCGTCGGATTCTTCCACGGGCCAGCCGAGTTCCACGGCATCCTCCACGGGAAAGCGACCGTCGACGCGCCACTGGTTCGGTTCGACAAGCACAATGAGGTCGCGATCGTTGTCGGTCTCGTCGGCAATCTCGCCGACGATCTCCTCGATGATGTCCTCCATGGTGATGAGGCCGTCGGTGCCACCGTATTCGTCCACGACGATGGCCATCTGCATGCGGGCCTCTTGCAGCTCCGACAAAAGCTTCAGCACGTTTTTCGTCTCGGGCACGTAAAGCGGCTCGTACATGAACTCAGCCACCGGGTCTTCGATGCGGCCGTCCAGCAGAGGGCCGATGAGGTCTTTGTAGGACACGAGGCCTATGACCTCGTCCACTTCCTCGTGATAGACCGGCAGGCGGGAATAGCCCGTGCCGCGCATGCGGTCGAGCGCCGCGCGGGCCGGTTCGGTGTCCTCGGCCATGATCATGTCGACGCGCGGCTTCATGATTTCGCGCACCGTCATGTCGGCCAAATCGAGGATGTCGTTGATCATGCGCTTCTCGTCTTCGAGAAGCTCGATATTCTCGGCCACCATGTCCTTGATCTCGTCCTCGGTAACGCTTTCGCGTTTGGGGCGCAGAAAATCGAGGAAGGCCGGCTTCGAATTTGCAGTGTCGTCTGTTTTACTCATGAGCGGTACTTTACCATATTTTCCGGGATTACTGGTTGCCGCCGGGCTTCAGCCAGTCGAGCCACGCCATGGCGTCGGCGTGAGAGGCGTCGATGAGCGTCGTCGTGGTGCCGCCGGAACCGGCCGCCGTCGTGGCGAGCAGCGTGTCGGTGCCCGCACGGCGCTGCAACGGGTTGCTCTTCGTGCAGCCGAACTGGATTTTCTGGCGCGGGAAGCTCACTGTTTCTCGAGAAAGGCCGCCGTTGCTCACCTGCATGAAGCGGTGGTTGTAGGCGAAGCTGGACTCGCGAGCCCACAGCACGGCGTTCACTACATCGACGATGAAGAGGACGGCCGCCAGCGCATAGCCACCCACCACGATCACGTTCCACCCAATGCTCAGAAGGAACAGATCCTCGGAATCGAGTTCGATGCCGCCAGTCGCAACTTCTCCATTCACCCAACCGAAAACCACTAGGCACACGGTGACTACCACGGCCAGCCAGAAGCCGCCGCCGAACCAGATGCTCTGGCGCAGCACGGCTCGGCGCAGCGCCACTTTCGCGACAGGCTTCGCCTCCTGGGGAAGGTCGGAGAACTCCGGCACGAGCCCGGCGAGGATTTCCGGCACACGGTTCATCTTCACGAAGGGGTGGATGATGATCCCCTGATTGGCCAGAGTATTCTGCTTATTGCCGCTATCCTCGCCCGTAGCGGCGTCAATCTTGCCGAGAGACAGCTCGCAGTAGCCGAGCAGGCGGCGGATGAAGCTCTGCTTCACAACCACGGACTGCACGCGGTCGATGTCGATGCCTTGGAAGGTGTGCTGCAGCAAGCCGTATTCCACCTCGATACGATTGTTGCGACGGCGCGCCTTGAAACCGCCGTAGCCGATGCAGGAACCCAACGCCGAGAACACCCACAGCACAAGCACCAGCACGATGATCCCCGCCGAAACGGCCCCGATCAGGTAGGCCGAAGCCTGGGAGCCGGCAAAAACTAGGGCACTTTCCACAGCACCATCGGCTGCATCCCCCATCACGTCGAAGATGAAACCGACGATTTGCAGCACGCCGACAACCAGACCGGCGAAGATGAGCCCCACCGATGTGGTGTTGGAAAGACCCGCGAAGAACAGCTCCTTGTTAGTGAGACCGTACTCGTAGGTAACGCGGCCGGTGTCCTGGGCAGGGCCGGCGAACACGCCGCCCACTTGGCTCCATGCCTCGGCGCCCACATCGAGCACGTTGCCCGCGACGGCCGGGCTCGACACGTTGCCGGCAAAGGCCGCCGCCCCCTGGGCCATAGCCGCAATACCGGCCTCCACCGACTGCGGAACCGGGGCGCCCGCGCCCGCCATACCCGCCGCGGTCGCACTCGCTGCACCCGCCATGCCCGACGCAACGGCAGCCTGAGCGGCCAGAGCGTTCTTGCGGTTGTAGAGCTCGGCGCGCAGCCACTCGGCCTGGGCCTTGGTGACGTAGGGCACCACGACGGCCTTGTTCGCCGCGCCGCCGGCCGTATCGATGGAAACCGTGCACACGCCGAACAATCGCTGAAGGAGCGTCGCCCGCTGGTCCACGGACTGGACCCGCTGGTAGGGCACGTGCACCTGCTTCTTGTTGAAGATGCCGGAGCACAGCGTGAACTCGTCGGGGCCGACGGTGAAGTACAGGTGCTTGTAGCCAACGACGCGCAGCCCGGCGACGATGCCAAACGTAATGAGGATGACCACCAGCGTGCCGATGCCAGCCACCGCCATGATGAACCCTGCCTCGGCGCCCATGCCCTCTTCGGCAACAAGCCCAATGATGGTGGAGAAGTTCGCCACCACAACACATACGGCAATGATGAAGATCGTGCGCACGCTTTCGAGCCAGATATAGCTGTGGTGCACATGGTGGCGCGGCAGCTCAGTCGATGGGGCAGCCGCCGCAGGGGGTATCGGCGCGGGTGCGAGCACCTGCGGGGGCACGTTCGGCGCGCTCATTTATACGTCCTCTCGGGCCAGACGCGCCAGCTCGGCGGCACGATCGCGCAGCACGTCGGCCTCTTCGATGCCGAGGCCGGGAATCTCGTGCTCGCCGGCGGCAGTTGCCACGGTGACGCTGGACAGCCCGAAGGCGCGCAGGATGGGCCCTTGGCGCGTGTCGGTGTTCTGCACGCGGATGAACGGAATGACGAAGCGCTTGCGCCAGAAGATGCCGCGAGCGATGTCCAGGTAATCCGGCGTAAGCTCGTAGCGCCAACGAGCATAGCGAATGGGCGGCAGCACCACCACGCACAGCACAAGCAGCGCCACGAACAAGATAGCGACAATAAGAGCCACCACCCCGGCCCACGCTTCTTCTGGCGCCACCAACGCTATGATAGCGAAGGGCAGAAAGCAGCACAGGAATGAGACAACAATCCAAATGGCATCGTTGATGCGCCAAACGCTCTTAATGCGCGGGTTCAACTGATTGGCGGGCATTTCTCGCATAGCCGAATCCTTCCCTATCCAGGCGACTCCCCGGTCTGGTGCCTCTGGAAGTCGCCACGTGCAGGCGGCCCCGCAAAGGCCGCCACGTTTTCTCGACCATACTACCCCACTTTTCGCCTTCGCAACGAAACCTCAGGGATTCTTAAGGAAGAAAAGCGCATGCGCCAACGCGCCGGTGCGCCTCGATGGAGAGCGGCAGAGAGCCGAGAGGCCGGCTTCCCTCCGAAGCAGCCGGCCCCTGACATGCTGCGAGCCCGGGGGGGGGATCCCGGGCTCGCAAATGAGTGTCCTTGGCGCCCGAGGGGGAGAGGCGCATGCGGACGAGAGAAGAGGAGAGAGGAGGAGACTTCGCATCTCCCGCTCTGTCGAAATCTATTATAACGATGCTTTATTCTATGTCAAGAATAATCTTTGAGAAAAATAATGTCCCCCTGGGAGGCCATTATCGAGAAGGTGCCAGAAGGGTGCCGAACGCTACTTGCGGCAGCTGCGGCCCTTGCCATGACGATGATGGCGACCATGCTTGCGCTCACCGCGGACGCCCATGTCCTTGCACTGGTGGATGATCTTCTCCGTGAGAACGTTCAACGACTCGACCTCCTCGGGCGTCAGGGTCGACAGGATGCGATCGGCTACCTCGGACTGCGCGGCGCAGCGCTTCTCGGCCAGCGTATCGCCTTCAGGCGTAATGCGCACGGTATAGGCGCGTTGGCCTCATATTCCGAGCTCGGCGTAGAGCTCCTCGCGACGCACCTTGTCCTCCACCGCAGCGGCCACGTCTTCGGAACGGCCGTCGGCCAGCAGAGCGCCCACGAGCACGGCGAGACGGGCCTCGCCTTCCTCCCGACCTTCCTCCCGACCTTCCTCCCGACCTTCCTCCCGCGCCTTTCGGCAGCGCATCTCGGTCTCCTGCTCGTAGGTAAGCACGCGGTCCACCCACTCCCTGTCCTCGTTGAACACGCCGACCAGGGCGTCGATCTCCGACGACAAGGGCCCTTCGGCCTCCCCGGTCCGGAGGTATCGTAGCACATCCCGCAGCCCGGGGTCGGCGGAGGCCTCCCACGCCGAGGCGTTCAGCACTACCCACGGGGAGGCGTCGCCCACAGCAAGGTCGGGATGGGCCCCACACCTGCGCTCGATCACGTACGCGGGCTTGCCCTTGCCGTAGGCGTCGTGGCGGCAGAAGAACAGCACGTAGCTCTCGGGCAGCGCGCCGAAGTCCTCGCCCGACCCCAACTCCCCCACGTCCATGGCGGCCTGGTAGTAGCGCATGCGGCGCCCCAGGTCTCGCTCCCTGGCGACCTGCATCTCGATGTCGTAGACCCGCCCGTCGCCCCGGGCGAACACGTCCAGGCGCACGCCTCGTCCGGCGGCGAGCGGCTCGAAGCACTGCTCGGCGTTCAGGTAGGCGATCTCCCCCGCCTCTATCCCCAGCGCGGCGCGCAGCACCTTGCGGCACACCTCCTCCTCGCATAGCACGCGGTTGAACATCCAGCGATCCTGGAACTTGAGCTTCCGCTCTCCCATGGCGAACCTCCCGTCTCGATTCGGTCGATGACGGCATTCTGCCAGAGCACGACCGCGGAAATGACGCGGGAATGTCCCGATCCGTTCCCTGCGCCGACCGCAACGAAGTCGCAATGCTGCGAAGAAGCGTCGTCGTCGGCGAACCAGCCCTGAATTGCACGAGATCGCCAGTTATAAGCGCCTGAGCACACATTTTCACCCCTTCTTTATACATTACTCGTTAATTTCATCCACATTTTTCTTCTGCAGACGCTTATAACTCAAGATCTCAGGCAAATTCTGTCCATTCGCTTACTATCGAGCAGTCGAGCACGCCTTCCGAGGAAGCTGGTAACCAACTTACGGTTGCGTAAGGTTGGAAGTTGCTGGGGGCGGGAACGGCGCGCAGGCTTACAATAGGCTGCGATGCTTGCCGTCGCGCTTGAGCGCACGAACCTCGCGCCCACGCTACCGCGCCCGAGCCTTGCGCGCGAGCCCCACGTCCGAACCTCGCGCCTGGGCCTTATGCCTGAGCGCCACGCCCTGCGCGGACGGCACCTGCGAACACCGCCGAAAGAGAGGCAGCCATGGCCCAGCGCATTTATCTCATCGAAGACGATACCGCCCTGCGCACGGAGCTGGCCCACGTGCTGGAGCTTTCCGGCTACGCCGTGGCGGCTTACGAGGGCACCTGGGGCGACACCGCGGCACGCGCCCTCGCTGCCGAGCCCGACTGCATCGTGCTCGATCTGAAGCTGCCCGGCGCCGACGGGCATTCCATCTGCCGCGACATCCGGGGCAAAAGCTCGGTGCCCATCCTCATGCTCACCTCCTCGGAAAGCGAGTTCGACGAGGTCATGGCCATGAACCTGGGGGCCGACGATTACGTGACCAAGCCCTATCGGCCCGCCGTGCTGCTCGCGCACCTGCAGGCGTTGCTGCGGCGCAGCGCGAGCCCTGCTGCCGGTATGACGATCCTCCACAAAGGCGTGACGTTGAACATGGGTGCCGGCACCGTGGAATTCCAAGGACGCACCGCCGAACTCACGCGCAACGAGCTGCGCATCCTGCAGACACTCATGCGCAACCCCGGCGTGGTGGTGCCTCGCAGCGAGATCATGTGTGCCCTGTGGGAATCCGACGCCTTCATCGACGACAACACGCTAACCGTGAATGTGAACCGCTTGCGCAAAACCCTCGGTTCCCTAGGCGTTCCGGAGGACTTCCTCGCTACCCGCCGCGGTGTGGGGTACACGGTATGAGCGGGCACAACACAGTGGCACGCGAGGACTGCGAGATCTCTTGCGCGTCGCATGCTGCGGAAGGGGGCCGCGACGCGAGCGCTGCAGGAGAACGCGTCAACGCGCACACCGCCAATGCGCCCATCGCCGCCTTCACGCCCGCTTCCTATGTGCGCGACAACGTCATCGGTCTCGCGGCTTTTTTGCTCGCCCTCGCCAGCACCGTGCTCATTCTGCCTGCGCTCGGCGTGAACTCGTCGGGGGTTCTGCTCGTCGCCGACATTCTTACGCTCATCGCGCTGGGCGCCGGCTTTCTGGACTACCGCCGCAAAGCCGCCTTCTATCACGAATTGCACCACCTTACCGAGCAGCTGCGCCAAGCCTGCGTGCTTCCCTCCCTCATCGCCGAGCCGCCTTTTCTGGAAGGTGAGATCGCTTACGATGTGGCCCGTCGCCTCTCCCAGCTTTCCGCCGAGGAGACAGCGGCCCTGCGCGACGACGCGGCCGCCTATCGCCGCTATGTGGAGCTGTGGATTCACGAGATAAAGACGCCCATCGCCGCCATCAAGCTCATGCTCGCCAACCACCCCGGGCCCGAGTCGGCCAAAGTGGCCCACGAGCTGGAACGCATCGAGGCCCAGGTGGACCAGGCGCTCTACTATGCCCGCTCCACTTCCGTCGAGCGCGACTACGCCATCCGCGAGATCAACTTGGCCTCGGCGGCGCGCGAGGCCTGCAAGCGCCACAGCCGCTTCCTCATCGAGAAGGGATGCGTCCCCACATTCGACATTCCCGACACCATGACGGTGCTGGCCGATGAGCCCTGGCTCGTGTTCATCTTAGGGCAAGTAGTCACCAACGCAGCGAAATACGGCGCGGGCGCCCTCATCTTCACCGCCCGCGAAGAGGAGGCGGGCACCTCTCGCGGCCGCACGGTGCTTGAAGTGCGCGACAACGGCTGCGGCATCCCCGCCGCCGACGTGCCCCGCGTCTTCGAGCGCGGATTCACCGGCCAGGTCGGCCGCGCCCATGGTTCGGCCACGGGCATGGGCCTTTACTTGGTAGCGAGCTTGTGCGCTTCCATGGGACTGCACGTAGGCCTCGCCAGCGAAGAGGGCACGGGCACCCGCGTCATCCTCACATTCCCCCACGACCGCACCCGCAAGGAACTCTTCGGCGCATAGAACCTAACACATTCGTAAGTCAACCGTAAGCCCGATCGATGGAGCCAAAACCGTACCTTCCTTAGGATGAATTCAGGCTCGCGAACGCAAAAGACGGAGACAACCTCCGGCCATGCAGGGTGCTAACCTCCAGCATGCAGGAGACGGATACGCGGCGTTCCGACCGAGCGAGTTCCGCAGATGGTATCGAAGGCGATACGCGAAAGGGAGCAAACACCCCCGACACCTTCGATACCAGCGAGGACTGTCTGAGCGAATCGGAATGCCGCGTAGCCGCCTCCGGAGGGATGAAGCAATCCATCAAACCGTCTCCGAACAGGCGGAACGCGAGCCGCACATCCGAGAGAAAGGACTGTCGTGAACACTGCAGGGAAAATCATCCTGACGCTTGCTATCATCGGGGCCGTGGGAGCCTTCATCTCCCACCAGCTGCCCAAAACCGAGAGGAGCTACTAATGGCCGAAGTGTACACCGAACCCACCCCCTCGGCCTTCGGCCCGCGTCCGACCGATCCTGGCACGCCTGTGCCCCTCGATGGCGACGGCACGACGACCCTCGACGGCATCGCCGCCGCTTTCTCCCGCGAGAACTACGTGGCCGGCGCCGCCTCCGCGGCCAGCGCCGGCGGAAGGGGCGCCCACACCGCCCATGGCGCCCACCGCGCAGCCGACCCAACCCACGCTTCTCAAGCCGGCCACCCCGTCAACGCAGGCTCCCCAATCCTCTCCGTGCGCTCCATCGAGAAGGTCTTCGGCAGCCGCGACTCGGTCACCCACGCGCTGGCCGGCGTCAGCTTCGACGTGGCCGCCGGCGAGTTCGTCGGCATCATGGGTCCCTCGGGCTCTGGCAAAACAACGCTTCTGAACTGCGTCTCTACCATCGATACGGTCACGAGCGGGCACATCATCGTGGGCGGCCGCGATATCACCGGCATGTCGAAGCGCCAGTTGGCGAAGTTCCGCCGCGACGACCTCGGCTTCATCTTCCAAGACTCGAACCTGCTGGACACGCTCACCGGCTTCGAGAACATCTCGCTGGCCCTCACCATCAAGGGCGAGCCGGCCCGCGCCATTCCCGGCAAGGTGAACGCCATGGCCGCGCGCCTCGGTGTGGATGGCGTGCTGCAGAAGTACCCCTACCAGATGTCCGGCGGCCAGAAGCAGCGCGTGGCCGCGGCCCGTGCCATGGTCACCGACCCGAAGCTCATTTTAGCCGACGAGCCCACCGGCGCCCTCGATTCCCGTGCCGCCACGGTGATGCTGGAGATCATGGAGATGATGAACACCCAGATGGGCGCCACCATCATGATGGTCACCCACGACGCCTTCGCCGCCAGCTACACCAGCCGCGTGCTGTTTATCAAGGACGGCGCCGTGTTCAACGAGCTGCGTCGGGGCGATGAGAGCCGCGACGCGTTCTTCGCTCGCATCATGGAGGTCGTGTCGTTCCTCGGCGGGGAGGCCGGCCATGTATCTTAAGCTCGCCCTGCGCAACATCCGCCGATCGGTGCGCGACTACGCCGTCTACTTCATCACGCTGCTGTTCGGTGTGGCGGTGTTCTACGCGTTCAACTCCATCGGCAGCCAGCAGATCCTCTTCGATATGGAAACCTCGGCCTCGCGCAGCGTGTTCGATTCCACCACCTACATCCTGGGCATGTTCTCCGTGGTGGTGGCCTGCGTGCTGGGCTTCCTCATTCTGTACGCCAACCAGTTCCTCATCCGCCGCCGCAAGCGGGAGTTCGGCACCTACCTGGTGCTGGGCATGACGCCGGGCCATGTGTCGCGCATCGTGCTGTACGAGACGGTGCTCGTGGGGCTGCTTTCCCTGGCCGTGGGCCTCATCTGCGGCGTGCTGCTCTCCCAGGGACTGTCGTTTTTCACCGCCGCGCTGTTCGGCACGACGATGACCAACTACCAGTTCGTGTTCTCCCCCGACGCCTTCCTCGTCACGCTCGCCTGCTTCGCTGCCATTTACGTGGTGGTGGCCGCCTTCAACACCATCACCGTGAGCCGCTGCAAGCTCATCGACCTCATCCGCGCCGGCGAGAAGAACGAGCGCGCCGGCGTGCGCAACCCGTGGGTCTGCCTCGTGGGGTTCGTCTCAGCGGTGGCTATCCTCGTCTATGCCTACGAGCAGCTCATCGAAAACGGTCTGGTGATGCTGGACCAGCCCGAGTTCATCCGCGCCACCATCGCCATGCTCGTGGGATCGCTGCTGTTCTTCTGGTCGCTCGCCGGCTTCGCCATTGCCGTGCTCACGCGGCTGCGCGGCGTGTACCTGCGCAAGCTGAACCTGTTCACCGTGCGCCAGATCGCTAGCAAGGTGAACACAGCGTTTTTGTCGCTATGGGCCGTGTGCGTTCTGCTGTTCTTCTCCATCACCGTGTTCTCCTCGGGCATGGGGCTCGTGGAGGTGTTCGTTGGCGGCACTGAGGCGGCGAACCCCTACTCCGCCACCCTGGAGGCGGCCGTGTGGTACGGACCCGACGGGTCGAAGACCTCCTCGTCGGGCAACCCGCTTGAGCGCCGCGCCGAGATGGAGGCCGAGGCACCGGAGCGCCTGTCCCAGGCGGAAGCTTACAACTGGGATATGGCCGCCGCCCTGCAAGAGGCCGCACCGGAGCTGTGGGCCGAGACCGTAGGTGCCTTCGCCCAGGTGAGCGCCTATTCAGCCCCGGATATGACCTACGACCCCCTCGTTGCCGCTGCCGAGGCCACCGGCGTTGATCCGTCGACACTGCGCTTGGACGACTTGGGCTCCGTACGCACAACGCATCTCACCGTGGTATCGCTCTCCGACTTCAACGGCGCCCGCGCCCTACAAGGCCAGGATCCCGTGGAACTGGCAGCGGGCACCTGCGCCTTGGCGAACAACATGGACATGGTGACGCCCTTGGCCCAGGCCGTGCTGGATGCGGCTCCCACGGTGACCATCGCCGGCACCGACTACGCGCTGGCCGGCCCTCTGTACGACACGCAGCTGGAGGACAACGCCATGGCGGCCACGGCCCTGGTCGTCATCACCCCCGACGAGGCCGTGGAAGCCCTGCGCGCAGAGGGCTGCATTCCCGACACCCAGTACCTGAACGTGATGTACGCCGACAACGGCAAGACCGCCGGCGAGAACGACGCGGCCTTGGACGACATCGTGGCCGCGCTGCAGCCGCGGGACATGGGCGGGTTCGAGAAGGGCGCCCAGGGCGCCGACGACCCCTACGCGAGCCTCTTGTGGCCGGTCACGCGCATTCTCACGGCGAACGAAATGCTCTCCCAGTCTGCCGGGCTGCGCCTCATGATCACGTACCTGGCACTTTACATCGGCTTCGTCTTCCTCATTTCCACGGCAGCCATTTTGGCCATCCAGCAGCTCTCCCAAGCGTCCGATTCGACACCGCGCTACCGCATCCTGTGGAAGCTCGGCTGCGACCGAGGCATGATCTATCGGTCGCTGCTCGCCCAAGTGCTCGTGTACTTCCTCGTGCCGCTGGGGCTGGCGGTATGCCATTCCGTCTGCGCCATCGGCGTACTGTCCGATTCCCTGCTGGACGCCATTGGCGTGTCCTCGGTCGGCCCCATCATGATGGCCGCTGGCCTCACGCTGGTCATTTACGGCGGCTACATGCTGGTGACCTACCTTGCCGCCCGCGGCATCGTGAAGGGCTCGCTGCAACAGGGATAGCCCCCAGTCTCCTTCCACCATAACCCCGCATGCTTTGTCCCGTAGGGGCTGGCCTTGGTCAGCCCTCCTCGACCGAGGTGATCTCGCCAGTCGAGAGGGGCGACCAAGGTCGCCCCCTACGGGGAGGGGCAGGGAAGCGGCAGAGCGCGCTATAATAAGGGCAATCATTTTCCGAGAAAGGACGCTCATGGAATACCAGCAGCTGCAGGATGAGATCAAAGCGGCCATGAAGGCGCGCGACAACCATCGGCGCGACATTCTGCGCCAGGTGCACACCGAGCTTAAGGCCATCGAGGTAAACGAGCGGCGCGAGGTGACCGAGGCCGACGTGGACGCCATGCTCAAGCGCACCATCAAGCAGACGAAGGAGACACTCGACGGCTCCATCAAAGCGGGGAACAACCAAGAGCGCACCGACACCCTCACCGAGCAGGTGGCCATCCTGGAAGAGTACCTGCCCCGCCAGGTGGAAGGCAACGAGCTGGCGGCCCTCATTGAAGTGGTGCTCGCCGACACCGGCGCCTCCACGAAGAAGGACATGGGCCGCGTCATGGGCGAGCTCACCCGCCGCACTGGCGGCAACTTCGACAAAGCCGGCGCCGCCCAGGTTCTCGGCAGCAAGCTGAGCTAAGCCGTATACCCATCCAACGCAAAGAAGGCCTCCCGCATGGGAGGCCTTCCTGTTTAGACCATCTTTCGGCGCTATTCCCGTTTTCTCGGAAAAAATGCCAATTAAGGACAGAAATGGAACCCCCGGTTCACGCAAGCAGCTCGCGCAGGGCCTCCTCGAAGCTTGAATGCGAGGCGGCAGCGAGCAAAGCGTCCTTTTCGTTGCGGGAAAGTTGCTTGAAGGCGTATTCCGCGTGCATGGCATCGTGTTTGGTAGCGAACTCGGCATAGGCGAGCAGGCTCACGGGCAACCGCGCACGGGTGTACTTCGCGCCCTTGCCGGCGTTGTGCACTGCCAGCCGCGCCTGCACATCCACGGCATAGCCCGTGTACAGTGACCCATCGGCGCATTCCAACACATACATGTAGTGTTTCCCAGTCATACGCCGCCCCTTCTCCAGCCCCGCCCTATCACGACGCTTCTTCCGAGACACTCGCTTCTTCCATTCCAAGGAGGCAGCGAGCATGGTCAGTGAGGGCAAACTCGGCAGGGCGCGCCCGCGCCTTCCAAACCAAGTCCTTCGCCTCGAGCGAGGACAGGTGCTTGCGCGTCATCTGTTTTCCCAGCCTAATGTTCGCGGCCAGTTCCTCCGTGGTCGCCGTTCCGTACATACCGAAAAGCTCGAATTGGGCAAGTACGAACATAATGGATCCCTCTTTGTCGCTCAGATCTTGCTCCTCCATGAAGGCATCCATTCGAGCGCTGATCGACCCAAACGCCTCCTTGCTCTTTGAAAGCCTTTCAAGGATATTGACCTGGGCAATGCGGACCAGCGTCAACATGTCGTAAATGAAAAAGGTCATCTCGGCTCTATTGAGCGCATTCTCGACGCTGGAAAACGCCCGATAATAAATGCTGCGGTTTTCGGCAATTGCTCGCGACAACGACAGAACCGTGGGAACAGACAGCACTTCCGACAGGAATAACGCCAGTAAATAGCGGCCCGTCCTCCCGTTCCCGTCATAGAACGGGTGGGCGTATTCGAAGAGATAGTGCGAGGCCAAGGCGCTTATCATCTCCGGCATGTCATCACGTTGCACCGTTTGCAGCATCGTCTCGACGACCTCGATGATCTTGTCTTCGGGCTCCACTCCCTTATGAACGACTTTCACTCCACCAGCAGTAATGTCAACTCCTTCGGCGCGGAAGATCTTTCCATCGGGAAGCTTGGAATCCGGCAGCTCCCCGTCCATGATCTTGTCGTAAATCGTCCTTATCTCTTGAGGAGTCTTCGGCATCTCATGTTCTGACTTGCCAAGCTCAAGATACAGCTGAGCCAACTCCTTGAAACGGCGAAATCCTCCCTCTTGCACTGCGCGCGAATCCAGAGCTTCCTTCACTTGGGCTCGCGTGCTGTGAACTTCTTCGATAGCGTTTGAATTCACAACTTCGTCAAACACAAGACCACGCACGAGCGCCATTTGCGCAATGGGGGGAATCGATCGCATGAGCGACGATACTTTTCGTTCCGTGCGTAGAATCTGCTCGTAAAGGACAAAGAGTTCGCGGGGCATGGCGATAAACAGAACTCCATCGGGCGTCTCAAGGCCTAAATCAAATGAAGACGGCATCGTGCGACGATAGCGGGCCTGCTCATCAAGCTCAGTGAAACGGTCGGTCGAAGCACTCTTATAAAAGGCCCTCGAGAGCTCCTGATAATCCATGCTATCCCCTTATATATTTTCGTTTCCGAAATTGCCACGCTAATTATACTATTTTAGGAAAAATACAATTAGTACAATGCCAATAGATGCTTTGAAACCACTTTCGAAGGGAAAATAGCATTTCTAGTAATAGCGGTAGTACGCGGCGCAGCTGCCCTCGCTGGAAACCATGCAGGGGCCAACCGGGTTCTCCGGCGTGCAGATCTTGCGAAACAGTGGGCACTCGCTCGGCGCCATAATGCCGCGGAGCACGTCTCCGCAGCGGCAGCCCTTATGCTCGCGCACCTCTTCCACGTCTGGTTGGAAGCGGCGCATGGCGTCGAAGTCGGCGAACTCCTCGCGGATGCGGTAGCCGCTGCCGGGAATCTCGCCCAAGCCGCGCCAGGTGGCGGAGCAGGTTTCGAAGACCTCGTCGATGGCGGCGAGCGCCACGGGGTTGCCCTCGGGCATGACGCCGCGGGCGTAGGCGATCTCGATCTCGGCGCGCCCCTCGTGCAGCTGGCGCATGATCATGGCGATGCCCTGAAGCACGTCTACCGGCTCGAACCCGGTAATGACGCCGGGGATGCCGTACTTCTCGGCCAGGAAGCGGTAGGGCTCGGCGCCGATGATGGTGGACACATGCCCCGGCAGAATGAGCGCATCCAGCTTCAGCGCCGGATCATTGATAATGACTTCCAGCGCCCCGGGCATGTTCTTGTGGGCGCCGTACACGGTGAAGTTTGTGAGCCCCATGGCGCGCGCCCGCTTGATGGCCATAGCCACCAGCGGCGTGGTGGTTTCGAAGCCCACACCGACGAAGACGATCTGCCGCGTGGGGTTCTCCTGCGCCAGGCGCAGGGCATCCAGCGGCGAGTAAACGATTTCCACCGCGCGTCCCGCCGCCTGCTCGGCCAGCAGGCTGGACGTGGAGCCGGGCACGCGGGTCATGTCGCCGAAGGTTGCGATGGTCACTTCCGGCACGCGGGCCAGCGCGATTACCTTGTCGATGTCGTGGTTGCTCGTCACGCACACCGGACATCCAGGGCCCGACGCCAGACGAACCCCCTCGGGCATAAGACCGCGAATGCCGTTGCGCGCAATGGCCACGGTGTGGGTGCCGCACACTTCCATCAGCGTAGCAGACTCCGGGGCCAGCGCTTGAATGGACTCAATGAGCCCCCGCGCCAACGCCGGATCCTTGAATGCCTTCAGTTCTTGCTGCATGGCGTCCATTCTTGCAACCACTCCTTCAAGGGTGTAGAATACGGACAAGCGGAATGCCCGTGGCACCGGGCACGACTGCTTCACATTACTCCTATTAATGTGATGAAGAGCCGTTCTTCCTATGCGAGGGGCGGCTTTTTCATTGCCGCCCGCTGCGACTACTGCCGCAAACGCGCGGTCAACTCAATCACCGCTACGATCACCAAACAAAACGTGAGGAGTTCCATCCAGCTTACGTACATAGCTGCTCCCTTCGACGAAAGAAGCAGTCCGCTCGTCCGTGCGGTCAGTCTAGTGTAATACACGGGCGGATTCAACAGGCAAAATGCACTGTTTTCGCTCCTTAGGCCGGCGTGGGAGCCTCGTTCAAATCGGCCAGTTCGGGGAATTGCTTCACCAGCTCGATGGTCTCTAGGGCGAACTGCTCGTCCACCACCTCGATGGCGAAGCCGGCGTGCACGAGCACGTAGTCGCCCACCTGCGCCTGGGGCGTCAGGTCGACGGAAATCTCGCGGGTCACACCCAAAATGTCAACGGTGGCCAAGTTCCCCTCTTCCAGGGCCGCCACCTTCGCCGGAATTGCCAAGCACATACGCTGCTCCTTCGATTCGTCTCTCAATGCTCCATTGTCGCAGGTTCGCCCAAGGAAGTCGGCGAGGTTTCGAGAGGCGCCCTACTCGCCCGAACGAGCGGAAGCCACCACGGCTTGGCCCAGGCTGATGCAACCGTCGTTAGGAGGCAGATCGCGGTTGATGGCGACGGTGAAACCAGCAGCGGCCAAGTCAGCCAGCGCGTGCTCCACAAGGTAGCGGTTCATGAACACGCCGCCCGACAACGCCACCGTGGAAATGTCGTACATGGCTCGCACCAACTCGGCGCTCATGACGATGGCGCCAACCATGGCATCGTGGAAGCGGCGGCTGATGACGGACGCCGGCACTCCCGCCGCCAGGTCGTCCAGCAACGCGTGGAAGGTGGGCTCGGCATCCAGGAGCAGCACCGAGGTGTCCTGCGCGGTGCTCGTCTCGGTGGCGGTGTTCTTCTCGACGATGACGGCGTAGCGCTCCTTCGCCGCCAGCTCGTCCTCGCCTGCCACGCCCGCGGCCTCTTCGACAGCCGCAGCGCCGGCCACGTCGGCCCCGGCGGTTTCCATAGCCGCCTCCAGAAGGATGGCTCCCTCGCCCTCGTAGCTCGGCTTCGTGCAGATGCTGAGCAGCGCGCTGGCCGCATCGAACAGGCGCCCGACCGAGGACGTCATGGGCGTGTTCAGCCCGCGCTCGATCATGGTGTCGCACACCTCGGCCTCATCGCCCAGAGGCGCCAAAGCCGCCGCAGCAGCAGGATGCTCCAACAGGTCGTAGGCCCACAGCACGCCATAGGCCATGCGCAGCGGATGCTTGATGGCCGCAGCCCCTCCGGGCATGGGCACGTAGGCGAAGTTCGCGAAACGCTCGAAGGCCTGGCGGTTCGCCAGCAGCACCTCGCCGCCCCAGATGGCCCCATCCTCACCGTAGCCTGTGCCGTCGAAGGCGATGCCGCAGACGGCATCAGTCAGCCCATGCTCGGCCATAACCGACACGATGTGGGCATGATGGTGCTGCACCTCGGTCACGGGAAGTCCCTGGTGATGGGCCCATTTGCTTGTGAGATACTCGGGGTGCAAGTCGCATGCCACCGCTGTGGGAATCGTTTCGAAGAGGCTCTCAAAGCGATCCTTTGTGGCCAGCCACGCATCGTAGGTCTCGGCGTTTTCCACGTCGCCGATGTGCTGGGACACGAAGCCATCGGTGCCGCGCAGCAGCGTGAAGGTATTCTTCTGCTCGGGGCCGGCGGCGAAGATGATGCCCTCGGCAGGCGCAACGCCCTCGGCCGTCACCGACACGGGTACGGGAGCATAGCCGCGTGCCCGCCGCAGGAACTGAATGGCGCACACGGGCTTTTCGTCGACCTCATCCACCTGGATCAGCCGCACGACGGAGTCGTCGAAGCGCGTGAGGATGGGGCGATTGTTACCCAAAAAGGCATCGGCGATGCCGGCCAGCTTTGCGCGCGCCTCCTCATCGGCGATACAGATGGGCTCGTCGTGTACGTTGCCCGAGGTCATCACAAGCAGCGGCACCAGGCGTCCCGGTTCGTCGCCCGCTTCGTCCACCGCCGGATTCGCCGCATACCACGCTTCAGCGAAATCGTGCATGAGCAAATGTTGCACCGGTGTGTAAGGCAGCATGACCCCCAATTCGGACAATCCATCGGCCAAGCCTGCGCCGATAGCCGCGCCAGGGCGTTTGCGCAGCAGCACAATGGGTCGCGTCGACCCCGCCAGAACCGCCTCTTCCTCTTCGCTCGCCTCGCAAAGCGCCCGCACATCGCCCATTCCCTGGGCCATCACCGCCAGGGCCTTCCCATCGCGCCGCTTGCGCCGGCGCAGCTCAGCCACCGCATCGGCATTGTTGGCGTCACATACGAGATGGAAGCCGCCGAGCCCTTTCACGGCCAAGATTTTCCCCGCCATGAGCATTTCCACCGCAGCCGCAAAAATGGCGTCGGACTCCTCGCGGGTTTTCCCTAGCGAAATCGGCCCGTCCGCCCCAACACGCCACGTTACCGAAGGCCCGCACTCGAAGCAGGCATCGGGCTGGGCGTGGAAGCGGCGGTCGAGCGGATCGGCATACTCGGCGGCGCACTTCTCGCACATGGGGAACGCCGCCATGGAGGTGGCAGCGCGGTCGTAGGGCAAGTGGTCAATAATGGTGAAGCGTGGCCCGCAATTCGTGCAGTTGACAAACGGGTAACGGTAACGACGGTCGTTCGGATTGAACAGCTCTGCTACGCAGTCGTCGCAGGTGGCAAGCTCGGGCGACACAAGTGTGGTCTCTGCCACGTCCTCATCGTCGGAGAAACGAATCTCGAAGCTGTCGAAATCCTCCAGAGGCACTTCCTTGATGTCGATTTCCTCCACCTTCGATGCCGCCGGCGCGTTGTCAGATAATTCCATGATGAACTCGTCCACCAGCGCGCTCTCGCCCTCGGCGTGAATATGCACGCCATCGGTGGCGTTCAGCACCCAGCCGTTGATGAGGTACTTCTTCGCCATCCGGTACACAAAGGGTCGAAAACCTACCCCCTGCACAATACCCTTTACATGAATATCGACCGCATCGATCATGAGTAAGCTCCCTTGCCTTGCGCTTTGCTTTGCCGCTTACGCCTCGTCCGCCTCGCCTTCGGGGACGGCGACCTCCGCAGCCTCCACCTCGGCATCCTGGGGCGCATCGGCAAACTCGGCTTCCACGGCAGTCTCGCTGGCCTCGGCAGCTTCCACAACCACGGTGGCTTCGGCCAGCTCCTCGTCCTCGGCCATGGCGGCGGCCTCAGCCAACGCCCGATCGGTCAGGATGTCGGCAATCACATCGTCGACTACTTGGGCCAACTGGCGCAGCGTTACGCCGGAGTTGTCCGGCAAATGCAGATGCACGCAGCGGCGCCCGCGCTTGGCGAGCGTCGCCAAATCGCCAGCAGCCTGGGCCTTCGCCAGCTCGCCAAGGCTGGGTGCCGCAGCTTCCTCCGGCAGCGGAATGTCCTTCAATTCGTCAGCCGACAAAATGAGGAAGACGCCCATGTTCGGACCGCCCTTCTGCAGCTGGCCCGTGGAATGCAGGTAGCGCGGCCCCACCTCCAAGCACGACACGCAGCCGAAAGATTCGGCTACCCCGTGGCGAATCTGCTCGATGGCCTCGCGCCGCCCCTCTCCCGTAAACGGAAGAAACGCGTTCAGCGCAAAGAAGTCGCCCGGCTGAATGGAGGACAGCAGCGCATACAGCGTCTCGTGCAAGTCCTCACAGCCCTCGAACATGGGGGCGAAGGAGACTTCCACACGGCCCATGTCCACCTCGTCGGTGAACACCTCGGTGAAATCGGGCTCCGGCTGTCCGTTCTTCAGAATATCGAGCACCTCAGCTTTGGCGGAGGCAACGTCAGGTTGGTCGAAGGGGCACACCTGCATGAGATAGCCGCACATGGCGATGGCGTATTCCCACATGACGAAATGCTCAGCCAGTTCTTCCACAGTGTCGATGCGGTAGTTCAGCCGCGGAATAGCGTTATCGATGTAGGCGAGGCTCATCTCGAAATTGCGGCGCTCGTCCCACAGGTCGGTTTGGGTCTGGTACATGATGATGGATCTGTCGCCCGGATCCTCCGTAAGCAGCAGCGAGTCGATCTCGATGTTCGGCAGGATGCCCTCGCCGTTCTTCCCCAGCGATTCGGCCACCAACTGCTCGATCCACAGACCCAGTACGCGCCCGCGCTTGGGAGTGAGGAACGAGAACTTGTTGCGACCCTTCAGGTAGTTGTCGTAGAGGAATGCCGCCAGGTTGATGGCCGGGTTATCGATGGCGTCCTCCGAACAGGCCTCCTCGGCCGCGCGAGCGTGGGCCATGAACGCTTCCATGTCGATACCTGTGAGCGCCGCCGGCACCAACCCGAACACCGAGAGCGCAGAGAACCGGCCGCCCACCGTGGGCTCGCCGGAAAACACCGCACGCCAGCCTTCCTCGCGTGCCTGCCGATCTAAATCGCTGCCCGGGTCGGTGATGGCCACCAGGTGCTTCACCACATGATCGCCCAACTCCTTCTCGAAGGAGGCCCGCACCGCCTCTAGCAGCATACGCGGCTCAATGGTGCCGCCGCTTTTCGAGGAGATGATGACCAGCGTGCGATGGGGATCGCAGATGGTGAGCATCTCGCGCACGCGCACGGGCGAGTCGGAGTCCAACGTGCGGAACTTCACGCGGTTGGAATCGTGCTTGTTGTACTTCGTGATGGTCATGGGCGCCTGAGTGGAGCCGCCCTGACCGATAAGCAGAATCGTATCGAGACCCGCTTCCACCACTTCGTCGGCAAAAGCCTGGATGGCGTCCATGTCGCACAGCGGACTCGTGGCCAGATCGGCCCATCCCATGTAGTCGCTCGCGCAAGCTTGCGCCTCGGGGGAGAAATCGTACAGCGTGGCGTCCTTGGCGTGAATGCGGCTTGCTGCACGAGCTTTCACCAGGGTCTTTGCCGCCGGATACAGCTTCTCAACGTCAACGGAGAGCATGGCGCTCCTCTTCTCTCTGGGCAATTTCCGCCAGCCAGCAGAATTGCAAACGAGCCCCGTACGCGCTGCACTGGGGCTCCTCCTCGTTAATCTAGTGGAAATATTCTAGCAAACGCCACCAAAACGCGCCCACATCCCCACAACCCTATGGCGGTTCTGTGAACGAAACGAGCCCCTGGGCGGGGCTCGTCAGCGCATCATTCAGAACGAGGCGTCCTACAGGTTCAGCGCCTTCTTCAGGGAGCTGACGCGGCGGCGCGAAACGGGAATCTTCTCCTCCACGCCGTTCAAAGTCAGCAGCAGCGTACCACCGGAAACGGACTCGATCTCCTCCACCATGGACAGGTTCACCAAATAGCCGCGGTGTACGCGGAAGAACCCGTGGCCGTCGAGGCGCTTCTCCAGCTGGGCCAGGCTCACCGTGGAGAAGTAACGGTCGGTATCGGTCTGCAGGTAAGCGTAGTCGTCGCGAGCCATGACGAAACGGATCTTATCGATGCCGATGAGAATCTTCTTGCCGCCCTTTTCCACCGGGATGCGCTCGGACTTGTGAGCCTGCAAGTGCAGAGCCACCTGCTCGCGTACGCGGGCGATGGCCTGAGCCAAGCGCTCGGTCTCCACCGGCTTAACCAGATAATCGATAGCGCTCACCTTGAAGGCGTCCAGCGCGTGCTCGGAATAGGCGGTCACGAACACCACCGCCGGAGGGAACTTCAGATGCTGCAGAGCCTCGGCCAGTTGAAGGCCAGTGGCCTCGGGCATGTTCACATCCATGAACATAACGTCGCAGGGATACTCTTTCAGCTTCTCGATAGCCTCGCGCACGTTGGCAGCTTCGGCTGTCACTTCAACTCCGCCGACCTCATCGAGAAGAAAGCGCAGTTCAGAACGGGCAGGCGCCTCGTCGTCAACGATAATTGCGTTAAGCACGTCGTCCTCCAAAAGAAATCTCTGATTGCATTCATACTATTCTATAGCACAGCTGACGCCCCGTCATGCCCGATCATGAGGAAATCACGGGCTAATTCCAGATGAGGACATTGAAATTGCCGATACCCTCATCGCTCCCGTCGCTCAATCGTAAAATGGCCCCGCAGATGCGGGGCCATTGCAGACATACGCTGTAAGCTGTACTCAATTACTGAATCTCTAGTCCCTGCAGCTCGGCCAGAGCTAGGACGTAGATCTTGAAGGAGGTCTTCAGCAGCTCTTCGGAGACACCCTCGTCGGGGCCGTGTTCGCCGCCGACCCAGTCGGGGTTCTCGATCCAAGGCATGTTCACACCGAAGGAGGCGCCCTTCTTGAACTCGCGAGCGTAGGTGCCGCCGCCGATGGTGAAGGGCTTGTGCTCGGTGTCGCCGGTCACGAACTGGAAGGCATCCTGGAGCACCTGAATCTCCGGGTCATCGGGCTTCACGAGGAAGGGCACCATGAGCAGGGTGTTCTCGAAGGTGGCACCAATGTTGTCGGTCAGCTTCGTGAGCGCGGCGGTGATCTCCTCGGCTGTGATGGACGTAGGCCAGCGGCTGTCCATGGTCTGCACGAGACGATCGCCTTCCTTGCGGATGGTGCCACCTACCACCGTCAGCGGCCCGAAGTACTCGTCAGCCGTGGCGATGCCCACGCCAGCACCGGTCGTATCGGACACGAGGCTCTGCACCAGCTCGAGGAACTCGCGCTCCTGCTGGTTGCACAAGCCGTTTTCCAGCAGGTAGTTCGCCAGCAGCATGATGGCGGAGATGCCGCGCTCGGGCCAGGCGGCGTGAGCATTCACTCCCTCAGCATCAACGCGCGCCGTACCGTCACCGGCGTCGGCTACCATGATGCGCTCGGCGCTGGGCAGCGCAGAGGCATCCGCGCGCACGACGGCCCAGGCTTCACCAGGCACGGCGTTGGTCACCACGCCGCCGGAGATATCCAAGATTACCGGATCGGCGATAGGTGCGCTCGTGATGCAGCCGTCATAGCCGCCCTTCTCGCCATAGCACACCGGGAAGTCGGCGTCGGGCGTGAACAAGAAGGCCGGGCTCTCGTACTTCTCGAGATACCACATCACGTCGGCCATGCCCGTTTCCTCATTGGCACCGAAGATGAAGCGCATGGAATAGGGGCGCTCCACATCAAGGTCACTCAAGCACTTCGCGGCATGCAGAGCCACCACCGAGGGGCCCTTGTCGTCCAGGCAGCCACGGCCCATAAGGTAACCGTCCTTCTCGGTCACCTTGAAAGGCTCGAACGACCAGCCAGGACCGGCGGGCACGACGTCCACGTGACCGATGATGCCCAGCTGCTTCTCGGTCTTGCCGGCAAGATCCGCAAACCCGATATGCCCCTCGCAGTTCGTGACGGTCATGCCCATACCCTCGGCGATTTCCAGCGCCGCATCCAACGCAGCGGCCGGCCCAGGCCCGTACGGCGCGCCCGGAGCGGCGGCGGCCAGATCCTCCGTCGAGGGGATTTCCACGAGCTTGGCGATATCGGCCACAATCGCATCGCGATGTTCATCCCAATAAGCCTCGGCAGCAGCGACAATTTCCTTGCGGTCCATAGACGTTCCTTTCATATATATTGTCCCCTGAAGCGCGGCACACCATAGCATGGCGCTTCTACCTTCTTCGAGCAAAAACGTATTCCACACATCTCGCGTCGGCACGTTCCCGGCTACTCTCCGTTGCCATTATGGCCCTTCCGCGAAATCAGCGCAGGCCGTTCCGTCATTTGTTGCAGGGCCGTTAGATCGCTGGGCCGCGTGCCCTATTTTCCCTGCGAATACGCTTATAATGGTGGCGGTTTTCGCACAAAGGGAAAGGACGCACCGCCATGGCCGACGACTCCATCACTTCGGCACCCGTCGACGCCGCCGAGACGGCCGCACCGACGCCCAACAACAGCGACAGTGGGAGCGAACATAGCAAGCCAAAGCCCTGGTTCAAGCGCCTGTCGCTGACCACCTGGATCTTCATCGCGCTCATCCTGGGCGTGCTGGCGGGTCTCGCGCTGCAAGGCTCGCCAGAGATCGCCGACACCTACATCAAGCCCTTCGGCACCATCTTCTTGAACCTCATCAAGATGATCGTCGTACCTTTGGTGCTGTTCTCCATCATCGCTGGCGTCGTGTCGCTGGATGACGTGAAGAAGGTTGGCGCCATCGGCGGCAAAACCGTGCTGTTCTACCTGGCCACCACCGCCTGCGCCGTTACGCTGGGGCTTGTGTTCGCCAACCTCATGAACGTCGGCGCCGGCTACACGATGCCCACAGGCGAGCTTTCCTACGAGGCCACCGAGCCGCCGTCGCTCATCGACACTATCGTGAATATGTTCCCGTCGAACTTCTTCCAGCCCATGGCCGACGCCACTATGCTGCAGGTCATCGTCATCGCCGTGGTGTTCGGCTTCGGCATGATCGCCGCTGGGAAGAAAGCCAAGCCGGTCATCGACATTTGCAACGCCATGTCGGACGTGTGCATCGCCATCATGCGCGGCATCATCCTGGTGGCGCCCTTCGGCGTGTTCGGACTCATCTGCCCCGTTATCGCCAGCAACGGCATCGATGTGCTGCGGCCCCTTCTGTGGCTCATCGTGGTAGCTTACGTGGCCATGATCGTGCAGATTCTCCTGGTGTACTCGGGCATCATCAAAATCTTCGCCCGCATGAACCCGCTTAAGTTCCTGAAGGGCGAAATGCCGGTAATGGGCTTCGCGTTCGCATCGGCCTCGTCAGTGGGCACGCTGCCCATCAACATGGAATGCACCGAGAAAATGGGCATATCGAAGGAGGTCACCTCGTTCGTGCTGCCGCTCGGCGCCACCATCAACATGGACGGCACCGCCATCTACCAGGGCGTCTGCGCCATCTTCATCGCCCAGGTGTTCGGCATCGACCTTTCGATCGGCCAGCAGCTGACCATCGTGATGACCGCCGTGCTCGCCTCCATCGGCACCGCCGGCGTGCCCGGGTCCGGCATGATCATGCTGGCCATGGTGCTGCAGTCGGTGGGCCTGCCTGTAGAGGGCGTGGCTCTCGTAGCCGGCGTCGACCGCATCCTGGACATGATGCGCACCACGGTGAACGTCACCGGCGATGCCGCCGTGGCTACCTGCGTCGATGCCATGCAAAAGCGCGCCGCAGCTCGCCGCGCCCGCAAGGCCGAGAAACTGGCGAAAGCGGCGTAGAACTTTCGTGCCGGGCTGGTATAGGTCGCCTCATTCAAACGTCCCATAAGCTGCCGAAAAATCGCGCAGGTTAAGGCTTCGCAACCGTTGCCGGGCGCTCTCCTTGCACGGGAGCAGGCGGCCTATACTTTCGGCATTGTTTCTTATGTGCTGGCGATGTCTATGGGAGGCGACTTCTGTCATGAGCCTAGAAGAGGCGCTGGAAAAGCGCGACGAGCTGGATGAGGACTTCGGATCTGATCTCGCGGACGCTTCTCCCCAAGAGCGCAAGCAGGCCCTCGAGGCCGACGAGAAGCGCGAGCAGGCCAAACAGGCGTTCCTCGACGCGCTGGAAAAGAACCCCTCCCTCATGATGACCACGGCTGGTAGCTCCTTCGAGGGCTGGCGCGTGACGGAGTACCGAGGCACGCTGTCCACCGACGCCGTCGTGGGCGCGGGCCTTCCCGCCGAGGCTGACGCCATCGTCTCCGACCTCACCGACCAGCGTTCCCTTCTGCTCGGCAGCAAGATGGAACGGGTCAAGCGGATCGCCTGGAACGAGCTTTTGTTCCGCGCCCACGAAGCCGGGGCCAACGGCATTCTGGCCATACGCTACGACGTGTACATGCTGCCGAAAGGACTTTTCGGCGCCTCGGTCACTGGCACGGCGGTAGCCATCGAGCAGCTGAGCCAGCTGAACCAAGCTCTGAGCCAGGACCTCTTCGGTGCCTCGGTCACCAGTACCGCCGTGAAGGTGAAGAAGGCATAGACAACCTTCTAAAACCCTCTTGCGTGATAGCGGGCGATTTGCGAGCGGAGGGCCCGATGGCGCGGCATGTCGCACTCGGAGAGGTAGCGCGTTCTCTTTCCCGCCTTCCGCGAGGCCGGCACGATGATCGCCTGGAATTCCGTCGGGCTCTGCAGCTGCGCGTTGGTGAGCGTAGCCACGTCGTAGCCTTCTGCTCGCAAGGCATCCCGGCGACGAGAATCGGTTGTTCGCGCTTCGGCGTCACCATGGGTTGCACCATCGTATTCCACGACAACATTCGAATCTTTGAACTTAAGGTCGCAGACGACTTTCTTCTGGCGCGCAATCGTTGCCGCCTCGGGACTGAGCGTCACAACTTCATTCAGAAGCGCCTCCTTCGCGCCGAGACCTCCATAGTGGCGCGGGAGAAGAGCGAGGAGCGCCAGCTCAGTTTCCTTCACCGACGCGGATTTGTCGCAAAGATGCCGCGTCACCCGCCGGGCCTTATTGGTACCGCCTCGGCCCTGGTAGCGATCAGCGTAAGCCGCGAGGAGCGTTTGCGACGTGACGGGCGCCCGCACGTAGACGACTTCTCCATCGGGGCGAAACTCGGCATCCAGAGGATACCCACCCGTCAATTCCATACCGCAGGCGCACAGTGCCCCTTCTTCTAGGACGCTCGCCATCTGCACAAACGTGAGCTCGGGCGAAGCAACATACAAGCCTTCTGCCACTTTCACAAACGATCGCCGAGGCAGCGCGCAACTCACTTGGTGGAAGTGGATATTTTTCTCCGAACAGCGCCTGCCCTTCACGTACGGAACGCAAACGTACAGACAGCCATCAGCTCCAGTGCCAATACCAGCGCGCACCAACAGCTGTCGCACGCTCTGGCCATTGGCATTGAGTATTTGCCGAACTTCGCGCTTCGAACCGGCGGCATTCTTGATTATTGAAACCGTCGGCAACGAAAACGACGGCATTCGATCGCGTGCGAAGCACTTTCCCGAATGAAACAGCCCCAAAGGGATGGCATTCATCTTGGACCACCAAATCCAGAACAACCATGCGCTGATATGTGAGAGATAGATATTCATAGGCGATGTTTATAACATAGCGCACATTGAATGCCATTGCCTGCTTGCAAGATCGTAAATGTCACACATCTCGAACCTTGCTCAACTTCGTCCTAACTTCTCTCTCGGAGATACGGTGACACGACAAGGGCCTTCTACGCACGTTTTTTGACTTATACAGGCATTCTTAAATCACCAAAACACCCGGAGGCTTAACCATGAATGAAGGTTGGCGTATTACCCCAGGTCACCGGAGCTTCAATCGAGCAAACTGCACTATGCGGAATCTTAGCGAGAATCAAAATGCCTGTATAAGTCGAAAAATGTGCGCCAGAGAAGACGTTTTTGTCATCAGGAAGGGTGAGTGCGATCTCGAACACCAAGCCCCCGCTCAGGGAGTGCCTATATAAGTTGGATAGGTGTTGGCGCCACCGGTTTGCGTCACCAGCAAGCCGCGGAAGGCTGAGAAGCAGTCGAAAACGGCATAGGGGGCACAATAGGCGACGGCAATCGCGCAAAAGCGCCCGGGTCTTGGCTGCCCGGGCGCTTGCTGTGAAAGGGGTATGCGGATTAAGCGATGGGATCCTCACCGAGGTCGCCGTTGCTCAGGGTATCCAGATCCTGCAAGGTCTCCTTCGGATCGGAGCCGGCCGTGAGGAAGCTGGGGTCGTCCAGGTTCAGGCCGTCCAAGTCCATGGGGCCTTCCACTCGGCAGGTGTAATCACCCTCGGCGTCCAGGTCGATCAGCACGTGGCTGCGGTCGCGCAGCTCGCCGGAGATGACCTTCTCGGCGATGCGGTCGACCACCTCGCGCTGGATGAGACGCTTCAGCGGACGGGCGCCGTACACCGGATCGTAGCCGTCGATGGCCAAGTGCTCCATGGCCGCCGGCGTCACGTCCAAGGTGATGTGGCGGGCCTGCAGGCGGTCGCGCACCTGCTCGAGCTGCAAATCCACGATGGGCTCGATAGCCGAGATGGACAGCTCGTTGAAGGTGATCACGTCGTCGATACGATTCAGGAACTCGGGGCGGAACGTCGTGGAAAGGGCGTCCTGGATCTTGTTCGTGAACTCCTGCATGCGCTTGGCGGCCTGCTCAGGCGTCATGGACATCATCTTCTCGGCCATCTCGCCCATGGTCTCGCCGCCGGTGGCCTGAGCCTCGTCGTAGGCACGTCCCTCGGCCGCATGCTCGCGGATGATCTGCGAACCCACGTTGGAGGTCATGATGATGATGCAGTTCTTGAAGTTCACCACGCGACCCTGGCCGTCGGTGAGGCGTCCGTCATCGAGCACCTGCAGCAGGATGTTGAACACGTCGGGATGGGCCTTTTCCATCTCATCGAGCAGCACCACGCAGTAGGGGTTGCGGCGCACGGCCTCGGTCAGCTGGCCGCCCTCGTCGTAGCCCACGTATCCCGGAGGCGCTCCGATCAGACGCTGCACGGAGAACTTCTCCATGTACTCGGACATGTCGATGCGCACCATGGCCTTCTCGGAATCGAACAGGTACTCGGCCAGCGTCTTGGCCAGCTCGGTCTTGCCCACGCCGGTGGGGCCGAGGAACAGGAAAGAGCCAATGGGACGGTTCGGGTCGGAAAGTCCCGCACGGTTGCGGCGGATGGCACCGGCCACCACACCCACAGCCTCGTCCTGGCCGATGACGCGGCCCTTCAACACTTCCTCCAGGTCGACGAGCTTTTCCATCTCGCCCTGCATCATCTTGGCCACGGGGATGCCCGTCCAGGCGGCCACAACGGAGGCGATCTCCTCTTCGGAAACCTCTTCCTTCAGGATAGCGCCGTCCTGCTGCTTCATCTTCACGGCTTCCTCGGCCACGTGCAGCTGCTGCTGCAGCTGAGGAATGCGCGAGTAGCGAATCTCGGAGGCGAGCTGCAGGTTGCCCTCGCGGGTGGCGCGCTCCTCATCGAGCTGAGCGCTTTCGAGCTCGGCCTTGAGGTTCTGCACGCCAACGATGGCGTCCTTCTCGTTCTGCCACTCGGCCTTCTGGGAATCGAGAGATTCCTGGGCGGCCGCGATGTCGTGGCGCAGCTTCTCCAGGCGCTCCTGGGAGGCCATGTCGGTCTCCTTCATGAGGGCCTGCTCCTCGATCTGCATCTGGATGAGCTTGCGCTCGGCGGCGTCCACCTCTTCCGGCATGGAGTCGATCTCGATGCGCAGGCGGCTGGCCGCTTCGTCCATGAGGTCGATGGCCTTGTCGGGCAGGAAGCGATCGGTGATGTAGCGGTCGGACAGCTCCGCCGCGCTCACGATGGCGCCGTCGGTGATGCGCACGCCGTGATGGATCTCGTACTTCTCCTTCAGGCCGCGCAGGATGGCGATGGTGTCCTCCACCGTGGGCTCGCTCACCAGCACCGTTTGGAAGCGGCGCTCCAGGGCGGCATCCTTCTCGATGTATTTGCGATACTCGTCCAGGGTGGTAGCACCGATGGCGCGCAGCTCGCCGCGAGCCAGAGCCGGCTTCAGCATGTTGCCCGCATCCAGCGACGAATCGCCGCCGGCGCCGGCACCCACGATAGTGTGCAGCTCGTCGATGAACAGGATGATGTTGCCATCAGCCTCCTTCACCTCACGCAGCACGTTCTTCAAACGGTCCTCGAACTCGCCGCGGTACTTCGCGCCGGCCATCATCGCACCCAGATCGAGCGAGACGATCTCGCGATCCTTCAGCGACGAGGGAACATCGCCGGCCACGATGCGCTGGGCCAGCCCCTCCACGATGGCCGTCTTGCCGGTGCCGGGCTCGCCGATAAGCACCGGGTTGTTCTTGGTGCGGCGGGACAGCACCTGGATGGTGCGGCGAATTTCCTCGTTACGGCCGATGACCGGATCCAGCTTGCCCTCGCGAGCCTGCTGAGTGAGGTTCTGGCCGAACTGCTCCAAGGCCTCGAACTGGGTCTTGTCGGTCTGAGAGGTAACGCGGGTGTCGCCGCGCAGGCTCTCGTAGGCCGCCTCGATGTTCTTGCGGGTGACGCCCGCCGTCGTGAGGATGCGACCCGCGGCACCCTTGTCCTCGGACAGGGCAATGAGCAGGTGCTCGCTCGTCGCGTAGCTGTCACCGAGCTTCTCGGCGATCTTCACCGAGTTATCGATGACCTTGATAAGGTCCTGACCGGGAATGGCCATAGGAGTGGCGCCAGTCTGCTTGGGCATCTTGGCGATTTCGTCGGACACGTTCTGGGACAGCCAGACCGGGTCGGCGCCGATGCGCTTCACGATGGCGGCGAGGTTGTTCTCGTCGGAATCGAGCAGCGCCTTCAGCAAGTGAATGGGCTCGATAACGGCGGCATCGGCTTCGCCAGCAACGCCCATCGCGTTCTGGAAAGCCTCTTGCGCCGTCACCGCCAATTTATCTAGTCTCATATACGTTCTCCTTTATGGTAAACGCCTCGTCGGCGTTACGCGGACGATGGCGCCGACGGGGGTGCGGGTTTCCAATTCGCGAACGCGATCGGCGAGGCGGCGCACCCGCGCGTGCAGGTCTTCCACTTCTTCCTCGCGCTCATCCAGCCGGCTCTGCAGATCAAGGATGCGCGTGACGCCGGCGAGGTTGATGCCCTCGCTCGTCAGCTCGTTGATCAGGTTGAGCCGATCGATATCGGCCTGGGAGTACATGCGCGTGTTGCCACTAGTGCGTCGCGGCGTGACCAGACCCTTCTGCTCATAGGAACGCAGGGTCTGCGGGTGCACGCCCGCCAGTTCCGCGGCAATGCTGATCATGTACAGCGGCCGATTCTTGTCGTCTAGGCCCATGGGCGCTTCTCCTCTCCCGTCGCGGCGAGGAAGTCCTCCATGGCCTTTTTCTGCTCGTCGTTCATGTCCGTGGGCACTTCAACGTGAATCTGAATCTTCAAGTTGCCGAACTGCCCCTTGTTCTTCAGATCGGGCGCTCCTTTGCCTTTAATGGTGAGCACCTTGCCGTCTTGCGTGCCAGCGGGCACCTTCACCTTGATCTTTTTGCCGTCGGGCGTGGGCACCACGATGGAAGCGCCGAGCGCTGCCTCCGCCACATTGATCGGCAAATCAACCGTTACGTCGGCCTTATCGCGACCGAAGTAGGGATGCGCGTCAATCTTAGTGGTGATGAGCAAGTCGCCCGCCGCACCACCGTTTTCGCCAGGAGCTCCCTGGCCCTTCAGGCGCACGCGGCCGCCATCGACAGCACCGGCGGGCACCTTCACCGTGTGGGTGTCGGACTCGCTCTTGCCGGGAATGCGCACGGTAATGCGCTTCTCCGTGCCGTTGAACGCTTCGTCGAACGTCACGTTCAGCGTCACATTCATATCCTGACCGCGACGGGGCTGAGGCTGGCCGCCAAAACCGCCGCCGAAGTCCCAGTTGCCCCCAAACGCACCTTCACCGTGGCGAATGCTCTCCAGAATGTCGGCCCAACTGCCGCCGAAGCCGCCGGCCCCGCCGCCCCCGAAGATATCCTCGACGTTGAAGCCTTGGCCACCGCCCCATCCCTGGGGGATCTGGTTCTCGTTCGCCGTGCCGTACTGGTCGTAAAGCGCGCGCTTCTTCTCGTCGCTTAAGACTTCGTAGGCCTCGTTCAGCTCTTTGAACTTGGCCTCGTCGCCGCCGGCATCGGGATGATGCTTGCGAGCGAGCTTGCGAAACGCCTTCTTTATCTCATCGGCCGTGGCGGTGCGCGGAACGCCTAGCGTTTTGTAATAATCGGGCGTAGACGCCATTCGTTCCACCTCCATTACCTTAGCTAGTTACTTAGAATTGCTCTTCCAAGCACGAGGGCGGCCAAGCTGCGGCCGCCCTCGTTTATCTTACTCTTCTTCGGGCTTTTCCCTCTTGGGGCCGCCCGTGGTGATCGTCACCATAGCAGGCCTGATTACCTTGGTACCCATTTTGTATCCGGGTTGGTAAACCTGCGCGACCGTTTCATCGGGAACGCTCGGATCGTCCACCGTACCCACGGCCTGGCACTCAAGGGCGTCGAATGCCTCACCGGCGGGGCTGATCACGACCAGGCCTCCCTTGGCCAGCGTATCGGACAGCTTGGCCTGCACGGCCTTTACGCCGCCAAGCAAACCGGTCTCGCCGTTGGTCTCGGCGTAGTCCACCGTGCGGGCGAAATCGTCGAGCACCGGAATGAGGCTCTCCATGAGCTTCTCCGTGGCGCGGACCTTCTCGGCCTCGCGCTGCTCGGTCATGCGCCGACGGTAGGTATCCCACTCGGCATGCAAGCGCACGTACTTGTCCTGCCAATCGGCGGCCTCGGCCTTGGCGGCGGCCAGCTCCTCGGATTCCTCGATCGCACTCGCCACCGCTTCAGCGGCGGCCTGCTCGAGCTCGGCATCCAGCTCGCCGGCCTCGTTGGCCTCGATCACCTCGGCGTCGGCAACCACCTCGGCCGCGCGGGCGTCGTCGGCGGAGGCAGTGGCCGCCACATCGGCGGCCACGTCCTGAGGAGTAGAAGAGGTGACCTGGTCCTTCTCGGGCTCAGTCATCGTTCTTACTTCCCTTCGTTCTCGTCATCGACGACCTCGTAGTCGGCCTCGATGGTGTCATCGGCCGGAGCCGTCTCGGCAGCGGCGGCCTGGGCGCCGGCGGCTGCGCCCTCGGTGGAGTACACGACCTCGGCGAGCTTGTAGCCGGCCTGCTGGATCTTCTCGGTGGCCGCCTTGATGGCGTCGATGTCGGTTCCCTCAAGCGCGCTCTTGGTTTCGGCGATGGCCTCCTCGGCCTGGGTCTTGGCGTCGGCCGGCACCTTGTCGCCCAGCTCGTCCAGCGTCTGCTGGGTGGCGTTCACCAGAGCGTCGGCGTTGTTGCGCACCTCGGCCTCTTCCTTGCGAGCGGCGTCCTCTTCGGCGTGCTGCTCGGCGTCCTTCACCATGCGGTCCACTTCGTCGTCGGACAGGGCCGTGGAGCCGGAAATGGTGATCTGCTGCTGCTTGCCGGTGCCGAGGTCCTTAGCGGACACGTTCACGATGCCGTTGGCGTCGATGTCGAAGGTGACCTCAATTTGCGGCACACCGCGACGGGCAGCCGGAATGCCGGTCAGCTGGAAGCGGCCCAGCGTCTTGTTGCCCGCGGCCATCTCGCGCTCGCCCTGCAGGACGTGCACCTCGACGGAGGTCTGGTTGTCGGCCGCCGTGGAGTAGATCTCGGTCTTGCGGGTCGGGATGGTGGTGTTGCGCTCGATCATCTTGGTCATCACGCCGCCCATGGTCTCAACGCCGAGGGACAGCGGGGTGACGTCGAGCAGCAGGATGCCCTGCACGTCCCCGGCGAGCACGCCGCCCTGAACAGCGGCGCCCATGGCCACGACCTCGTCCGGGTTCACGGACATGTTCGGGGCCTTGCCGGTCAGCTGCTTCACGAGCTCCTGCACGGCCGGCATACGGGTGGAGCCGCCGACGAGAATGACCTCGTCAACTTCGCCCATCTTCAGGCCAGCGTCCTTCAGCGCCTGCTCCACCGGCTTCTTGCAGCGGTCGAGCAGATCCTTGGTGATGCGCTCGAACTCGGCGCGGGTCAGCGTGTAGTCAAGATGCTTCGGGCCGGAGGCGTCGGCGGTGATGAAGGGCAGGTTGATGTTGGTCTGCGTGGTGGAGGACAGCTCCATCTTCGCCTTCTCGGCCGCTTCCTTCAGACGCTGCAGGGCCATGGGGTCCTTGCGCAGGTCGATGCCGTTCTCGGCCTGGAACTTGTCGGCCATCCAGTCGATGATGCGCTGGTCCCAGTCGTCGCCGCCCAGGTGGTTGTCGCCAGCGGTGGAGGCTACCTCGAACACGCCGTCGCCGAGCTCCAGCACGGACACGTCGAAGGTGCCGCCGCCCAGGTCGAAGACGAGGATCTTCTCGTCATGGTCGACCTTGTCGAGGCCGTAAGCCAAAGCCGCAGCCGTCGGCTCGTTGATGATGCGCAGCACCTCGAGGCCGGCGATCTTGCCAGCGTCCTTGGTGGCCTGACGCTGAGCGTCGTTGAAGTAAGCCGGCACGGTGATGACGGCCTGGGTGATGGGCTGGCCCACCTGCTTCTCCGCATCGGTCTTCAGCTTCTGAAGCACCATGGCGGAAATCTCCTCGGGAGTGTAGTCCTTGCCGTCGATATCGATGACCGCGCGGCCGTCCTTGCCCTTCTGGACCTTGTAGCTGACGGTCTTCTGCTCTTCGGGAGTCTCGTCGTAGGAGCGGCCGATGAAGCGCTTCACGGAAGAGACGGTGTTCTCAGGATTGGTGACCGCCTGGTTCTTCGCGGCCTTGCCGACGACGCGCTCGCCGTCCTTGCGGAAGCCTTCCACAGACGGGGTGGTGCGATCGCCCTCGGCGTTCACCAGAATTTCGGGCTCGGAGCCCTCCATGACGGCCATGGCGGAGTTCGTCGTGCCCAAGTCGATGCCAAGAATCTTAGCCATTGTGTACTGCCTCGCTTTCACAGTTTCACGTATAGATGAATGATGTTGAGATGCACTATAAAACCTTAGTCTAGTACTGTCAAGTTTTCTCAACAACATTCAGTGAGACAAGCTCACTTCCCAGCACAATACGCGCCGAAATATGGCGCAGGCACGACACGGAGCTTCTGTTGCCAAACTAAAATAATGCTGTTATCAGGGGGAATTCAAAGAAATTGAGCGCGTGCCTCTTCACTTTCCTAAGCGCCTCTCGTGAAGCGATATATGAACGATTTATGTCTATGAGTCGATTGCTCATTGCAAAACGAGCCCGGCATTCCCTTCTTCTCGTCGTCGAACAGAGAGCTGCTGTTTATATATAATGTAATGCGACGGTACTGCCAGGGTAAGAGAGGCCATTATGCTCCCATCCGAATCTTCGCTTCCTATCGCGCGCCGGGCCACTTGGCGCGACACGGAATGCCTCGAGCTGGTCTGCGGCATCGCCAACGCCGGTGGAGGCCGTCTCATCCTGGACGCTGACGTGGATAGCCGCGGCGCCGTGAAGCGACGCACAAGCCGCCTCATGAAAACCATTCCCGGGCTTATCGCGCAATCGCTCAACCTCACCTGCGCGGCGGAATTGGTGCTCGACAGCGGTCGTTTCTGTTTGGAGGTGGTTATTCCGCCGGCCAACGACCCTATCAGCTTCCGCGGTATTTTCTTCTTCTATAAAGATGGCGAGAACCACATCCTTGACGACGAGGCGCTCGATCGGCTCATGCAGCGCGATATGGAGGCCGACGTCAAGTGGGAGCAGCGTCCCGTGGTGCAGGCCAGCTTGGACGATTTGAACATGGGCCTCGTCACGCGCTTCACCGGCGCGGCCCGCGACACCGACCTCACCGTCGACCTTGACGAGGCCTCGGCCATCGAGCAAACGCTGCGCCATGCGGGCCTCATGACCGGCGTCGGCACCCCCACCAATGCCGGCATCCTTTTGCTGCATAACCGGCCGCACCAGTACATCCCCGGCGCCACGGTGCGCATCGGGTTTTTTGGAAGTCACGGCGGCACGCCCATCTACGAGGACGAGGTCTTCGGTTCCCTCATCGAGCAAGTGCACTCAACCGTCGAGCTGCTCTTTGAGAAGTATCTACCGGAAGAGGAGCCGGCCCCGCACGGCACCTACCGTCTCGGCACCGCCGGTGGCCATGGTCGACCGCCTCGGGATGCGGTGCACGAAGCCGTGCTCAACGCGCTCGCCCATAAGAACTACGACAGCGGCGCCCCCGTGCAGGTGAGCGTGTTCACCGACCGCCTCTGCATCGACAACGTGGGCCGACCGCCCCGCACCTGGACCGTGGGCGCGCTCCTCGGACGCCACACATCGCGGCCCAACAACCCCAATCTCGTGGCGGCCCTGCGCTCGCTCGGCATCATCGACGGCTGGGGCAACGGGGTCTCGCGCATCCGCATGAGCTGCATGGAAGCCGGCACGCCCGAGCCCATCTTCGAACTACGCGACGACGAGACTATGGTGTGCTTCCCCATGGATTCAGACAGCCTTTTGACCGCCTCGATAACGCACGCGAACGCCATCAACGCCGCACCGATGGCCCGAGCTGATCTGCCCGAAGTGCAGCAAACGGCGCGAGCCCGGGCGACCCAGCAGGACACGAGCCTCACGCTGAATGACGAGAAAGTGCTCGCCATGCTCGATATCGACGGACGCCTCACCGCTCCGCGCATCGCCAAGAACCTCAACATCAGCGAGAGCACCGTGCGCCGCAGCTTCCGCCGACTGCGCGATTTGGGGCTCATCGCCCGCGTCGGCTCCGACAAGTCGGGGTTCTGGCAGGTTCAGTAGCCCGTCGCACCCTTCTTCGAACTTGCTCAACCAGATCTGAAAACAAGACTGCCCGCACGTCCTGATCCGTGCGGGCAGTCCATGGAGTTGGCCGCCGGTCGCGCGTCCTGATCCGTGCGACTCGTCGGCCTCTGCGGCCGCTTGCGCCCTTAGGCCTTATGGGCGACTCGGGCCGCGCGAGTATCTTCGGTTCCCGTCGTAACCGTGCTGGTAAGCGAGTTGTTGAAGTCGTCAATCCTGCGGGCGTAACCGAGGCGGTTCGCCACTACCACGGCAGCGTAGCCCACCGTGAGCAGAACGCCAATGAGCATCACCCAGTGCACCCAGCAGTGGGGCTCGTCGAAGGCGCCCAGAGCCGTGGCGTCGTCCTCGATGACCTCGCCGCCGACACGCGTCACCGTGGGCTCCTCGTTATCGAAGGAGACGTTTGCGGCCATGGGGACGTCCTCGTCGAGAATGATGCCCGCCACAGCCCCGAACTGCTCGGCCACGGCAGCGGCGCGCTGGCTTCCGACCATCGTCGTCACCACGCCGGCAATGGCATCAGCCGGAGTCGTGGCCCCCGCCGGCATGCCCGCGCCCAGGCTCGAACGCGGCGGCAGAAGCGGGTTGCGCGGCGGCACCACCGTAGAGCCGGCCGGGCCGATGGTGAAGGTGCCGGGAACAACCTGCACGTCGTAATTGTTGCGGATCTCGTTGCCGTTGGCATCCTTGCTGAAAGGCAGCACCGTGCCATTGAGCAGGGCGCTGTGTCCGTCATAGCCCGAGGGCAGTTGCGCGGCGCCCGACCCGAGGAACGTAGCGCCGCTCATGTCGCTGCCAGCCGCCACCGCGGCACCGCCGTTCAAACCATTCTCGGAGGGCGGCAGGAAGTAGAAGTAGGCAAGCTGGGGGCCTTCGGCGTCTTCGGTCAGAGCCGGACGCACCGTGACGTTGATCGTAACCTCGCCGCAGCGCACCACCGCGTCTCCCGGAGCGACCGCTGTCACCTTGCCCGTGGTGGCAACCTCGGCCACAGCCGGGTTTTCGGAAGCCCACGTGCCGCCAGAAGCGGCAAAACGGTGCAGATCGCGAACCTCGCCCACATACAGGGTGAGCTGATGCTCGTTGTCCGAGTCGTCGACGGGCTTGTTAGCGGCGGGCTCGGACGGCGCAGGCTGCTCCGGAGCGTCCGCGTCAGCGTCAGTGCCTGTATCGGTATCGCCGTTATCGGTGCCGGGCAATTCGCCTTCTTTGCCGAAACCGTTGCCGTTTTCGACGTTGTCGCCGTCGCCTTCACCGATGTTCTCATCACCCGGAATTACGGGCTGCTCAGGATTGGTCGGGTCGGCAGGCTCGCTCGGCTTGTCGCCCTCCTTTTCGGACGTCGGCATGGCGAACGCAAAAGGAGCATTGAGCAACTCAGTGGAGAACGTGAGAGCGTTGGGATTGATATCGCCCTGAGTCGTAAGGGGCTTTTCCAGCGTTATTTCAGTGACCGTTTCGGGGCCATCAATGCGGTACGCCTTCATTTCGCCCGCAAACGTGCCGCGCCACGTCACGGTAACGCGGTAATCTATGCCAGAAAGCGTGAGCGGGTCGCCCGACTCGTCAACAAGGCCGAGGCGATAGATGCGGTACAGCCCGTACCCCTCTTCCAGGGCCTTCTCCATGGCGGTCTTGCCTTCGTCGTTTTCCGCCACATCAACCGTCAGCCGCGCTCCTTCGGGAAGCGCGCCCGCAGTGGTCAGCTTCACCGTCACATCATCGGTATCGACGGTCAGGGCAGCCGCATAGTTTTGCAGGCCATCGGACGTCGAGGAATCGAGGGAGCCGTCGTCCTTCTGGCCGGGCGTCTCGCTGGCGCCATCATTCGTCGGCGTCGAAACGCTCTCGGACGTCTTCTCCGGATCATTTTCAGGCGGCGTTGGCTCCGTCGTCTTCTCGCCCACTTCGCCATCGAAGCCTTCGACGGCCAGCGCAGCATCGGCAAACACCGAGACGTTCAGGAACGAGAGTGCCATAAGCAGAGAGAGCGCGACCGCCACGATCTTTCCCTCGAGGCAGTTACGCGCGTCGGCGAGTCGCTGTATTGTGTTCATTTCCACCAACTTCTCCTTAACCCCGGCGGCCTTTTCGCCGCCTTGCATCCTCACATTTCGGGCTGTGAGTGCGATACCGAAAACACCGGCGATACGCGTAATGCAGAGTGATTTCAATATCGATGAGAATTCTACGCAGCTTCAAAGAGGGAAGCCGCTTTTTGCGGCAAGTTGATAGGATAATGACATTGCATTTGATACGAATTTGTCATTCTTCTGTTCTGAAATGGAAATGACAGGCAAGAAAAAGCGGCCGAAGCCGCCATAAAGAAAGTCGTTCAGAGAAATTTGCTAAACGGCGCCGCGAACCAGAGAGGCCAATTCATTGCGATCATGGAACTCCCTGGGGCGATCGGGGCGTGAAACCTCCACGACATCGCCCTCCCAGGTGGCTCCCGCGTCACCGAACTTCGAGGAATGCACGATGCGCTGGAAGCGCACCCGTGAGTTGGCAGGCAGCTCGGCTAATTCGAACCCAAAGGTAAGGTTCGAGAGAATCGCCTGCAACGCGTCGACCACCTCATCATCGGGGCTCAGACGCACCACTCCCATCTCGCTGTTGTAGAGCAGCCCCGGCGCAACGAAGATTGTGCGGATCCGTTCCTGGCGCTTCTTTTCGGCCCAGTGAATGGCAACGCAGGCAGCGGCAATAACGACCCACCAGACAACCGTCACCACAATATCGAGGGGGTTGTCCACGAGATCGAACTGCAGCGCATGCCAAATCCAGAGGAAGGCAACGGAAGCCAGCAGAAGCACAGCGGCTATGATCCAGTTGCTCTTTCGCATACGACGTGACTCCTGAATGTTGCTTCTCGCGGGGTAACTCATTTTCATTTTGCCAATTTTACCCCTTTAAGGTACGACAGGCTACCTCATTTTGCGTGTTCATTTACTCAATTCGCAAGAAAGCCCGCTGCAGCAGCAACGGGCTTTCAATGGATTTCGATAAAAGAGACTCTGGAAGACTCCGCGCTCAATCGCACTTACCGGAAATTGAGAGCTAGTCCTCGACGATCTCCGGGATAGCGCCCATGGGGCACTCCTCGACGCAATCGCCACAAGCGATGCAGGCTTCCTCGTTCACGGCATCGGCAACGCCGTTGACAACCTCGAGCACTTCCTGGGGGCACGCGTCAACGCAGATGCCGCAGCCGATGCACTCGTCAGCTTCAATTACGGGATGAGACATGGGAAGCTCCTTCGTTCTCGGGTGATAATCCTCGTCTATGAAGCAGGGACTTTCCGCCCCCGGTTACTTCACTGCGCAAGATACCATGAAAGAGCCGAAGCGCAAGTAGAAATAGAAAACTTTTCAGGGGGCGGCTAAGGAGTGCGTAACGAACTAGCAGATGCGGGGGAGCTGTTCGCCGACGAGCATGTCCAAGATGCGGGTGCTACCGAAAGCGGTGCGCAGGAACACCTTGGGGCCGCGGGCCGGGTCGGCCTCGGTCACGCGCCCGATAATGGCGGCATCGGCGCCATAGGGGCTCTTCCGCATGGCGGCCAGCGCCGCCTCGGACTCGTCAGCGGCCACGACGCAGACCATCTTGCCCTCGTTGGCCACCTGCATTACATCGTAGCCGAGCATCTCGCAAGCGCCCAGCACGGCGTCCTTCACGGGAATGGCGTCCTCGTCCACCGTGATGTCGGTGCCAGACTGCTCGGCCAGCTCGTTCAGCGTCGAAGCAATGCCGCCGCGCGTGGGATCGCGGAAGCAACGAGTGTTCGGCGCCGCAGCCAACACGTCAGCGATGAGGTGGTTCAACGGCGCCGCGTCGCTTTCGATATTCGCCGAGAAGTTCAGCCCCTCGCGGCAACTCATGATGGTAATGCCGTGGTCGCCCAGGGTGCCGCTCACCAGCACCACGTCGCCGGGGCGGATTTGCGCGCCACCGAGATTCACGCCCTCGGCAAGGGCGCCCACGCCGCTCGTGTTGATATAGATGCCGTCGCCATGGCCCCGGTTCACCACCTTGGTGTCGCCGGTGACGAACCGCACGCCGGCCTCGCGCGCCGCCTCGGCCATGGAAGCGCAGATGCGGCGCAGGTCATCCATGGGAAAGCCCTCTTCCAAAATGAAGGCACACGAAAGGTACAGCGGGCGAGCGCCGGAGGTGGCCACGTCGTTCACGGTGCCGCACACAGCCAAACGGCCGATGTCGCCGCCGGGGAAGAAATGTGGCGTCACCACGAAGCTGTCCGTGGAATAAGCCAGTCGCTCGCCGGGCGCGAGGGCCGGCAGCACCGCCGCGTCATCGCCACGCAGAAGCTCGTCGGTGCCGTAGGCCTCGAAGAACACCTCGTCGATGATGCGCTTCATCATGGAACCGCCGGAACCATGCCCCAGCATTACCTTCTCGTCTGCCATTACATAAACCTTCCCGTGGTGGTGAGCACCAGCTTGCCGTTCTTCACACCCTTGGTGCCCAAAATGAGGTTCGCCACGCTTTGCACGAGGCCCGTTTCACCGCGCATGACGATGACTTCCAGGCACATGTGCTCGTCCACATGTACGTGCATCGTGGAGATAATCGTGTCGAAGTAGTCGTGCTGAATGGCGTGCAGCTTCTCCTGCAGATCGTTGGAGTGGTGGCCGTAAATAATGGTGAGCGTGCCCATGACAAGGCCCCCGGGCGTTGCGCACTCTTCTTCCACGAGGGCGTCGCGCACCAAATCACGCACCACTTCGCTGCGGTTCTTCGCCAGGCCGCGGCGAGCCACCAGCTGGTCGAACTCCATGAGCAGCCCCTCGGGCATGGCCACGGAGAAGCGAACGAGGTCGTTGCTCATCGGTCGCGCCGCCTAGACGCGGGCGACGGTGAAGCCGGCGGCATCCTTCGCGTCGTCTTCCATGGCCTCTTTGGCCTCGTCCAGGGCGGCGCGCACCTCGTCGAGCAGGTGCATCACATCATGCAGCTTCTCCCCCACCGTGGCAAACCCGGCGTCGGAGGCCAGATGCCCCAGATCGTGCGCATGGCGGCGCTCGAGCTTAATGTGGTCGTCGATCTGGTCGATCATCATTTCCAGCTGGCCGGTGTTGACTCCATTGGTGCACATGGGCGCCTCCTTGGAATTTGCTACTATATACAGGAATGTTTTATCGCGAGCGCGGGCGCAGCGCAAGAGGGAGTGTGATTTCTTCCGTGAAGAGTAACATTTTTGAGGTAACGGGCGAATCGGTACTCATGCTGTACGGCAGCCACCTGACCGGCGCGCCAACCTCCACGCTGCTCGTGCTGAGCGAGACCCCCTTGGGCGACGCAGCCCTGGAGGCCCTGGAGAAGTCGGCGGCGAGTCTGGAATTCGGCGCCGCCCCGCTAGCACGGGTGGTCGTGGAAACCGACGAGGGCAAGCTGGGCGCGGAAGACGTGCGAACTATCGTGGAAGGCCTCGACCCGGTGGCCCTTGTGGCCTGCGACGCCTTCGCCGCCGAGACGCTTTCGGCCGCCTACCGCACGCCCGTGACTCTGGACGCCGACAACCGCCTGATGGGCCGCACCGCCGTCATCTTCCAAGACTTCGAGGGCATGATGAACACCCCCGCCGACAAACAACGCGCCTGGGCCCTGCTAAAAAAGCTGCGGTAGAGAGACCTTCTGAATAGCGAATAGCGAAACTCCAATTTCACTATTTTTTCGCTATTTTGGTTGTTTTACAAACAGCACTTCAAAAGTCGGGCGGCCGCCAGGGCACAGTGGCTCTGGCGGCCTTTCGTGCGCGTTGTGCCGAGACGGCCTACAGGCTCGTGACCACCGCTTCGGCAGCATCCAGAAGCTCGTTTACCTCGTCGGTGGTGGCCGCCTCGGCGTAGATCCGCACGAGCGGCTCGGTGCCGGAGGGGCGCATCATCACCCAGGCGTCGCCTTCCAAAAGCAGCTTCACGCCATCGCGACGATCCACGTCCAGCACGCGCTTGCCGGCGATCTCGTCGGCCGTGTACGCGGGCACGGTTTCGGCGCGGAAGCGGGCCATCTGCTCGTCGGTAATGGAAAGGCCGCGGCGAGCGAACTCCAAGCGGCCGATATCGGCGAGCATCTCGTCGATGATCGCGCCCAAGTCCTTCCCCGACTGGGCCATGCATTCCGTGAGCAAGAGTGCCATGAGCAGGCCGTCGCGCTCCTTCACGTGATCGGGAAGCCCGATGCCGCCGGATTCCTCGCCGCCGATCATGACGCCGCCCTTTTCCATCTCGCCGTAGATCCACTTGAAGCCGACGGGCGTACTGACGAGCTCCAGCCCCAGCTTGCGGCACATGCGGTCGAGCATAGCCGACGCCGTCACCGTGGACACCACGCGGCCCGTCTCGCCGCGGTCGACCATGTGCTTGGTAAGCAGCGTGATGATGCGGTGGGCGTTCACGTAGTTGCCGCGCGAGTCGCCAGCGGCAATGCGGTCGGCGTCGCCGTCGTTGATGAACAGGGCATCGTAGCCCAGCTCGCCCACTTTCGTGAGGCCTTCATCGACCCAGGGCTGAATGGGCTCGGGATGCAGCCCGGCGAAGGTGGGGTCTTCCGCGTTGTGAATTTCCACGACTTCCACGCCCATGTCGCGCAGAAGGTCGGCCAGGTAGTGGCGGCCGGCGCCGTAAAGCGGATCGCACACCACGCGCAGGTTGGCGCCGCGGATGGCCTCGACGTCGACCAGCTCGCGCAGGGCGGCCAGGTAGTCGGTCATGAGGTCGGCCGTTTGGAAGGGGCCGAGAATGTCCGTCGGCTCGGGCGGCAGCACGGCTTCGACGCGGTCGGTGAACTCGGCGGGGCTCGCGCCGCCGTCGGCCATGCGCAGCTTCACGCCCAGATACTCGGCGGGGTTATGGGAGCTCGTGAGCATGATGCCGCCCACCGCGTCGTCGTTATGGGCCACCGACCAGCACAGCGTGGGCGTGGGGCAATAGTCCTCGGTGAGCAGCACGTTGAAGCCCTCGCCTGCGGCCACCTGCGCGGCCAGCTCGGCATAGGCGTGGGCGTCCTGGCGGCAATCATGGCCGACGATGAGCATACCCGGGGCTTGCGGATCGCGGCCAGCGGCCACGGCCTCCTCCTTGAAGATGCGGGCCGCCGCCGCGACGACGCGGTTCAGATTGTCGGGCGTGAAATCTTCGCCGATGATGGCGCGCCAGCCGTCGGTTCCAAAATGAATGTCAGCCATGAGCAATGCCTCCTGGGCCTTTTCTGCGAGTTTTGTTGCGAGAACGATTATAGAGGATGCGAGCCATAGAAGTCGCCTTTTCGTTGAAGGCGGCTTTCTTTGGGCGCGGGTGAGGCGGGGGCGCGAGTCGGAGGACGGTTCTCTCGACTCCTGACTTGCCCTAAGCGAGTCAGGAGAACCCCCTAACTCGCTGGCCGCCCTGACCATGCGCTTTCCATCAAATATAGCGGCAAGCCATCCCAACCTGATACCATAGCGTCATGCGATTCAAGAGCGCAAAACCTGCGTCGTCGTTTCCAAGAAAGAAGGCTCCCATGGCGAACGCCCTGCTTGCGAAAGATCCCGCCGAAACCTGCGTACTGGTGACGGGGGGTGCCGGGTTCATCGGTAGCCACACCGTGGTGGAACTGCTCGAGCGTAACTACCAGGTCGTCATCGTGGACGACCTGAGCAATTCCAGTCGCGAGGCCGTGCGGCGCGTGGGCGAAATCACCGGCGTGGCGCCCGTGTTTGCCGATCTGCCCAACGAGGAAGAGGCCGAGGCCGTCGCGGCTGTGGCCGGCGCTGCGGTACGCGAGGTTGCGCCGGGGCCCTCTCTCACCTTCTACGAGGCGAACATTCTGGACCGCGCGGCCCTGGAGACCATTTTCACCATGCACGCCGTGGACGTCATTATCCACTTCGCCGGCTTCAAGGCCGTAGGCGAGTCGGTGGCCAAGCCGCTTGAGTACTACTGGAACAACATCGCCGGCACCCTGGTTCTGTGCGAAGTTGCTCGCGAGCACGGCTGCAAGAACATCGTGTTCTCGTCGAGCGCCACAGTGTACGGCGAGCCGGAGTTCGTGCCCATCACTGAGAGCTGCCCGAAGCACGACGCCACCAACCCCTATGGCTGGACCAAATCGATGCTCGAGCAGATCCTTTCCGACCTGTACACGGGCGATAACGAGTGGAACGTCGTGCTGCTGCGCTATTTCAATCCCATCGGCGCCCACGAATCCGGTCGCATCGGCGAGGATCCCAAGGGCATTCCGAACAACCTGCTGCCCTATGTGGCTCAGGTGGCCGTAGGCAAGCTGGAGCAGGTCGGTGTGTTCGGCGACGACTACCCCACCCCTGACGGCACCGGCGTGCGCGACTACATTCACGTGGTGGACTTGGCCCGCGGCCATGTGGCGGCGCTCGATTGGATGGCCGGACGCGTGGGCACTGGCGAGCCGATCGGCGTCGGCTCGGTGGCCGGCGAGCCGGCAGAAGACGGAACGCGCCGGGGCGTGGGCATTTTCAACCTGGGCACGGGGAAGGGCTCTTCCGTGCTCGACGTCATTCACGCCTTCGAGGCTGCGTGCGGCCACGAGATTCCCTACCGCATCATGGCCCGGCGCCCCGGCGACATCGCGGAGTGCTACGCCGACGCCACGAAGGCCCGCGACGAGCTGGGCTGGACGACCGAATACGACATGGCGCGCATGTGCGAGGACGGCTGGCGCTGGCAGTCCCAAAACCCCGACGGCTACGGGGACGCGGAGTAGGCGCAGGAGCTCCTCGCGCCCATTTCTCGCAGGACTAGCACTTTGCGAGGACAATAATTTCGACTTGTTAGAGTTTGCCAGGCGCTCAATAATAGTGCGAATTAGATGATCGTATTCGATTCGCATATTAATACATGAATTACATTATACATAGCAATTCGGTGCGTACTTGAACCTATGCACATGCCTAACAAGTCGAAATTTCCGCCCGAAATCGCCCTCCAGATCTGCCGGAGACTTTCGCTCTCTGATCCCGCCGCTTGCCTCGCCCGATCAACCCATTTGCCTCTTTGCCAACATCTTTTCAAGCGCAAGAACAGCAGCGCTAGCTCCTAATGCGGCTCCCAGGGTGTCGGTGAGCCAGTCGGCGGGGTCGCACACGCGGCCGGGGACGAAGGATTGGTGGAACTCGTCGGTCACGGCGTAAAGACTGGCGAGGGCGATGACGACGAGGGCGAGCTTTCCCCAACCCAGCGCAGGCCATGTGCGCCGCGCGGCCAAAACGAGCAGCCCACCAAACACCAGGTACTCGGTAAAGTGGGCCGCCACGTTCACGATGTCGGTGTCGGGGCCGAAAACGGGGGCCGCCAGACCCACGAGCCAGCGTTTGATCGCGGCCAAGGGGCCGGTGCCGTCGAAATCGCTGCCGGTATGGGCGGACATGAAAAAGATCACGGCCGCCCACAGGGCGACGATAACCCAGGAGAGTATGAGGTGGGCTCGCTGCGACACAGGCGCTAGACTTCCGGAGCAAGAACGAGAATCTGCTTCGGATCGCTCACGAGCAGGTCGGGTTCCCAGCCTTCGGCGGCGAAATCGGCCGGGTCATGGTAGCCCCAGTCCACACCGACCGCATAGCAGCCGGCATTGCGGGCCACGTGGATGTCTCCCGGAGAGTCGCCGATATACACCGTGCGCGCTGGCGTGCTTCCCAGCTCTTCAATGGTGGCGAGCAGACCCGTGGGGTCGGGCTTGCGCGGAAAGTTCTGCGGGCCGCCTTCCCCATGCTGCACATCCACAGCGTCGGGGAGACACTTGTTCATGATGAACTGCACGCCGCCATCGAACTTGTTCGACAGCACGCCCAGCTTGCAACCGCGCCGACGCAGCTCGGCAAGCAGGGCGGGGATGCCCGGGTAGGGCTTCGTCAGGTTGTTGGGATAGGTGCCGTAGTTCTCCTTCCAGCGGGCGAGGCAGGCGTCGGCCACGTCCTGGGGCGTCCCTTCAGGAACCGCCTGGTACATGAGCGCCTTCACGCCGTTGCCCACATAGGAGTTGATCTCCTCGCGGGTGCGCGGGGGCAGATTGAATTCAGCGAGCGCATCGTTAGTGAGCACGACGAGGTCGTCAAGCGTATCGAGCAGCGTGCCGTCCACATCGAACACGAACGTGTCGAAGGGCGGCGTTGGTTTTTCAGCAGCCATGAGGCTTTGGTCCTTTCGAGCTTTTATAGAGCCACATCATTGTAACGGTTGCCCGCTTCCAGTGCGGAAACAGCCTTCTGACTGTTAGGTTAAACCCACGGTTGTTCAGAAAAGAGACTTTCCATGAATCCTTCGAAACGAGTAGCCATCATCACGGGCGCGTCCTCCGGGCTGGGGCGCGAGTTCGCGCGGCAGCTAGATGCGCAGCAGGTGGCCGACGAGCTGTGGCTTGTTGCGCGCAACGAGAAGGCCCTGACAGACGTGGCCGGCGAGCTGGACACGCCCTCCCGCGCGGTAGCCGCCGACCTCACCAGCGAGGCCGACATCGCGAACATTCGCGCAACGCTTTCCGCGGAAGACCCCCGCGTCACGTTCTTGGTGAACGCGGCCGGCTTCGGCAAGTTCGGCGATTGGCAGACCATCTCCGATGCCGCGGTGGATTCCATGATCGACCTGAACTGCCGCGGGCTGGTGGATATGACTCGTGCGACGCTGCCCTATATGGAACGGGGCAGCCGCATCATCCAGGTGGCCTCCGCCGCTGCTTTCACGCCCTTGCCCCATATGAATGTGTACGCCGCCACCAAGTCGTTCGTGCTGCACTACACGCGCGCCCTGCGCTGGGAGCTGCACGGAACTGGCATCACCGCCACGGCGCTCTGCCCGACCTGGGTGAAGACCGGCTTCGAGAAGGTGGCGCGCACCTCCGGCGGCGGCCACGACGTGGGGCACCTCCTCGGCGAGCAAACGCCGCAGGACGTGGTGCACCGAGCGCTTTGCGCGAACAAGGCCCATTTCGCTGTGGCCTGCGCGAGCCCTCAGTCGGCGGCGCTGCGCCTCATCGGCAAGGTCGTTCCCTCTTGCATCACCATGGCCGGCTGGGACGTGCTGCGTCGGTTGTAACTTTCCCTCGAAAGGAACCCCCTCATGAACGATACCTCTTCCACGCCTTCCACGACCCCCATCCCCAACAACTACGGCGTTGCCACCTCCATGGCTGACGTGCAGAACCAGATCAACGAGATGGAAGCCTTCTTCGAGACCGGCGCCACCTTACCCGTGGATTTCCGCCTGCGCCAGCTGCGCCGGCTGCAAGCCTACTTGCTTGCCCACGAGCAGGAAGCCTTGGATGCCCTCCACGCCGACCTGGGAAAATCCGCCTTCGAGTCGTACGCCACCGAGTTGGGGCTCGTTTACGACGAGATTCGCCTTTACCTACGGAAGCTGCGTCAATGGGCGCGGCCGCGGCACGTGCCTACGCCACTTGCGCACTTCCCCTCCTCGTCCACGGTGTACCCCTACCCCTTCGGCGTGGCCGCCGTGCTCTCGCCGTGGAACTACCCGCTGCAGCTGACGCTCATTCCACTAGTGGACGCCATCGGCGCGGGCAACTGCGTGGCCATGAAGCCGTCGAAGACCTCGCCGCACACGTCGCAGTTTCTGCGCGATATGTGCCGCGAGCTGTTCGATCCGCGCTACGTGTACTGCTGGCACGGATCAAACGACATGAACGACTGGCTGTTGCAGGTGGAATTCGACAAAATCATGTTCACCGGCAGCCCGCGTGTGGGGCGCGAGATCATGACGGCCGCGGCCCAGAACCTGACAAGCGTCACCCTGGAGCTCGGCGGCAAGAGCCCTGTGTTCATCGCCGCCGATGCCGACATCCGCCGCGCCGCCCAGCGCATCGCCTGGGGCAAGTGCCTGAACTCGGGTCAGACCTGCGTGGGGCCCGACTACGCGCTTGTGCACGAGGATGCGGCCGACGAGTTCGTGGAAGAATTGCAGCGGTGGATTCACGAGTACTACGGCGAGGACGTGCTGGCCAGCCCCGACTACCCGCACATGATCAATCAGAAGCACTTCGACATGGTGTGCCGGCTCATTGACGACCGTCCCCAGGGCACCCGCATCGCCTTCGGCGGCCGGCGCAATCCTGAGACGCTGCAGATTGAGCCCACCGTGGTGACGGGCGTGTCCATTGACGACCCGCTCATGAGCCAGGAGATCTTCGGTCCGGCGCTGCCCGTCATCACCTGGCGCGATGTGGACGAGGCGCTGGACATTGTGCGGTCGATCAAGCATCCGCTGGCCTGCTATATCTTCTCGGAGAGCCGCGCGTTCCAACGGCACATCCTGGACGCGGTGCGCTGCGGCGGGGCCACCATCAACGACGTGGTCATTCACGCGAGCAGTAACGCCATGGGCTTCGGCGGCGTGCAGAACTCCGGTATCGGCGCCTATCACGGCAAGGTGGGCTTCGACGCGTTCACTCACTACAAGTCCACCATGAAGAAGTCGACCCTCATCGAGACCGGCATCCGCAACCCGCCCTTCAACGAAAGGAAGATGCGCCTGCTGAAGCTGGTCATGCCGGGGAAGTAGCGAGCGCTGCGCCCTTCTTCCCGCCGCACCTCCCCGTAGGGGCTGACCTTGGTCAGCCCTCGCGAGCGGGACAACCACTCACGACAAAACAGGGGCGACCAAGGTCGCCCCCTACGGGGATCTGAGCGGGAGCCAAGAGAGCGGTTCTCTTGGCTCTTCAAGTCGGTTATTCCGCCCAGCGGTAGAGGGCTGGGCCGGCGCCTATCTCGAAGTGGCACTGGGCGATGCCGAGATCCATCTGGGCAAATGCACCGCGCCTGGTGGACGCGCGCACCACCGGCACGTCGCCCACTTCACCGTCAAGCGAGAAGGAGAACTTCTGCTGGTTTAAGGCTGTGGGAGCGAGCAGGGCCGCGTCCACCCCGCGCTTGAACCACTCCGGTGCCCCGTCGTAGCCCGGGACCACCGCCTGGGGCGCCTTCGACCGGTGCGGCACCCCCTGCGTGGTCCCATATCCGAGCGCTATCACGGCGGCCAGCTTCTGGCCCAGATCCACATTGTAAGCGCGGTTCACCACCTTGTAGGTGCCCCCGACCCAGCAGCTGTTCAGCCCGAGCGACTGGGCCAGCAGCATCAGCTGCTCGCCGTAGTAACCCAGAATGCCGTCGAGCTCCTTGCACTCAGGCCCCACAAGCGCCAGGTAGTTGCGCACATTTGTGAAGTTCACAAGCCGCGCCTTAAAGCCGGTAAAAGCCCGCGGCTCATCAAGCACAAGCTGAATGTTCAGGTTCGCTTCCTCGTTCACCCGGGCGATGGCCTCTCGCAGCACCTCCACCGCCTCGGGCGCGAGGGGCTCGTCGATGTAGCTGCGCACGGCATGGCGCGCCTCAATCGCCTGCATCGGCGTGAGCTGTCCGGCGGAAAAGGGAAGGAGCGCACAAGAGTCGAGTTGCGAGACGGCCATGGAAGTCCTTTCAGCGAAGTTGCCGCGCCCAGCATAGCACAAGAAAGATGAGCTCAAAAAATACAGAGGCTGAGGCCTCTCCTTTTGTCTAAATATGCACTATTTACTATATAAATCAGAGATCCCGGAAGCAGTGTAGTCGAACAAGAAGAACGGGACGTAGATCCCTTTGATCGATTGAATTCGATTCTCATCCTTGAAGCACCTCGGCAGAAACGGCCTTTTCACGTAATGCTTCTTCAGCGCAGCAACGGCCGCATCTTTCTCCAACTTGAACGGGATAACGAGATCGGGCCTGAGCGCGCCTGCAACCCTGGATCGGATCACGGTCGGATTGTCGCAGCAGGGACACGACGCGGCTATGGTCGCATGATCGCAAACGAGCTCGGCCCCGCACGAGGGGCAGCAGCATGATCGCATCTCCTGCTCTTCCGCATCGTCGAACCCCCTGTTCCCGCCAGGCTCCAAGGCGAACCGCCCTCTTTGGAACCCATGTCGGCCTTTTCAGCCGATGCCTCGGGTTCGGTGCGCACGCCATAGAGGGCCTCTATGGCGTCGGGGGCATACGAGCAACCCTGTTTCCGCATCGAATCCGAGAGGACCCGTGCAGGAAGGGCACTGGTAGTTTTTCACGCTCGAAGCCATGGCCGCCTCCGTTGATCAGTTGCCCGGTGTCCGATTCAGCGCGAAGCCTAATCGCCAAGGGCTCCGCCGCAGAACTCGCAACAGTTCGTCGTTGTGGGCGTTGTTGTCGCACCGCAATACGGGCACGCAACCGCTGCTTTGGGCGCCGCCGCCGCTGCGATTTCCTCACGTGCGCTTTGGCGGTTCTCAAGAAGGGTTGCTACTATCCTTTCGCACAGGTCGCGGTACGTACAGTACTCGACGCTGGCTTCGGGATTGAACGTCTCTGCTCCCGAAAGCGAGCCGATAACGAGGTTGATGCTGCCCGGGTTCGCAGAAACCGCAGGCCCGCGCCTCTCTTCGACTTCGACGGTTCGGCTGTTCACCTTGAAGCGCATATCGTCGAAATACGGGTTGTTGACGTAAACGGTTACATAGAAATTGTAGGAGTGGGTGAATCTCGGAGGATCGTAGCTTACGGCCTCGTTGTTCTCGTCGAAACGCGTCACCTCGTCGATGCCCTCGTCGATATCGTAAGTGCATCCCGTGATATCGGAAAGCTCGAGCACATCGGGGTTCGCTTCCGAGTAATTGCGCGCCGAGGTAACCATGAAGCGGCCTACGTATTCGTCGAGAAGAACCTTGGCGGTTTCACCGAGCGATAGCGTCGTGCGAAACGCGGCGACGTTTTCCTTGTTAGATTCGCGGTATTCAAGCTGCTCCTCGATTTGCGCGACGGTCGAGTGCCGGCGCTCATCGAACCATGGCGACAGCTTGGCTGCGCACGCCTTGCACATGTTGCCGTCCTCAAGCTTGCGGTTGCCCAAAAGACCGATTTCTCCGCCGCAGATAGCGCACTCTTTCTTCTCGAAAAGCTTCCCGAACAGTCCCATGGTTCATCCTCCCTTACCGAATGCAGCATTCAGCCACTGCGACGCCACAGAGGAAGGGCCGCCTGCATTCCTAGCCCGCTTGATAGCTGCCGCGCAGTTCTTGGCGAGCGCCGAGACGGGGTTTGAATTGCGGGGCGAGGTCAGGGCGAGAGCCCTTCCGTTGACTGCATTATGCGGGGGGAGGTCCGCGAAGTTCCATTACCTTATTGGGTATTTCAACGCGAACGCGGGAAAGTACTTAATTTGATCAGGAGCCTGACCGGCAGCTAAGCCTCCGGATTCTGCGAAGCGCCCCCTTCGCCGAAGAGGGCATCGAGCTTCTTGCATCGGCGGAACAGCTCCAGATAGAGCACCAACTCTTCACGCGAGCCGACGTTCAGCTTGCGATATATGTTCGCATTGTGCTTGCGTGCGGTATGGATGCTGATGAACAGACGCTCGGCGACCTCGCTCGTTTCCAAGTTGTCGGCATAAAGCTTTACTATCTTGCGCTCCGTGGCGGTAAGCGTGGCGAAACGAGCCGAAAACTCATCGAGCGAAGAGGCGACGATGATCTTCATGCGGTCGGCGAAGGCCATCGCGCTGTAATACTCTCGGGGAACGAGGGTGATGGCGCACACGTCCTCGCCGTCTGTTGTCTGCAGGCCAAGCGGCGTGTGAAGGCCGACGAACGTGCCGTTTGACGCCTCATACACGTTGAAGCCGGAGTCCTCGCGAACGTAGAGTTTTTCGGCGTCGGACAGATACGTTGATTTGAGCTCTCCGGTCATGCCCTTGGGCAAGTCCACAACGTCGTTGCTTACAGGGGCTACGGCCGTCATCACAGAGCCGTACTCGCTATCTTGCGCGGGATAGGACAGGCTGAAAAGCAAATCGTTCAATTCCAGACCGCACACCCCGCGAACCGTTCCGTTCGAAGAGCAGACAGGAGCGACGACCATGGCCACGCCCTCCCAGGTGCCGGGAAGCTGCGAACGGCTTGTCCATCGGCAGCTTTCCGAAACCCTCCCGGTCGAACCGCGGAGCATCGTTTCGTATCCGGGCATAAGAGAGCTGTCGAACTCCAGCCTCCACCGATTATGGAGCTCGAGGCTGTTTTCCCGAGCGATTTGGGGCGTCCCGCGAAATAGAACGATATCTTGACCGACAACCTCGCTTACACTGAGATTCGCAAACCTGATGTACACGCCGGCGCGAGAGTTTTCGGCGTTGTCGATCTGTGTGTTGACAGTGGCGTCGATGATGACGAAAGCGCCGCTGCACGGGCTCGTCTCAAGCGCGGTGCGCAACACGGAGAACAACGCGCGTTCGGCGCGGGCAATGCCCTCCGGGTCGTCGTTGAGCTTGGATGTGGGATGGGTGAGCAGCTGGTGATCAAGGGCGTTCGAAGATTCCTGAGACAACGCGATGGCATGGGCGGCAAGCACGCTCGTTTGCTTTTTGACGCTTGCCACTGTGCTGGCATGATGGGCGTCGAGCGCATGACGGAGGTTGCTCTCCCTGATGGAGAACACGCCGAACAAGCTGGCGAGGATGAGCATCGCAGCAAGCAGGACGAAGATCATCGAAGCCCAATATGCGACAAGCTTGCGCCGCATGGAGACTTCCTTGCACGTCGCATGCATAAGCTCGATCGTCTGCCGTATGCGGTTCATGCGCGACTCCCTCCTTTCGCCAACCGAGAATCCGGTTTCAATCTATGGGAATCTGACCTCCCGACAAACAGATGCTAGGCCATCATTCCGCGATCGCATGGCTCGTAACCGGGATCCATGCTGCCGGATTATCAGACTCCCTTCTTGAACTGCTCGTAGCTATCGGCGATGAGCCTGTCGAGAGCCGCGCCGCTTTCGTCTCCTGATTCGATGAAGCTGTTGCGCGCCGCCGAGAGATGCTTTCGCACGTTCGACTCGAAAGCATCTTCAAGCTGCAGATACGAATCGGTTTGAGGGGCTTTGTAAAACAGGTAGTCCCGCTGGGTTTCTATGTAGGCGCGATAAAGCTCAACGTATCTTTGGTCGGTTAGCTTTTCAATGCATTGTGGCAAATAGGAATCGTACGCCTCCTGAACAACGGGCATATAGCCGGTGCTTACGGCAAATTGGCTATTGCGCTCGGGGTCGGTAAGCCACTTCAGGAACCGGATGGCGGCTTGCTCCTTTTCGGGCGTCGACTTTACCGTGCATATCCCTGCCCCTCGCTGCATCACCATCTTCTCCCCGCCGGCGAATGTCGGGACGGGCATGATGTCGAACTCGACGATTTCGGAGGTGTTGTCGGCGCGAATAACTTCGTTGGTGTAATACAGAACGCTCGCCGAAGAGCCAACGCTGGCAACCACCTCCCCCGTCCGAAGGGGATCGGTCGCATAGCCGCCTCCCAGCCACAGGCCTCCGCTGATTGCCGCGCGCGCATAAGGCTGCCACACGCGGGCGAACGTCGAGTTGAACGAGATGTCGTCACCGTCGAAAAACGACGTTCCGAGAGACTCAATGCCCACTTGGAAGTAATCGAAGTGGTAATCATGGGCGAAAAACGCCTTCCCATCGCTTTCGATATCCGGCGTAAGGCTGTCGGTCCATTCCTCGTAGACGCAACAAGCGTCAAAGAGACCCTCCCACGTTCTCAAACTGTCAAGGGTTACGCCTGTTGCAGCGGAAAAGCGGTCGAAATCGGTTTTGTTGACGAAGAACAACTCTGTTGACTTGGCAACGGGCAAACACACAAGATGGCCGTCGACTTCGCCATCTTCCAGAAAAGCCGGCACGAAGGCTGCAAGCTCGTCTTCGGTGAAGTAATCGCGATAATCGACAAGGATGCTCTGATCAGGCAGAGCAAGAACGGTCTTCGGATAGGAAACGAACATATCGGGCAGCTTCGGCGACCCTGGCTCTCCCGCCGCTGCGGCAATGATGCCGTTGTGGATGTTCTTGTTGTCCGACACCATGGCGACCTCAACCTGGATGCCCTCTTCGACACCAACCGTGTTGTTGAAAACATCGATGAGATCGTTGAGCGGAGAATCCGTCTGGCCACCGTAGACGTGCCAGATGGTGATGGTGGTCGGCTGGTTGCTCTGCGAGCGGACGCAGCCGGCACCGAGCAACAGCCCGCAGGCGAGCGCCAACGAAAGAATGATGCCGACTATCCTTCTCATACGCACAACCCCCCATTCATATCGTTGCTTGCAGCAGATAGGAAAAAGATCGAGTCTCACGGCTCATTATGCCAGCAAAACATTGTCCGCGCATCAACTTTCAGAACCGAAGTATCCGATTTAGGCCTTGGATTCAGAAATCATGTGATTGAACTGCGGTTATGCATAAGACAGCGACACTACTCAATTTAAGTATTTTTTCTTTTGCCCCAAGAAAATACCCAACGAGGTAATGGATTAGCAGACTTTCGAAGTGTATCAATAGCGGTGTGAGGCAACCGTCTCACGAACAAAACGTTCGAACTGAGGAGGACGGAAATCATGAAGAGACTGTTATCGATCACCGCGCTGGCGCTCGTAATCGCTTTGAGCCTTGCGTTTACCGGCTGCAGCGGCGCGCAAAAAGACGCTTCGGCGAACTTCCAGGGAAGCTGGAAGATGACGAACGTAGCAGGCGCAACCGAAGACGACATTGCGGCCATGGAGGCGTTCGGCATAAGCGTCGTACTCGACCTCAACGAAGACAAAACTGCTGTTCTTGATATGATGGGCGAGGAAATATCGGGCACTTGGGAAGCAAAGAGCAGTACCGAACTCACGCTGACCATCGAAGGCAGTTCCGCAACGGGCAAACTGAATGGCGAAGAGCTTACGATTGCTGTTGATGGCGAGGAGATGACCTTCCAGAAGGTCAGCGCAGAAGAGGCAGCGAAGATCAAAGAAGATGCCGCGAGCATGGAGGGCATCCTTAGCGACGAGGGAGATGACGCTACTTCTGCCGACAGCGGAGTGACCTACGATGCCTCCTTCACTCCCGTCACCGTTGTTGACGACGACATGTGGACGATTGACGTCGTGGCGAAGAAGAGCGACGAATGGGGAGGCTCGGGCTACGTTGTTGACGTGAACAATAAATCCGACAAGCCCATCTACGTAACGGTTCCCTCTGATGCGTGCTCCGTCAATGGCAAGATGGTCGATTTCTGGGGCGGCGAAGTCGTATTGCCTGGCAAGCTGGCAGAGGGCGCGTTCTTCTATGCCGATTCCGATGATGTCGCAAGCGTTAGCGAAATGACGAACGTCGAGATGGTTATTGAGGTCTGGGATAATGACACTTACGAGACGCTGGCATCTTACGACGTAACGTTGAACTAGCAATTGCGGCTGCCGCCTTTCTTCTGGGCAGTTGCAGATGAAGCATGAGCTCTTATGAAGACCGGCTCTTCCACTTGACCTGGCGATACCGAGCAGATCCGGAAAACACCGGATCTGCTCCGTCATTCAGCTCATCTGCACATCGCCGGGCGGCTGAGGCAAACGCGATTCAAGATTGAGCAACGCTACGGCCTGCCTATCAAATCAAACCAGCAGGGCTGCGATCGCCGGACCCATTAGCGGCCCCCATCGCTTTGGTATTTGAAAAAGCTGCTGAGATCCCCCCGCTCGTTTCTCCGTCTTCGGCTTTCCGAAAAGAAACATCCCTTCTTTGATGCTTGGCTAGATTATTGGGAATGGACGGGTAAGCAGCAAACGAGAGGGGTGTTTTTCGGTTCTATTCGGTTCTATTCGGTTCTATTCGGTTCTATTCGCCCCATCGGAGGGGCGCGAGGAGATCCCAAACACGATGGAGTCGGCATATTGGTCCTGCTCCAAAGGGATGCCATTTATGCCAGCGAGAGACTTCCTTTTCGATACCACCATGCCGCAATCCTTCTCTCAACAAGCATATGTTTGCATCATAATACGAATGCTTTTCGCATAGCCCATCTTCCTCCGCGTCTCTGACGTCAATAAATGTGATGGAACGGGCGTTCGAGCAAAATTGGTTGCATTTTTCAGATGACCCCTGAACAAACGTAGCCAGGTGACTCCCGCATCGCTACATCCTTTCGTTGCCCTCATGTGTTCCCAAAATGGGAACAACCCGCCCTATAGTAGGCCCTTTTCCCCATACGTAGCAGGAGAATTGGTACGGTTTGCGACGATTCGAGAACCTCCAAGGGTTCGCGCCCCTGCGCCAGATGCCGGGAGCGAGCTCAGAGCAAGGAGACGGATGAACCAGGCCGATCTCATAGTCACGAGGATAGAGCGCGCCCGACAGGACCGCAGCATCAGCGTGGCCGAGCTCGCCCGCCGGATCGACGTGGGCAGGAAGCGCCTCTGGTACGTCCTCAACGGGCAGCACTCCATGCACGTCGATGAGTTCGTCCACCTCTGCGCGGTCATAGATGTTTAACGTAAGCTTCCGATTGCTGGTTCACCATCGGTGCTTTTCGATCGTCCTCAAGAAAATACTTCAGGTTTCATCAAAAGAGGAAGACATGCCGACCACCACGATTGATCATTTCTTCTGATTTCAATGGATTATACAACCGTATTCTGCGCTATTTAAGGCTAAGTAGCGCTCTGAGGCAACAGTCGGCATTCGTTGTTATTCCTGAGCACATGAAAGCGACTGCAGCACAACAGCTACTTGCCAGCACGTTTGCCCGGTGGGATAATCCCCGCGTTTGCAAATATCGACAGGAACAGCCATGAAACTCTGCATTGGGATGGCTTCGGGAGCATACGGACGAGACGCTGACCGGAGCAGAGCCTGAGCAATCGTCGGCCGTGAAAACCCGCCTCAGGTTGTTTCGGCTTGCGCACATGAACGATGGGCACGAGAACGGGCAAGCGTCCGTTCTCCTTTTGTATTCACCCCCATCGAAAGGCTTTCCATGTCAGTATCCGCAGATCATGCGCCGTCCCTTCTGGAAGGCAGCGGCGCCGGTTCCGCCCGCCCTCATCAGCTTCGCTTACCTCCGGCTATGGGCGAGAGGAAACTCGCCCGAGAAGCGATTGCCCTAGCCCCCGAGAGTTTCGACCTTTAAGTCACGAGTAGGTCAGAGGAACGGTTCCCTTGGCTCGCCTTTCATCATCCCAGCGACTTCAAGCATTCCATCGCATTCGCGATCCATTCCGTGGCGGCTTCCAGGCGGTAGTCGGTGAAGCCGGCCTCAACGAGAAGGGCGCGAATGGTGCGCGGATCCACGTCGAGGTTCAGCAGGTCGCCGAAGCGCACGCCCTTAGCGGCAATGTCGCGAGCGTGGTCCCAGTAGGTGCCGACGTAGCCGAAGGTGGTGGCGAAGGCGCGCGGGTCGGCGGCGGCCTTCCGCGCGAAGGACTCGGTGTCCTCGTAGAAGAGGCTGCGGCCGTTGTCGTAGAGAGGGTAGAACGACTCGCCGCCCTTAGTCACCAGCACGGCGATATTCGACAGGTGTCGGTCGTCCTGGCGCGTGATGAAGTCGAAGGCGATCATGCAGTAGAGGTCGTCGGCGTACTGGGGGCGCACGGCCAGCAGATTCTCCAGCTCGTTCTCGCCACGCGGGCCATCGAACAAACGGCGCATATGCACCAGGTACTCGCAGGTGAAGTCGTACTCGAATGCGCTGAACACCGCGTCGTCGCCGAAGCGCCACGCGCGGCAGCAGGGCATGCCCAGCATCTCGGCCAACAGGGACGCAGCCACCTCCGACTCGACGTCGGTGGAAAGCGGGCTGATGCGCTGCTTCACGATGCCGTAGGCGCCCTGGCTCGCCCCGTAGCGCTTCACGTTCGCACCCTCCGGCGTATCGACGCTGTCTCCCGCCGCATCGGTGCGCTGCAGGAAGATGGCGTCGAAGACCTCCGTGGCCGCCTCGGCCATGGAAGCATCGGGGGTGGGAGCCAGCCACAGCTCGTCGCGGGGGTTGATGGCGCGAGTGGCATCGGCGATCTTGAACACGTCGTACTCCGACAGGCCGCGACGGAACAAGAGGCGCTCTATGTCGCGCCGGGCCGGACTCATGATGCGCTCGGAGAGGAACTGCAGAAACTGGTCGGGCGTCCAGGACGTTTGGCCGTGGGTGTACAGGCCGACCGTCGTGTTGAAGCGCGGCTCCGCGAAGCGCACCGATAAGTCGGGCGCGACGAGGCCGACGACATCGTCGTTCCATTTGAGGTATCGGAAGGCTGCATCCATTGGGGTCTCGTTTCGCGCAAGGACGTTGCACTATGCGAGATTATCTCCAAAGAGCGGCCATCCGCGCCCCAAACCGTATCCGCGTCAAAAAAAGACCCCGCCGGAAGGCAGGGTCGGGAAGTTCATGGAGCGGGCGACGGGACTCGAACCCGCGAATACAAGCTTGGGAAGCTTGGGCCTTACCACTTGGCGACGCCCGCATGCGTGAAGGGAATTATAGCGCACCTTTTCCCGTTCGAGAAGAAACACATATTTCGACATGGTTGATCGGTCTTCCCGCAGAGGGCGCAGAGGGCGACTTTAGTCACCCCCCCCCCGACCCCAGACGTAGCCACTATCGGAACACGAGGGCGGACTAAAGTCCGTCCCTACGGGGTTTCGACGGCCCAGCAATAAAGCCTTCTCAGCAGCACGATATCAAGAGATGTTGCAGTTATGCCAGTTTGATAATTGTTTCATGCAACCATTTGTGCCCATGATAAGGTGCCTGTCGAACAGCCAAGGAGGCACCTATGAGCAACTTCTTCCAAAATCTGCCGTATAAGTTGGCGAACTTCATGGCGGGGCGCAACGGGCCGGATGCGCTGGCGCGCGCGTCGCTGTGGATGGGCGTGCTGTTCACGTTCCTGGAAATCATCACCGGCCTGGGCATCTGCTCGCTTATCGGCATGGTGTTCCTGTTGTACTTCATGTTCCGCTGCTTCTCGCGCAATATTGCCGCCCGCACTCGGGAAAACGCCCGCTACATCGCCTTGACGGCCAAACCGCGCGCCGCCTGGGCTCGTTTCAACACGCGGTGGGATCAGCGCAAGACGACCAAGTTCCTGAAGTGCCCGCAGTGCGGCCAGTCGCTTTCGATGCCCAAGGGCAAGGGCACGCTGAAGATCACGTGTCCGAAGTGCCGCAACCAGTTCACGACGAAGTCGTAGAGAGCCAGCCCTCAGGCTAAAATGCCAGCGGACTCATATCTTCGCGAACGCTTGAGAAAGGAATCGCATGGACGGGAAAGCTATTCACCGGTGCCTGCATGTGTTGGATTTGGAGAAGTCGATCGCGTTTTACGAGAAGGCGCTCGGCATGACTGAGATTCGCCGCATGGGGCCCGAGGACGGCTCGTGGACCAACGTGTTCATGGGCAGCGACGCCTCGGGCTTCCAATTGGAACTCACCTGGAACCGCGGGCGCACCGAACCCTACGACAACGGTGGCCGCGACTCGCATCTGGCCTTCACCGTGGACGACTACGAAGCGGCCCGCGCATTGCATGAGGAGATGGGCTGCATCTGCCACGTGAACGAGGTCATGGGGCTGTACTTCATCGAAGACCCCGACGGCTGCTGGCTGGAAATTCTGCCGAACAAGGCCGAGTTCGCGCCCCAGGGCGGCGTGGACGTGCTGGACGCCATGGCGCGTCGTCGCAGCTTGCGCCGCTATTCCGGCGAGCCGGTACCGCAAGTGCTGCTCGACCGCATTCTGGAGGCGGGACTGCGCTCAGCGTCGGGGCGCTCGCGGCGGCCGTGGGAACTCATCGTCGTGCGCGACCGGGCTATGCTGGACGATCTGGCCGAATGCCGCGAACAGGGCGCAGGCATGCTCGCCGGAGCCGACGCAGCCATCGTCGTGGTGGCCGACCCGACACTCGCCGACACCTGGGTGGAGGACTGCTCCATCGTCATGGCGAACATGCAGCTGGAGGCGGCAGCCTCGGGTGTGGGCAGCTGCTGGATTCAGGGCCGTCTGCGCCAGGCGGCCGACGGACGCTCGACCCACGAGTTCGTCGCGAACCTCCTGAAGGTGCCAGCTCCTTACCAGCTGGAGGCCATCCTCTCCCTCGGCATGCCCGGAGCCGAAGCCCCGCGCCGCCCCTTCGACGAAGCGCTGCTGGGGAAGGTGCACAAGGAGACGTTTTAGAGATTCAGTTCCACAGCCTTCCTTGCCAAGATCGGCGGTTTGGTACCGCAGCGGAACGGGGCGGTGGCGAGATCGGAGATTTGGTACCGCGTGAAGAGAAAATTCTGGCGAAATCGCGTGATTTGGTACCTTTTCGCGGCAAGATCCGAGGTTTGGTACCCGCCCTTGGGCGAATCTCGAGGTTTGGTACCCGCGAAGGCCGCTCGCGCGCTTCGCGACCAGGCGTTTCTCCAGGCCCCGGGAACCAAATCGCCGAAGTTGACAGAAATCGGGATACCAAACCTCGACTTTCGCCAAAGTTCGGGCTAAAAACCGATCACGGGGTACCAAACCTCAAGTTTTGTCAAAGACGGAGTTTGCGCCCAAAGCGGAGCACTTCTACACGTAAGCCGAAATAATGGTTGCACACAGGCCGGTTCGTGGAAAAATGGAAGAGCAGATTAGTCAACGAACGCAACGCCATCGACGAAGCGCTTTCAACCGAGCGGAGGCAACACCATGACCAACGAGACCATCGCGACCGAAACCACCGAAGCTGTCGGGGAATTCCCCATCGACGAGCTTCTGTCTGACGGCATCACCAACACGCCGCCGTCGTTCGTGCGAGCCATCCTGAAGGCGGCTTCCGATCCGGAGGTGACCTCGTTCGCCGGCGGTCTGCCCAACCCCATTTCGTTCCCGCAGGAAAAGCTGCTAGAGTCGATGCAGCGCGTGGTGGCCGAGCGCGGGCCGGAAGCCTTCCAGTACTCCGTGACCGCTGGCGTGCCCGAGCTGCGCGCCTGGATCGCCGATCGCTATAACCATCGCTTCGGCACCGACTACACCGAAGAGGACGTGCTTGTGACCACCGGCTCGCAGCAGGTGCTCGACCTTCTGGGAAAGGTGCTGCTCGACAAGGGCGACGGAGTTATCGTGGAAAAGCCCACCTACCTGGCCGCCATTCAGGCCTTCGCGCTGCAGCAGCCCGTCTTCCGCGAGGTTGAGCTGACCGAGGAGGGCCTAAACATCGACGAACTCAATGCGGCGCTCGATGCCGGCGCGAAGATGATCTACCTTATCCCGAACTTCCAGAACCCCACGGGCCTTACCTACACCGCCGAGAACCGCGAGAAGGTGCGCGCGGCGCTGGCAAGCCGCAACATCGTGGTAGTGGAGGACGACCCCTATGGCGAGCTTCGCTTCGAAGGCGAGTCGCTGCCCTACATCGGTGGCACGGCGCTGCCGCATGGCGTGGTCATGGGATCGTTCTCGAAGACGGTCACGCCGGGCTTCCGTATGGGATACCTCCTCACGAAGGACCACGACCTGCTGCGCGCCCTTAACACCGCCAAGGAGGCCGCCGACCTGCACACCAATGTGTTCGCCCAGTTCGTGGTGCTCGACTACCTGCGCCACAACGACTTGGACGAGCATCTGGTGAAGATCCGCGAGCTGTACCGAACCCAGGCCCGCGCGATGACCGACGCCATGGCCGAGTTCTTCCCCGCCGAGGTATCCTTCACCAAACCCCAAGGCGGAATGTTCCTGTGGGCCACGCTGCCCGAGGGCCTGAACACCATGGATCTGTTCCCGAAGGCCTTGGAGCGCAATGTGGCCTTCGTGCCGGGTGAGCCTTTCTACGCCCAGCCCGGTGCGTATTCCACTATGCGCCTGAACTTCACCAACGCCGACGCCGACACCATTCGCGATGGCATCCAGCGCTTGGGCGAGGTTATCGCCGCGGCGCTGTAAACCGTTTCGAAGGGGCACTCGCACCCTGTTCGTTTTCCGTATCTTCCGTAGGTGGCGACCTTGGTCGCCCCCTTTTTTTGTCATGCGAGCAAAACGCGCTCGCGAGGGCTGACCAAGGCCAGCCCCTACGGTGGGGACTGGGAGGGCAGGCCGAGGTCAGCCCCTACAGTGGGATGCGCGATAGGGGGGGGGATGCAGCGGGGAACGCGAGCTCTATCAGCTCGGTTGATCCTTCACGAAGGAGCCGACCGCGATGGCGGCCACAGCGCACAGCAGGCCGCCGATGGCCCACGCGAGCCAGAAGTACGGCGTCTCGTACTCGGGCACGAACAGCATGACCAAGCCGGCAATGGTCGCGACGATCATGATGCAGGCGCACAAGCCGCTGGTAAGCTGATCCTTGCGGCGCTTGCGTTCGATACGGGCGCGGGCACGCTCGATCTCCTCATCGGACGCCTCGGGCACGCCGAGCAGCGCGCAGATCTGCTCGTCGGTGTACATCGCGCGCAGGGCCGCCGCGTCGGAGTTCACAATGACTTTACCCTCGTCGCTTTCAGCAATCGCCTGCTCGCGCGCATCGTTGTAGTTGGCGATGTTCAGCCGGCCGAGCATCATGGAACCGTATACGATGCACCACACGCCGACCGCAATGAGCCCCATCATGAGCGCGGCCGCCTCGGTCTGAACAAATTCGCTCAAGGAGTCGGTCAAAGCCGTAAGCACGATGCCCGTAAAAACGAGCGCAATGCCCGCTACAAGCAGCCACGCGAAAAGACGCTGGGTGCGCTGACGATCTTCCACCGTGTAGAAATCCTGGATGAAGGGGTGGCTACGCTGAAACTCCGTATGTTGAAAAGCAGCTGTTACGATAAGGCCGAGACCGACGGCGATGCCCGCGAACAGGGGGATGAGGCTCGCGCCCGCAAGAGAGGGCGCTGTCGCCTCGGCCCAACCGGCCACGGCCATGAGAAGCGCCACACCGATGAGAATAGCGAACACGCCCCAGGCGATCTTCCATGCGAAGGCGCGCATGTGCTCATCGTAGCCGCACACATCTTGGGGCGGCCCACCGGCGGCCTCGCGCAGAACGGCGGCGCGCGCTTGCACAGCGGCCGTGGGCACGCTGGTCGTCAGATCGCCCTGCACAAGGTCGTCCAACGTCACGTCGAATATCTGGCACAGCTTCAGCAGCTTGTCCATTTCGGGATAGGACTTCTCGGCCTCCCATTTCGTGACGGACTGACGGCTGACGCCGAGCATGAGGGCCAGCTGTTCCTGGGTCATCGCATGGGTAGCGCGAAGATGTTGAAGGTTATCGCGGAAGCTCATGGTGGGCCTACTTTCTCTGAACGAGGGAAGACCGCTGCCCTGTGTCTTCGGGCTCCACGAAGGAGCCCGTGCCATCAGTCGTCGCCTTCCCCAAAGGACAAGTTCGGTTGATCAACAACGACCACTTTACCTGTCACTCAGGGTGCATTCTACCAACTTTCGGCATCAATTTTCGCAACGCACAAGCGCCTTCTGGTTGCAAACCCCAGGTCAAGCCTTTAGAGCAGCGCCGCAAGAAAAGCAGCAAGCGCACCCGTAGCAGAGCCGATGAAGGCACCGGCAACAACGTCGCGCGGAAAGTGCACGCCGCCGAGAACGCGGCAAACCGCGAGCGCACCGGCCGCGACCAGCAGCACGACGGCAACGGGCACGCTGGCCGCAAACCAGCTTGCCGCGATGGCGAAGGCCGAGAAAGCATGGCGGCTCGGAAACGATTCGCCCGCGCCATCGCGGACAATGAGCGGCGAAATCGCGCAGCGTTCGTAAGGGCGAGGCGCATTAAGACAACTCCGATAGGCGCTCACCGCCGCAAACCCCAGAGCAACCACGCCCGACAGGGGAGCAAGCTTCCACGGGTCGGTCGCACATGCCCATCCGAGCAATACGGCATAGGCCGCATAGAACACTCCTACGATGCCGCGGTTGAGAACGCGAAGGGCCCGCACAACGCCAGGACGGCTCCGCAAGGGAGCCGCCCATTGTTCGTAGCGTTGTTCGTAGCGTTGCTCGTCCATATCGCTGGCACCGTCTCCGCTTTTGGCTGACTCGTTTCCTAGAGTGTACAACGAAGTTTCGTCCAGCGCCGACGGCGGCAGCACTCTTCGGCGGGAAGCCTGTCGCCTTCCGGCCGTGCGGCTACTGTCGCCTCATGTTGCGAAGGGCCACCGCCGCGCCGACGGCGGCAAGGGCGCCAAGCAGAAGCGCGATGGAGAAGGCGATGTCGTTCTCGTCGCCCGTTTGGGGAAGAGCGAGCACGCCGTCCTCGGAAGCCGCCTGGGCCTCGGCGCGGGCGGCCTCATCGTCAGACGAACCCTCGACAACTTGGGTGTCGGAATTCGCCCCGCTCTCTGATGCCGCGTCTTCCTCCGGCGTGCCTGCGGGCTCCTTGTCGCCCGCAGAGTCGTCCGGAGCAGCATCGCCGTCCCCGTCGCCCGTCACCGGCCCTTCGGGGGCATCGTCTGGCGCCGGCGGCGCCACCTCGTCGGGAACGTCGGCCACATCGGCGCCAACCTCAACGTCGTCGGGCCGCACGGTAGGCCGGGTGTAAACCAGGTTGATCTCGTTTTTCGACGTATCCATACTCACGAACACGTCGTCGGGGTAGCTGCCCGCGTACGCCAGGCCATCGACCATATCGGTCTCCTCCGCCAGCTCGTCGCCTGTGAGCACCTCGGCGTACAACCCACGGTCGAGCACTTCGCTGCCCATCTTCGTGAACTCAACCATATGGTCGCCAACGTTTTCCACTATCGTGTTTCCGTACAGGGGCATGGCCGCCATGTTATCCAGCAGAGACGCCTCGTAATAATTCACCGTCACCTCGCTGGACTGGCGGATGTAGTTCATCTGGATAGCGTTTTCCGACGGATCTTCCGACACCGTCAGCTCGCGCGGCCAGCCGTCGAAAAAGGCGAAGCCCGGATGGGTGCCCACCTGATCCCACGCCCGAACGACATCGCCGGGCTTCAGGCCCTCCACCGTCGAAGTGCCAATCAGGCGCAGACCCGTAAGCTCGGGAACGCCCCAATCCTCGAAGGTGGGATCGTCGTAGTAAACCATCTCGAAGTGGTAAACCGTAACGGTTTGAGTGGCGTTCTCGTCACTCGCAGAACCACCCTCCTCGGCCATCGCCGGAAGCGGCGCCGCCGCGAGGGTCAGCGAGAGAACACCGACCAGAGCCATAGCGCCAAGAAGCCCCTTCAGCGAAGAGAAGGAGCGGGCGGCAAAATCAGCTAACAGTTTCACGTGAAAACTCTTTCCTCTTCAGTGCCGGCTCTCCGCCGGCGGCAAAGATCTCATCAATGTCTAGTGTTTTACTAGATTTATATGGAACTGTACCAAAATAGGGATAGCTATTCAACTACATATCCCCAGGAAAAGCGCGAGAATCTTCCGATTTCACACCTTAAACATTGATGATCTTTTCACATTGAATTTACTGGGTTCTGAAAGCTTTCTACGCTATAATGCGGGCGTCGTCTATCGATGCTGAATCCACCGACCGTCCACTGGCCGAGGAGAGGGGCTTTCATGCGCAGAAAAGATCGCGAGCAGAGCGAGGAGTTCGGCTGGGACGTGCTTGAGACGTGCCCCTACGCCGTGCTCTCGACAACCGACGATGCGGGGCTCCCCTACAGCATTCCCGTGTCGGCGGCCGTGGCAGGCGGCGCCATTTACTTCCATTCAGCCAAGCACGGCACGAAGTCGAAGCTTCTGCGCGCGCACCCCGCCGTGTGCCTCGTCGGCGTGCGCGATGTGGTGCCGTTGCCCGAGGCGTACTCCACCGAATACGCCAGCGCCATCGTGCGCGGAACCATCGCCGAAGTGACCGACGATGCCGAGCGCGTGACCGCCCTGCAAGCCATCGCCAAGCGCTATGCCGGCGAGAATCTCGACCACTTCAAGGAGGCGCTGGCCGAGGAGCTGCCGCGCACGCTCGTGTGGAAGATCACGCCGAGCGAGCTGACCGCCAAGGCACGCCTGCCCGAATAGAGGCCACGAGGATGCAAGCCGGGGCGCGGGTCGCGGGCCGAGATACGCGATCTGGAGCATAGCCGTGGCGCGCTGGGCGGGGGCGGGCAAAGGCGCCCCATACTTTTCGGCAATTCCCGTCCGCAGCCGTACCCGAGCGGCGTATGATGGATTCACTGCGCGGCAAGAGCCGCGCCGATGTCTGATCTGAGGAGGAAACCGTGCAAATCATCGAAGACAAAGTGTACGCGTTCTCGAAGGACAATCCGCCGTGCTACACCGCCCAGCCAGGCGAGGTGCTGCAGTTCAACACGCTCGACTGCTTCTCCGGGCGCCTAACCGACGAGACCGTCACCATGAAGGACATGGACTTCTCCTACAACATCACCAACCCCGCTGCCGGTCCGGTGTACGTGGAAGGCGCCGAGGTGGGCGACGTGCTTGTGGTGGACATCTACGACATCCAAGTCGCCGACGAGGGCACCATCGCCACCGACGACCACTGCGGGCCCTTGTTCGAGGGCACCGACTACCGCACGAAGAAAATCAAGATCGAGGGCGGCATGGCCGACTTCAACGGTGTGCGCTTCCCCATCAATCCCATGATCGGCGTCATTGGCACCGCGCCGGCCGAGGGGGCGCCCGCCGACGGCTTTGTGGGCAACTACGGTGGGAACATGGACAACAAGCTCATCACCAAAGGCACGCGCCTCTACTTCCCCGTGCGTGTCCCCGGCGCGCTTTTGCAGATGGGCGACGTGCACGCCACCATGGGCGATGCGGAGCTGTGCGGCACGGGCATCGAGATCGCCGCGCAAATCACGGTGCGCGTGAACGTGCTGAAGAACCTCGAGCTGCACTGGCCCGTGCTGGAGACGTTCGGCCCGGCAGGCAAGTGGTACGTGAACGCCAGCGCCCAGGAGTACAACGAGGCGCTCATCTGCGCGTCGAAGGAAATGCAACGTTTGCTCATGAACATCACCGGCTGGGATGCCGTGGAAACCTACATGTACATGTCGGTGCAGTCCGACGTGGAGATCAGCCAAGGTTGCAAGCCCTGCGAAGTGCAACTGTCCCTGCGCATCGGCACCCCGAAGCTGACCGAGTTCCCGCCGCTGGTGGGGTAGGCGTTCCCCTGCCCGCGCCGCAGCGGCGCCGCGGTGCCATCACCGCCGTCGCCGCTCTGCTCGAGAAGCCGCCTTCCCAGGCGGCTTCTTTTTGGTCTCCATGCCTTCTCCCTTGGCGGAATACGGGCCGCTTACGCTTCATAATGCTGTGCAAAATGGTAAACTATGGCCGCGCAAAAGCGCAGGAAAGGGGAATCGCCCGACCCGTGTTGGGAGGGATCACGGGCCGCACGATTCACGAGGAGAAGACTTGGAAGGGATAGAGAGGAGACGTCTATGTCACAACCCATCCAAGAGCCGACTATCGGCCTCGGCGAGGACATCGAGGCTTTCGGCTACAAGCAGGAGCTGAGGCGCGGCCTTCAGCTTCACGACGTCGTTCTGTACGGCGTTTTGTTCATGGTGCTCATCGCACCGCAGTCCATCTGGGGATCGCTACAGGTTGATTCCGGTGGCCTGACCCCGCTCGTGTACATCATCGGATTCGTTGCCATCAGCTTCACGGCCCTGAGCTACGCCGCGATGTCCAGCAAGTTTCCCATCGCGGGCTCGGTGTACTCCTACGTGCAGCGCGCCATCAACCCGCATGTGGGCTTCATGTCCGGTTGGCTCATCTTGCTGGACTACATCCTGGTGCCCTCGCTTCTGCTGGTCATGGTCGCCAACTGGGGAACCACCCTCGTTCCCGGCTCGCCTTGGTGGCTTTGGGTGGTCGTGTTCATCGCTTTCAACACGTTTGTGAACGTGCGCGGCATCACCATGTCGAAGGGCGTTGACTGGATCATCTTCGCCGTGGAGATCCTGGCGCTCATCGTGTTCATTGCTGTGGGCTGCATGTATGTCTCCGGCGGCGGCGGCTACGGCGAGTTCTCCACCGAGCCGTTCTACAAACCCGGCGAGGTCGACCTCCACTTTGTGGCCACGGCCGTATCCCTGGCCTGCCTGTCGTTCCTCGGTTTCGACGGCATGTCCACCCTGGCCGAGGAAACCTACAAGCCCGAGAAGAACATCGGCAAGGGCATCCTCATCGCGCTGTGCATCATGATCGTCGTGTTCGTGGCTCAGACTTATGTGGCCGCGCTCATTCTTCCCGACTGGGCGAACACCGATCCCGACATGGGCTTCTTCGACGCCTGCTACGCTGCCGGCGGTCTGCTGCTGCAGAACTTCATGCTGGTCATCAACATCGTCGCCATCGGCATCGCCAACATCATGAACGCCCAGATCGCCTCTTCGCGTCTGCTGTTCTCCATGGGCCGCGACGGTGTGCTGCCCCGCGTGCTCGGCAAGGTGCATCCCAAGTACCAGACCCCCTGGGTGGCCGCTATCTTCCTGGGCGCGTTCTCGCTGGTCCTCACTCTGACCGCCGGCCAGTTCGGCGGCATGACGGTGCTCGCCCCCATGGTCAACTTCGGAGCGCTGGCCTCCTTCATCGTTTTGAACTTCGGCGTGTTCTGGTACTTCTGGTGCAAGGAGAAGCAGCGCGGCGGAAAGGCCGTTCTGCGCTACCTCATCTGTCCCTGGATTGGCATTCTTATCCTGATCTACGTGTTCACCGGCTTCGATCTACTCACCTACGGCGTGGGCGTCAGCTGGTTCATCGTGGGCCTCATCATTGCCGCGGTCATTTCCAAGGGCTTCAAGGAAGTGCCCGACGCCTTTAAGAACCTGGAAGTGTAGGCGGCGTTCCTGCAGATCCAGCAACTTTGCCTGCCGTAGCGCACGGCATCTTTCGAGCCCCCGGCCATGTCGGGGGCTCTTCTTGTATACTAGGCTCAGCCTCGAAACTCCCATCTATTTCCGATGAGCTGACCAGGGGGTTCGTTACATTTTCCCAGGTCAAATAAGTAAATAGAAATCGGAAATAGATGGAAATAGATGGGGGTTTCGAGGGACGAACAAGAAATAGATGGGGGTTTTGAGAGAACTCAATACCTCTGGACGCGCGAAATGATGGAATCAGTTTGCTGGTCCTTGCGGAAAGGAAAGGGGAGGATTCCCATGAAGATCGGTTTCATCGGATTAGGAAACATGGCCACGGCCATTATCGGAGGCCTGCTGCGCGAGGACACAACGCTCAACAGCGAAGACGGCAACGCGACTGTGATCACCGCCGCCAACATCATCGGCTCGGCCAAGACCGAGGCCACGCGGCAGAAGCGCGCCGAGCAATTCGGCATCGCCGTCACCGCCAGCAACCGCGAAGTTGCCGAAGCGGCCGATGTGCTGGTGCTCGCTGTGAAGCCCCAGTTCTTTCCTGAAGTGATCGCCGAGATCCGCGACGCAGTGAGCGAAAACACCCTGGTTATCTCCATCGCCGCCGGTCTCACACTCGAGCGCATCGCGGGCCTTTTCGACCGCAACGTTACCGCCATGCGGCTCATTCGCTGCATGCCGAACACCCCGGCCCTCGTGAACGCCGGGTGCACCGCCGTCGTACCGGGGCCCGGCGCAACGGAAGCCGACGAAGCGCTCTGCCTACGGCTCATGGAAAGCTTCGGCCGGGCCATCGTCATTCCCGAACGGCTGATGGATGCCGCAAGCGCCACGGCCGGCTCCTCCCCCGCCTTCGTCTTCATGTTCATCGAGGCCCTGGCCGATGGCGCCGTGGCCGCCGGGATGCCCCGCGCGCAAGCGTACGAATTCGCCGCGGCGGCCGTCGCCGGATCGGCCCAACTCGTGCTGGAAACCGGGCGTCATCCGGGCGACCTGAAGGATATGGTCTGCTCTCCGGGCGGCACCACCATCGAGGGCGTGCGGGCCTTGGAAGAAGGCGCTTTCCGCGCATCGGTCATGAATGCCATCTCAGCCTGCGTGGAAAAGGCGAAAGCCCTCTAGCCACCGTTCAAGCCGTGCAGACTGCGTGGAATTGCGTAGCAACCCAGGAACAGTTCGGCTGTGCAGGGTTCGCGCCCGCTTTTCCTTGCCTTATTATGAAGGGCCAATCGCGTTACGGAAGGGCTCTCCCGAAGCAGAGCAAGGCGCCCTTTCGAAATGCCTCTTTGCTCCTCGTTGAAAGGTTTTGCCATGAGGAAACATATTCGCACCTCCCTTACCCTGCTTATAGTGGCCCTCGCCGCCGCAAGCATTATGCTCATTCTGCCCGGCTGCGCCGGCGGCTCCAACGACTCGCCTGGCAAACCCGATGCCGTGGGCAATCGCTCTGCTGACGGAGCAAGCGAGGCGACCCAGGGCGACGTCGTCAGCACGGCCATGGTTGCCTACGCCAACGGCGATCAGGTGCTTTTCGTCGACCAGGAGACGCAGACTCCCTACATTCCTACGGAAATTGATGATGCGACCATCATCGTCGACGGGCAGCAGACTGACGAAGAGGCCTTGGTGGCGGGTAATATCGTGCAGGTCACGGGCAACGGCATCATGCTGGAAAGCTACCCGGGGCAGTATCCTGGCATCACTAAAGTCGAAGTCATAGAAACCGGCAGCCCCGCCGACGCCGAGCAGTACGCCGACATCGTGGACACCGTGTTCGCAGCGCCCGACCAAAGCCAGGTACCCGTCGGCAGCCTCAGTTACAAGACGGATCAGGCCGACACCTCCGTCGTTTTGAACCCCTACGAGTTCGATTGGCAGTGGCAAACGGAAGACGGCCAAACCAGCACGTCCCAGGTTGACGGCTCCGCCGCTGATGGAAACGGAACCCTGAACGAAACGATCGTCGATGCGCGCATCCCTAACGCTGTCGATGCATTCGTCGCTTTCTCAGTGAATCCCACGTCATTGGAAATCGAGCGTCGGCCCCTGGTGAAGGGCGAAACCGCCAAGATTGACCCGCAGAGCGATGGCGAGGACGTACCTTGCACCTTGGGCGACGACGGCACTGCGGCCCTGCGCATCGAGCCGAACTACCTCTACGAGGTGAAGGCGACGTTCCCCCAGGGCGAGGCCGAGTACGCGTTCTACACCATAGACTAACTCGTCCCATTCAAATAACAGCGGCCCGGCTGAATCCCCCAAACAGGGGGACAGTCGGGCCGTCGTCGTGCTCACCGAGAAACCGGCGTTAGTCGAGACGCCGTAAGGCCGCTTGGCTCTTGCCGCCGCGTTTGGCCACATAGAGGGCCTCATCAGCTACCTGATATAAGTCATCGAAGGTGACGGAGGTGCGCGTACAGACCACAGCGCCGATCGAGACAGAAGGCTGCAAGTCTTCGGGCATGTCAGCCGGACGCGGATTGCGCGCATAAATGCCACCGGAGAGCTGGGCGAGCACGCGCTCCAACGCCGGCCCTGGCACGAGGCCTGCAGCGAACACGGCAAACTCGTCACCGCCGAGGCGAGCCACGACATCGTCCTTGCGCATGTTGCGCCCGAGGAACGCGGCAATCTCTTTCAGCACGCGGTCGCCCTCCGGATGGCCGAAGCCATCGCTCACTTGCTTGAAGTTGTCCACATCCACGAGGAAGAGGCTGCAACCGTGCGAGCAATCCTCGCTGGCCAGGGCCTTCTCGATGCGCGCCATAGCCGCCTCGCGGTTGAAAACGCCCGTGAGCCCATCCAGCTCGGCCTTCTTCCGCAGCGTGGCCTCGCGCATAACCATATCGTGGGTGTCCAGAAGACGACCCACATGGCGAACGGGACAACCGACGCCGTTGAACAGCACGAAAGACTGGTAGCGGCACCAGATGGGGTCGCCCTCCGCATTGGGCAGCGAGGTTTCCATATCGATGAAGTCGCCTTGCGCAACGATGTCGCGGATGCGCTCGATGTCGTGCACCTCCAGATCGATAGAGCATTCTTTGTCGCAACGCTTCTGCAAAATGAGGTCGTCCGACTGCGGCTCGCGGTTGAACCGCACCTCGAAATCGCCGAAGATCTCGCCGGTCTGTGCCTGGCAGTCGATATCGAAAATGACGTCGCGCGAGAGCACCGTGAGCATTTCCACCCGCTCTTCAGCCCGTTCCAGTTTGCGCTGATAGCTCATCTTCTCGGTGATGTCGATGATGGTGACGTAGAACCAGGCCTGACCCTCGTCGTCCACCACGTAGCGGCCGCGGTCATCCACCCACACCTCAGCGCCGTCGGGACGGTTCAGCCGGTAGGTGACTGCGTCAGTGTTGCCACACTTGATTTGAGAGGTTATCTCCTCGGTGACCCGCTGACGATCGTTCGGGTGCACCATGCCGATGAAGCTGTTGCCCGTAATGGAGCAGAACTCTTCGTAGGTGGCGCAGCCGAACAGCTCCAGCACGTCGCGGCTTACGTAGTCGATCGTGCCGCCCTCGTCATCGGCGCGATAGCGAAACAGGCCTCCGGGAATGCGGTCGAGGAACTCCTGGGATACCTCATCTTCAATCGTGCACCCGTCATGAGAACCGAGCTTGCCCTCGGTCACCCGATGAAAGACCGTCATAACCAGCCCCCTACGTACCTCTTACCAATGGGAAGCCGCCAGCCGCGACCCCCACGTCTCATTGCTCCCCCACGATCATACCACCGCCGGTGCCTCTGGAAACCCCTTGCTGCAACAACTCCCCCCTCATATGTAATTATTTGCTGCGAGAAGAGGAGCCAGCGGCGCACGCTATCGCCAGCCCACGGCGAACATCACCGCTTCGAGAAGCGCTGCTATACTGACGACGCAGTATTGACGGGGCGCCCCTTAAGCGTGCCCCTTTCGATAGGAGAACCTTATGCGCTATCTCATCGCCTCCGACATCCACGGCGCGCTACCGGCAGCCGAAGCGCTTATGACTCGCTTTCACGAAGAAGGCGCCGACCGACTGCTGCTGCTTGGCGACCTGCTGTACCACGGCCCGCGCAATCCCCTGCCCGAAGGCTATGCGCCGGCCGAGGTGGCGAAGCTGCTGAACGGATACGCCGACCGCATTACAGCCGTGCGTGGTAACTGCGATGCCGAGGTGGATCAGATGGTGCTGGACTTTCCCTGCCTGGGCGATTACGCGCTGGTGGTGGACGCAGACACTACGCTGATGCTCACCCATGGGCATCTGGATTTGTCGCGGGTTGTCGCAGGGCTTCCCGCAGGGTCGTTCGTGCTCTCGGGCCACACCCACGTGAAGGGCATCGGGCCGGAAGTGGCACCCGCATTCGTGAAGGACGCCGGGGCCGCAGAATCCGGCAGCAAAGAAGGAGCAGCCGAAGCCTGCCCCGCGCTGTCCGCACAGCCCTCAGTCACCTTCGTCAACCCCGGCAGTATCGGCCACCCCAAGGACGGTTCCGCCAGCTATGCCGTCTGGGATAATGGCACTGTGGAGCTGCGCCCGCTCTTCGGTTGAGAAGGGCTGACCAAGGTCAGCCCCTACAGGTAGAACAACGGCAGGCAGTATCGGCGCCGTCGGAGATCATCAACGAAAAGGGCCCCGTTGCTGGGGCCCTTCGAAGTTATGGTGGTCGGAGGGGGACTTGAACCCTCGGCACGCGGATTTTCAGTCCGCTGCTCTACCAACTGAGCTACCCGACCGGATACGCGGAAACGGTTTCCGTTTCGACGCGAGCATATATTCTAGCGGGTATTCCTCCCAGACGCAAGAACTTTTTTATTTATGTTGGGTTCTGAGTCAATGAGCCAAGGAGACGGTTCTTCTGACTCAGTTTACGCCACGAAGGCGACGAGGGTGCCGAGGGCGATGAAAGGGGCGAAGGGCATGGTGCCGGCGAGGAGGGAATCGCGGTCGTGCTCGGTGGCAACCTCCCGAATGGCGCCGCTTAAGAAAGGCTCACTGACAGAAGGCACTCCAGTGCCAGCATGATCGGCGCTGCCGGAAGCGCCCGTGTTGCGATCGTGGCGCCTTCGCCCCATCACTCGGCGGCCAATCTCGCGGCCAAACACATAGGCGACACTGAGCACGCACGCCGCCAGCAGGCAAACAACCCCGCGCTCCAACCCGAGAAACAACCCGAGCACGGCCATGAGTTTGATATCGCCGCCGCCGAAAGCCTCCTTGCGCCGAACAAGCTCATAGACCGTCGTCAGCACGAGCAAGCCCCCGCCGAGCACCACAGCGCCTAAGATGCCGCTCGCAAAGGAGATGCCTCCGATTTCCAGGCCGGGTGGTACTAGCACATCGGGCGCGGGCCCGAGAAACTCAGCCCGGAAACCCAAGCCCATGTGCGCTCCCGCAAACCCAAGCACCACGCGCCAAGCCAGCCACAGAAGCCCCAGCGCGCCGGCCAGCACATTGGGCACGCGCCGCGACCGCACATCGATAACGGATACGACGGCTAGCAGACCCAGCACGAGGGCGTATGTGACCAGCGTTATGACGGAAACATAAGTCATCGGCGCCGTTTATTCCTCCGAAGCCACGGCTTGAGTGCCATCGAGAATCGCCGAGGCCGCTTCTTCCCGAGCAATCTCCGCCGCGACAGCGTCGGCCGATGCCGGCTTGGCCCCCACGGTCCCGCAATCTTTCCCGTCGCCGAAGATAAGCTCGCGCTCCTCTCCGGTGAGCGCCGCGCGAGCCTGATCGCGCAGGTTGTTCACGCCGATGAAGAACTGGCGCATCATGACCACCACCAGGTAGCGGCCCTTCGGCGTCAGCGTCAGCTCGTCGGCGTTGTCGGTGGCGAAAGCCCCACACGCGCGCATGAAGCCCATTTCCACGGGCAGACCGCGTTCCACCGACATACCGAAATCGCGCTCGAACTGGCGCTTATCAAGACGCAGACCGAACAGCTGCATCATAAAGCGGTAGCGCATGCGGTCGCGCAGCGAGAACGTGGTCTTGCCCATCATGGACATATGCCCCGCCTCGATGGCCGTGTTGTACTCGCGCACCGAGAACGTGTTCACGTACAAATTCTCGCCCAGATAGGTGATGCCGCCACTGCCGATGGCCGGGTACTCCTCGTAATCGACCACGTACTCGTCGATCATGGCGTCCTCGCCGGCCGCACCGGTGCCGCGGCGGTTGAACGTCCAGGCGCTGCCCAACTCGAACAGGCCCGGCTGCCCGCCAGGCAAATCTCCCAGCAGCAGATCGCAGATGATCTCGTAGAAGCGGCGCTCGCGGTTGTAGTCAACCTTGCCCACCGTGGCAGCGAGCGAGCGCTGCACCGACGGCGAGGCCATCAGCGGATAGAATGTCGTCTGGCTCGCGCCGGAAGCCACCACCATCTCAATGTCGTGAATGAGCGTGTCCTCGGTTTGCGCCGGGAAGTTGAAGATCATGTCCGCGTTCATCGAGGTGAAGTACGGGCTCGCCTCCTGAATGCGCTCGAGAATCTCCTGACCGCTGCCGTACTTGTCGTAGCGATCCATTTGGCGCAGCAGATCGTCGTCGAAGGACTGCACCCCCACAGAAAGGCGCTGCACGCGTCCTTTCAACTTCTCCAAATACTCGTGGGTGAGGTGATTCGGATTCGTCTCGCTAGAAACTTCCTTGATCGAGAACAGGTCGCGAGCCATGTCGATGGTCTCGCACAGCTCGTCGATCATGATGGTGGGCGTGCCGCCGCCGATGTAGACAGAATCGAAATCGTAGCCAAGATCTTTCAACATGCGCATCTCGCGTCGCATGTTCTGGAAGTAGGGCTTCGCGCGATCCTCGCGGAAGGGGAAGCGATTGAAGGAACAGTAGGGGCACAGACGCTCGCAGAACGGCACATGCATGTACAGCATGTAAGGCTGACCCGGGTTGGGCGAGGGCATGAACGCCTCGTCGCAGGGCTTAAGCTGCAGGTAGTTGGCCGTGCAAGCCTCCACCACCTTGGAAAGCATTCGTTCTGAAAGCATATCGTGCGTTCCTTCTTTCTTGGCTGATCGCCATGCTTGAGGAAGGCAGACCAATGTCTGCCCCTACGGGTTCTATTCCTGGCATTGAACCTTTAGAAGGTTCCTACTCGTCCCAGGCAGATCGGCCCTGCAAAGCTTTCTTGCCGATATCGTGACGGAACATCTTGCCTTCGAAGTTGATGAGATCGCAGGCCTCGTAGGCACGCTCGCGAGCCTCTTCGAAGCTGTCGCCCTTGGCCACCACGTTCAGCACGCGGCCGCCGTTGGTGAGCAGCTCGCCGTCGTAGTTGCGGCGGGTACCCGCGTGGAAGACCGTCACGCCGGGCAGCTCCTCGGCCTCTTCAATACCCAGAATGACCTTGCCCTTCTCGTAAGCGCCCGGGTACCCCTCACTGGCAAGCACCACGGAAACAGCCCAGTCGTCGGACCACTCCAGCTGCACGTCCTCGGGACGTCCCTCGGCCACGGCGAGCATGACCTCAACCAGATCGCTTTCCAAGCGGGGCAGCACAACCTGCGTCTCGGGGTCGCCGAAGCGCACGTTGAACTCCACGATCTTCGGGCCTTCGGGGGTCAGCATGAAGCCGCCGTACAGCGTGCCGCGGTAGTCGCTGGTAAAGGGAGCGACGGCCGTGGCAGCGGCCGCTTTCTCCATGATGGCCACCATGGCGGCCATCTCCTCATCGGTGACGATGGGCACCGGCGAGTACACGCCCATGCCGCCGGTGTTGGGGCCCAAGTCGCCATCGTAGGCGCGCTTGTGGTCTTGCGCCGGAGCCATGGGGAACGACTGCCCGGCCGTGACGAAGCACAGAAGCGAGCACTCGGGGCCCGTCATGCACTCCTCGATAACCACCGTGGAGCCGGCATCGCCGAAGGCGCCGTCGAAGCAGGCGCGCACGGCAGCCTCGGCATCTTCCACAGTTTCGGCCACCACAACGCCCTTGCCCGCCGCCAGACCGTCGGCCTTGATGACGATGGGAGCGCCCTGCTCGCGCACGTAGGCAAGCGCGGCGGCCTCGTCGTCGAAGCGCCCGTAAGCGGCCGTGGGAATGTCGTTGGCTTCCATGAACGCCTTCGAATAGGCCTTGGAGCCTTCCAGCTGAGCCCCGTCGGCGTTGGGCCCGAATACCGGGACACCGTCGGCGCGTAGCAGATCGGCCACGCCATCGACCAGCGGCGCCTCGGGGCCGATGACCACAAGCCCGATGTTGCGCTCATGCACGAAGCTCAGCAGCGCCTCGCCGTCGGCGATATCCAGGTCGACGTTCTCGGCGATTTCCGCCGTGCCGCCGTTGCCCGGCGCCACGTACAGCACGTCGGTGTTCGGAGACTTCTGCAGCGCCCACGCGATGGCATGTTCGCGCCCACCCGAACCGATCAGCAGAATGTTCACGTTCGTTCCTTTCCTCGCTTTGCAGCAAGTTGTTTCTTAGCGTAGGGCGCGTCCCCCCGGGAGGGGTGCCGCGCGCAGTTATGCGAAGTGCGCCCCACGATTCCGCGAGCCGGAATCGGATGAGCGCATTTCGCATCTGTCTGAGCACGGCACCCCTCTCGGGGGGACGCGCCCGGACAGCAGGTAAAAGCTACTCGTCCCTCAACCAGGACATGCGGATAATCGTCTGGTCGCGATCAGGCCCGACGGAGATGATGCTCATGGGCACGCCGCACACCTCTTCCAAATACTCGATGTACTTGCGCGTGTTCTCCGGCAGCTCCTCGTAGGTGCGGCAGCCGGTGATGTCCTCGTCTTTCCAGCCGGGCAGCTCCACGTAAATGGGCTTCGCGTGATGCAGCACCGATTGCTGCATGGGGAAGTAGTCGTAACGCACGCCGTCGCACTCGTAAGCCACGCACACCTTGATGGTGTCGAAGGCCGAAAGCACATCCAGCTTCGTGAGGGCCACATCGGTGAGCCCGTTCACCTCGGCAGCGTAACGCCCGATGACGGCATCGAACCAGCCGCAGCGGCGCTTGCGGCCCGTGGTGACACCGAACTCATGACCGGCGGCGCACAGAAGCTCGCCGTCCTCCGCGTCCTGGCCGGTGCCGCCGTTCTCGGGGAACTTCAGCTCCGTGGGGAAGGGGCCCTCGCCCACGCGAGTGACATAGGCCTTCTGGATGCCGAGCACGCGGTCGATGGCCTTGGGGCCGACGCCGGTACCCGTGGAAGCGCCGCCCGCGCAGCAGCTGGAAGACGTCACGAACGGATAGGTGCCATGGTCGATGTCGAGCAGCGTGCCCTGAGCGCCTTCGAAAAGAATGGACTTCCCATCGCCCAGCGCCTCGTTCAGCATATGGGCCGACTCGCACACATAGGGAGCCAGAATGCGCGCGTAAGGCAGGTACTCGTCGCAGATCTCCTCCACCGTGTAGGTGTGCAGACCGTAAATCTTCTCCAAGATGGGGTTCTTCTGGGCCAGCACCGCCTCAAGCTTCAGGCGGAAGATCTTCTCGTCCAGCAAGTCCTGCATGCGGATGCCCTTGCGACCCATCTTGTCCTGGTAGCAGGGGCCGATGCCGCGTTTGGTGGTGCCGATCTTCTTGTCGCCGAGGCTCTTCTCGTCGGCGCCATCGAGATCCTTGTGGTACGGCATGATAAGGTGCGCGTCGTTGGAAATCTTCAGGTTCTTGCAGGAGATGCCCTCGGCCTCAAGCATGGCCATTTCCTTCACGAGCACGCCCGGGTCTACCACGACGCCGTTGCCGATGACCGGCACGGCGTTCTCGTACATGACCCCGGAGGGCATCAGGTGCAGCGCCAGCTTCTTGTCGCCGTGAATGACGGTGTGGCCGGCGTTATTGCCTCCCTGGAAGCGCACCACGTAATCGTAGTCGCTGGCGATGAGGTCGGTGATCTTACCCTTGCCTTCGTCGCCCCACTGGGCGCCGACGAGCACTGTGCTGGGCATCTTCAAGTCCTTTCGACGTTGGGCGGGGAATGCCCTGAAAACGACATTCCGCAAGGGCTCAGTATACCAGCCGCACAGGCTAATGCTTCGGAATGGAGGGCTTCGTGCTAAGATTTACGGAGTTAAGACGCTTCCGCTTGCGAAGGACCCTACATGACCGACAACCAGCCACCGCGCCGCACGCCCCCTGCGGCAGATCCTCCCCTGGGCACGCCCGAGGGCGATCGGGCCTTCGTAAGGCGCACGGCACTGCGACGCCTGCAGCGCAACCGGCGCATCTTCAGCATCGTTGTGGGGATTCTGCTCGTGCTGTCCTTCGTGGTCTTTCTGGTGACTGAGTTCATGCAGCCACACCCGTTTAACCTATAAGTTGATCACCGTCGCCGGGCGTCCTGATTGCTTCGCGGTCTTCTTCAAGGCCCTCGCGACCCCTTCGTGACAGGTGAAGAGAATGACCTGGCGCTGCTCCGACAGTTCCACCAAAGCGCGGGCGGCCCCCAGCCGGCGCTGCTCGTCGAAATTCACGAGAATGTCGTCGGCGAGGATGGGAATGGCCCTCCCCACGTTATCGGCGCAGGTAAGAAGCGCAATACGCAGGGCCAGGTACAGTTGCTGGCACGTGCCGAGGGACAAATGCACCGGCTGGCGCGTGCGCCCGAGGGCGTCGGCTACCTCCAGAGTGCCCTCGCGCGTAAGGCTCACGCGAGTCCACCGCCCTTCGGTCATGAGGGACAGCAACCGGCTCGCCCGCAGATACACCTCTGGCTGGCGCTTCGATTCCCAGGTGGCAATGGCCGCCTCCAGCATGTGCTTGGCTAGAAGCAATCGCGCGAAATCGGTGCGCGCCTCTTCCAAGCGCGTGGTCACTTCCTGCACCTCAATCTTGATGCGATCGAAGTCGCGCTCCGTTTCGGCTTGGGCGAGGATAGCGACCAACTCCCCTGCTCGCTGGTTCATGGACTCCAACGCCTCAATGAGCCCCGTGCGCTGGCGAACGCGCCGCTCGAGCTCCTCCTCGACATCGCCTACCCCGCTTTCAGGCGACAATCCGGCGCGCTGAAGCGCCGCCGCTCGTTCAGAGGCGATTTCCTGAAGGCGATGCTCGGCATCCGCTCGCCGAGCCGCTGCCGCTTGCTGGCGCTGGCGACACAGCGCCATGGCCTGTCGCGCCTCGCGGGCCTCGTCAAGAAGTGCCCGGGCCTGGCGCATCGACCCTTGGGCCTCGCCCAGCCCTTCCTCATCCAGCGCCTCGCGTACCTGCGCAGACACCGATTCCTCCTCAGCCTGGCACGCTTCAAGTTTCTTCTTATCCTGGATCATCACCCAATGGGCGTCGTCGAAACGGGCCTTGCGGGCGCCTTCCTCCTTGTTAGGCCGGAACAACAGGGCGAAGCCGCCGGTGGCCATAAGCGCCGCGAAGACGGAGAGGAGAAACCCGATAGCCATATAGCTGAGGGCACCGCGGGCGCGGCCCTCGATGAAAAGAGGGACGCCCAGAAGAAACAGCACCGCGGGAATGACCACGCAGAATGCCACCTGAATGCGCCTCTTCGATCGCTCGCTGCGGCGATCGGCCTCATCGTCGGCCGTTTCCTGCAGCGCCTCGTACACCGCCACGGAAGACGTGTAGTTCGCGCGAGCCACCTCCACGGCATGGGCCTGCCGCGATTGGCGGGTCGCGAGGTTTTCCAGACGGTCGCGCAAGGCCCGCTCGTCGGAGGCCGTCAGACGGGCGAGGCGGCGCCCGCAGGAGCGCTCGTGAAGTTCGTAGTTGTTGGCTGCCTCTTCCTCGCTCTTGGCCAGCCGGGCGATATCCCCCTTAAGCTTGTCGCGTTCGGCATCCAGAGCCGCCAGAGAACTTTTGGCCATGGTGAGCGCCTCAATCATGCGGTTGGCCTCTTCCACCCGCTCTCCCATGGCGGCGCGCTCGGGCTCCAGCTCGTGCAGCTCGCGATCTTGGGCGCGATAGGCATCGGCGACATCAGCCGCGCTTTGCTGCTCGGCGCGCAGGGCGTTGCGCCGGGCCAGAAGCTGGGGGATCGACTGCTCGGCCGAGGCGGCGCGGGAGGTGAATGCCGCCAAGCGCTCGTTCACATGAGCGAGGGCGTGGGCCGGCGACGAGCCTGTGCCCGAACCAGCCGTCAGCAACTTCGCCGTCGTGTCCGTCGTGTTGCGCAGCGAGCGCAATTCATCGCTGTTCAGGGAAAACATCGTACGATAGGTGTCCTTGTCGATGTCTTCCACCAGGAAGGTGTCTCCCTGCAGGCCGTCGGCGTTGCGGGCGCGGGAAAGCACGAATGTCTCCTCGTCTTCCCTCGCGCTCGCGCTCGCGTCCGCCCCCGCCGACCGCGCGAAAAGCAGCGAGCCCGCTCGCTCGGCCCCCTCGGGCTTGTAGGTGTTCCGGTTTCCTCGAGCCTCTTCCCAACCGAACAGCACGCCGCCCACAAAGGAGGCCACCGTCGTCTTGCCCGCCTCGTTGGCGCCCAGGACAATGTTCATACGATCGCCGAAGGGCCCGACCACGGTATCGTGAAAGCGGCCGAAGCGCTCCAAGTGAATAGAGCGAAGGTAGATGCGCGGCTCGGTCATCGGTCGTCGCCCCCCTGCAGCAGCAAGTCGAGCACAAGCCGGGCAGCCTCGTCCGTGAGCTGACGCGCCTTCTTCTCGGAAAGCGCCGCCGTAAGGGGAACGTTGCGCGCGAGGTATTCTTCCTGTAAATAGTCGATCTGCCCTTCGACATCCTCGGAGAGCCGATCAACGGTGCGAAGAAACACCGCTGGGAACAGCCCCTCGGCGCGCAACGCCTCTTCATCGATGGGAGCCGTTGTCTCGTCGATGAGACTATCGCAGTAGAATTCCGAGTACGCATCGTTCAAAGAGGCGCGCACCTCTTCCAGCACCCCGGGGCGGCCGAGCACCTCGTGAAGGGAGGTCGCTCCGGTGAGAATGATGCGCGACACCATCATCTCGCAGGAGGCGTCGCCGTTGACCGCGAACAGCTCCCGCATGGTTTTGGACACCAGAGCCGGAATGTTCGTGCAATCGGAGACGTCGATGCGAACCTTTTCCCACACCACCGAGGCCGTGGGAATGAAGCTCACCTTCGGCGGCGCGTCAACCGCCAGCGTGACGAGGTTAACACCGCGCGGACCCGTTTCGCGCACATCGCGCCCTTGAATGCAGCCGGAAAACGCAATGCGCGGCGCGCGCTCGTCGTTGACCCACCGCTTGTGAATATGCCCGAGTGCCCAGTAGTCGAACCCGGCGCGCAGCAATGCCACGGGGTCGGTGGGAGCCTTCACAGGATCGAACGTAAGCCCGGTGTGCAGCACGCCCACCGCAAAAGACGCCTCGGCGGTGCGCGGGCCCAGCGCCCGAATGGCGGCGGCGCGGGTGATACCCTCGGCGATGTTCTCGTTGGGCGACCACACCTTGTTCGGGTAGCCGCGGCCTCCGATGACCGCAAGGGGACGCCCGTCGCGCTCGTACAGGGCGAAATCGGGACGATCGGCGGCGAGCATCGTGGCGGACGGGGGCAAGGCGAAGAAATCCTGCTGCCAAAGACTCAGCGGGTCGTGGTTGCCAGTGCACAAATACGAGGGAATGCCCTCCGCGTCCAGGCGGTTCAATCCGTCGAAGAAACGCAGGTAGTCACGATAGGAAGCGCGAACTGAATCGAAGATGTCGCCGGAGACGACCACGAAATCAACCTTGCGCGACACAGCTGCTTCCACCACGCGATCCCAAGCGCCGGGGATGGCGTCAACCAAACGGCGCGCCCATTCGTCGGACAGCGCCCGCAAACCGCGAAACGGCGCACCGATGTGCAGGTCGGCAGCGTGGATGAATGTCAGCGTTTCCGGCACGAACAGACCCTAGAAGCTGCCCACACGGGAGTCGTCGATGAAGTCCATAAACTTCGTGAACTCAGGGTTGAAGGCCAAGTCGATGTCGCGGGTGGCACCGTTGCGGTGCTTCGCGACGATGAGCTTGGCCATGCCCAAATCGGGGCGCGATTCGCTTTCCGCCTCGATTTCGTTCATAGAGCGGTCGATAAACATGACGATATCGGCGTCCTGCTCGATGGCGCCGGAGTCGCGCAGGTCGGAAAGCATGGGGCGCTTGTCCTTGCCGCGTTGTTCGATGGCGCGGGACAGCTGCGACAGAGCGAGCACCGGCATGTTCATTTCCTTGGCGAGGATCTTGAGTCCGCGGGAAATTTCGCTCACCTGGTCGTTGGTGGATTTGTTGGCCGTCATGGGGCCCGGCTGCATGAGCTGCAGGTAGTCCACGATGATAAGGCCTTTTTGGCCCTCTTTCAGGCCATGCAGCTCGCGGCGCCCCTTGGCGCGGGCCTCCAGCACCGAAAGGCCCGGGGTGTCGTCGATGAACATGTCCAGCTGGGAGAGCTTGCCCGAGGCTTCGGCCAAAGCGCCCCAGTCGCCCTCGGCAATAAATCCGCTGCGTAGCTTCGAGAGATTCACGCGGGCCTCGGAGCACAGGATACGCTGAACCAGCTGCTCGGCGCCCATCTCCAAGGAGAAGAACGCCACAGCGGCGCCGGCTTTCGCCGCATTGGTGGCCAGGTTCAAAGCGAAGGAGGTTTTGCCAACACCGGGACGCGCCGCCAGAATAACCAGGTCACCGCCGCGAAATCCATGAAACAGCTCATCGACGTCCTTGAAGCCCGTGGGAACGCCGGCCATCTTGTCCTTCTGATTGGCGAGACGGGAAATCTCCTCGTAGGCGTCGCTTACCAACTCATCCATCTTGCGGAACGACGAGCTGACGCGTTTCTCGGTTACGTTGAAGAGCGTCTTCTCCGCCTCTTCCACCACCTGATCCAAATCATCGGGCGCGTCATAGGCCAGAGCATTAATCTGCGTGGCGGCGAACACGAGCTCACGCAAAATGGACTGCCGTTTGACGATATCGACATGGCGCTCCCAGCTGGTGAGCGAGAAGGTGTTGTCGGCCAGCTCGGCCAGATAGGCGCGGCCGCCCACAGCCTCCAGCTGCCCCGTGGACTTCAAGGTGTCGGCGAGAGCGATGGGATCAACGGGAATGTGGCGGTTCGTGAGGCTGATGATAGCCTCGAAGATGATGCGATGGGCCGGACGGAAGAAGTTTTCCGGACGCAGCCGCATGACCGCCTCTTCGGTCACCTCCCCGTTGAGCAGGCAGGCGGCGAGCACCGATTGCTCGGCCTCGATGTTCTGAGGCAACTGCGCGCGGGGCGCAAGTCCGGGCGTATTGTTGGCATCCATGGGAGGCTGAGGCTGGTAGGGCATGAAACATCCTTCGCGTCGTCGGTGCGCCTATTGTATCGCGTTTCTTCCCGCGAACGCCGGAACTCGGCTTACCGCCACTGTTTCACGGGAAACAGGCTCATTATAGAAAATGGCCCCTCCGAAGAGGGGCCATCAAAGGGTCTCGCAAGACGAGGACTACTCCTCGGTCTCGGTCACCTCAACCTCGACGGTGCCGTCGGCGGCAACTTCGCCGTCAACTTCAACCATCTCGTCGGCCGGAGTCTCGGCGATATCGATAGCCTCTTTGATAGCGTCGATGGCCTCTTCGGCCTCGGACTCACCAGCGACGACCACGGTTACCGTACCCTTGATGTCGCGGTACAGAGACACGGGCACATGGTAGGTACCGGTCATCTTGATGGGCTTGCCCAGTTCTACACGACGACGATCGATTTCGATGTCGAGCTGCTCGGCGATGGCGTCGGCCACCAGAGGAGCAGTGACGGAACCGAAGAGCACGCCCTCCTCGCCCACCTGGGCGATAACGCGCACGGTGGCGTCGTTCAGCTTCTCGGCCAGAGCGTTGGCATCGGCAATGCGAGTCTCCTCGCGCTTGGCGATGTTCTTCTTGCGCTCCTCAAGCTGCTTCAGGTTGCCCGGGGTAGCCTTCACGGCATAGCCCTGGGTCAGCAGGAAGTTGTTGGCAAAGCCGCGGTTGACGTCGATGACGTCACCCTCGCCGCCTTTGCCCTGGAGTTCCTTCAGAAGAATAACTTTCATGGTTCTCCTCCCTTCGCCTAGCGGTTGCGGCGATCGCCACGGCCGCTGACAGCGGGAACGGCATAGGGCATGAGAGCCATGACGCGGGCGCGCTTAACAGCTTCCGCGATGTCGCGCTGGTGCTGGGTGCAGGCACCGGTCACGCGACGGGGCTTGATCTTGCCACGATCGGTAACGTACTTGCGCAGCATTTGAGTATCTTTGTAATCGATATACTCCACGTCGTCCTTGCAGAACTGGCAATACTTACGACGAGGCTGCTTAGCGTAATCGGCCATATTAACCTCTTTCGTTTCGCTTAAAACGGAATGTCATCATCGTACACGGAAGAGGAAGCGTCGATAACCGGAGCAGCGGGCATGGGCGCGGGCGTCGGGGCCGGTGCGGGCATGGGAGCCGGAGCACTATAGGCCGGAGTCGCCGGAGCATAGCCCTGGTTGCCGCCGAAATCGCCGCCGTAGGACTGAGCGCCGCCGCCGCTGCGGCTCGACATGAACTCGAGCTCGTCAACGATGACTTCGAGCTTGCTGCGCTTCTGACCATCGCGCTCCCACTGGCTCCAGCGAAGCTTGCCCTCGATGGCCACCTTGGTGCCCTTGGACAAGTACTGGTGCAGGCTGCGAGCCCGGTTGCCGAACATGGTGCAGTCAACGAAGTTCGGATAATCCTCCCATTCGTTGGTCTGAGGATTACGACGACGGTCGTTCACGGCCACGCCGAAGCTCATGACGTCCATGCCGGACTGGGTGCTGCGCAGCTCGGGGTCGCGGGTCAGATTGCCGCTGATGATCACTCGATTAATGCTCATTTCTACCTCTTCTCATGGTGAGCGCTCCCCTTTGCGGGACCGCTCAGTTTCCAACTAGTCGCGATCGGTGCGGGCGACGATCATGTGACGCACAACGGCATCGTTGATGCGCAGCACGCGATCGAGCTCGGCAATGCTCTGCGGGTCAGTATGGAAATCGATGAGAGTGTAGTCGCCATCAGACAGACCGTTGATCTCATAAGCGAGTTTACGCTTGCCCCAATTGTCGACGTTGTCCACCACGCCCTGGGCGTCGGTGATCGTCGTCTCGATGCGCTTCATAACGCCAGCGCGCGTCTCGTCGTCAATCGTCGGAGCAACAATAAACAGCAGTTCATACGCCTTCATCAGCTCACCTCCTTTGGACTTTACGGCTCCGGGCTGGTGAAGGCACACACCGGAGCAGGAATAGCCTTGCTATCTTAGCAGAGCTTTCCCTGCTGCGGTTGAACCTGCATTTCTCCATCACGGTAAGCACACATTGCCTCGGTCGCTGGGGCCATGGTAAACCAAGCGAACCGTAAAAATGACGCGGGAATGTCCTGTTTCGTTCCTCGCGCCGACCGTATGGGCGTCGCAAAAAAAGGCGGAGCCGAAGCTCCGCCGTTCACATCATGGCGCCCCCGAGAGGACTCGAACCTCCGACGCACGGTTTAGGAAACCGACGCTCTATCCGCTGAGCTACGGGGGCGGATATCTGGATTTCGTCGCTAGATATGCTTGAGCACTTCCATGATAAAATCGCTATTCAAGGCTAACATGTCGTTGTCGATGTTTTCAATGACATCGTCCTCCTCGGCGAAGAATGCCGGCTTTCTGCCATCCATGCCCGCCAAATGCAGGGCCTGCTGGCCGTGCTTCAAGGCGTAGGCCGATGCGCTGTTGCGCCACTCCATCGTAGCCTCGGGCACTTTCAGCCCGGTGGCCTGACCGGCCTTGCGAACCAAGCGCTTCATGCGGCTCGAGGCCTTCTTGGGAACATAGGTGCCCTCTTTGTCGATCAGCGTCAGCTCGCCGGCACCCAACGCCTCCAGCTCCACGATAAGCGCGCCCTTGAGCTCAGCCTCATGAGCAGCCATAAACGCTTTCATGCCGCCATTGCCGGCAAGTTCGGATCCGAGCGCCACGAACCACACTTCCATATCGATGCGGTCGCTGTGGAACTGCTCGATCTGCTCGATTTCCGGCGTCGGCTCAAAGACGAAATCGGCGGGCAGGCCTTCACCGAACACACTGGACGGATCGGCGGCACTTGCCTGGTTTTCTTCGCCTTCGGACTCATCGTCAAATTGATCGCGGGAGAACGCCCCACCCTCGAAATGGCGGCCGCGGCGATGCGAAGAGCGAGGTGCATCGAAGCCGTCCTCGGCAAAATCGTCGTCAAACTCGGGAGAAAACGCCGTCGTTGCGTCGGCATCCAAATACTCCTCGTCGTAAGCCTGGATATCGCCTTCTTCGCGGAAACTCTCCCAGCCGCCGCGCGCTGCCCCTACTTCGCGGGCATCGAAGCTCTCCTCGACATCGAGCCATTCCTGCGGACTGGATGCTTCCTCACGCTTCTTGCGGCGGAATTTGCCGAAGATACCGCCGAAGCGGCTCTTGGGCATCTCCACATAACCAGGACCAGCCATGGCTCCCGTCTCGGTGATCTGCTCCACATAAGCAGAATCATCAACATCTTCGACATACATATCGTTCTCGGAGGCATTCTCCAAAAGCTCATCGCCGATAGGCGCGGCCGCTCCCGTCGCCCCCATAGAAGAAAACGTGCCCGCAAGACTGATGCTGCCGGAAAGCGCTGGATCAGTCGTCGTTGTCGTTCTTCCCAAAGACGGCAGCGCGTCGAGCAGCGCCGCTTCCCGCGTGCCTGAAACGGCCGACGACGGCTCGGGCGTCGTCACCGAGGGGATAACGGCGCTCAAGTCATGCACGCGACCATCATGCTCGGGGCGATCTTCTGAAAGAGGAGCGGCTTGCTGACAATCATCCATAGAGATGCGCGGGAGCTCTTGGGAGATGCCGATATTGGGCAGCGTAATAGCGCGGCGCCGGCGGGGGGCAGCGGCTGGAGCCGAAGCCGGAGTCTCAGCCACTTCTCCCACCGAGGGCACCACCACGCGCTGCCCGCCCGCAGGCGCAGCAGGAGCATCAGGCGTCGAAAGATCAATGGGAGGAACCGCCACGGTGGCGCCCGTCAACGGACGCTGGCCATCTCGCACCGTCACATCGGGGTCATCCGTCGGCTGGGGCGCAACAGGCACAGCCGGTACAGCAGGCACGACAGGCTTCGAGGCAGGCGTCCCCGTTTCCGAAGAGGCCGGCTCGGATGCGATGGCGGGAATGTCGGCCAGCATCGCGGAGACCGTGTTGTTAGAAGGAGACGGCAATTGATCGGCCTCAACCGCCGGCACTTCGATGGCTGGCAATACGGGGGCCAACGAGGGCGATGCCTCTTCATTAACGGCCGATGAGGAAGGCGGAGCAGAAATTTCCTCGGAGCTCTCTTCCGCAACCACGCTGTCCATAATCTCGGTGGGTGTTGCGCCAGCTGCTGCCGAAGCTGCCTGCACCGAAGCGCGCATAACACGCATACGCTCGGAAAGCTCGTCGAGGTTGCGGCGCTCATGCTCCTCGCGCGCGTTAATTTCTTCCTCGGCCCGTTCCAAAGCCGTGGCGTACCGCGACCGCTGCACGGGCTTTTCCTTAGCAGGCTTCTTGGCTTGCTCCTGGCCCTTTTTGAACCATTCAGGTACTTGATGCTCAACAGGCGCCACATAGGCGGGGGCAGCAACAGGGACGACAACCGCGGCAGAGGATGGAGTTAAGCTCTCTTCCGGAGAAACCTCCACGGCGCCGTTTTCCTCTCCCTTCGCCGGAGATTCATCCTCTGTTGCCACCTCAGTAGGCGTTGCAGACACCGGTTTCCCTGACAGCGCCGCTACGGCAGCTTTGGCGGCCGCCAGGCGCTCGGCAGCCGACTCCATGGAGGTTCCCAAATCCTCGGAAGTATTCCCCGTATGGTAGACAATCTCCGCCCCCTCGGGAACAAGTCCCGCCGACACGGCGGCCGCCTCGCCATGAACCGTTGGCTCGGGGGCATCGGGGAGATCCCGAGCGGCGGCCACGCGAGAGGCGACTTCCAAAAGCACCGCCACTCCTGCAGCGTTGCAGTTTGCGCCCTCGTTGTAGTTCGCGAACTTCTCAAGCAGAAACGACGCAACCGTCAAAACCGCTACCACCATGGCAACAGCCAGAAGGACGTTGAACACCACGAGCACGCTACCGTCGGGTGCGAGCACCATGCGAATCGCCAAAAGCAGCGGCATGACCACCAGCATCGCCAGCTCAACCCAATAAAGGATGGGGAGCACCGCCGGCATCGCACCGTTCAAATCGCGTCGCACCTTACCGCTGTCGTAGTTCGCCACCACGATCACCTTGCGTCTCCGGCTCGCTCGCGTCGGCGATTTCGCAGGCAGGTAGCGCGCGACGACGTTCTGGCTCACCCCGCGGTTCAAAAGCCGCGAAAGCACCGGCTTATCGAACACCTCGGCGGCTGCCAACGCAGCGCAGATGAGGGACACCACGATGGCAGGAACAGCCAGCGCCCCCACAATCGTCGCCACCAGCGTCACCAACACAGCTACACCACTGCACAGCGTTCGAGGAAGTGAGCTGTCGGGATTGCACTGGAAGTCTTCCATAGCAGTCGTCAGACCGGCCTCGGCGGAAAACTGCTCGCTTATGTAGAGAGCCGCACGCTGTTCTTCCTCAGTACCCGCCGGCCGGGGGCCGATCTCCTGAGACAGATATGCGACATGTTCGTTCAATTCGGCCATGTACGTTGCCTTTCCTCGGTGAAGAGGGTTCTATGGACATAATTATCGTAAGTATACGCCATTACGAGGCCGTTCCGAGATATTCACGAAGAAAGGCATCAGCATTTCCTGCTTTTAGGCGCTCGGCCTCATAGGCGCCTTGGTCGGCCTCAATCTCTTTGTAGAATCGAAGAGCAACAATTTGCTCCGGGTCATCTTCCCCGAGTTCTTGGGCCAAGGCGGCCGCTTCCTCCTCCAATGCGTTATAGCGGCTGTTCTGAGCTTCGAGCTCTTCCTTGTTGCGGGAAAGATAGGCATCGTCGGCAGCAAGGGCTGCCTGTTGCGATTCCATTCTCTTAACCACGTAGGCTTCGAAAGCCGCCAAATCGAGACCGGGATAGGCCGCTTCGGCTTGGGAGAAATCCTGCTGAGCCTCCTCCAAAAACGCCAGGGCCTCGTTTCCTTTAGTCTGCGAGGAAAGAATGTTCTCCTTGCTCATCTCTTCGGCCAGCGCCGTGGCCTCACGAATAGCCGCATCGGCGTTTATCACGGCATTCCACCCCGAGCGGGCTTTAAGGAACGCCTCCGTCGCCATCAACGACTCCTCGATGATATTGACCCCCGCATCCAGCATATTAAGGCGCGAGCGAGCGGCCGTCACCACCTGAGAGGCCGCTTCCTTATCGTCATTGTCGCTCAGTGACGACTGCAGCATTTCCATGGATGCGATAGAGTCCTCTAACTGGGCTCTCATCGGGGCAATCTCCGCGACAACGGCACGATACCCCTCGTTCAGCGCTTCCGCGGAAGGCGCGGCGTCTCCCGTCGCCGAGGGGGAAAGGCGCTTGGCATCGCACTGTTCAATAACCAGTTCGTCGAAGGGGAGAAGGGATTCGTCGCAGCTCTTGATGATGTCGACCTGATCATTCAGGGTATCAAGCAGAGACTTCTGCTGCTCCCTCATCGACATAAGAGCTTGACCGCCCACCAGCGTGATGACCAAAAGGGCGCACACCACCACGAACACGGGCACGATGCCCCTCATTTTTCGATCAACAGCGGAAGAAGAGGCTGACGGGGATGCGGGAGCTTCGCCAGACAAGACGATGGACTGCCCTTTGACCGGTGTTGGCCGAGGCTTTTTCCCTTTCCCCAACGTGAAAAGAGAAGGGCCGCCCGAGCCCCCCTCGTGCCGATCGCGCTCCTCGGCATCGCGAGCCTCACGGGCGGCATCGAGCACGCTGAAGGAAATCTCGTTGGAAGACCCCCGCGTGCGCCGCTTTATGTGCATCGGATGATGCGCCCTCTTCGCTACCATAACCAGAATGCTCCCCTAGCGGCGCGCTGCTATCTCGTCGACGATCTGAGCCGCCGATAGGAATCGGATATTCTGGCTGGGAAGTGATCTCAGGAACGTCTTGCCGTAGCCCTTCGTAATAAGACGCTTGTCCGCAAGGATCAGAATGCCCCGGTCATCAGCTTTGCGAATAAGACGGCCTGCTGCCTGCTTCGTTTCCAACACCGCCGCTGGCAGGACATAGCGCCGCCAGGCGGCATCGTCACGAGCGGCCCGTTCGCAAGAAAGGGGATCCGTCGGCTTCGAGAAGGGCAATTTCGGTATCACGACGCCCTTCAGCGTGGCGCCCGGCGCGTCGAACCCTTCCCAGAAGCTCTTCAGAGCGAAAAGGGACAAATGCTCGTCGGCGAGGAAGTCATCGCGCAGGCCCTTCACCGACACACCCCACTTCTGGCACACGACGCGCAAATCGTCTCCCTTCAGAGCCGGCTGCACCTCTTCGAAGCACTTCTCCATTTCGCGGCGATTCGTGAACAGGGTGAGCATCGACCCGTTCTGGGCACGGTGAGCGTCGATGAGCAGGCGCTGCAGAGCACCGAGATAACTCGGATCATTGGGTTCGGGCATATCGTTGACAACATAGACAACCATCTGATTGTCGAAGTCGTAGCTTGAGGCAAGCAGCAGCTCGTCGGCAACGGAAAACTCGCTCTCGTTCAGCCCCATGGCCTGGGAGAAGCTGTTGAAGCTGCCGTCAACGGTCAGCGTGGCCGACGTATAGACCACCGAATGGTTCCGCGCATACAAGGTCTCGTTCAGCGTCTCCCCCACCGATACGAGCAAGGCCTCCAGCTTGTTCTGCGGACGATCGATCTTGCGACTTAAGCTCGCCGCATACACATAGCGCTCGGGACATTGCGTGCAGATGACCTCGACGTTCTGAATGATCTCCTTCATCTCCATCGCAATGGAGGCAATTTCGCGCTGAATGACGGCGGCGCCTTCAATATCCTCCAAATAGCCTACAAGCTCCTGGCAAACCGTCACCATCTTCTCGGCGCGCTCGGCCATGGCGCGACCAAGACGGGCAATGTTTTGGAAGAGGGAGCCGTGGCGAATCTCGTCATTCAACCAAAGATCCACCGTCTCGTAGCCCTTCGAGCGCTTATTGGTGTCATAGAAGAACAGGTCGGGCAGCGCCTTGCAGAACGCCTGGGCCACTTCGCCGAATTCAGCGCCCGCACGGCGCGCCTTCCCCGTGAGCCCATAGAACAGCGTCGTCGAGGATTCATTGCCCGGCATGACAACGGTGCGCTCCGCCCGCACGAAGACGTTGCGCCGAGATTCCTCGGAAGCTACGCGGCGCGCGAGGGAGAGAATGTCTTCCTCTGCCAACTCAAGGGAAAATGCGCGCCGTGCCTCGCTTTCGGCGCTGTGGGCCTCATCCACCACCCAATAGCGGATGGGCGGGAGCAAGCCTCCGTCGGCGACAAGATCGCAGAACAGGAGGCTATGGTTGGTAACGACGATATTGGCGGCCTCGGCCTTGCGGCGCGAACCGTGGACGAAGCAGGACGTGCCGAAGAACGGGCATTTGCGACGCAGGCAATCGTGGCTCGTGGTGGTGATCATCCAGCGCGGCAGCGTGCGGTAGTCGATCTTCAGGCCGTCGATGTCGTCGTAAGCCGTCTGCTCAATGAAGGAAAGCAAGGCGGCAAGGGCCGGAGCCTGAGGTTTTTGCTCCTTCCCCACGGTGCGCATGCCGGGGCCTTCCACAACGAGGCGCTCCACCTTGTGCAGACAGGGATAATGGGAGAACCCCTTGAGAGCAGCATAGGTGAGGTCGGCACCGAGCTCCTCCGAAAGAGCGGGAAGCTCATGATAGACCAGTTGGTCGAGGAGAGCGTTCGTCTTAGTAGCTACGCCGACATTAATACCGTTATCTCGGGCAATGATGGCCGCCGGCAAAAGATAGGCCATGGATTTGCCCACGCCTGTCCCTGCCTCCACCATAAGATTGCGCGATCGGGCAAACGCATTGCGCACTGCCTCGGCCATAGCCACTTGCTCGCCGCGCTGCTCGTACTCTTCGTACAGGGAACCTACTACGCCCTCAGCGGTGAACGCTTGGGCCACAGCATCGGCCGTGGGGAGTAAGAAGGATCGCCCTGGATCGGCGGCGATTTCATCGGCATCCACGAGCGGTCTTAGATCGGTTTTTCCTACACGTTCGCGACGCAGGGTGCGCAGCGAGAAAGGAAGCGGTTTCTCCTCGCTCGTCTCACCCGCGCGCTCGGCAAAATATTCGAACACCACAACCGTCGGCCAATCGTTCGGTTCCTCCATAGAGGCGATTTCCCGCAGCAACATAGTCGGCATGGCTTCCACAGCAGCAAGCAGAATACGCAGGAGGGCACAGGTCGCCGCCACATCTTCATCAGCCCGATGCGTTGACCGAGGAGCACCGAAGGCCTTCACGAGATCGATGAGTCGATGGGATTTCATGCGGGGCAGCGCGATGCGGGACAAATCGAGGGAATCGACCCAAGTGTTCTCGAGCAGCGGATAGCCCGTCGGATGCTTCGTCGTGAAATTGCGGTCGAACTCGGCATTATGGGCCACGACGACGGCGTCTCCTACGAAAGCGGCCAGATCGGCTAGAGCTTCGGACGCCGAGGGAGCGTCAGCCACATCCTCATCGTGAATATCGGTGAGATGGGCAACATCCTCAGGAATGGGCTTTCCCGGGTTCACGAAGGTAACGAACCAGTCGACGATCTCGCCGTTTTCCACCCGCGCCGCTGCAATCTGCGTCAACTCATCATGGGCGAGAGAGAATCCCGTTGTTTCCGTATCCAAAACAACGACATTATTATCGAACCGGCCGAAATCGCTCTTTTGGGCCCGTTCGGGCAGCGACTCGTAGCGCGCGATAATCTCCGGCGGCGTTCCGTCGCTGATAAAGTTCTTCAGCTGTCTTTCGAGGGGGGTGGTGTCACGTGACATAGCGCAGCCTATCTTTCGCGGCGCCCTTGGTGGTGAAAAAAAGGAACCTCGGCCTAGCGAGTGTTCCCTGATTCATCGGGCTCGGTTATGGTGTTCTCGACAACTCACGGTATTGTATCAGCCAGGGCGGAGAGAATATTCATGGAACGGTATTTCGGTACATATCAAACATTTCGAACGGTCTCAAAGAAAGATGCGGCGGTGCTTATGGGTTCCAACACCCTCGTGGGAGACCGATACCGCATCAATCTCACTATGGACGAGGGTGTCCATCGCGCGTGGCTTATTAACAAGTTCAACGAAACTATCGGTTACTTCGACGACGGTTTCTCGCGCGAACTGAGCCTTTTTGCAGCGGAAGGTCTGGAACTCGTGGGAATCCTCTCCTTTGTCGCCTTCACGGAAACACCTGAGCCAGGTGAATATTGGGGACAGGCCGCAGTTATCGGGTACAGCCCCCATTACGCAGAGGAATTCAATCGGTTCATCGACGGCGTCTGCGGGCTTATCGGTAAGGGTATTCGCCCGAAGCTGGCGTTGAACGGGCCAGCCGTCGACGAGATCATCAACTCGAACGGCACATGGCTTCCGAGCGAGCGAGAGCCTCTCCCCGAGAAACAACGCGGCATGGCACTGCTCAAAACGCGCCGAGGGTTCATCGACGGCCTCGTGGAGGCTGGACGCACGGGCAATAAAGGTTGCTATATTCTCAGCTGGGCCTTTCTTCTTGCCCTCGTTGCCGCCATCATCATCGGCCTGAAGTCTTGCGGAGTGTTCTAAAACGAGAATACTTGTTTTAGTTATCTAATCTGCAACCGTAGAGGGGTGACCTTGGTCGCCCCTCGGCTGCAAGCGCTTACTCTCCCTCTTCGAAGGCATATTCAATGAGCTTCGTGCACAACTCAGGGAAGCTGATGCCTGCCGCCCGAGCCGCATCGGGAAGAAGCGAAGTCGCCGTCATGCCAGGGATGGTATTGGTCTCCAGAATCCACGGGATGCCATCCTTGTCGAGGATGAAATCGGAACGCGACACGCCACTGCACTGCAATGCCTTATGGGCGCCGACAGCGGCGTCCATTACTTGCTTGGTTTTCTCCTCATCGAGAGGTGCCGGGCAGATATGCTGCGAACCGCCGGGCGCATATTTCGATTCAAAATCATAGAAGTCAGCTTTAGGAACAATCTCGATGACAGGTAAAGCGAAAGGATCCCTGTTTCCCAACACGGCAACCGTGAGCTCGGTACCTTGAATATACTTCTCAACGACAACAAGCTCGTCAATTTCGAACACGCGCTCGATGGCATCAGCAATAGCTTCTTCGCCTTCCACGATGTAAATGCCCAAAGCGCTGCCTTCGGTAGCCGGTTTCACGACACAGGTTCCGCCCATAGCCAATGCAAGCTCTTGAACGGAATATCCCTCTCCCTTCTTGAGGTATTGATAGGGAGCGGTAGCAATGCCTTCGCGCTGGTAAAAAAGCTTGGATTGGGCCTTGTTCATCGCCGTTGCGCTTGACCACACACCAGGTCCCGTGTAGGGAAGACCGATCGTTTCCAGAAAGCCCTGGAGCACGCCATCCTCGCCGCCTTTTCCATGAAGACAGAGAAAGGCAACGTCGAAGGGCTCCTCAATGAGCGTTTTCAGATGATCCTTCTTCGCCGGATCCAACTCCTGGACAATAAACCCCGCTTCACGAAGCGCCTCTCCGGCACCTTTGCCTGATGCAAGGGAAATTTCGCGTTCCCCACTGGTTCCTCCAGCTAAGAGGGCGACGCGGCATTTTGCGGGTTCAACTACTGCTGCCATGGAGCATTCCTTCCAGACGGTAAATCTCTGGAGGCAGTATATCAGAGCAACGCCACCGTCTATAATGAACCTATGAATAACGAACTGATAAAGCTTACAGAAGCCGAACTCGAGGATCTTGTTACCTCGTGGGGATACCCGCGCTTTCGCGCAAAACAGATCCACGAGTGGGTTCACCGCCATCATGCGGCTTCTTTCGATGCCATGTCCAACCTTCCGAAAGACCTCAGGGCGAAACTTTCTGAGTTTTTTCCGCTGGAGATGGTAAAAATTTTTGACCAACAAGTTTCCTTAGATGGGACACGCAAATATGTTGTGACCCTGGCCGACGGCTCATTAGTTGAGACGGTGGGCATGCCCGTCTACCATCGAGACGGCTCCCTCGATCGGCTATCAGTATGCGTTTCCTCTCAAGTAGGATGTCCTATGGCCTGTCAGTTCTGTGCAACTGGCCGCGAAGGCCTTACACGGAATCTCACGGCTGCAGAAATCATCTCCCAAGTGGCTCTCGTCCAAGAGGATTTCCAAGAACGGGTAAGCAATGTCGTTGTTATGGGGCAAGGGGAACCCTTCCTTAACTACAATGAAGTTCTTGCTGCTTTGCGCATTCTAAACAGCAGGGACGATTTCAATATCGGAGCGAGACATATCACGCTCTCTACTTGCGGCATCATAGATGGGATCGATCGTCTCTCCCAAGAGCCAGAACAATTCACGCTCGCCGTGTCTCTTCATTCGGCTTTACAGGAGAAGCGTGATCAGCTTATGCCGAAAGTGGCAAAGCAACCTCTTTCGAATCTTAAAAAGGCTGTGGAGAGATACACCCAGTCGACCAACCGTCGTGTCTCCTTCGAGTATCTCCTCATCAAGGATGTCAACGATTCAGAAGAGGATCTTCAAGCACTTCTCGACTTCTGCGATGGGCTACTCTGCCATGTCAACCTTCTCCCGGTGAACACCGTAGAAGGATCTCCTCTACAAGCCGCCTCACCAGCAACTGCAAAGCATTGGGTCGAGACACTGACTCATCATGGAGTGGAAACGAGTTTCCGAAAATCCCGCGGAGCTGATATCGACGGAGCATGTGGTCAGTTAAAAAACAAGTTGGCACAAGGAACCTTTCGTTAACTTGTCTTTCTCTTCTCATGTTTCACGTGAAACAAAAACAACTAATGTCATGTTATGTAAAGTATTTTCCCTTACCTCACACTAGGGTCTATAACGACTTCTTTCAACAAGAAAAGAGTCTGTTTCACGTGAAACAGACTCTTTTCTTAGTCATTAAATGCTATCGAAAGTTACTCACCAACAAGCTCACTGAAGAGTCGTCGCAAATCTTCCTCATCCTTGAATTCAATCTCAATTTTGTTCTTCCCTTTAGACGATTTCACACGCACGTTAGTCTTCAGTGTCTCGCGTAAGGTCTTCGCCACAGACTTGTAAACCGCAGGCATTGGTTCACGGGAAGCCGAAGCAGAGCTGTCCTTTTTGCCTGACATAAGGCGAGCAAGATTTTCTGCTTCGCGCACGTTCAAACCGTTATCGATAATCTTCTGAGTCAAGGAAAGACGACCTTCAGCTGTGGGCACTGACAGAATGGCACGAGCATGGCCCGCCGTGATCTTTTCCTCAAACAGAAGCTGCTGAGCCTCTTCAGGGAGATCAAGAAGTCGAAGTGCATTGGCGACAGTCGAACGACCCTTGGAAACTGCCTGCGCCACTTCCGCCTGGGTCATCGAGCGTCGTTCCATCAACCGACGGTACCCGTACGCCTCTTCTATCGGGTTCAGATCAGAGCGCTGGATATTTTCAATCAACGCAAGCTCGAGAGCCTGGTCGTCATCAACCTCTTTTATACGAACGGGAACCTTCTTAAGGCCAGCAGCCTTTGAGGCTTGCCAGCGGCGCTCACCGGCGATGATCTGATAAGTGCCATCGGCCATTTGCCTTACAAGAATAGGCTGAAGCAGACCATCTTTTTCAATAGAAGCAGCGAGTTCTTCTATTTCCTCTTTTTTAAATTGGGTTCTCGGCTGATCAGGATTAGGGGCGATTCTATCAATCTCCACCTCATCAGTTCCCCGTGCAGGAACCTCCTCAGTCCTCGATTCCTCAATGATGGCTTCTCGCACAATGGGTTCAGAGACCTTAACTGGTTCTTCCTCTATCTCAACCATCGTCCGTACGGGCCGTGTGGAAACAGGGGCCTCTCGCGCCGCCTCTTCATCTACTTCAATTGTCACTCTCTGGCGCTCGGGCGCAGGGGAAACAGGGGCAGGTGATTCATAGGAACCGGGGAGGAGGGAACCCAGACCTCGACCGAGTCCTCCACGACGTTCGGGCTTAGCCACGTGCAATCACTTCCTTCGCTAATTCAATATAGGAAAGAGCGCCTCTTCCCTTGGGATCGTATTGGGTAATCGGCTGCCCAAAACTCGGAGCTTCCGACAATTTAACCGTGCGAGGAATAGGCGTGGCGAACACCAGGCGCCCAAAATACTCACGCACTTCATCGACAACCTGCTTCGAGAGCGTCGTACGGCTATCGTACATAGTAAGAAGAATGCCGTAGATATCCAGAGTAGGATTAAGGCGAGATTTGACACGCTTCATTGATTCGAGAAGTTTTGTCACACCCTCCAAGGCATAGAACTCGCATTGGATAGGAATAAGCAATTTATCAGCCGCCACCAGAGCATTAACTGTTAAAAGACCCAAAGAAGGCGGGCAGTCAATGAGAATGAAATCATATTTGCCCCGCATGCTACCCACAGCATCCTTAAGGCGATTCTCTCGCGCCATTTCCGAGACCAGCTCGACTTCCGCCCCCGCAAGATTAATCGTAGCCGGAGCAATGTCTAATCCCTCGGCGATATCAGGAATAATTACCTCTTCAAGAGGAACATCGTTAAGGAGAACATCGTAGATGCACTGCTGTATAAGACTCTTCTCAACGCCTAGGCCACTGGAGCAATTTCCCTGAGGATCAAGATCGACAAGAAGCACCTGTTTGCCCATCTCTCCCAGTGCAGCCCCAAGGTTGATCGCTGTTGTCGACTTCCCTACGCCACCTTTTTGGTTAATGATGGCAATAATCTTCGTCTGTCCGACAACATGACGCACCGGCGCTTTGTCTTTATAGCTCTTCAAAGGTTCTCGAGGAATCACAGGAGCTGCGTAATCCTCAACCTCCCTGACAACCACTTCAATATTTTCAGGATCGTCAACGAGTTCCTCTTCAGCGGCTACCACTTCTTGTTCCTGAGTCTGAGGTTGATCAACCTCTTCGACAGTCCGGGCTTGTTTTGTGTCTCGTTTAAGACCATCAAAGAATCCCACAGGAACCTCCTTCCTTGATTGGAGCACAGTATATCATCGCCTCAAGCTGGTTCAGGCGATGTTCGACAGAAGGATTCAAATTGATCGTGTTTCACGTGAAACGCGATCACATACTACATTCAGTTACGGGGACGCAGTGGCTGTTTCTGAGCCAAGCCAATTCTTCGAGGAAGCTTGATGCGTGGCTTGCCGATTTTCTCAAACACCACAATCGTTCTTGTAGTCTCTCCATCGCTCAAGCAAATCTCACGCTGAGAGATCATTTTCATACCAACAAGGTCTTGCACAGCAAGCGCTTCCTCAAGCTCCTCTGATGATAGCTGGGCCTTATAGCACACTAAGCGACCGCTTTTTTTCAAAAGGGGCGAAGCAAGCTCTATAAGAGAAACGAGCTTAGACAGAGCTCGTGCTGTGAGGACAGCAAATTTCTCCTTGTACTCCAGAGGAAGATCCTCGATGCGCTCGCTTGATGTAGAAATCTGCTCACTCAACGAAAGATCATCGAGGGCAGATTGAACAATAGCCATTTTCTTCTTCACCGAGTCAACGAGAAGTGTCTTTCTTCCTGTTGCAAGCGCAAGAGGAACTCCAGGGAAGCCACCTCCCGAGCCAAGGTCTCCATAGAGACCAGCAGGAGCTTCATCGACCTCTGGCAAACCTACCAGCGAATCCTCTATATGAAGGAGGCGCGCTTGCTCCCCATCAGTAATGCGAGTAAGATTCGTGACCTTATTTGCTTCAAGGATTGAATCAAGATAGCGTTGCATCAAGCTCATCGTCTGATCTTCTGCCATCTCAACTCCTTCCCATAGGCGAACGTGTCCATAATAAAGGAAATGGGACGTGCTTTGCGCGTCCCATCAGCACGTTGAAAGTATCCGAACAGTTTTTACAGAGGAACCACGACTACATGACGGGAAGGGCCCTCTCCTTCAGAAACAGTCTCGACGCGATCATCGTCTCTCAAGGCAATGTGGATAATCCGGCGCTCATAGGGAGTCATCGGGCGCAATCCAACTTTGCGGTGCTGAGAAGCAGCACGATTAGCAGAGCTGTGCGCAATCGACTCGAGTTTCTGGCGCTGGCGGTTCTTGTAGCCCTCAACATCGACAATAACCGGATAACGGAAGCCAATGGTACGTACCGTTATCATCGACACAATGAATTGCAGCGCGTCAAGAGTTTTCCCATGGCGACCAATAAGGACAGCCATATCTTTGCCGCTGATATCAAGAATCAGTTCGCCCTCGTCGCCCTCGTATTCATCAATAGTCACTTCGCCGACATTGAAGTACTGGAGAATATCTTGGAGCGCCGCGATAGCAGTGTCAGCAATAGTATCGAGCATCTCGTCCGTCACGATAAGCTCGTCCTCTTCAACAACCTCTTCGGTATTAATGGGGTCTGCAGAAGACTGAGAATCCTCCACCACCTCGTCTTCTACCTCTTCAATCATCTCCTCGAACTCTTCAGTCATTACAGGCTCCTAACCTTAAACACCGCGGTTGAAATGATGCCGCGGAACGTACAAAGGGAGTGTTTCATGTGAAACACTCCCTAAAATCAGTAAGGTCTAGCGCTTTTTCTTGGGACGCTTCTTCTTCTCTTTGCGCGTGACGTTAACCTCTATCGGCTTGACAACGAGAGCTTCTTCCTCATCTTTACGCCGATCAGCAGCACGGCAGCGCGCAAGCGTCAACTGATTCTGACCGATACCGATAAGGGAGGATGCGCCCCAGAACAGCAACACGCCCGCCGGCGAACCCCAGGAAATCCAAAGCATCATAAGAGACATGATCGCGCCCATCATGAGCGTCTGATTTTTCTGCTGGGTGTTTTCGGTTTTCAACTGCTGAAGAACCATCGGAAGGAAGGTGGCACCGGCAAAGATAATCATGAGAATGAGATAGGGAACAAATGTTCCGAATCCCTCGCCGAAAGCCTGGGAGGGCGTCGTGACGAGATTCGGCACCAAGTTGTAGAACGAGTACGTGCCCTCGCCAATGCGATCGCCCATCTCGCGAAGCACCTGGAACAGAGCAATAAAGATCGGCATCTGAAGCAGCATCGGAAGACAACCAGCGAGCGGGTTGAACTTCATCTCCGCGTAGATCTTCTGCATCTCCTGGGATTGGCGCGTGGGATCATCGGGAAAGCGATCTTTCAGGGCCTGAATCTTCGGCTGCACCTTCTGCATAGCATAATTGGACTTCGCTTGCTTATGCATGAGGGGCGCGACGATGATACGGAAGATAATCGTGACGATGATGATCGCCAGGCCCCAGTCATGGCAGAAGTTATAGAAGAACTGGATAATGTCGAAGATCCAGTCTTTAAAGATGTCCCACATAACTTACCTTTCCAAATGCACCGGCGACTCAGGGAACGGGATCGTACCCACACGGACCGCCAGGGCGGCATCGCAGTATCCTCTTTGCAGTGAGCACGAACCCTTTGCAAAACCCATACCGCTTGAACGCGATGAGTCCGTACTCAGAACATGTGGGAATGAAGCGACAAGAGGGGGGAAGGAGGGGTGAAAGAGCCATTCGGTAAAACACAATAAGACCGATAGCAACCAGAGTCGGAATCCTCTTAATGCGTACGAGCAGCTTCTTCAACGGTGTTCTTCCCTTCGCCTTGGGCAAGGCGCTCAGCGACATTTCCGCATGCTTTCAGCACTTTACTATAAGAAGCCCGAGTGAGGCCCGATTTTGCCAGAAATATCACGTCAAAGCCGGCCCACGGCCCACCCATCTCCATGCAGAGTGCTCGCAAGCGGCGCTTGGCGCGGTTCCTCCAAACGGCATTCCCCAACTTCTTCCCCGCAATAAAAGCGACACGACCGGAATGGCCGTGTCGCTCACGATTGCTCTGCTTGTCGTCCTGCGCGCCTACAATAATCGTAAAGTATGGCGTATGAAGACGATGCCCCGTAGAGAAGAGCTGGGAGATTTCAGTGCTGGATTTAATAGTCTGCACCTAAAGATCTCCTAGACGGTGAGACGCTTGCGCCCCTTAGCACGACGGGAAGCGAGAACAGCGCGACCACCCTTGGTAGCCATACGGGCACGGAAGCCATGGCACTTGGCGCGCTTGCGTTTGTTCGGTTGATAGGTGCGTTTCATTGTTTCTTTCCCTTTCATGGTTTAAAGAGTAGCTTTTGAATTATACAACGCAAAAAAGTACTGTCAACGGGGCGAACAGAAGAATAAGGAAGATGGCTGCGAAGGGGCTTGCGGTAGGGAGGCGAAACCATGAAGTACCGGTAACGGCTGTGCAGAACTAAAAAGTAGTTCCCATTGAGGAGACGTTCTGAAAATAGAATCCAAATAGTAGTCTCAATAAGACGAGTGGATTAGTCGATAACTGGCATAGCCGCAGGTGAGGAGCTTGCTAGCGTACTTACTGCTTGGTGAGTTATCGAGCACGCTTGTGAACCATGCGTTGGCGGCCATCCTCTGCTGTCTCCCGTTGTCGTTGAAAAGTCGCTCTGTTATGCGCAGGTTTTCCCTTCTTATCAAGAGTTTGTGAACAAACTAGTCCAGCTCGCAGATGATCTTCTGCAGCACCTCAATCTCTTCTTGGGTATCGCGATCGGTCTTCAAACGCTCTTCGATGCTGGTTGCCGAATGGATGGCGGTCGAATGGTCGCGATTGAATTTTTTGCCGATATCGCCGTAGGGAAGATCGAGCAGTTGTCGGCACAGGTAGATGGCGATCTGTCGCGGTCTCACAATGGATTGGGATCGCTTTGGACCTACCATGTCGCTATGGCTCACCTTGAAGAAGTTCTCCACTTCCCGCTGGATGTCCTCCACGGTCAAGCTTCGTGACATACCGCCGGTGAAATGGTTGGCTAGAAGCTCGCGCACTTCATCGATGGAGATATCGCTGCGATCGCAGTAGATCATGCGGTAAATAACGGTATTCACGGCGCCCTTGAGCTCGCGGATGTTGGATCCGGAGTTCTCGGCGATGTACATTTGAATGTCGTCGGAGAGGGTGAAGTTCCCCAGGCCCTCGCTTCGGCTGAATTCGTCGGTGAAGGATTTGACGATGCCGAGTTTGGTTTCCACTTCCGGCGGCTGGATATCGATGGTGCCGCCGCTGTAGAAGCGAGATTTCAGACGCTCGTCGAATTGGATGTTCTTGGGAGCGCGGTCGGCGGAAAGCACCACCTGCTTGCCCTGGCTGGTCAGCGTGTTGAACAGCTGGAAAAGCATGTTCATGGATTCCTTCTTGCCTTGAAGGTGCTGGACATCATCGAGGAGGAGGATGTCCGCCTGCTCGTAATAGGCGCGGAAGTTGCGGAAGCTGACCTTCTCCTGATCTTTGATGGCCCCGGCCTCTGAGTACTTCGAGACAAAGTCCTGAGCATCCACATAGACCGTTCGCATCGAGGGACGCGTTTCCTCGATGTAGTTCTGAATGGCCCTCATGAGGTGTGTTTTGCCCAAGCCGCTCTTCCCGTAAATGAACAGGGGGTTAAGGGGAAGCCGTCCGGGGGACTCTGCAACTTCGACGGCCATGGAATAGGCCATGCGGTTCGATTCCCCGATAACGAAGTTCTCGAACGTGAGGGAAGACGAGGGATTCGAAGACCGCTCGGCGACCGGCTCCTGGGAGAGCGGTGCGGGCGCGGGAGGCGCGTAGTGATCGACCACGACGTCCTCTACGAAGGGATGAGCGACCATGCCGGATGGTTCGAAGGGGGCCGCCTGAGACAGGGGAGCGCCATAGGCCGGCGGTGGGGGAGCAGATGCCGCGATGGGCTGAGAGGGGAGAGGCTCCATCGTCGTTGCCGCTGGCTGCGCAGGTGCTGGTACCGACATCGGTTGTGAGGGTGCCGAAAGGGGAGCCGCTGGGGACGGTTGGCCCACGGCAGCGCTTTTACGCTGCTCTTGCGTAGGATCGACGGCGATGGCCACCGCGAATACGACGCCGGTGAGATCGCGCAGCGCGCGCACGATCACCTCGGTGTAATGCTGCTCGACCCATGTCTTTATAAAGTCGTTGTCGGCGGTGAGCATGAGGAATGAATCACTCATGGCTTGGGGAATGAGCCGCGAGAAAAAGGCGGAAACCTGGGAGGGGTCGATATCCTGGTAGCTTTTGACTTGGGCGCAAATGCGCGCCCATTGTTCGTTGAGCGTCTCGCTATCCATACATCATCCTTCCGCCGGCGTTTTTGCCGTGGTTCTCCGCTTTCAGGGCAATTCTAGCAAATTGGCAAGGCTTGGGTCTTAAAGACCCTGTGCGATCTGACGGCCGTAAGGGGTGAGGGCCCGCTGCTTCCCGACCATTTCCACCAAACCTGCCTCTCGCAGCCGGTTGAGGGTGGTGTTGGTGGTGGAGGCCGGCGTCTCGGTCAGGTCGCTGAAATCCTTGTTCCGGAGGGTTCCTTCCTTAAGGAGAAGTTTCAGGAATATTCGCTCGCGTTCGGAGAGGGCGGGCGCCGGCATGACGGCACCCGGGTAACCCGGATACGCCGCTGGTGCCGGTGCTGCTCCGTAGGTCGGATAGGCCGTTGGGGCGGCGCCGTAGGCTCCATAGCTCGGATATCCCTGGTAAGGGGCTCCGTAAGAGGGAGCCGGTACGGGAGCAGGGGCCGCGGGTACCGCGCTGTAGCCTTGCGGCGCGTAGGCGGGTGGGTAGGGAGCCGCTCCTGGTGCGCTGGATGAGCCCCCGGAGGGATAGATGCCGGCTGGGTTGAAGGGGTAGGGTTCGGCGCCAGCTGTGAGGGGTGCTCCGTAGGGCTGATGGACCGCGGCGGTTTCCGAAGCGTAGGACGAGCTCGGGGCGTACTCTCCCTTGCTGCCCAGCACGTCGGTTTCGTCCCAGTCGTCCAGGGGGTCGTCTTCTTCACGCACCAAACTGACGGTGACGACGGCGCCGGTTCCCAGATTGTCCTCGATGGTAATGGTGCCATGGGACGATTCGAGGTACTCCCGCACAATGGGGAGGCCCGACCCGACGCCCCGAATATAGTTTTTCATCGGCTCGACGGCAGAAGAAAACCCTGGCATTTGGGCCTTTTCTTTCGAGGGGATGCCGGGGCCATGATCGGCGAAGCGGATGGTGTTCCCTTTGTCGAGAATGGAGACCACTACCTCTTTGAAGCGCGCGTGGATGAAATTTTCGGAAACCTCCCGAATAACGGTGTAAGGGATGGTTCCCCCTGCACCGTGGGACTGTTCGTAAACCGTGGAGGCGAGCGCCTCGATATAAGCCGCCGTGTCAGCGGGCTTTATCTCCACAACTCGTGGTGCGCTGCGCAGGTCGTCGTAGAGAGCGATACGCCCCACGGTGTCGACGAAGGAATAGTCGAAGGAAGCCCCCTGGGGAGCTTCGTCGTGAAGAGAAGTATGTTGTTCCATGGTTTCCAAGATCATTCCGTTTTGTTCGTCGTTCAATTCGTTGTTTCAAGGATTTTTCAGGATATTGTAACGTGTTTCATCATTTTACAAGGTATCTACCTGCGCATTTCATAACCAGTGGTAAGTAATTCACTATTTGTTCAGTAAAAGTGGAAAACCGAAATTGAACTACCTGTGATTTTCCGAAGAATTCCAACTTATCAACCAAATATTCAGCAAAAGTGGAAAACTCGGAATTCGAGAATTCCTAACGGCTGTCATTCAAAGAGGAAAAAGTGAAAAACTTTGCCCAAAAACCTTGACAGAGGCTCTCGATAACCCTTCTCGGCCGCTTCCTATCCCTTTGAGAGGAGGAATCCTGTCAACTACGATCTTGTTCGAACATAGGTGCGTTTAAAGAGAATTACCCTGACATAATTTACAAAATCCCAGCTCAACGCATTGTTTTTAAAAACAAAAAACGATGGTGAACTGTTAGCTAAAACTGTCAACCATCTTTACCTTCGATATCCACTCAATGAAAAGGATGGTTATCCACTGCTTGCGCTGGGAAAAGAGGAAGTTATCCACTTTTTCCACCAACGGAGCAAGAAAAGGGTGTAAAACTAATCAACCATTAGACAGACAACTCTGCTCGGCCTCTCTGTTTCCCTGTTTTCCGGCGTTATAATACCCGCACGATATCTTCTGTTTCAGCTCAGGCCATTACGAAGAGAGGCATCCCTTGAAATTCAGTATCAATCGCACCGAGCTTGCCAACGCCCTGTCCATTGTCCTCAAAGGGGTTTCCACTCGATCGACGCTCCCTGTCTTGTCTGGCATCCTCATCGAGGCCGCCGGCGACAAAATTATCCTCCAAGCCACCGACTTGGAGCTCTCCATTCAATACTCCGTGGCCGCGCTCGTTGAGGAGGAAGGCCGCACGGTGGTACCCGGTAAGCTGTTCTCGGAGATTGTGAAGAACCTTCCCGATGCTGCGGTTCATGTCGAGGCCACTGACGAGCAGGCTTTCGTCACCTGCGACACGTCTTCGTTCTCTATCCGTGCTTTGAACGCTGAGGATTTCCCTGGTTTTCCCCGCGTGGACGTTCATCAGAAGATAGAAATTCCTTTCCATCAGTTTTCCACTATGGTCAAGCGTGTTTCTCGCGTCGTATCCAAGGATGAGTCCCGCGCTATTCTCACGGGCGTCCTCATCACCCTGGAGGCCGGCGTGCTGCGCATGGTGGCCACCGACTCCTATCGCCTCGCCATCACCGACGCCCCTCTGCCGAACTCCTCGGCCGATGAGTTCCATGCGGTCATCTCGGGTAGCTTCCTGTCGGAAATCGCGTCGCTGCCGAAAACGGAGTCGCCGGTGTCTCTGGCCTTGGCCGACAATCAGATCGTCGTGACCTGCGAGGACACGGTGTTTATCAACCGCCGCATTGAAGGCAACTTCCCCAATTACAAGCAGCTGCTCCCCGACGGCTACGCTACTCGCGCTACCATCGAGGTGGATAAGCTCGTGGCCAGTGTTCGCCGCGCCTCTCTGCTTGGCTCTACCTCCTCGCCCGTGCGCTTTGATTTGAACAACGCCTCCCAAACGGTGCAGATTTCCGCAGCATCCCAGGATGTGGGCAGCGCGCAGGAAATCATCTCCTGCGCTATCGAGGGCGAAGATGTGGAAATTGCTTTCAACTACGCTTATGTGTTGGATGGCCTCGGATCCATTGCCACCGACGAGGTGTATCTTGAAGTGCAATCGGCTTTGAAGCCGGGCATCTTCCGCGCGCTCGAGCCGGAAAACTTCCTCTACCTCGTCATGCCCGTGCGCATCTCCTAAATGACCCTGCGTATCGAAAGCCTCTCTTTGCGGAATTTCCGCAACTACGAGGATGCGGCTCTAAGCGAGCTTGGGGATATCACCGTACTTGTGGGGGAGAACGCTGTCGGCAAAACGAACCTCATCGAGGCCATCCAGCTGCTTACGGCGCTCACGTCGTTCCGACATGGTACGGCCGATCAGCTGATTCGCCACGGTGAGGAGCATAGTCGCGTATCCATGCAGGCAACTGACGGCAATCGGCGTCTTGATGTCGATCTCACGCTTGATGGTCGTACGCGCAAGTATCGGCTCAACGGGAAGGCGAAACGGCCGATCGATTTGAAGGGACTCATTCCGTCGGTCGTTTTTACGCCTGACGACCTCGACTTGGTAAAAGGGCCGAACAGCGGGCGGCGGTCCTCGTTGGACACGTTGGGCGCTCAGGTGAATAAAAGCTACTACACGGTACGGCGTGATTACGAGAAGGTGATTCGTCACAAGAATCGCCTTCTCAAAGAAGAGGCCGATGACGCTCTTGTGGAGGCCATCAATGAGATGGTTGTCACCGTGGGGGCTCAGCTCACGATCTACCGCATCGCGTTGTTCGAGCGGTTGCTCCCTCATCTGATTGCAAAGTACCAGGAGATTTCTCAAGGACGCGATTGCTTGAACGCGGTCTATGTTCCTTCGTGGGGGAAAGGAACGCTGGGGGAAACGGTTGAATCCCTTACCCGCGACGAAGCCCGCGAGGCGTTGGCCCGCGCGCTTCATGAGCGCGCGGAGGAAGAGCGACGCCGCGGCCGGGCAGTGGTGGGGCCTCATAGCGATGAAATCGTATTCACCCTCGATGGGGAAAACGCCTCAATTTACGGAAGCCAGGGGCAGCAGCGCTCCATTGTGCTCTCGTATAAGCTGGCTGAAGCTGCCGTCATCGAGGAGATTATCGACCAGAAGCCGGTGCTCCTTCTTGATGATGTGATGAGCGAGTTGGACGGCCGACGGCGCGATGCGCTGGTAACCGCTATGGAAGGTGGTAGCCAGACCTTTATCACCACAGCGAACATCGATTACTTTAATGAGGCCATGTTGAACAAGAGCAATGTTATCCACTTGCCGTTGGTGTGACCCGCCAAAACCGTAGGATCGTCCCCTTCGAGTCCCCAAAGTATTAACTCCGTGCATTTCTCGCTTGATTTAAGCCCCATTTTCCACAATTCCTGGCAAAGTCTTCACCGAACCGCAACATAGGCCCTCAAACAGCCTCATAACAGCCCCGTTCCGCGACTTTCAGTCGAAATACGATTTCACCATGCTATAATTGACGCTCATTCGGCGCCCGCATCTGGGCGCGTTCTTTTGTTCCGAGAGCGAAGGAGTGTCAGTGGCAAACAAACCAGATCACTACGACGGTTCTGACATTCAGGTTCTAGAAGGACTTGAAGCTGTTCGCAAACGCCCGGGCATGTACATCGGCTCCACCGGTCCCCGCGGTCTGCACCACCTGGTCTACGAGGTGGTCGACAACGCTGTGGACGAGGCCCTGGCCGGGTACTGCGATACCATCAAGGTGACCATCCACCCCGACAATTCCATCTCCTGTGAGGACAACGGCCGCGGTATTCCCGTGGACAAGCACCCCAAGGAGAAGATCCCCACTGTTGAGGTCGTACTCACCATTCTGCATGCCGGCGGCAAATTTGGTGGCGAGGGCTATAAGGTCTCTGGCGGTCTGCACGGCGTGGGCGTCTCCGTTGTGAATGCCCTTTCCACGAAGGTGGAAGTTCAGGTGCGTCGCGATGGCGTGGAATATGAGATCGACTTCGATCATGGCAAGACCAAAACCAAGCTGCACGAGATAGGTAAGGCAAAGCACACGGGCACCACGGTCACGTTCTGGCCCGACCCCGACATCTTCACCGAGACCACGGTGTACGACTACGACACCTTGGCCGCCCGTTTCCGCGAGATGGCCTTCTTGAACCGCGGCCTGAAGATCATCCTCACCGACGAGCGCATCACCGACGCCGACGGCAACCCCCGCACCGAGGTATTCCAGGCCATGGGCGGCATCGTCGACTTCGTGAAGTTCTTGAACGACGGCAAGGAAACCCTGAACAAGCCCATCTACTTCGAGGCCGAGAACGCCGACGGCACCGTGGAAGTGGCCCTGCAGTGGTCCAGTTCCTATTCCACCAACTCCGTCATGGCCTTCGCCAACAATATCAATACCCATGAGGGCGGCACGCATATGGACGGCTTCAAGCAGGCCATTACGCGTACCATCAACGATTACGCCCGCTCGAAGGGCCTTCTGAAGGAGAAGGATCCGAACCTCTCCGGCGAGGACGCCCGCGAGGGTTTGGCCGCCATCATCTCCGTGAAGCTGCACGATCCGCAGTTCGAGGGCCAGACGAAGACGAAGCTCGGCAACACCGAGATCCGCCCGCTGGTGCAGAATGCCGTCGCCCAGGGCCTCGGCGAGTACCTGGAGGAGAACCCCACGCCGGCCAAGCGCATCATCGGCAAGGCCACCCAGGCGCTGAAGGCCCGCGAGGCTGCCCGCAAGGCCCGCGAGATGACCCGCCGCAAGAACGTGCTCGATTCGTTCAGCATGCCCGGCAAGCTTGCCGACTGCGCCAGCAAGGACGCCTCCCAGTCCGAAATCTTCATTGTAGAGGGCGATTCCGCAGGTGGCTCGGCCAAACAGGCCCGCGACCGCAAGTTCCAGGCCATTCTGCCTCTGCGCGGTAAGATTCTGAACGTGGAGCGCGCCGGTCTGCACCGTTCGCTGTCCTCCGACACCATCAGCTCGCTCATCACGGCCATCGGCACCAACATCGGCGAAGACTTCGACGCCGAGAAGGCCCGCTACCACCGCATCATCATCATGACCGACGCCGACGTCGATGGCGCGCACATCCGCTGCCTTCTGCTGACGTTCTTCTACCGCTACATGCCCGAGCTCATCAACCTTGGCTACATCTACATCGCCCAGCCGCCCATCTTCGGTCTGAAGAAGAAGAACTCTCGCAGCCCGAAGGTCGAGCGCTACATTTACGACGAGAAGGCGCTGTCCGCCACCCTGGCCGAGTACGACGACCCCAGCAAGTTCGACGTCCAGCGCTACAAGGGCCTCGGCGAGATGGATCCCGAGCAGCTGTGGGAAACCACTATGGAGCCGGCAACCCGCACGCTTTTGCAGGTGAACATCGACGATGCCGTGGAGGCCGAGCGCGTGGTGAGCGAGCTTATGGGCGAGCAGGTGGAGCCTCGCAAGGAATTCATCCAGAAACACGCCCGCGACGTCCGCTTCCTGGATATTTAGGAGAGCTAAATGGCTGATAACTTTGACGAATTCGACGACGACCGCGACGAGGTAGAGGCCGCCGAGGAGGACGCCCTGTACCTGGCCGAGGAAGTGAACACCGACGATGAGGGCGACGACGACGCGGAACTCGCCAGTGCCAGCTCCACCCTCGATGAAGAAGAAGACGTGGAAGACGCCGACGAAGACGGCAACGAGCCCGGCTTCATCTCCGAGGAAGAGCGAGCCCGTTCGTTGATGGTGGACATGCCCAACCCCCACGGCTCCATCATCGAGGGAGCCAACGGCGGCGAGGGCACCATCGTGCGCGCGGCATTCCTCGGCAAGGAGATGCAGACCTCCTTTCTCGAGTACTCCATGTCCGTTATCGTCTCCCGCGCCCTGCCCGATGTGCGCGACGGCTTGAAGCCGGTGCACCGCCGCATCCTGTACGCCATGAACGAGTCCGGCTACACGCCGAACAAGCCGCACATGAAGTCGGCCCGTACCGTCGGCGACGTGATCGGCAAGTACCATCCCCATGGCGACTCCGCCGTGTACGACACCATGGTGCGCCTGGCGCAGCCCTTCAGCCTGCGCCTGCCTCTCATCGACGGCCACGGCAACTTCGGCTCCATCGACGGCGACTCCGCCGCTGCCATGCGTTACACCGAGGCGCGCCTCGACAAGCCGGCTATGGAACTTCTGCGTGACCTGGACAAGGAGACGGTCGACTTCCAGCCCAACTACGACGAGTCGCTGCAGGAGCCTACGGTGCTGCCGTCGCGCTTCCCGAACCTGCTGGTCAACGGCTCGAACGGCATCGCCGTCGGCATGGCCACCAACATCCCGCCCCACAACCTGGGCGAGGCCATCGACGCCACCTGCCTCATGATCGACAACCCAGACTGCACCACGGAGGACCTGCTCACCGCCATGCCCGGCCCCGACTTCCCCACGGGCGGCCTCATCATGGGTAAGAAGGGCATTCTGGATGCCTACGAGACCGGCCACGGCAACCTCACCATCCGCGCGAAATGCGAGATCGAGGAAAAGAAGAACGGCCGAGCCTCCATTGTGGTGAAGGAAATTCCCTACCAGGTGAACCGCAAGCGCCTGCTGGAGAAACTCGGCGAGCTAGTGCGCGACAAGAAGCTGCCCGAAATCAGCAACATCCACGACGCCGCCGACCGCAAGGGCATCGACATCATCATCGATCTGAAGTCCAACGCCATCCCGCAGGTGGTGCTGAACAAGCTGTTCAAGCACACCCAGCTGCAGGTGGGCTTCGGCTGCAATATGCTGGCCCTGGTGAACGGCACCCCGCGCGTGCTCTCGCTGAAGGAAATTCTCTTCTACTATATCGAGCACCAGAAAGATGTCGTCACCCGCCGCACCCGCTACGAGCTGGCCAAGGCCGAGGAGCGCGAGCACATCCTCGAAGGCTATATCATTGCGCTCGATAACATCGACGAGGTCATCCACATCATCCGCTCCTCCGAGACGGACAAGGAAGCCGCCGCGCGCCTCACCGAGCGCTTCGGCCTTTCCGAGAAGCAGACCAACGCCATCCTGGAAATGCGCCTGCGCCGTCTGACCGGTCTGGAGCGCACCAAGATCGAGGAAGAGCTGGCCGAGCTGCGCGAGAAGATCGCCTACTACAAGCAGATCCTTGCCGACGAGAACCTGTTGAAGCAGGTCATCAAGGAAGAGCTGCAGGAGATCAAGAAGAAGTACAACACCCCGCGCCGTACCCGCCTGACCGGCGAGGCCAAGGATATCGAGGTGGAGGACCTCATCGCCGAAGAGAACATGGTTGTCACCATGACCAAGGCCGGCTACATCAAGCGCCTGCCCGTGAGCACCTACCGCCAGCAGAAGCGTGGCGGCAAGGGCATGCAGGGCGTGAACTTGAAGGACGCCGACTTCGTTGAGCACCTGTTTGTGGCTTCCACGCACTCCTACATGCTGTTCTTCTCCACCAAGGGCAAGGTCTACCGCCTGAAGGTGTACGAGATCCCCGAGGCCGGCCGCCATGCCCGCGGTACCGCCATCGTGAACCTGCTGCCGCTGGAGAAGGGCGAGTCCATCTCGGCCGTCATCGCCACGAAGGACTTCCCGGCCGAGGAGTTCCTCATGTTCGCCACGGCTCAGGGTAACGTGAAGAAGACCTCCATGGATCAGTACGACCGCACGCGCCGCGACGGCCTCATCGCCATCAACCTGAAGGACGGCGACGAGCTCATCTCCGTGAAACGCGTGGCGAAGGGCGAGAAGGTCATCATGGTATCCAGCGCCGGCAAGGCCATTCTGTGGGATGAGTCGGAGGCCCGCGCCATGGGCCGCGGCACCATGGGCGTGCGCGGCATGAACGTGCCGGCCGACGCTCACGTGCTCGGCATGGAGATTGCCAAGCCCGGCACTGACCTGTTCGTCATCACCGAAAAGGGCTACGGCAAGCGCACGAAGATCGAGGAATACCCCGAGCATCATCGCGGCGGCCAGGGCGTCTACACCATTACGATGACCCACAAGAAGGGCCTGCTGTCGGTCATGAAGATCGTCGGCCCCGATGACGAGATCATGATTGTCTCCGAGGACGGCGTCATTGTGCGCACCCCGGTGAAGGGCATCTCCGAGCTCGGCCGTTCCACCCAGGGCGTGAAGGTGATGAACGTCGCCGACAAGGACAAGGTGTGCGCGGTGGCCATCGCCTCCACCGGCAAGAAGAAGGCCAAGAAGGCGGCACCCGCCGACGAGAACCAGATGGGCCTGCTCGAGGAGGAGAGCGAGGAAGGCACTCTCGCCATCGACGACCTCGACGACCTCGACGACGATCTGGGCGACGAGGGAGAAGCGACGGAAGAGTAGCAAAACGTTAGAAAACGTGCTATAGTAGAAACACCAGCAAAGCCCGTCGTTTGGTTAACGGTTGAGCGGGCGGAGCGGGTGAACAACTTGAGGGACTAGTTGCTGCTAGTCCCTCTTGTCTATCCTCTCCATCCGTTGGTGCTTATACTCCCGCCACAGTGATAGCAAAGCTGTCACCACGTTGGCCATGGCGGCCAAAGCAATCAGGAATTCATTCATAGGCGAAACCTCCTTTGTAGTAGGCCCCGCCCGCACACGGACTTTGCTGGTTCAGTTATATTATCACAGATGAAAGAAAACTAAAGCTGTTCGATATCTCCGAAATCCTCGGGGGATATATGGTCGAGAAATGTCTTGAACGCCGCCAGTTCCTCTTCCGTCTGCTTCTCACCCTTGAAGAGAAACGGGAACGAAGAAGCGTCAAGTACCGTCTCTTCAATATAGAGCGGCGCATCTTGCCGAAGCGCCAGGGCAATGGCGTCGCTCGGCCGGGCGTCTAAGGTGATGAGTCGTCCTCCCTGGGAAAGAACCAGGTGCGCGAAGAACATCTGCCCCTTCGATCCGTAAATCACCATGGAATCGACGCGCGCATCCAAATTGGTGAGCGCATCTAGCATGAGGTCATGGGTCATGGGCCGCGCGAACTTCACATGCTCCAGTGCCATCCCGATTTGTGCCGCCTCGGTGGGGCCAATCCAAATGGGCACAATGCGCGCCTTCCCCGCTGGTGTCTCCTCTACGGGTTGCAGCACCAGCACGGACGGCTGGTTCTGCCCCGCCACCACCAATGTCAACACTTTCAACGGAACCATGCTTTGTCCTTTACTCTAGTTCGATGAGAACATGATTGCAGATTGAGTTTTCTATGTTTGATGTCTATTGTCTCATTATTGAACCAAGCTTATTTAAACTTTTGGAATGTTTAACCGCTTAAGCCCATCTTCCGGTGACAAAAACATTGAGTCTAGGACGCGAAAAGCGACTTATACAGGCATTTCCGAAATAAAACAGGAGCAGGTTTGCCTGTATAACTCAAAATTCTTGCATCCTGGAGTTTCGAATGTCTGTATAAGTCGCTTTTCGCGCATCGAAAGGGAGGATGCTGTCACGGAAGGTGAAATAATTCATATTCTGATTAAGAGGATACTACTCGTGCCGTTCGCGGCGTGTCGTGTACGTTTTTGAAATCGGGAAAATTTTCCTTGACCTCACCTATGAAACAGGCTTAAGATAGTCAAGCACTTTTTCAAGGGCCCGTAGCTCAGTTGGTTAGAGCGCACGCCTGATAAGCGTGAGGTCGCTGGTTCAAATCCATTCGGGCCCACCATTACTTTGCGATAAACGCTCCACCGTGAGCCGAGTTAGCCGGTGGAGCGTTTATTATATTTCGGGCCAGAATCGGCCGATTTTCTTTAAACTGACGAAATCCCGAACGAGCAAAGTGATGACTGCTAGTGCATGCCATGGGGCGTTAGCTCAGCTGGGAGAGCGCGGGCTTTGCAAGCCTGAGGTCAGGGGTTCGATCCCCCTACGCTCCACCATAAACGAATCAGACGAACACCTTTGGGTGTTCGTCTTTTTGTAGCTGCCTGTTAAGGGAAGTAGAAGCAAGGAAGGGGACATGAGTCATCCCTAACGCATTGCCACTCGCTTAGCTGAGTGCCATTCGTTGAAAAGTAGTTATTGTTTGCCACAGATTGACTCCTTGCAGGGCGTTTTAATATAGTCATTACCCTGTCATTTACCTAGTCATCTTCTTTCGGGGTCTCTGTGAAATAGCGAAGAATCACCAGGTCAAAGCCTTGCAATTTGAAGAGAAGCCATAATTGTCTCATTTGTTGTCATTTTTGGCAGTAGACAAAAAATCTCAGATCAATAAAGTGATCCTTAGCACTGACAGAGAGTTAGCTTGCTAAAAGATGATTTGACGGGTAGACAATAGCCTGATGAGCCATCTAAAATAGCAAGCGAGAGAGCAGGATTGCGAATCAGCTGACAAAGAGAGGCGGCGCTTCGCAATCAACGAGGAGAAGAGGATCGCCGACGCGCCCGAGGCCCCCGCCTCGCGCGCGTATAGGTGCATATAGCACCAGAGGTGATCGCGAGCAGCAGAGGAGGCACAAATGAGGAAATCGGTCATGGGGGTCTCGCTGAAAAGAGAATTTTCGGCCGAAGCCTTCTAGCCTTTACTCTTGCAGCCACGTTGGCTTTTCCGGCAGCGAGTCTTTCTTTCGTTGCCCAGGCCTTTGCCGACGACCCTTCGAATGGTGATGCGGCAGAAGCACCTGCCGCTCCTGTAGTCGACCCGATCAAACACGGCGACGTTCACGGCATCGATTTCATGACCCCCACGGCTGAAGATGGCCTGTGGGATCTCTTTCGCGTGGAAAACGGCGCAGGGAAGACCATCTATATAGAGGTTGAGAAAGATGGCACAACCATTGCGCCGCGTTTCGCCTACGCTATTCCCGAGACGCAGGATACCGATCCCGAGGCAAAGGATGCCGACACTTCCGCGCCTGACTACGCCGGCGATGCCAACTCCTCTCGCATCGCCCAAATTGTCGCGCTGAAGATCGCCCAGCCGGTTCCGGCGGCTCAGGATGTCGAGGCCCCGGCCCCGGCACCACAATCGCTGCAGGACGTGTTTGGCGACCCGAACAATTTCCCTACCTATACCGTGAAACTGTTCGACGCGAAGCGCGGCGGTGATCCGCTGTACGCGGGCACTATTTGCCCCATCTACGCGAAGCTTGTCAACGACCCCGCCGTGCCGAGCGAGGATGAGTGGAAGGTGCTCGGCATCCGCACGATCGATCCCGACATTGACAAGTTCGCGGAAACGGTCGGCGCTGGTGCCAGCTACTACAAGAACCTCACGGGCGACACCCCCATCGTATTCCAAAGCACGGAGACGACCGAAGCCGGTGAGCCCAAAGTCGAGGTGCAAGATGCCGCCTCCGGCAAGCGCCTCGTCGTCACCTACAACCAGGTTGAAGCCGACGCTATCTCCGGCGCTGTCAAGTACGTCGATGTCGATGGCAACATCATCGATACGGAAATCGTGGAAAACCTCGGCGCGGGCAAAGAGGTTGCTATCAAGAAGTCTTTCTTCAAGACGACCACTGACGAGGCCGGCCAGGAGACCACGCATTATTATCGCGTCATCCAGCGCCTCACTGGCTCCACCGTCATGCTGACGCCCGAGCAGGCCACGAAGCAGATTCGCGTTATGGAAGTGAAGAACACTAAAGCCGGCGCTTATCAGGTCACCATTAATTATGTGGACGATAACGGCAATACGCTGTGGACCGACAGCGTAGATGTGAAGGGCAAGGGCTACCAGTACACCCTGCCGAACTCCTTCTCGATGAGCGCCGTCACGAATGCAGCGGATGCGCCTACTACCGACCGCGACAAGGGACAGTGGGGCATCAACTACTACATGCTGGATTCTTGGATCCTTGAAACCAATGCGACGGACGACAATGCGGCCATCGGGGCCCGCTCGACGGAGTCCCAGCAGGGCAATCCCGTTGTCGCCTTCGAAGCAGGCGAGTATCCGGCTGGCCGCACGGTGACGGCGAAGTACGTCTCGCAGGCCACTACGAAGAAGGTCAACCTCACCGTGATGGAAATCAACGGTGAGACGGGTGCTCTTATCGATAAGATCCACTACGAAGTCACTCCGGAGCAGACGGCCACCTATACCCCGGCTCCGAAGGACGGTCTGGTGCCGTGGTCCGGCAATATGGAGCCCATCACCTATGCCTGGGAAGACCTGGAGAAGGGCACGGATGTGCTTCAGTACGTCTATTATGTGCCGAAGGATTACACGCCGGGCGACACCTACGACATCACCGTACAGTACATGAACATCGCCAACAGCCAGATTCTCCGCAGCGAGACCATCACGATCGATCCCGAAACGAACGACTTCGTGAACATCCTCGGCGAGGAGCGCTTCTCGCTGGGCGACGACACCTACGTGCGCTTGGCGGGTCAGGAAACGGCCATCCGCCACGCCTACTTCTCGCCGGCGCGTACCTACACCATTTACTACCGCGATGTGAACGACGAGCTTAGCTCGCAGATCACCATCCGCCGCACGCAGATCATCGACACCGAACGGGTGGTGACGGTTCCGGGCACCACGGTGATGACCGCCGCGCCGGTCGCCGCCGCAGCCCCCGCTGCCGCGCCGGCCGATGCTGCGGCGCCTGCAACGGTTGACGCCGGCGTAGGCACGGGCGACGCCGCCGCGGTCATCAACGACGACGACAACCCGCTGGCGACGCTCGGCGGCCAGGACACTGGTACTGAGCGTGCAATCGTCGATGACGAGAACCCGCTGTATTCCGGCCTCGCCCAAGACGTGGCGATATCCGGCTCGGGCATGGCGCTGGCCGTGGCCACGGGCGCTGTCGTTCTCGTAGCCGCCGGCCTCGGCCTTTACTGGTGGATGCGCCGCCGCAAAAAGAATGAGCAAACCGCAACCGATTCGATGAACGCTTAAAGGGAGGAGGACGACATGACCAAGCTGCTGCAGAACAAATCGATCATCAAATTCTTGGGAATCGCCTTGTCGATCCTACTGATCGTCGCCCTTGTCCCCCAAATCAACATCGCCTACGGCTCCAAAGACGACGTCCTAGCCGACACGGGCACGGAAGAATCTGCCGAAGGTACGAATGATTTGGAAGGAACGGAAAATACTGAAGGTGAAGAGGAGGGTGGTCTCTCAGGCGAAAACGCCTTAGAGGGTGCAACCCTCGATGGAGAAGAGCCGCCTGCAGACGAAGAGGCCGGGATCATGGCGACGGCGCTCCCCGAGGAGAATCCCGAGGCAGTTGCCGAAACTCCTGTGGAGACGACGTCCAAGGGGTTGGCCAACAACACGGATAATCAAATCATTGATGGCGACGTAACCAACACCTCCAGCCCTCTGACCTTCAGTGGGAATGGAACCTATACTCTCACCGTCAACGGCACGCTTCGCAGCGATATCCGGGTGACCGGTGGCGCCACGCTTACCATCAACGGCGCTGGGAAAATCATCGGTACAGGTACCAGTTCTGTCATATCTATACTTGGCTTTAATAGCAAGGTCATTCTCGGTACAGAAAACGGTGCGGGGCCAACTGTTACAGGAGGCAAAGGATCGGCGAGTCCTGGTGGCTTCAACAACGGCGCAGGCACGGTAGGTGGCGGCGTTTTCGTGAACGACGGAGCTAGCTTCATCATGCACAGTGGTGCCATCACCAAGAATGAAGCGGGAGCTGGTGGCGGTGTATTCGTGTGGAATGGTTGTCATTTCGAGATGACGGGTGGTGAGATCTCTAGTAACAAAGCAAAAGACCCCGATAAAACTGATGACTCCGATGGCCCTTTGCGTGCTCATGAAGGCGGAGGAATATTTACTGACGCAAAAGACACCAAGATAACTGGCGGCTCCATCATTAACAATGAAACAGAGACTACTACCGACTGGGGTGGCGGTGGCATTTATATCAACAACAATGGCACCTTGATGATCCCTTCTGCCCTCATTACGAATAACAGCGCCGCCGGTCTTGGTGGAGGTGTCGCTGGCTGTCCTCATGCGAAGATTATTATTGGAGAAAAGGAGACAACCAGCGCTGGTCAGTTGGAAAGCAGCGCTGCCGTGTTCAAGAACACTGCTTCTGGAACAAGCTATCCTTTGAATACGGTGCTGCGTTTCAATGTTCCTGCGTCTGTTGTTTCTTCGGGCAAGAATGTTCCCTCGGGCGACTTCTTCCTTACTGGTATGGGCGAAGGCGAAATTGCCAAATTGCTAAACGGAGAGAATCCTGGCAACGTAGTCGATGGTAAGCTTACCTACGGATGGAGCACAAAATATACCCTTGAAAACAAGGACTATGCGAGCAAGTCTTTTAAGGTTAACCTCGCGCAAGACTATTACTGCACTCTCGCGAGCTATGTCTCTGCGGATAATACTCTCGTGCGTGGGGATGGAGAAACTCTTGCTTGGCGGGGGTTCGAGGTTGGCATGCCTCCCGTGAACGGTAGAGTGGTGAGCGATACTGGATTGTGGTCAAGAGAAATTGGTATTCCTATTGGTCAGAGCTATGAATCCCATGATGCTACCCTTTGCCTAACTAACACCGCCACTGCCGATGGTGCGAACATAGCTCGAAGCGTCATCATAACGGGGAATAAGAGCGGAACTCACGGCGGTGGTATCGCCTGCAATGGCGCGATCAAGTTCGGAAAGTTCGACACAGAAGAAAAAACCACGGTGAACCCTTATACGATCTCGCTGACGAAGAAGATTGTTAACAGCCTAGGCGATCTTCTAGACACTGATTCCGATGACGTTTTCCGTTTCGAACTAACTGACAAAGAAACTAATGAGAAGTACGAGGGATACACTGAGAACGGCAATCTGCAATTTGCATTACCTGGTTTCGATGCCGAAGGAGAGAAAACGAAGACCTTCTCTCTGAAAGAGTGCTTAACCGGTGAACAAAAAGAAGCGGGATTTGTGTCCTCTATTCCCGACGGCATCGATGTTCATGTCAGTCTGAATGTCGAAAAAGAGGTGGCTAGCTACGAAGAAAAGGACAACAACGTTCTCCTGACTTCCACTACCTATACCACCAAGGTCAGCTCGGTGCAGATTGGCAATCAATCGGGCGACGATGCTGCGACAGTTACGAATACGCTGAACTTGAAGACGTCTGTGAACATTCCGGTGACGAAGATCGCTGATGGCATCGCGGCTGGCAGCTTTGCGTTCGGATTCAAGAAGATCGATAACATTGATGATGTTGTCAACGATCCGAGCAATCCTACGGAGCTTAAGCAGGCTAACAGCCTTGTCAGCATTGCTACAGCGGAGGGTGCAACCGTTAAGGAAACCGGGCAACTTGCAGAGTCAACAAAGCAGAAGGTTGAAGGTACGGTTTCCTTCGATACTGAAGAGTACACTGCACCGGGAACTTACTGGTATGCCATTGCTGAACAAAACGGGGGTACCCAAAACGTTGACAGCGGCGTGGATTACGATGGTACCACTTATCTTGTGAAGGTTGATGTAACGCTGTCCCCGGATAAGCGTAGCCTAGAAACGAGCCCGACTATCTACAAGGCGCCCGCCGGTGCAACCGCTCTCGAAAATGCGACGGAAGCTGGTATCAAGTTCGAAAACGTTGCCATGGAATATGCTGGGTTCAATCTGGGGCTGACGAAGCAGATTCTGACAACTCTTGACGAGAGCCTTCAGCTTAATGGGAAGACCTTCAACTTCGCGCTCTACGACGGTGAATCCAAAGTGGCTGAGGGAACGACAGGCCCAGATGGCAACCTCTCATTAGGAATTATTAACGATTCCGCTGACGAACCCTATGCGAAGAAAACCTTCGCTGACGGTACCAAGACAAGGGATTTCACTTTTACACTGAAGGAAGCTGTCCCCGAAGGCTCCAGCGACGATTTCCTTACTACTATTCCTGATGCTACCGTGGAGGTAACGCTGACCGCCGCGGGCAGCCGTGTCGTGTCTGAAAATGGCCACACGGTGTATAAAGTGGAGCCCACTGAGTATTGCGGCATCCTCGGGTGGTGATTCCGCAATGCGTCAGTGCGCAAATCC